>Ga0163217_1066183_pt1 | contig 12093 bp, 6 predicted proteins | sample SynspAceP_FD_185933 | JGI IMG/M metagenome (GOLD analysis project Ga0163217, IMG submission 185933) | Saline lake microbial communities from Ace Lake in Antarctica - Synechococcus sp. Ace-P (PacBio error correction) | ecosystem: Environmental > Aquatic > Non-marine Saline and Alkaline > Saline ... | reverse complement strand
AATGAATATCTAAGTTCGTAATTGAGGCTTGGTTACTGGCATTAATCATCCTCACACACAACAGGTTCTACAGGTATCTTTAGTAGTGGTAGGGACCCAATGGTAATATGTGACACAACGGCCTCGTTTCGCTCTCAGAAAATTGACTTATTAGAGTCCGTCAAGTTCCTCCAGATCACAATGAATGAGAATTCGACGAGCCAAAGACATACTTCCCGCTCGGCCACCGCCGTAGATATATAACGGATGATACAGTAATAAGGTTAAAAGTACTCCTGGCAGAACGAGGGAAAATCATATGTGGGTCTTTTGGACTCTTAGGGAATATGCGCTCATTGGAAATGGGCAAGAAAATTACGATTAGTAAGGCGCCCTTTACTATTAAAATGATTAGGTATACTCAGAAAGTTTTTTAAAGGGGGACCCTAAGAAAATAGCTGCTTTGGGTGAGGAATAGGGCGAAATTGAGCCTGGTTTTAAACAATAAATGACCTTAATAGCTGTTTATCTTTTTGAGACAAGAAAAATTATCTCACTTTCTATTTTTAAAAGGGGGATGGCGTTTTATACATTGTTAAATAATAATTTATGCGTTAATAAACGTTGTTAATATTGCTTTTTTCGTTTAGGGACTTTAAAGCACAAAAACCTATTGAGGCAGGTTGGTTTTTTTTAGGTGGGCTAATCCATCAGCGATGGGGAAGAAACAACATTTATAAATTTACCTTCTGATAAGCTTTTGGTCGGTTGTTTTAATGGAATATTTTAGTAAAAGGTATGCATGGCGAGGTAGGCTTAATGCTTATGGTAAAGTTTACGGCAGCATATAATAAACTCAAGTTCTACAGCAAGGGCACGCAAAGAGGTTATGTGGTTGATAATTCTGTTTAGAAGGCTCTGTCGGTCTTGAGTTACTTTGTTATAGATTTAATTTCATAAAATTGGGTCGGCTTTCACCCCTTATTTTATACAGGTATCACCTATTTTAGATATGATTATTGAATATTTTTAATGGAGGTATTTTGCAAGGAAATCGCGACAAAAAAGGATGGTTGCATTAAAGCTATACCAATGACGGCAGGTTTAAGTATCGTATTAATCAGTTTCTATTTTTGGGGCTGAAATAGGTTGCTTAGGATACCACTTCACCAGATTTAGACTTTAGATGCCAGTAATCCTAAGGGGTCAAACCTTTGAAGAATTCCAATTGGGAAATATTTTTAGTGATGATTGGTATGTTTTTTCTGGTGTTAACATTTAACTATAACATTCTGGACGAAAGCCTTGTATGGATTGTTGCAGTAAAATAAAAATGGACGAGATTAAAACGGTATTGATAAAAACAAATGTTCCTAAGCATCTTGCTATTATTATGGACGGTAATGGTAGGTGGGCTAAAGGAACGTGGTAAATAAGAGTTTTGGTCACGAGCACGGGGTTAAAACCGTAAAGATTGTTGTAGAGCAGTGTGCTCAATTGGAACGATTTTTTGACTTTGTTATACATTTTCTACTGAAAAATTGAATCGACCAAAAGGTTTGAACGTGCACTCTTATGCGCTTATTAGGTCTTCTTTTGAAGAAAGAACTTTAAAACTTTTAACAAAAATAATATACGTTTTAATACTATAGGTAACTTTTTCTGCTTTACCAATCTAAAGCCTACCAAAGAGTTAATTGAGGTTATGGGTCAAACTAAGCAAAATACAGGCATGACGCATTACTTTAGCTTTTTAAGTTACGGCGCTTCGTGAAGAGTTGCAATCTGCAGTAAAGCAATAAGTGCCAAAGTTAAAAATAAATATTAATTTTCAATTGAAAATTATTGACGAAACCATTATTAATAACCATCTTTACACGGCACCAATTTGCCAAGGACGTAAGACTTTGGCTTATCCGGTTAACTAGTGGAGAACATCGGATTCAGAATTTTTTATTATGGCAAAATTGCATCATGCAGAGTTATATTTAATTGACTTGTATTTTGGCCCGATTTTTAGGGACATCATTTCTGGTAGGAAAGCCATAAAAATTACCAGAACAGAGAACGAAAGATTTTGGAAAAACTAGCGAAACAAACTCACTTAAAGATAGACTAGGTTCATATCCTTGAACCACATTTTAACTACCCTTTATTATTAACTACCCTTATTGCACCGCCACAGGATGCAACCTATGAGTATGGACCAAAAGCTACATTCTGTGGTGGCTTAGATGTTACAGGGTTTACAAGTTTAATGAGCAAACAGGTAAAACATAACTGGCCTTAGGGGTTGGGTCCAACCATATTACTTAACCTGGTGAGAAATTAGTGAAGTCATCAAAAAATTATGGGGGACTTGAAACTTTTTTTAGCGAAAATGGAAATTTTATATAAAACCAATATTGAGGATAATTACAGTTTTCCTTGAAGAATATAATAAGAACGCCCAAACGTTAACTTAATCGTTTGTTTTTTATGGTGTTAAAAAAGGGAAAATTAGAAGGTTCTAATTAAGGATTACTGATTTAAAGAAAGGTAAGAAAATTAAGGAAGCACTTATCTTCAAACTCTAAAAATTACATTGCTAATAAATCAAGAAGCAAGGTATTTAAAATGCCCAAGTAAATATAGCGGGACCGCTAAAGGATACTTCTGACAACCAATACCAAAGGATGGTGGGTTAATGAAAGAAAGGGGATAAAAGTAAAATACCGTATACATATTTGAAGGTAATTGAGCAATTAGGTGATAAAAAAAACTTCGAAAAGCTTTAAAAATCACCCAAACAGAAAAGTTTTGGTAGAGTTGTTGGAAGAAATCTAAAATTTATACAAAGAAAGATTACGAGATGATTTTAGATTGTGGTAGAATAAGTTGCTGAAAATGGTTATCGGAGATTGTTAGGGTTATTTCAGATTCTGTTATTAAGGTTGGACGATAATAAATTAGACCTACGAATAAAGGTTGAAAGAAGGTGATAAGTATTACTTTGGTACTATTGATTTTGTGTGGGAATACGTTTATACTGATCCGTCAATTGAATCAAGTATTAGGTGTTAAAAGGGTGATTACTTATAATGGCGTATGTTTGAGAGAGCGCAATTGCAGACAATTCATAGAACCAGACCCATTACCGATGTTACCAGTTTATATAGAACAATGGTATATTTGTTCTCAACGAATAAATTCCTGTTGAGATATTCTGCTGCGAATGATTACTATTGATTTTGAAATTAAGAATAATTAGAGGGGTAAAGAAACTTTTCTAAAATCATGTAACGGTTTCTGGTAATGATGAAAACTAATGATCATGTAATTTAATCGTGAACTAAGAAACACGACCTGGTCAAAAGATAATAACAAGTCAGATATTATTTGAAGTACTTCGTGAATTAGATCAGTTAGGCTTTTTCGAATGCAGGAACAATTACACCAGATGTTTTGAATGCCAAACCCTATGAGGTACGGGTTAGATTTAGCATGGAAGCTTAGTTGAATCAGGGATCAAGCCAAATGGAATTCAGAAGGTGGTATGGTGTGGGTTTTTTTATACGGTTACTTTTAGGGCTTTCTTTTAGGCAATTTCTCTATCAAAATTTTATTTAAAGGCGAAGTATAAGCCGTACCTATGGGTGATGGTCAAACATATTGCATTGCGTTGCAAGCCAGTAGACCTTCAGGGTTGTATAGCCATAAACTTTTCAGAGCCATGGTTGGGGGGTAAAAACCAGTTGCGTTATTTAACTTGAGCGTTTCAAGAACTCAAGGCAATTTTGCAGCGTCTTATGGTACAAGTAGTAATATTGAGGTTAAATAAGGGATTCAAACAATTCTCACATTACTGGTGTTACGGCTGGTTTAGCTAAACGTGCTGCAAATGGCCAGGTATGATTTCTTACTTATTTCTTCATTCGCTTGCTATTTCAGTTTATATGATTTTAGGGAAAAACTATAATATTGGCCTTTTAATTTTGGGTAATGGTTAAGGGCAAATTTCCGTAGGTATACATTTTGGAATCTTAGAAATGCAAACGATGGTTGGTCGTTATTCCCTAGAGGTGGGTTCTAATTTTGAAGTTTACAGCAAAAATTTACTCCACCATGGTCAAGTTATTTAGTAATCAGGATTATAGAGACAGTTGCAGAATAGGTCAAAAAGGAGTTAGATAGAAAGGAAAAAATACAGGGGCTAAACATCTGCCGAGACTGTAAGCTAGAGAATATTGATCAAGAAAACGAATTTAGATTATTAGAATATTATAAAGTTAAGTTTAAAGGTGACTGGTATACCACTTAGGATAAATTAGTTTTAACTTAGTAATAGCAGGAATTTGGTTTTTAGGTAGCTATAACAGTGCTGGTTGCGTATGTCCTTTTGAAAGATTTTATTGGTTGGTGGTGACGGACTAGGAAACTTTACTTTAGAATGGTCGATGATGATAGTTGCTTTAAGGAGGATATGATAATCAATCTATTACTCCATACGCTGATGGAGCAACCCCACCAGATGGTTGCTCTGATTACAATACAGTTCTCATTAATTACGTTAATCATTAAACTTTAAAGCCTTCAGCGTCATATATATGGTCTGGCATTTTTAGAAGCTGGTAACCGCATTCAACAATTTTCAAGACTTTAATCCGTTTCAATTAAAACGATCGGCCGGGGGGGCTGCGAATCTTGTATGCCAGCATTGGCTTAGTTGGGGTATTGATTTGCATACGGGTTTGATGAAGATCTTAAACCACCAACTGTAGGACAAGGTCCAAGTGAGATGGCAAACACAACTTTCATTATTGGTCAACAGTTTTAATTTTATTGAAACTATAATAAATCGTGCTTTAATATGCTAATCCTTTCATTTTAAAAGTTTTAGCTAAATTTGGGCACGATATTCTTTTCATAGGATTAATCGATATCAAAACAATGAGTTCAAAAACAAAGTTCTTTTATTAGTTTCGGTCTTCTTTATGTCTTGGGAGTTTTTGCCCCAAAGGGGTGTGCGAATGCTACGTAGCAATGGAGTATATCCTAGAAAACGTTGACGAATACCGAGATGCTACCGAGCAGTCAGAAGCAAAAGTTACAACGGTGAAAAAGTTGAGATAGAGCAAAGCAAAGTATTGTGGAGCAGATGAAGAAAGACTTAATGCTTGAAAAAGTTATTATTGACGCCAGAAGCTTATGCCAGAACGAGATGAGGAGATTCAGATTCTTGAAAAGGAAATGATTGAATATCAACAAACCGTTTTGGCCCCACAAGGAGACTTAGTTCTGGCAAAAAGAAGGCTTATTCAGCCTAATACAGGATAACCAGTGTTTAATGAGGGTGCAGAAAATAGGTGTAAATATAAAGGTATGATTTTATTTTTGATAAATCTGCGGGTGTTTGTAAATGTTGTTACTCCGAAAAAAGACAGATATCAGGATTTGATATTAAGGGGTATAGGCTTCGAACAAGAAAAGTGAGCTGCACCAAGTAAGAAATAGAATGGACGAAGTAGGTTAGATGATTTTGAAGGGAGGGAAGAGGGAGTCAGAGGGAAGTTAGTGAGGCGTTACAAGAAACGTTTAGATAAAGCTAATTGAGGCTTCTGAAGCAAGAGAGGAAAAGTGCGGCAGAATAAGATCTGAGCAGGTTGAAATTAGAGAAGAAAGAAGAAGGCGTAACGAGGAGCGAAGAAAAAATTGTTAGAGGGAGCGTGAAGCCTAAGAAAACAAGAAAAGTTTAAGGAGAGAAATAGCGATACGTATAAAGATAATAAACGGCTACTATTTTAAATAGGTTTAAAACCATAAAAATTAACACTTCAAATTAGAATTAAATTTTAACTCATGAAACAAGTAAACAAATTGTTAGTAAGCCTTATTGTTGTTGTAGCAACGACAAGTTTTGTAAATGCCAAAGTAAGGTAGGCTCATATAGTGTTACTCAATTATTATCGGCTATGCCTGAAATGAAGGCCGCAGAACGCTGAGCTTAAGAAAATTACAAGAAAACTTACAATGCAAGATATTCAGGCGTCAATGACTGAAATTTGCGTAAACAAGTTTACTCAGTATCAAAATGAAGCAAGCAGCTAAATCTTAAATGAAGAGAACGATAAGGAGAGCGTGTTGAACTTCAAGGTTTTGAGAAGACATAGGTGCAGGCTCAACAAGCAGCCACAACAGAATTTCAAAAAGAACAAGCCTGAATGGTTTCGCTGCCTATTTCAGAAAAGGCAAAAACGGCTATTGAAAAAGTTGCGGCACAGACAAGGTTTTGACTACGTAATGATGCGCAAGCTTGGTGGTGGCTTTATCGTGGCAAAAGGGTTAAAGACCTTTTAGCTGATGTTAAAAAAACCAATTAGGTTTCTAATACAGACTTTTAAAGGAAAGAAAAGGGCCATCTATTTAGATGGCTTTTTTTATGCACATATTTTCTTCTAATATTTTTCCAGACGTAATTGTCTTATGAATTCCTTCTTTCCTTATTTACTAAATTAGGAATCATTCTTTAGAGCTGCGGTCATTGAAACCCCCGCTACTATATTGTTCCAGAAAGACTTTAATCGATTTATTCTTAGTTGCCATTTTAATAGAAGCTATGCAGGTAATTAAAAAGCCATAAGCGCATGCTGTAACTATTGCTTTTCCTTGAAAGTCTTTTTGCATTCTTTGTTATCGCCTTTCCAAGGGGCCTTCAAAATGCTTTATTTTTAAGGTTAGGGTCAGTGTATAAGAAGCCATAACTTTGCAAGTTAAGCTCGATCACTGTATCCCAAACCATAGCCATTTTTTTAATCCACATATGGCTTTAAAAACAAGTTGCGAGAGGTAGGCTTTAAAAGCTCCTCTTACTGGTCTTTTATCCTTAGGGTGGATTATTAATCCATTTTTACCAGGTGTGGCATTTTTTCTCAATAAATGAATTCCGCCGGCATATTCCTATTGGGTTTTTCATTTCTAAAATCGAGTGCTAATTATTTCAAAATAAGTTATTTTGGTAAATAATTATCGGCTCGTAATTTACAATTAAATCAAAAGATACATCTAAGAGGTTTGAGCCTTCATTGAATGCATGGATTACTTTACTTACCAGGGCAATATGCTGTAGTAGAAGAAATTAATATTCAAGTTTTGAAAAATAGTATGTTTGAGGATTAAAACTATTTTATTATGCTATCGGTTAACTATCAGTGGAGTTGATCATTAAACAGAATAACCTTTTTCGGTGGTAAAGTTTGGACCTAAAATAGAGTTTAAAAATTTACTTTCTAGATTTAAGCCTCTTCATTATGATATAGGGAATAACTATATAGTAATTTCCATTTAAGGGTGGTCTATTACTTTCTTTTGTTAGCGTAAACTATATAATATCTTGGAGTAAACCAATTCCTCAATTAATGGTCGGTAGACTATATTTTTTAACGGGATTGCGTCCATTTTTGTGAGTCCTGTTTTCCCAGCCTGCCTTTTCTAAAGCCAGTCGGAACATTTGCCAATCTTCAATTCATGGTTGAATGCCTATTCGCCATTTATCGGTCTTGCTTCTGTTATGGCTTGGGCGAAAACCATAATTTTAGAGGTTATTACTGGCAACTAGCTTTTTTGCTTTTATGTTGATAAGATATGTAGGGCCGAGTAAAATGTTTCGAAAATCTCAGGAGGCAGTTACTACTTTGGCATCCGGTATCTTAAAACAGAAGAGAAATCAAAATGCTTAAATCTTCACCGGTTTGTATTTTTCCAACCTTATAGCATCTTGCTCCATTTATTTCAAGTAAGGATTTAACGCCTTAAATCTAAAATTGATTCATTCGTGGTCAATGTGTTTTTCGCCAAAAAAAAATGCAAGGTGTGTTTCGAAGCGTTTATTCGGGAAAGCATATTTCTCGTACCATGTTAGATTCCTGTAAAATTCATTGGCATTGACGTTTACATTCCAGGCGCAACACTTGGCAAAAGATTTAACAACATTCTCCCTTTTTTAACTTTCTGATTTTTATTTTACCTTGTTTTATGGAGGTCGAATAATGTGGGCATAGTTGCAACTGAGCTATTTCCTAATTTAGAAATATCATGGGCCATTATGCCTTCAGCGGACTATTTCTTTATCGTATAATTTTGTAAAAAGCGTTTAAAACAATAGCTCATCCATTTTCTCGTTTTGCCTGATGAATGAAAATTTTTTCTTAACTCCATCAATTAATTAATTCCGCTTTTATTCTAAACAATGAGGGGCCACGCTTTAGGGTACATGGGTTACGGCAAACTCGCTATATTTACGACCAAACATTTTAATATTAGAGGTGTTACTTCTTGGCTTTTATTATAAGGTATTGCCAAAAAAAAAGATAATTGGCTTCATCCATTGCATAGTGCCAGATTCGTGAGCTATAATTTCTCCACCTTTATTTGTCTCTCTATTATTGCTGCACCCCGCACATCAGGAATAGATCATGGCGAGTCACGATCATAATCATCTACAACCCTAGATTATGTTTCTGCGCGATAAACTAAACAACTTATTGGCGATTCCACTTTTTATAAAAGATTAGCTTGTTATCATGCCTTCTAAGCCAACCTGGGGCAGCCAAAAAATTGTTAAATCATACGCAACGCATTTTGATTTTTTAATTTGAAGTTTGATGCTTAACTCTTGTAGCTAAACTTGGTAACGTATCATCCTGGGTTTGGCCATGAACAAGGTTCGCCAAAATTTATGTGCAACCGATAATGTAGTCTAGTGGTTTCTTTATCTATGCGCACTCTCAATTGGCCTTTTCAGCAGCAAAAGAATGCTAGGTTAGATGTTGTAAACTCTTTTGAGCATACTTCTTCTTCGAAATACCGGTTAATAGCTTTGAATTTTTTTCAATGATGACTTCATTGTATTATGTTTGAAAGGTAAGAGCCATATCAAGATTTAGGGAAATCATGTTTATTAAAATCCTTATTGTTAATGCGTCAAGGTTGTGGGGGAATATAACTTCCACTGTACCCGTAATTTGCGTATGCTCATTTTAAAATTATTGAATTGCAAATAAATTGATTAATCATCTTGTAAAACTTTTGTAGGGCGGTGCATAATAAAATTACGATGTTCAATCTTGATTCCATCCGATGAATATTAGTTAAAAAAAGTCTTTTCAAATTGCTGAAAAGGCTTTGTGATAAAAGGGGTTTTGCGTCTTTAATTCGTTTTCCATTTAAGTTTCTATTTGGGTTGCACATGTGCTATTCAAATTACGGTTCTCCATATGCGTTCGTCTTACTCTTCGAAACAGATGCAAAATTATTTTCTCTAATATAAGACAAGAGGAAAAAGATTTGCTTCTTTGCCTTGAATAAGGGAATAGCCAGCTCACTGAGGTAAATCATTTCTAAAGTATGCGGGGCATTTTTAGAAACGTTGTTAGGTTCAATCTGAATTAGATTCATCAATCTCTGGCACGAATAGAAGTCATTCGCTCACAAAATCTATCAAGTTATTCTTGCCCAAGTTTTCACTTTCTGTAGGTTCAATCAGTAAGTTCCTGCTACTGGAAAATTGATACGGTTGAGAGCATGAAAACATAATTCCATTAGTCGTTTTTTGCTATGTCAGTAACTTCACCATACATTATTTCTTTGCATGGTCTGCAGCTAAAATCTCTCATTGTGCCGCATTAACCTTTTTCACCAGTGATATAAAACCTCAAATTTTATACCCTTCTAGTTTATGCTTAATGTAATTTGCAGTTTTAGAACTAGGCGGATTTTTGGTTTGATCTGTGCAATCCCTGTTTCACCCAAGCATTTTAATATAGCTGTATGAAAATTAAAACAGGCTAACGAGCTACCCCATGTGCTGCCGATATAGCAGTGATTGCTTTTCACCACCTGTAGCACGATTAACAGGGTTACTTTGGTAAAAAGGCAACTTAGTTCGTGGGGCGACCGCATATTGGGCCAACTCCTGGTCCGCGCTCCTCCATTGAGGTTTGCGAATGTTTTATGTTAAATTTAAATGGCCATACATCTGCACCAATTAGTTGCTGGGTTGGTAAGCCAAAAAACTTGTGCATTCATAGTTTCGCGGCCATTCCATCTATTAAAACCTTGACCCGCCATGATTGCATTGAATTAAATTTTCGTAATCTGTTTTATCGAAGACCTCAAAAAACGCCATGAGTTGAAGGATAAGTAACCATTAATGCGGCTAAATTATCTTGAATAAAGTTTTAGCTTTTTCTTCTAAGTCAGCAAACATCTATATTTCCTTTCCTTCATCAAGTTTTGGTTACATAACTTTCATGCCAGCCATTACAGCTGATGCAGGTTTGTACCATTGTTTGCCGATGAAGGTATAAGCAAATATATTACGGTCAGAAATCACCTCGAGATTCGTGATAAGCTCTATAACCATTAAAGCCAGCTACTTCACCTTGGCTCCGAGTTTGGTGAAGCGAATGTATCTGCAAAATTCCTGTGATAACAGATAAATCTTTTGCAAGTTTCTTTTAATACTGTTTGGGTAGCCTTCAAGCTTGTTTCAATCGGTTCTTAACAACGGATGAATATTTACCCCAATAAGTTTTTCATGCTAAAGTGGGCTAGCATATCTTGTTTGGCGGCATTTAATTTCATGCGTACAACTACCCAAATGAAATCATGCTGTGATTTTAAGCTAGATCTTTTACGCTCTAATTTTTTTTGATATAACGGCATCTAATTTCAGTTTTCGAGATGGTAGGGAATTGAACACCTTCATTTTCGCATAAGAAGAAATAGTTCGACTTGAATGTTCTCAGGAACTTGAAGTTTCAACTAGCTAAATTTGTTAATCGGCTATGGTTTTTTTTATTTGAGGGGCTTCAGAAAGATATAGAAACAATTTGATTGAGGTCTTTCTAATGAATTGTGGCCTCGTTTATTTGCGATTTAGGAAATAGTATGTTTGTCTACATAAAGGAAAATGGTAACCTCATTTTTCTCAGCATAGGCCTTTATTTTTTTTAGTGTCGGCCTTAATGTGTGGTTATCAAAAAAGGCAGAGTTTATTTGGATATATGCCCCAAATTCTCTTAAAGCGTTCTACTAAATGTTCACTTTCGGTTTGTATGAATCTTTGTTGCCGATATCATTATCAAGCCTTTCGGTCCGTGGTAAACACCATACATCCCTGCCATTACAGCTAATAATACTTGTGCAGGTACAAATATTTGAAGTGCCTTGTCTCTTTTAATTATTGTTGTTCTCTTGGTCCTGCAAAGCCATTCGTAAAAGCGGGTTTACATCGATATTCTTTACGTTTAATCCCGATTATTTCTGCCAGGTATACTTCTTTTATACTCTTCTTTTGTTGGCAAAAATGCTTGCATTGTGGTCCGCCATAAACCTAATGGAATACCAAAAACGTCTGCGATTGTTAACCTTACTACTACAGCAACACCAAATTTTCACCAGGTTTGGTGTCCAATAAAAACCAAAATCATGATTATCGGGCAGCAACGGCTACCTTAACTTCATTTCACTTTTGGCTTTGGCTTACGAAAAACCTGCAGTAATCGTTTACTTGACCGTGCTTGGCCAGGAGTTATTGCAATAATGCTCCATTAATTAAATCATTACCGAATTCAAAAGTCTTTTCATGATTTTTCCACACTTACTTAATTCTATACCTAGGAATTAGAAACGTGTTTTTTAAAAGGATGGAAGTGTTTTGAGGCAGTATTTCTTTCGGAAAAACAAAAGAATTTAGGAAACAATCGTTTTTCTTTTTGACACGATTTTCTAAACATCATACAACATAGTTCATTGCTTTCCTGACGGGCTGCTGTACTTCGTCTAGCAATGAGGGCATTTGGCCAGTTCCATTACCCAGTAAGGATCTGTAAGCGAATAAGTTTTGAAAAAGTTAAAAAAAGGGAAGTGCCTCTAATTTTCATACCCTTGAGCCAATTTCAAGCTTTTGGGTAAGGAGTAATTTTAGGGGGCGAGTTGTTTTTTTACCATCCCGGGATTTTTCCTAGAATATTTCCGGCTAAATTTGACTTGAAAAAAGGTTATTTTAAGCTTTCGTGGTATTCCTAAAAAACCCCGGGATATTTTAACTTATTTCCTCCCTCCTGCCGCGCAGGG
>Ga0163217_1051222_pt1 | contig 12094 bp, 8 predicted proteins | sample SynspAceP_FD_185933 | JGI IMG/M metagenome (GOLD analysis project Ga0163217, IMG submission 185933) | Saline lake microbial communities from Ace Lake in Antarctica - Synechococcus sp. Ace-P (PacBio error correction) | ecosystem: Environmental > Aquatic > Non-marine Saline and Alkaline > Saline ... | reverse complement strand
AAATTACACGGCTTGTTCACTACCCAAACCCCACTCCCAAACTCATGGTTGTCGAAACCAAAGACCAAAGAAAAGGCGTACAAATTCACCACTGGACAATATCTAATACCGCGGTGGCTGTGTTCTTTTTTTTTCTCTTCTTTCTTTACCATTATCAACGCTTATACCCTAAATTGGACACGAACAGTCTTCTCGTCAAACACCTTCGTTTATCAAACAAAGTTTGTCGTCAGTATCCAGGGAAGAATCACAAAGTTTTAAGGGCTAATATCATTTCATTCTGGGTAAGAGGTAAACTCGGCAAACATGTGGAGGTTCTTCAGTCAACAATTGCCATTGTCTGCTTCGTCATCAAGACGTAAAAAATGATAGTATTTTTGTCCGCTTCATACCTTAAACAAAGAGTTTGCTGATTCAACCACCGCAAAAATCTTCTCTCAGAAGCCATATTAAAATACCACTTCAAAAACGTTGGCTCTTGCTTTTTTCACATTGCGTCAAGATGGCTTCCTGCGCCAGCCGTAATCATGACAATAGCGCTGGGCAGCGAAAGCCCATGATCCCAGCTACCAAGCCATAACTTCAAGCAAAGAAAACCTGGGCGATATAAAAAGGAACGGCTCGGATGATTAGGTCATATTTTTTTTTCAGCTTGGGCTTGTGAGGGTAATCTGCTCACTGGTCCGCCACTACCAATTAAGGTAATCTTTACGGTTCCAGTTACCAAATCATCCTCGGTTACCCGGCTGACCGTCGGGACCCCAAAAGAGAAAAAATATCGATAACACCAAAGCTTCACCCGGACTCATAATTGATAAGGATTCGCCCCCAATGGGTCTTCAGGTAAAGCGTTAATAAATCCACCTCTTGATAATACGTGGCACCGGCGGGATTCAATAGTACGGCGCAGTAACCAAAAGGCCTCTAAGCCCTGCTCAGTGGTGGGAAAAGGTATTGGTTTTGAGTTCTATTACACAATTTCCAAAGAGCTTTCAATTGCTGGGATATCCACCGCCGGTTTTTTTGATTTTGTGCCGTGGCTCTTTGATTGCCTTAAAATTGATGGCGCGATAAGGGCCCGCCATGATTACCGATGATTAATAACACCACCACAACTTTCAATTAAGCTTAAAACCTGTTGTTTTTGCTACGTTTGTTCATAAATTTTCACCCATATTACTTTAAGCCAGAATGGGTTTGCAGTTATTGCCAATACAATAAATGTACTATCCTGCCATGGATACAATTAAGCATGGGCACTCAACACTTTTAAAGACACACTCACCAAAGACTCACTGAGGTCTTCGTGGTTGTCGGCTGCGCGGCCAAGCATTTGTGTAATTTCACCCGCTACGGCTTCACCTGAGGCAATCATGTGCATCATCATGGGTGGGGAAAAATTTTTTAGTCTGTTCTAAAGCCGGCACGTTTTAAAACTCGAACCTTCTTTAACATTGCAGGGGATGCCGTTTTGACCGCATCTATTTGAGTATTATAAGTTCTCTAATACGATCACTAGAAATTACGCATACCTATCTAACAATGGCACCGCGCTTAGATGACAAAATTACTTAAGCGGTGCGTTATCTTGTGCAGGGGCAAACGAGCGGGTATTTAAACCCTTAGAAACCTTTGCCTAACAAGGGCCAAGGTTCCAAAATAAAGGCGCTGATAACGTTTTTTCTGACCGTGCTGCTGCCAATTCACTCGCACAGTTTAATCCAATCGCAAGCACAATCAACAAGCAGCCAAGACCAAACCATATATAGTCTTGTAAAAAATTCACTAAACGTTTGATTCAATATTTGCGTTAATGGTAGGCAAGTCTTGCCCCATTTTGGTTTGAAACTGAGCACCCAAACAATTTTAGCACCACCGATTATGTTAATATAAAATTCACGATGCCCAAAGGCAAAAAAACAACATGATCATGGGGTTAACCAAGGCTGAGTAATGGCTGCGGGTTTTGTTGCGCTTTTCGGTATTAGTCGGCCAAACGATTTAATTACCGTATCCAGCATGCTGACTTTTCACTGCGGCCAACCCATGGGCAACGATTGAGGAGTATCAATACAATGGGGAAACTCTGCCATTGCATCGGGCCAAGGTAGACCTTCGAACAACCTTTTGAGGCGCACGGCCATCACATGTTTTTTGTCGCGGCTTTTCACATGCTCAGCCACCGCCAATAAGGGCTTCTTCAAGTAAGTTGCTGCTCCCAACAAGTGGCTAATTGACGGGTTTAAAACAAGGGCTAGTCAGAGCAGATATTTTGGCTGTTAAACAGTTGCAGCCCTTTGCTGTGACTGGCGTTCTTTTTCAAGCTACTTGACTTACTTCCATAGGAATAAGCTGTTTGTGCTCCCGTAGCTTGCTGGGCGCACTTTGTCGGGCGTTATCACCCTCTAATACCCAGATTTTTTGGCCACTTTTATCCATTGGCCTTTGTAAAGCAAAAAGCGGGCCTTTAGTCTTCCCGTGTTACACGCTAGCACTTCTTCAAGTTGAGGTCGTCCCCAGCAGAACTTTTTTACAAACCATCTTCACGAACTACTGCGGGTATTCTTGCGCACATATTTTCTATAGCTTGTTCGCCGTGACCCGTTTGTGGATTATTTCTCTAACCCATCGACTTATTATTTAATTTCGTGAAAACCCGTTCGGCCACGATTAACCCGTTTGGTGCAAGGCTGCGCAACCCTGGTGAAATAAAGCATAATGTCATCGGCTTTTTTCGGTTATGCCCCTAATATTAGCATTCTTGCTCGGAAGCGTGATGCCCCACTTTACAATGGTCACAAAGGGTACGCACTAATCGTTGGGATAATACCCCTAAACAAACTCGACGATAATAAAAGGTTTCTATGCCAGTCTTCTAGGTCGCGTAATTGGCGCCTGCAGGCAGTATTGGTGTGCAATGTAAGACATCACTAAGTGACCGGTTACAAGCTGGCTTGCACGCCATTTGGGCGGTTTCGAGATCGCGATTTCACCCACCATCACCACATCAGATCTTGGCATAATTATAGCGCCGTAAACCTTCGGCAAAGGTTCATATCGCCTTGGGATCTTAACTTGGGTCTGACCAATTGCCTTGTAAGTCAAATTCGATTGGAGGTCTTCCACGTCAAAAATTATTACGATCTTTTTGAATTTTATTTTCCACTTAGACCGGCATACAAAAGTGGTTGATTACCCGAACCGGTTGGCCCGGGTCACTAAATAATGCCGTGGGGGTGTGCGGAATCAGTTCGGAAAATGCGCACGATTATCTTTGGTCATTACCTAAAATCAAGTAAGTTAAGGCGCCAACATTATTTTTATCAATAAACGCATAACAACTCGCTCACCGTGGGACTAGAAGGCATAGTAGATATCGTACATCGGACAGCACGACCAGCATACGCAAAGTGATTCGGCCATCTTGTGGCACCCGTTTCTCCGCAATATCCATGCGTGACATAACTTTAATTTCGCGACACTAAATCTGAGGCCATTTTACGGTTTGGTTGAGAATTTTCTCGCAATTTACTCTCGTCCTTAACCCGAAACGCACTAAGAGCTGAGTCTCGCAAAGGTTTTCAATGTGAATATCTTGGACGCGCCTTCTTTGATCGCTTCACCTAACATGGCATTGATCATTTGATAATCGGTGCGTCATCTTCCACTTTCAAGTAAATCTTCCGTGTCGGGTAATCTGGCGGCACAAACTTAAATTAAGTCGCTTTCGATTACCTATATCTTTCCATCAAAGCTGTTTAGCTGCTGAGAATCGCGCTGAAGGCTTTGAGTTAGCAAGGTTCAAAACGTGCAATTTCATTTCAAGTAAACGAAATTCTCTTTGGGCCCCCAAAAGCGTCGCACTTTGCAAATAGGCTATTTAGTCTCAGAGGTATGATAAAAGCCACGGGCTGGTGTTCACCCGTATCCACAGCACTTGATGGCGTTTAGCAAAACTAAAGGCTAGCTGTTTTATGCTCGGGTTCGTCCAACGGGCGCGTCTATATTCTGTTGCCTGCTTCTAGCAAGGAGCTTGTTCTTCGGCATCCAATAGCGCTGGAGGTGAGTCGTCTCCATCCAGTCTTTATCCTCACCTTTGGTCTCAATGTATTCTTTCAAAGCTCGGTGGTAAGACTAATTTGTCTCCCACTCCGGCAAGGCTGGACCTCCTTGGAAGGGGCATCAAAGGGAATACTTCGGATTGGAAAACGTTTTAAAACTGCTCAGCCCGAATATAATTGTATTTTTAAGTTTGCTGATTCGTTTCATGGTGAAACCATCACGCACAATTGTTGGGACGGATAAAAGACCAATCAGATTACGTTTACGTTTGCTTGGTGCGTTGGTTGACTTAAATAATTACCCCAATTTCGGAATGTCACCTAGTAGGCACTTTTGATACGCTTTCTTGCACGTCTTCATCAATTAAACCCACCCAGCACGATAGTGCCCCGCCATCATCCACAATGTGGACATGTTTTAATTTTTTCACGTTTATTGATTAATTACGTCAACGAGCGTGCCGGCACTTAAGTTAGACTTTCCTGCTCACAATGGTAAGCTGTACCGCATCACCTTCGGTTAAATTTTGTGGGGTCACCTTCAGCTTAATGCCCACCTCTTACGGTCTTTACTGATGAAAGGGTTTGTGTTACCCCGACCCGGTAGTGGAACGGTAATAATTGGCACTTCCTGACAACAATAAAAAATGCTTCTTCAGTTGTCCTAGGGTGGTTAAGTTGGGGAGTTAGGCCAATACATTTGAGTTGAGTATCAGGTACTAACGGCTTGAACAACAGCAGCCCAGCCGCCTTTACTACTTCCGGTTATTAAGCCGTGACGCCGCCAAGCGCAGGCAGCAAGGGTAGCGTAATTAGCGGCGAGTGGTTAGTTGTTCATAAGAATAAGGTTGAGGCCATTATCGGTCAAAAACCAGTTGTTTTGACGTGTGGTGCCGGCAGCGGTTCTTTGTGACTCCCACTGCCAAAAAGTGCCTATCCTGTACCCATTTGTTAAAACCTGGGTCATACCGTATTTTTCACTTACCGAATTTCACACCCAAGTTGTACCATCACCTTCAAACACTTCAACAATAATTGCTTCAACTTGCACTGTGCACGGCGAATATCCAGTTGACGAATAACTGCTTTCTAAGGAAGCGCATCATGTCAGGTTCAGCCGTGATCCACTAAGGCATTAGAATCTTCATGGGAGTCGATTACTTGACTTTCTCGATTTTTTACCACTCTTACTTTTTAGCAGCACCTTTGTTCTTCGGCCTGAATCTGGCACTTACTCCTTGCAATACTTTGACTAAAATCAGCGGCTTTGAATAAATTGAGAAAAAATAGACTCGGGTATTACCCGCTGGTTCGAGTTTCTGGTTCATGCGGCTCATTAAATTGATCAAACGCGCACGGGCTTTAGTATTCACCGCTGACCATAATTACTATTGGTCGGTCATCAGCCACAAAAACGCGCGGGGCAGACTTTGCCACCGGCATTTCCGGCGGCACCTTTGAGATTTGTTAAACTATCAATAATACGAACCCATTTCTGAGGCTGAAGCAACTTCAACTTTTTACAATCTTCAAACTTCTTCATCACCTCCGCGCGGTCCCAACCCGTCGATTAATTTCAAACTAAGCGATTTCACGCGGCTGCACGGCCGGTTAACAATCATTACGAGTTGATGCGTCATGCCCCACACACTGCCGCGCCTGCCGGAATCACTCAACTGACGCAAATTGGCGCAAACCGTTTTCGCGCACGGCGCACCGTTATACAAAGGCACTATCGAGTGATTAAATTTTCGTCGCGTTTAAACGCTTTCACCTTCAAACCACAGGAATATTAGAGGTTTTTAGCGTCTTAAGGCTCGCACACTTTGATAATACCCTGGGGCATTTTCAACTACGGCAAAAGGTCATAGACTTGCAGTACGTTTAGGAAAAACTGGTAATTGTTTTCGGTCAGTAAATCGCTAAAAACTGCGTACGGTAATTTTACCCTTACATTAGGGTCAACAATGATAGTCTTTTGTAGGTTTTACCTACAATATTTGATAAATTCACTGATTTTCAGTATTTTTGAAATTGGAGAATAATCGGCCGAGCCAACATAGGTAGACATTAAGCCAAGAAAGCCGCACTAATCGCATTCACTACTTTGTTTATTCACGGATTCGCCTATTAAAACATTCACTACAGCTGTCCTCATCCCCCTGCGGGTTAAATCCAAAATAAAAGTCAATAATTCGCATTACGATCGATAGTCATTTCAATAAACTCTGCTTGTCGATAGCATTTCATGGCTTCGAGAGATTGTTGGGTTAATCAGTCAAAGTCTAAGCGTTTAAATTGTAATTACATCACCACTTTGTTAAACCAGCCGCTTGAAATAACTGGCTTTTTCCCTGGTGCAACCTTATAACCCAGCAACTGCACCGTCGATTCGATGGGGCCGTGATATTGATGAAATCAGTAAAGTTAGCGGGTGCTTGTTGCAGTTCTCGCGTGGCTTGCACGGCCTCCAGGAGATAAGGTCTTGCGCCTCTTCCCTATCGTTGTTAGACGAATTTGAGTTATTCCCGCACTGGGGCAATAAACTTGTTGATTGGCATTTTATTTGGGTTTACATAGTAATTCAACCCCTATCTAACATTAGGGTTTCTTTACTATTGACCATTTTTAATAATCACGCAGGTCAACAGTAGACTTCGGCTACCGCGTCGCATTAGTGCGTCAATTTTTTCGCCAGGCACGTAAGTTTGTTCGTTGATTGCGATTTTCGATAATCGGCTGCGCCAGCTTCTAATATCTGAACTGAAAAACCACAACGCCGTCAGCGATTTAAATTCAAGCGGGTGACTGGGCTTCTGTGACTTCTTTTTTATCACTTGAGTGGTGCGGCAAGTCACCAAATAGATTTAAACTTTTTGACCACAACCGATTAAATCCAATTTGGGCATTTTGCTGAACATTTGCCGTAACAAGGGACTGAATATGCACCAATCTGCGGCTATTGCTCTTGCGGAGTAGGCAACAAACGCCAGGTTATTTCTGGCGCCCATAGGACCAAACAAAAAACAGCAGGCTTAACACCATACTAACAACATTATTTATGCTGCAGATTGGTATTTGACCAGTTGGAGCCACAGGTGATTAACGTATATAATTTCACGACTGTCTTGTCCCGGTGGGGCCTTGAAAAAAACAGATACCTGCCAATCATAACACGACTAGCGGGAAGGGTCCAAACATTGTATTAAAGTAAAGACAAAAAAAATATTAAACAATTACTCACTTGGTTAAAATATTTACTTATGCCTCAACAACTTGATTCCACAATGGGCGAAGTAGTGCTGATGATATCCGATTTTAGACAAATGGCTGATGGGCTAGCGGCAGTTTTTGTTAAGGGACCCCCGGCGGAATTAGCCCGCGATGCGGTGCGGGCGGTAAAGTACATTACAACACTCAGCGTTGCCAACCTAGCCGTATTGTGAGCTGGCGCGATGATAAAAGTTCCCTTAGGTCATGGACAACTTGAAATAACAGTTTTTTGACAAATTACAAGGGCAACTCGCTCGGCGCACCATTAGCAAAACTGATGACTACCAAGAAACTCTAGAAAGTGAAGCCCCAGAAGCAAAAAACGGACTGAAGCAAGGCGTTTATTTAAATGCGATTTTATAGTTCCAAAACCCGACCACCGCCCAGATTAAAAAACAACGACGTCAAATTATTTCAATTTAAAGCACACAATAAGTCCTTTTTGGACAGTTTGCTCCAACAAGTTCAACATAAGGTAATTAAGCATGGCTTTTGACCAATTACACCGATATTTATTTAACGAAGGCAATGTGCGCGGCGAGTTTGGTGCCACGTTTAGAAGAGACCTTAACGCCGGCATTCCTCAACTCTTATCACTATCCACCAGTTAATTCAGCCAATTATTGGGTGAATTGATGGTTGCCAAAACTAGTTACTCACTGCACCCTAAAATTGGAAGTGATATTGCCATCAGTTACAAGGTGGACGGCCCCATTAGTTTGCCGTGATCAATGGCACCCATAATCAACAATTACGCGGCGTTGGCCGCTGGCGACAAACACTTTAACAGAACTGCCCACTAGTTTTAGCGAGTTATACAAAAAGGTGTATGGTGATTACCATTATCCCCTGAAGAGGGCACGTTATCAAGGCATAGTGGCGCTAGACAAACCCACTTTGCCAGAATGTTATCGAAACTTTACTTTGCCCCAACAGAACAAACTTGCCACGAAAGTACTTATTCGCACCAACTAAACCCTGCTGTCCCTAAAAGCTTGTGGCATGTTTTTACAAATTTTTACCTTACCAGCAGTGCGGCTACGACACAGCAGATACGGATTTTTGAACATTTTGAGGCAAAACTGACTGAAACCATAAAGGATTAGAAGAGGTTATTTAATTTACAGCTGAAGAGTATTGGTTAATCGCTATATACCATCAGGAAAAATGCTGAAGTTTATTTACGCCAAGCCACCAGTGGTATTTAACATGCAAGTTGCAGTTCCGCGACCGCACTGCTGCAGCCTTAGCGGCTGTAAGTTAAAGGAAGAACTATGATGATTTGTGGCTTGAAGACGGCTAGTAAAAATGAAACTGCCAAATTGCCATGCAGAATTACAGTTTGATGCCATTGACGTGGAAACCATTCACGCAGGCACCTTTGGCTTACAGCGATCAGAAAACAGTCTTAAGGTGCGAGGCAAAAGCACTAATAGAATAAGCACTGTTCTGTGTATCCCCTTAATGTGCAAAACTCATCTAGGTAAACTGAGGACCCGAATTTTTACGGGTCTCGTTTTTATGCCTATTTTTTAGAAGACAGATATAATTAATCGAATTGTTAATAAAGTTATTAAACCCGCTTTTTATCCCACTTTGTTTTCATCTTCAATGATGAATGAGGCCAATTGTCCGTGACCTTTTTTTAAAATACTCATCAGCTTTTAGGATTGATCAAATTTTATGTATCCCTGACCTTCTTGGTAAAGAATTGATTGATGAGGAAAAGGTGTTGCTGGACCCAACTGCCGTTTGAGGAGAGGCAGTAGCTAGGTCATCACTGTAGCGCTCTTGTTGGATAAAGTGACGGATCAATAGCTTGAATAAATGGCGCTTTTCGTTTTCAACCTGCATGACCCCCATCTTCGCCGAATACTTCTTGGGTATATCAGCGGCCAAATGACCACCAATTTATGACTAAGCGTTCGTACTCCATAATTCAATTGGCATTTCCAGCCGCCACTTCTTTTAACAACGCTGTTTTGTTCCACCACCGTGGCCCATTGATAATATATGATGGTTTTTGAATTTGTTTTAACCAGCCCTTGGAGAATTGTCTTAACAAAACGGTTTGTAGACCTCAGCGCCATTTGAAAGGCGCCAGGATTAAGCCGCTAAACTGCGGTCATGCCATAAGCCAAAGTAGGGCGCGACCATTGGAATTGATTTCGGCGTGCAAGATAGTCTTAGAAATTTGCAAATTGCGCAGTGATTGTCTGCCCCAATTGTTAGCGCACCATGAGGCTCTAACGCTGCCGGCGGTGCGGAAGCAAATACTGTGTTTATTTTGCTGGGGATCCCATTCCTTGAAACTCCATCAATTGATTTACGCTTCCATTTCCCGCGTACTGGGCTCGCTTAAGTGCTCATTCGCCAAAGACATAATTTGGACATTAAGCAGTGAAATTAAATAATACATTAAGGCAGGATTTTCATTATTTTTATCCTATTAAAACGATAAGCCTATAGTTGCGCCAGAAATATAGGAGGACGCATTGCTGTAAGGCTTGTTTATCCTAGAATATGTAAACTTTGAGCTTAATAGAGATTGACCCATCTTAAAAAATGTAATTTCCTCAGCGCATTGCTTAAATAAGCTTTACTTTTAGTAGTTTACTTGAAGTTCTTACACCAGTCTGAATAGCGAACAGATATAGTGACTTAATTTCAAAAAAAAAAGGTCGGTCTTGATGAAACTGTTTCTGCTTACTAATAGCCTGTATTATTTTCCGTTTTTCTTCCCTTGCAAGTATTAGCATTGTCGCGCGCTGGCTAAGAAAACAGCGCGGACCAAAGTCACGATAACCCGTGCCCTGGGGTATTCCTTCATGTTTACGGTTAAAAACTGACGCCGATTGCGGTTGTTTGGCATGATATACGCGGCAAGCGGAGGATGATTTCAAGCCGTATTGAACGAACTATTTAAACGCCATGGGTCGTTTAGGCTGAATCAGAAGGTGAAAGCGAGCTATATCGCGACCTACGCATGAAGTTATATATTCGACCTACTGATATGCAAACAAAATAGCCGAAAGTCCTGGTTTACCTGCAAAAACTCATTGAATGTTGGCGGATGGTCTTAACTATTACCTTTATACTCATCCTAATGTAAACCAAAAGGTGCTCCAAGAAATTTGAACCTTGATGGCACTTACCTTCACAGAGGCAGTATTTGGCGGGACATTGAAAGCATTAAATATAGAAGTCTTGAAAGTTTTTATTAGCCAAAGGTAAATCCGAACTCAAACTCTAGCTCAATTGACTCAAGACCCTAACGACCGAACCACAGGTTTCTAATGGATGCGATTGCACCTCAAACACTAAAAACGGACCGGCCTTATCCTTATTCAAATCCGCATACATCATTTTTATTTTCGGCTTGAGTTCATATTGCCAAAGCGATGAAGGATTGAATGCTTATGGAGCGGTCACTTGGGGACCAGTTTTTTATCTATCAGGGCCTTCACGAAAACGGCAGGTGGATGCATACATCTAGCGGGGCTGATTTCATTGACGAGTATCTAGAAACCATTAGCAATCGTAAAGATGGGTCATTATTACAAGCATGTGATACATTGGAAAAAAAGCTAATTGAAAACAAATCACTGTTGCCCGTATACAACGAAAAAGGGAACAACAGTCGAAGACGATGCTGTTTTACTTACAGTCATTCCACGGGCGTTTCCTATTGTTCGCGAGCTCGATGGTAAATGGGTAAAGCGTAGCCTTAATGCAAACAATCCCATTGGACGCCACTAAAAGCAGTCCTTTGGCCGCACCAAGACGAGCAATATGCAGAATATCAAGAGATATGCGGCTTCAATACAAATTCCTCAAACAACACCCTGTTGCAGACCAGCAGGAACATTGCGTATTTTCATAGTAATTTCATTCCCTCCGCCTGACCATCATTTGATGGAAGGAAACCGGGTAGATGGCAGTTTATCCCTGCGACAGATTGGCAGGGATTTTACCACACTCGAAGGAGACAGTGAGTGGGCATTAATCCCCAAAGTGGCTATCCAAACAAACCACTAATTAATTGGCCATGGATGATGGCAGGGCCACAGCATAGTCCGAAGGCAAAGGACTACCAGCGTACATGGAAATTACCCGAAAATTATCGAGGGCATCCACGCGCTGAAAGTGCCTTGATGGTAAAAAAAAGACTTTACATCGATAGTTTTGGCCGCTGCCGCCTACGACAGTCATTTAAATTGCTTTGATGTCTTACTGCCTGTTTTAATTATAAGGGGCTTATTGGACGCAGCACCTGTTTTGGTGATCTAAGTGCGTCCAAAATAGCACTTTCTCAAAGCGTGGGATCATCGCTTTAGCGAGAAAGCTCTACAGCGAACATTCATTTAGTTATATTTTGGGGCCAAGCACTGCGTCTTTAAAGCGGCCGAGAATGAAAAACCGCTCAAGCAGATTGGCCAGCAATCGTGTCAGCCTGGAGGTTTCGACGAGTATGTGGCCGGAATATTACAAGCTTTCAAATCGCTGTAAACAACATTTATCTGAGGCCATAAAGCAAAAAAAATTAATTGCTGGGACTTTGGTAGTTGCCACAAACCCCCCCATGGGGTTGAGATTAAAAAACAGATTTCAAGCGCCTAACAGGTGAACATTATCCAACCATTGATTTGACGCTGCCGCCAAAGTATTCCTGTTGGTTTTAAAACTTTCTCTTGGCGCACGTTGGGGATTTCAATTAGCCCGGGGCCATATGGGCCCAAAAAAACGTACCAATCTCTTCT
>Ga0163217_1019972_pt1 | contig 12094 bp, 6 predicted proteins | sample SynspAceP_FD_185933 | JGI IMG/M metagenome (GOLD analysis project Ga0163217, IMG submission 185933) | Saline lake microbial communities from Ace Lake in Antarctica - Synechococcus sp. Ace-P (PacBio error correction) | ecosystem: Environmental > Aquatic > Non-marine Saline and Alkaline > Saline ... | reverse complement strand
AATATGACAATGTTAAAAAAAGATGTCTAGAAAGATGTATATTCCAGACATATTTTAATTTTGTATGTTACCAATCAACGTGCCGCAGAAAAACGCACTTCCGGGCCTTTTCACGCCAATGCCTAGATTACTGGCTATTTTTGGAAGATGGGCTGCATGAAATGAGGCGTAAATGACTTCGCCAGTTTTGTAGAAAGTCAGGCAGCCTTCACCTAAGACAAGGTGAGAACCCTATTCGACCTCGATATTCTATCAATTGACATTGCTGGTAATACTGCTGTAGGCAAGGTTCGAGACGATTACCTAGGTTATTGAACATTTTTAGATACCACTATCCTTCATTAAAAGTGAATTGATTAAGATTGGAGCATCTACACCAAGCTCTTTTCATGTAGAAGGGACCATCAGGATAATTAACTGCATTAGGAAACTTAAGGTACATTCAGTAATCATTATGCCTAATGTGACAGAAAACCCTGACAGGCAGAATGAGCGATCACAGGGCGTATGCATGCATTGCGTGTAATCAGAAGAAAGAGTGTCCGCATCCCGCCGCATTGGTCTATATCGGCCGCCCCACATTAACAAATTGTCAATGATTATTCGTTACCCTTTAGAACTCGTCAGGCTATGGCAGATAATTGTCTTAGTTCAACTGTTTTTTCTTCGTTTTTTCGCTGCAACTGGAAATAGTTAACAGAACAACGGAGATACCAGCAGGCTGAAGAACAGCGTAGGTTGGTCTTCATCAGCAAAGTTACCCAACGCCATATCAGACCAAGGTGTTTTATGAAACAAAAAAACTACAGTGTTGTATCACAACGCTACTTTGTAATCCGGCTACCGAGCAAACATTTTGATTAATGGATGGTGCTTGGTTCAAGATGGTTCGGTATTATTAGAGATGGGGGACACAAGCTTTAAAACGTTATGCGTGTAATCGGATGGTCGGATAGTGTTGTGTTTTTTTTTTTGCAAATGGAACAAAGTGTTTAATGGCAAGCTTATTATCTCCAAACCTGCCGAAAGCCCTATGGATTTACTAACCAGCGTTTTACTCCACTCACAAACTGTGTCGAAACTGATTATGACAATAAAAAAACGGATTAAAGACGAAACTTTCGTTTTAAGGCGAAAAAAATAAACAGGCATTGGTTTGTTTAGTAGTCGTCAAAGAATATAATTTATCAGCTCTTTTATATAGACAGGATAATAAAACCAATTTATTCGAGTTTGGATTTACAATTGTGGCTAATAATAATTACGCTTCAAATTGACAAAACTTTTAGGCCCTGCAAAGCATATAAAAGGCGTAAATCAAAACCAAATCGTTCGCAGATCGATAAAAAACTTTAAAATAGACAAATTCCCAGGTAAATTTGGACATTTTGATCAGAACAAGAATGCGAATTTAAGCTAAATATCTGAAAAAATAGAAAAAATTCCATCGTTGGCTAATTTCCCAAACTTAAAAGAAATTGATCAAAACATCCCCATTTATTCGAAAATCCTAGGTTGACATATAGACGTCTATACGGCAAATTGAGCTCACAAAATAAGAATAATACTACGAACAAAAAAAGTAAACTGATGAGGGTGAGGCTGTACGTATGGTTAACATTGCACGAAAAACGCAAATAACTACCGTATGCTAGTGAAAAAATTACCTCGCGCAGCCTCAGTGCTGTTGATCATATTGTAGCTTAAAATCATGTTAATAAAATGATGCAAACACAATGACCAGTATGATTATTACCGTGCCATTAGGGGCTGTCGTTAGCTTTTGCATATAAGCAGTTTAACGAAAGGCCCGCCAACGGGTTTTTTTGTTATGTGGCAAATAAAAGCTCATTTGAGACAGAGAGTTACATGAAGGTTTTTAAGTTTGGTGGTTCGAGTCTCGCAGACGCAACTAGATATATGCGCTGTGCTTGAATTTTGCAAACGATACACACCAAACAGAAGTGCCAGCCGTCGTGCTATCCGGCACCTAAAGGTGTGATAATTGCGCTTTCAATGTTGTGTGAACAAGCTTTTCAATTCGGGTGCTGAATTACGGGTGAGCTTTTTGCAAAGTTAAATATGACTCTGCACGCTTATCGCTGATGATCTGAATCGAACCCTAGAGCATTTTGGCTTACCAGGCCTTTCTTAGCGATTTATCACGAAAAAAAATGATCGGTAACTTGAAACAGCAGCTCAAAGGCATTGCTCTATTAAAGATTTGTCCTGACCAAATTCCACGGCTGCTATTTTTTGAGTTTAGGTGGTTATGTTGCTGTGCGGCATTTTAGCGAAAAATTTTTGAATGCAAAAAGGGCTAAAGCAATAACATTATTGGACCTGATTTAATTATATTATTGCGCATGGTGATTACCTTGACAGCATTGCAGACCTCAGTTGCCAGCAAAAGCGCGTTTTTCTGAGGTTGATTACAGTGGCGCTTCACTTTTTATCATGCCTGGTTTTGTCGCGTGTTAATGAGCTTGGTGTGGAAAAGGTTACACTGGGTCGCAATGGATCAGACCTACTATCTGCAGCCAATTTTTAGCTGCTTGCATAGACGCCAGTTGGTTGTGAAATTTGGACCGAACGTTGATTGGTTTTACAATGCGGATCCTAATTCAAGTCGATGCGCGGTTCTGCTCGACAAAATTAACCTATCAGAAGCCATGGAATTTGTCGTACTTTTGGTGGCCCAAGGTATTGCATCCAAAAAAACCATTGGTCCAATTGCGCAATACAGCATTCCTTGTTTAATTCGCAATACCCTAAATCCGATTGCGCCCGGCACCTTAATTAGTCATGAAAGCAAGTGAGAAAATGGACAGTTGTGAAAGGTATATCTCACCTTGAAAATGTGGTTGATGTTTATATCGCAGGGGCCTGGTATGAAAGGGTATGTTGGTATGGCTAGCGTATTTTTGATAGTCATTTTCAACGGGTAATATTTCAATTAGTTTAAATTATCAAAAGTTCTTTCTGAAACAGTATCAGTTTTGTATTCAAAATAAGGATGCCGGACCGCGCGTTAGAGTTATTAGAAGACAGGTTTCGCGCTTGAGCTTATTAATCAACTGCTTGCAGCCAATTGAAGTGCGCAGAGAACTCCGCTATTGTGGACTCTTGTTGGGTGACGGCATGCTGTTCAATCACAAGGCATGGCAGCGAAGTTCTTTGCGTGCGTTTAGCGCAAAGCATAGAGTGAATAAATTGTTGGCAATAAGCGCAAGGATCTTCAGGAGCGCTCCAATCAGTACCGGTGGATTGAAAACTCGAAAGCAAGAAAGCGGTTTAAAGTGAACATCAGAATTTCTTTACCAAAAAAGCTACTATCGACGCATTTTTTGATGGTTGTGGAAACGTGGCCAAAGAGTTACTTTCGTCAAATTGCACAACAACAACCCGCATTGATGGCGAGGAATATTAGGCTAGAAGTATTTGGTTGTCGCTAACAGCGAAAATTGTTTACTGAATAAACAATGGCGTTGATTAAATTCGGATTGGAAGAAGCGAGCTGAGAAAAAGCCGATATGAAGCATTTCCGTCGCTCGTATTCATTTAAGTTGCGAACGACAAACAGCTTAGTTAAACCCAGTTATTATTGGACTGTACGAGCCAACGAAAGTGATCGCTGACTTGTATATTGAGATGATGATTCAGGTTGCCATGGTCGTTACGCCAAAACAAATATAAGCCAATTACTTGCATCCATGGCTCAATATAAAAAGTTGCAACGCACATGCAGGACAACTAAACCGTCAATACCTTCTATGAAACGACTGTTGGCGCAGGCTACCATTCATTGATAATTGCCAAAAATTAGTTTCCAGCCGCGGGGGCGAGTTTAGAGAGTTTTGAGGGTATTTTATCGGGCTCATATCGTATTTTTGGCAAGCTTTTGACGAGGGTATGAGTATCTGGAGCAATTAATAGCTAAAGAAAATGCGCTTACCGAACCTGATCCACGGGAGATTTTCAGGTATGGATTGTGGCACGTAAGCTCCTTATTACCTGGCCCGGCGAGTTTCAGGTTTAGAGCTAAGAACTCGTCGATATTGAAATTTGAATCTCGTTTTTACCGCCTAACTTTGACAGTTAGGCGGAAACTATCCGACGAGTTTCTTTGACTAAACTACCGTCCTGAGATGCAAACTTAAAGTAAGAGTTGAAAGTGCCAAAAAGGCGGGCAAAGTGTTGCGCTATGTTGTTCAATCAAACAAAATTAAATGTTTAAGGTTTTATTTCAAATGTGCTTTCCACTTTAATCATCCGCTAGCTACGGTAAAAGACCGGTTTTGAAAATGCACTCGCTATCATAGTAAATACTACCAACCTATTCCGTTTGTTTATTCGCGGTTATGCGCAGGCGCTACGTAACAGCGGCGCCGGTGTATTTTGCCAGATGTGCCTTCGCACTATGCCTTGGACTTCAGGATTGTCGGATAATGGACTGTAAAACCACAAAAGCATTTGAAACCTGCATCCATTGTAATGTTAGCCTGGTTTCGATTTATTAGGCGCAGCATGCAGCCTATCGACGGCACACAGTTAGGTGACTGGGTTGAGGTAAACCGATGCAGATGAGTTTTCATTAAAGGTAGACGGTATTTTTGCCGATAGGTTACCCGCTGGCACTTTGAAAACAATTATTGTGACCAAGTGTTATATTTTTTCCAACATAAATTAACTTCTATGCTAAAACGCCGCTAAAGATAAAGTGGCATTTAGCACAAAGCATTGCCTATAGGTAAGTGGGCTAGGCTCAAGTGCGGTTCGATTTGTTGCCGCTTTTTAATGCGTTAAATGAACATTGCTGGCAAAACCATTCTCAGAAGATTTGCGCTTTTGGTTATGATGCGGGGAATTGAGGTCAAATTAGTGGTAGCGTGCATTTTCGGATATGTCGCGCCAAGCTATATTGGTGGAACTTGGTGTGATGACAGGGAAGCCTCACCGTTGCCGTCAGCTACCATGTTTGATTAATTGGTATTGGGTTGTGTGTTTATTTCTGGTATTACCGTTTCGACAGCTGCAGCACGACGATTGTTACCTAAAACAATATGCATTATCAGAGACCCTCGATTTTTGGCCGTCAACTTAGCGTTTTTGTTGATAGCTTGTATTACTCTAAATGAAAACACTTGCGGCGAAAATGATGACAGACGTAATTGCTGAACAGCACAAAAAGGTGCTCTACCTCGATTTCGATGATGCGCGTTCCGTCATGTATGGCTGCAATGCATTGCATTTGGTATTCAGGTTCTGCGTCCAACAGTTTGCTGTTGCCCGGAATCTGGATGGTAGCGAAAAACATGCAAGGCATGCTGGAAAAAAGAGTATATTCAAACAGTGATGCCTTTAGCCATATTTGTCAGTTAGGTGATAAAGGGACACTCTCATTTCCTTAAAGTGTTTAATTCAACAAAATGAAACAGTTTAGGCGTCACCTGAGCATTTAAAGTGCCAGTATTTCTATATAAGCCAACCACGTGCAGCCGAAATAATTAAGCCAAAGCAGAGAGAAAAACAGGATAATATCCAAGAGAAGTGAATTGAGCTCATTTTAAAAAGAGCAATAACATGATTGCGGCCGTTGAATAAAAGTAAATTTTGCCCGGAAGCGGTGAAAAAGGGCTTGGGTTAAAACAATAGGGAATTATATTTTCCCGAGCGAGGCATTTTAGGTCCTTTATGATAATATGCCATGAAGTGTTGGCTTTGCCATTTGTTTGGAAAGAAGTATTCGTATTACTCAAGCAACTCATCGGTGACGAATTGCCAGACGAGTTACTTAAAGCAAAATTGTTTACTACTGCATTTCAATTTGGCGCTACCTTAGTGTCATAATAAACTGAGAATATTTATAGCTTGGAGCTTTTTTCACGGTCCGACACTAGCATTTGAGAAGATCTATATGGTGGGCGTTTCATGGCCAGGTTTTAGCTAATATTAGCGAAGGCCCAGCCCAATACTATTTTAACGGCAACCTCTGGCGATCCGGTGCTGCGTTGCTCATGCATTTCATGGTATCAATAATATCCAAGTTTGTGGATTTGTATCCCAAAAGGCAAAATTAGCCCACTACAAGAAAAAACTGTTTACATAACGCTACGGCGGTAATTATTCCACACTGATAAGGCTCTCTATTGAAGGCAAGATTTTGATGGTTGCCAACAATTAGTCAAAAGCGGCATTTGACACGACCTGAAGTGTGCTTCGCGATGGTTTACCTTAAATTCAGCTAATTCAATTATTATTTAGCGGACCTACTTGCACAAGTTTGTTATTACTTTGAAGAACGGTATTGCCGCAATTACCCAAAGAACAACCAAACTCTCCAAAGTGTGTTTCAGTTGCCAGCGGATAACTTTGGTGCAATCCTCACCGTGGTATGATTTGTAGGCAAATAGATCACTAGGGGCTGCCAATTAAAAAACGCTTTATCGCGGCGACTAATTTGAATTGATACAGTGCCGCGGTTATTTGCAAACGGGTGGAATGGACTCCTAAAAGCAACGGTAGCAACGATATCTAATCCAATGGACGTGAGTCAGCCAAATAATTGGCCGGGCGTATTGAAGAGCGCTAATGAGCAGGGCTACATCGGGCGCGGAAGATAGCCTTATAGGTCAAGCGGTTTGACGAAGGAGTAGTTACGCAAGGTAGCTATGCGCCAATTGGCGAGCTTAGGTTACCGGTTCGAGCCACATGAGGCTATTCGCCCTATCGTGTGCCTTAATTGTTCGCGTTCTTTACGGCATGAATGAGGAGTACGGCTGCCTCCGATTTTTGGGACTCAGCACACCCTGCTTAAATTTAGAGAAAGAGAAACAGTTGAAAATGTATTGGGCAGCCAATTAGTTTGCCACAACCTCTGGTCGCTCGTGTGGTAGGCCAGGACTTCTTCGGTAGATATTGAAAATAAGCTCGAAGCACCTTTAAGTCACACCTGTTTTCTATCTTAAAGTAAGTAAATAAAGGAAGTGGCTCACATGGCAAACTTGGGGAGTTCACTTTCGGTATTCAAAGCTTTCGACGGGGAAACCGCGGTGGCAAAGTGTCGTAGGTAAGTCAGGTAAATTAAAAAACAATAAAATACAGTTGGATAGATTGTCCTTTGCGCACGGGTTTACCAAAGTGCGCTTAATTAGTGGGCGACGACACGATACGCTTGCAGCGTCTTCTTTTTTTCCTTCTGCTCAGTTGATGTATTAACCGTCCTGTGATAAATTTTATACTAACCTGGACAATCATTGCAAAGGTCGTAGAATTTTGGGACCAGACCAACTTATCAGCGGCCTAAAGTCTTAGTCGCCACTCCGGCGGTCTCATGTTTTTCCCCGGTTTTAAGAGAAATAAAATACCTCCCTCTTTGCGCAATATTATTACATTAAAGGAACTTGCAAGCGATATTTCCTCATTTACAACTCCTGAACACGGCGATGTTAAATTATTGGGCCAGCAGGGGCTAGGCGTCCTTGAAAATACCGTGTTTAACAGTTAGAGGCAGGCACAAGCGCATTCAACATAAAATTCCTAGGTTGGGAGCAGTTCACTGACGCGTCGTTATTTCCTGCAACCTATTAACGCAGTGAATTTGATAGTATAATTTTCTTTTATGTATGGGGTGCCCAGCGCAGAAGAAAATCAACGTTAATTGGATGAAGTCCGCTCATTTAACCTATCTACCTCTGTTCACCCGTCGCCCTTTGTCTGCCTATCGAGGTTTTTGGGTGTAGGCATTTCAGTATGGCTAATCAGATTCCTGCAGTATTAGAAAACAGCCAATCGCCATTGTCAGTCCTACCCAGTGGAAATTTTTAAATAAACCGCCTAACATAAAGGAAGACTGATTTGGCGCATCAATGCTTCTTAACTAGAACGTGCCGATGCTTTGTAGTAACTCTATCAGGGACAGTGGCGGGGCTTAATGCTGGAAACCCTTGGTTTTGTTGCCTCAGGACGCTCAAGCGTTGACGTGAAAAAAAGAATTGCCACTCTAATATTGAGTGGTCATTTTAATATGGTAACATTTTATGTTGCTTCGTATCTGCATCAATGTTCGTGTTTTTAACTTCGTGTTCTAAGCTGGTACTTCCAAATCGCATAATTCTCTTCCGAGTTATGTATTTTGTTCTTGAGAATAGGCTTCGAGTCTCTCTCCATTTACCGTTTTTTTGCTATATTGTTAACTGAGAAATCGGGACTTTCTGTATCGATTATTGACATTAACTTTCGGCTCTTTACCACGTGTATCTCCTTCTAGTCGAACACGTTTTACTACGTTAATCAACTTTAACATCACTATGAAGTGTGAAGCATTAGATCTCCTTACGCTCGAGCTTAATATGTACCATAATAGTTGCAAAATTAAAACACATAAATATACCTTTTGATTAATACCTCCTGGTTGCATTTTTATGACATTCGCAGCGCTTTTTTTAAGACTTATTTTTTTGTGCTTGATATAAATTGACTAACAGCGCTTGGCAGGTCGAGGCGTCTTATTTAAATGTGATCACTTTTATAACTTTCCTATGTATGACATCTAACTACATCATTAGCCCAGACCTTACCCCTAGTTTTCTACGCCCCAGTTGAAATCAAAAGAGTTTTACGTCCCAAATGGCACCTTTGAATTAATACTTGGTCTCTGTGCTCATATTTAAGCGCATTTAACACGCCCGCCGAGCGTTTTCGGATCAACTGCTCAAACAAGAGTGTTATTACTTGGTTATATTATCGCAATGCAATTAGTTTTATGCGCAGCGTAATCTTGGTTGCAGGGTTCTTCACTTCTTAGACAAGCCTTGTCCGCTAAGTCTTGATGCAGTCTTTCAAAGGGCTTCCTGTTTGCATCAAGCTTTTGAGTTTTGACTAAACAGTTTGAAGCCAACATGCGTTGGGTGCCTGGTATCATTCTCCGATTGATAACTTTCAGTTCTGGTAACATGAAGTCAGACTGGACATTGGACAGGTTACTTGCGTAGAATTACCACTGTTATGTTAAATAAGAATGTTGACCGTTAGTGCCCTCACCACCCCATATAATAGGTTCCTGTGCCGTAGTCGAACTGGGTGCATACCTTTTTGTGTAAGTCACCTGCCATTGCTTTCCGATAGTCGAGTGTGACGTAAGCTGGGAAGCCTTCTCAAAATGGATTGATTGAATATAATTGGTCATTAAACAACATGACAGATACTGATTGCGCCCATGAAATTACGATACCAAACACTTAGTACGCCAATATGACCGGATAAGTTTGATGCAAAGGGAGTGGTTTTTCGGCTGATTTCATCCCCCATTTTCAAGTAAGCACCTTTGTAGTACTTGGCCTGAAATTTTCAAAACCAATTGCAAGCAAAATTAGGCAGGCCAATCGCAGACCAAAAGCGAGTATTCTGCCGCCTAACCCAATCTGCCATTAGGGAATACATTATCCGCCGCCATTGCCAAATTCAGTTGCTGCTTTTTACATTTGGAGGACACGGCAACAAAATGTTTCGCAATATCAGCTTCCGGTAAGTGGACACCTTGCTCACCGAAACCTTATGTTTTCCTTGCAGTAAGGGTTATCCCTGTAATAAGACTAGGTCTTTGTGCCGCGGTATAAATGATTTGGTAAGACATGAACAAATAAGTTTCTTTCAAAAATCACACTCTGATAGAACGTCTTGAATATGGGCATGCATTCAACGTTTGTGCCACGAACGCAACCATCCAAGCTTTTATTTCTGATAAGTTTAAGCGCTTCGTGGCACTATTTTAGGGACCAAGGAATGAGCACCAATACCAATACAAACGACTTTTTTAATTGAGTTTTCGGCCTCCAGCCTTTGTGTGCGCCCCCGATTGGGACACTGTTGTGAACGTTTTCATTTTGTCTAAGGTGGCGAAGGACACTAGGCATAACATTGGCTTCGCCATCATTAACCCATTGACAGGGTTGCGTAGAAAAGTTTCTCAATTTTTGCGGTAACCCAATACCGCAAACGGTGTTCAGTGCTATTTAATAGCGGTCACCTGAGGCGCCACATTAGATTAATTTGGAGCACTTACTGACGATATCTTGCGCTAAGCTCAAAATATAGCGGTTTAATACTCTCCGTAACCCGGTATTTAACTATTTATGTACAAGGGTAATGGCCAACCAAAGCTGTGGGTTGTGTTTATTTACTTGCTCACGGATATTTTAATCTACCGCTCCGCGCACTAACAGCAGGTCGCGCATATTGTTGCCCGCTCTGACGCTGCCGTTGAGAGTGTTTTCAAGTGTTGACCATGGCTTGAGTGTTGCTGCCTTTAACGATGCGTTCCGGGACAGTTAGAGATCTCAATTTTTAAAAGAATTTAGTCCATCGATTTAAGCACACAATGACAGCGTTTAAATTGGAGACCATTAAGAGAAAATACATTCTGGTCATATTTACGCGCTGCCGTTATATACTTTGTAAACTTAGCAGGTATGTTACGTTGCTGATTCTTGCCTGCTAGTTGTTTCTTCGCGATTCACGCAGCTCAGCAAACTGTTTGGTTAAAGCTCTCGCCCCGTTTATAATAGTGAACACGATAGGATATCTATTAACCGCATAAAGTACGTCCATTTCTCGAGTAGTGGGCAGTTTTAGGTGTTACAGCATTTTGCCTAGTAAAATTTCTAGCTTAGCTTGGTCTGCAGCGAAGTTGCGAATACTCTGCTAGCATTCTCGTTTGCCATCGCATTCTCGTTTTCCACCTATCCCACATCATTTATATTGCGGTCTTCGTTTTAAGTTCGTCCAACCGATCGAGTCCTCCTTTTAACCTTTTGCCATTATCCATTCAAATAGGTTTTTCGTCGCCTTAGGTGTGTTAGCTAATTCTTCAAAGATAACTTGTGCGGCTAATAAGCTTTAGTTCAAAAAACGGTCGCATTCCTGCATATGGGTAGATTTACTTTTTCGTCGATATTTCTAAGAAGACTGCCACCCATAAAGCGCAACGGGTTTTTGTAACCGTTATTCCTATAATAGTTATAAATTTTCTGTTACAGACATAACGCTGGATTTCCTTCATTGCCTGCATAGTCGGTTTGTACCGGTGCTTGGCTTTTGTGCTACCCCAGTCTGAATCCGCCGTACCTAATTATGAGAATATCAATAAATTTAAACACTAGCTTCAGCACAGGCTTCTGCTTGAGCAAACTAAACAGTAGGGTAAGTTACAGTTTAATACCTTCTTCTTTCTGAGAAATCTCTCGCGGCCTTAATATTACTGGGCTTCCAAGATTGGAAGACGATTTTGATCCAAAAATTACGCGACTTATTCGTACCTGCATCAGCATACAAATTTAATCGTTTGTGTGCTTTTTAAACGGTTGCGCCGTATCGAAAAAACTTAATCTAGCATCGGACTTCGGTTGAAAACGACCAGGAATAAACACCAACTATTTCGCTTTACCGATAGGCGACTGACAAAGTTTAATCGCCAATTTAAAATATTAGGCTTCAGTGCGTTCTGGGTTGAGCTGCATTAGTCGATTGCGCTTGTGACCCCATAAGCAACAGGACTCCTATTGTATATATTCTGCGTACTTGTCCCGGCAATTAGTAAGTTCGGCTTTAAGCTATTTGCATATGATAAGGTTAATTAGACCATTTGTGCTGCTCTACAGGATTGATATTCTTTTTGAATCGCCTCTATGTCGCCTTTTTAAGTCAGCAACTACGGTCGTTAGCGTGCGCAATGATTCAAGTTATGTGTTGTCATTTTTGAGGGCCTTTTAGGATAAAATAATTGTGATCTAGATTACCCGTTATTTCGCGGGCACACTGGCTTTAATAATAACTAGATAATTTGTTTGTTTTATATTATTGAAGGATTATAGATATGCTTTTATCTATTTGACCCTCTAGTTTTATAATTTGTATTAGCGAGGAAGAAAAAAAGGACATTAAGTTTTATGCTTACATGGTTAGTTTTCCCCTCGACAAAAAAATCTCGATTTTGAACTCTTCATTTGCCTACTCAAGAGTTCACCTCGTTAGCCTTAGTATGTTAAAGTGACACTAAAGCTGTCCTCTGGTGAAAACCTGCAAAAAGTTACCGCCA
>Ga0163217_1011569_pt1 | contig 12094 bp, 6 predicted proteins | sample SynspAceP_FD_185933 | JGI IMG/M metagenome (GOLD analysis project Ga0163217, IMG submission 185933) | Saline lake microbial communities from Ace Lake in Antarctica - Synechococcus sp. Ace-P (PacBio error correction) | ecosystem: Environmental > Aquatic > Non-marine Saline and Alkaline > Saline ... | reverse complement strand
CCGAAATTTCAGCCTGCGCACCCTCAAGCCGGGCAGCGTGCCCCCCCGCCCGTGCCGGCCCGATATCGCGATCCTGTTTCTTCGTGGGGGCCCTGAAACTTTGGGCGGCGCCGCGCGATGGCTCACCCCAAACGACTGATGCCCGGCGTGCGAGCCATGTTCCGCGCTGGTGTGTGCTTTTTTCGCTCTTCCCGCCTACTCCAAATGAGGACCCCGCCCTAGATGGCGCCCCCTGCACTGGTACAAGGATTTCTCATCCAGCCAGGTCGGGCGTATCCCTGCAGACATCGTCGAGCCCTCAGCCAGTGGAAGGCCACGCATCTTGACGGCGACAGTGCGTTCAGGCGGCCCGTGCTGGCCCGCGGCCACCCAGGCCAACGAGACGGCGTGCGGCTGACCCCGGGCAACATGGGCGTTTATGTCCGGGCTCGGGAACGCCACAGACCATCTCGATGCAAGCTCGCTGTTGTTGTGCGCAACTACTGAGCTACTGCGAGGTGTCCGGGTACACTGCCTGGGCGCTGAGGAGGACGGCCGATCAGCTCAGGACGCTCAGTTCCCAGCATCCGGCTGACGCTGCGAAGCGCCCAGGGGCTTCCAGCCGCATGACATCGTCGACGAGCTCTCGCGCATCGCGGCGCGGGGCTATTAGGGGGCCCAATTTGGGTCTCGAGCTAATGCCGAGCTTCTACCGCCTTGTTCAGCCGCATGTAGGGGCGAGCGGATTGCGTTGCTAACTGCGGCAGCCCTGTCAATGGGTTGGTGGAGACCCCGGCACCACCTTCTAAAAACTCGTTGTGGGGCGCCGGGCAGATTCCGTGGCGTCCCGCAGGTCTGGTGCAGTGAGGTGCCCGGGCAGGTGCCCGAGTAGTGACGGAGCACGGGCATATGAAACCGGGGGCCGGGTGGTGCCGAAAGGGGTGCGCCGTTCCGCGCTGCCCAGCAGTTGCTAAGTGGAGCGATTGAAGTCGGCCCGAGATCCGAGCGCAGGAAAAAATGTTGGTTTAGCTGATGTGCATTCCGGCTTAACTCGATAGTTGCCATGGACGCCGTAGTCGACTTCCGTAAAACCGTTGTGCCTGTTGCAATCGAAATCGAGGCTCCGCTCGGCTCCAGCTTCAGCCGCCCCCCAGCACGCCCCTCCCTCGAACGGCTGACGCGTAAGAAGCTAAGTTTACACAGCGTGCACGATGCAGCTGCGGGGCCATTCTAGCGGGGTGAGAAGAGTGTTTCACGGACTACGCCCCGCACTCTGTTTGGGGGCCGACCCTGCCAGCGAACCCAGGAGCATGTTCTTCGGTCGGGGCGTGCTGGACGCAGGATCGAGGTCTGGTCAGCCGCTTCTGCAGGCGTGGTCAGCTTGACGCTGCTGTTCTTTGCCAAAGCCTAGGTTGGGCCGCGACATCGTTGCGTTTGCTGCTGGTTGCAGATCCAGGTCCGCTCCGACAAATCGGCTTTTGTGTCCCCGGTCCTGCCGTAGCACCCGATGCAACGACAGAATTCCCAATTAAATTTTCCGATAAGCTCAACCTACCAATTGGGTTGGTCTTCGCGAGGTGCAGACTTTTTCGCGGCGCGTTTGTTCCCAACCAACGCACTTGCGCGCAGATGCCAGGAGCAGGGCCGAATAGATCGCGCTAGGTACGGGCGGGGGGCAGGCGTCAGCCAGGAACAGCCGCCTCCCCAAGATGTCCCCAGGGCGGAAGTAAGCCCGCGAAGTCCCCAGCCCACTCGGCATGAAAGCCGCTTACCCGAGTGGTGTTAAGCGGTATGTTCAGCGCGGCTGGGTTGCAAACTAATCACGCGATCTTCGCGTGTTTTGACTCGGCCGGCCATCAAAAATTAACCCCGATGAGACAGCGCACGCGATTCAGCATGGCGCATTGGACGACACCTCCGGCGTCCCGTTGGCATGCTCGCGGACCTGTCCGGGGAGTCTCCAGGAATCGCCCGATGAAAAATCCCCGGCCAACGTCCTGTGATTTCGATACTATCGTTGTCGGCAAACCATCCCATACTTGCGGGACTTCTTCAGTAGAGCCTGAACTGGTGCGCCCTGCGCCCGGGTATTTCACCGTGACTCTCTGAATCCGCGCGCAAACGAGTCCGTTACAGGGCGGTGTGTCGCTTGTCGGCTTTGGTTCCCAACAAGATGACACCCCGAGAGAACGGTTTTGGAAATGAGGACAACACAGATGACCTCTGAACCCGCCGCGTGGCTTGAGCCCGGAGCCTGAAGGCGGCAGCCCCCGCGAGCGCTATCGGATTCACAATCTCTGTCTCGGGCGGTTCCGAAGTGTCGTGGGACGAAAGGTAAGAGCTCATCACAGCAGCTATCGTTCATTGGCGGCGAGAAAACCCAACCCGGCGTGGAGGACTCATTTGCCCGCTAGCGATGCTACCAGCCACAGTTTGAACAAGTCCGACATACCTGTGTGTTCCGCTAGGATTGATACGCAGGTGCATCCGCCTGCTCCAGCATTGCCCAGCGAGGAGATCAAAAACGGGCAGTGAGATCGCAGCGACCGTGGCCTCCTGAGCGCATCCTGGCGGCCCGAATGCCAGCTTCTGTGTGTGGTCTGGCGATCTCCTCAGTGTCGCCAGCACTGAGCTATGGCCCAGGAGCGGATCGCACCAGCCTCGCCTCCTCCGATCAGCCACTCGCCTGCATTCTCGGCGCCAGAACCCTGGAGCTACTTCGGGGCCACAAAGATACAGACAGCCAGGAAGGGCCGCGCATCCAGCTCCAGCGCCCAGATCGAGGCTGCTACTTCAGCGGTGCTGAGCGCCAACGTTTGCTCGCTGCGGCTGGCCGTTTGATGGGACGACGCAATACGACGCGCGCGCTGCGACTGGAGCCAAAGCTGGAACTCCGGTGATTAGTGGGCATCCTGGAGCGCCCAGGCCAGCCGCCGGCCGGGCCTGGCGTGTTGATCACCTGTGTATCCCTGGCAAATTGTGTGCGCAGGCCGAAAACGAAGCGGCCGAAGTGCGAACGAAGGAGACCTTCGCTTGGGTTTAGGTTGGGCCGGTGCGCTTCACCTCCTCGCTAGGCTGGAAAAAAATATGCGGAGTGCCTCGCCGAGTGTGCGGATTCACGATAGCTGAGCTCCGCCCTGGCTGCCGATCAGAGCGCCGGCGTGCTGGTGGCCCATTCAGGGCCCACGGCCGGGCAGCGAGGCCCGCCGACCCCTGGCCCCGGCCACGCGATTGCGAAATGAACGCCTCCGCCTGCGGACTGCGCAGCACTTCGGTTGCACTTTTCTGCCTTTCCGCAAGATTTACGCATTCCAGTGCGGGGCGACATGGACCTGCGATGGGAAACCGCGACTCGAGACGCATCCAAGCGCCAGCAGGCCCCCTAGCCGCCTTCGGGTGGTTGTCGTTCATTATGCCACCCAACCCCGAATCCTGGCGCGCTTTCTTGCGCCTTCAACGCTTTCGCAGACGATGCGTGGCCATCGCGGTTAACGCAGCGCGATACGCCCGCAGCTTCTGGTAGGTCGGTCATTGCCATCCGCCTGCCGCGCTTGCTCCTTGACAACCGGATTCGAGTATTCTCCCCAATGCATGGTTGCCACCCTCCGACTGTCCCCGCACCACAACCCTGACGGCATCGACGGTGAGGGGGCGGGTAACGTGCGCCATAGTCTCCTGGGCGCCGAAACTTGACCGCCCACCCAGACCTTTTCGCTGCGTTCACGGCAACACGCAACCAGCCGTCCGTGAGCAAGCCCCTGGAGTCCAGGAATGGCTTCGGCCCCTGCCTGGCGTCTCTGCGTCAGTTCAATAAGAAGAAACAGACCGTCTTTGTGGAAGGAACCCGCCTGTGGCTATGCCGTGGAGCGCTCTTAGGCGCTTTAGCTCGCATCTGTCCGCAGTCTAACGAACATCTGCCCCCCTGCGCCTCCGCCGCGTTCCAGTCTCGTCGAGTCGCGGACGGCCGCACTGGGCTTTCGGCCTGTATACGATTTCAGATATGCGGCAGTGTTCAGCGAAAGGTTCCTGCTTCAGGTCAATTCAGGTTTGTGCCTGCTGGCCTGCCTAACCTGCAGGCTCGCGCCCACGCCACCGCTTATCCTGGCCCGGCTTGGTGTAACTCAACGGCTCTGGTTCCCAACCTCCTCGCCTTCTGCACCCGGCGCGCTGTCGGGCCACTTCCTGTTGAGCACATGGTCCCCGTCCACCCCCCTGTGGCCTTGTGAAGCGTGCGGCGGACAGCATGTGGGCGCTGATGCAGCGCTTCTGACCTGCATTTGCTCTCGGAACGTGGACTACGCGGCCTTCTTTTGCCCACACTCCCGACGCTCCGCCCCTGCCGGTACCCTGCCTTGCAGCAGCAGGAAAACTGGCGCCTGGCCTGGCAGATCATGCACCCGAGGCGGCCCCTGTTGGCGGCCCAGGGCGGTCCCGTTGCGTCTGTGGCTGCTGAATAACTGCTGGCGGGGAACCAATGTCACCCCGCCTCCCCCGCTGGGCACCCCCAAAGATGCGACCCCGGCTGGCGCGATGATACTACTCCCCACTCCCTCGCCAACCCGTCAGGCTATATCTGCTCTCTTGTATGCCTGCGGACTTACCGTCCGATACCCATGCTCGCCGCTGCGAACCGGCCATCGCGGATGTGCGCTCGCACACGCGCAGCTGCTTTCAGGCTTCAAGAAATGCGCGCAGAAGCGGTCAAAATCGACGCTACGAGGCAACCTACCCAGATCTCCTAACCCGTCTGACTGGCCCGGTAGATGGCGGTTGAGAACTATTCAAAGTCAGAAGATCGTCACCTGGAACAGCCTGACTAAAACCCGTGGCGCGCGCTGGAGACAATTTCCCGTTGCCGGGAGGTCCTCCGTGGCCGTACCGCCCGATGGCGGCCGCGGGTGATGGAGGTCGCCTGGCCTCTGCATATCCCTGGAGCTGCCCGTTTTCGCTGGGCCATGGACTGGCGGCTGTCGGAGACAGTCTGTGCGGGTTGGGAACTTCACGCCGGAAGACACGCTGGAAAACTCCCCGCCAGATCCTGCGCCCACTCAATTGATTTCGGCTGCAATCCAAGTGCCTGCGCAACACGACCCTACAGACCGGCTCCAGGACCTCGATGTACAAGCGGCGCGTCGCGCGCGCCGTATGTTGCGCGTGCCTCCGGTCTGCATCGCAACATCACTGGGAACTAGTCGGCTTATCCGGCTCCTTAATCCCGAACTGTTGTGCGGATTGTAGCCGCAGGTCTTTTCGCTGCGCTCGCTTTACATGTGTCCGACATTGGTGGAGTGTGACATCTAGTGGCGTCTTTCACAAAATCTCCAGCCCTGAGCGCCAAATGAGTTTCGGGTGTCAATGTGCAGACCGCCAAAATTGGCGGCTCCGATAAGCTGCCGGGTTTGCGGCACGCTGCGACGTGAGCGGCCCGTTCTGGATCCCGGAGGGTGATGCAAACATTGGCCGAAACTGCCCCTTAAGCCGCGTCGTCGAGCGGGGAACACGTGATCGGCTCAAAGGCCGGGCGCAATTAAGCTAGCATAAGTATTCTGTTGAGAGCTCGCTCTCCAATCCGAATGGTAGAGTCCAAATTCTTTGGTTGCGGTCCATGGAGGCGCTCCGTTCTGGGAAGAGGGCAGCGCTTCGCCAGCAGGCCTTGCCCCTGGGTTCATGCCTTGAGAAGCGGGGAGCTCCAGCGCATGACTGATAACGACATGCGGCCGCGGGCCCGCACCGGGTGCTGAGCCAGGCCCCCACAACTTGGCGAACCAAAGACCCTGGCCCCGGTGACTTGCAAACCTACTGCTGACCAGCGCCCTCTTGCTTACCAAGCTGGCGTCATTAATAAGCGCCCAGTTTGTGGCCGCCGGGTGGCCCGCCACCTGGGAACCGCAAGATCGCGGCTATGGTGGTCTTGCCGCGCCCCGTTCTCGCCATAGATCAATGAAAAATGGTGTGGTAAATTGAAGTTCTGTTGCGGGCGAAGACGCCGATGGGGTCTGGTAGGCGCAGCAACGCTGTTAGTCGATCGCGAAGCCCCTAATTGGTTGCCCGACACGTTGCTCAAAAAGCAAGATCAGGCCGCTTATCCCACGGCCGCCAAGCATACCTAGCGTAAAAACCCTGATTTTCTATTCTTAATGGGCGGCTACCGAGAAGCGCCTCCACTGGAAGGCTTTTACTGCAAGTTGCCATATAATCGATGCTGTCATGGCATTCAATCAGAGAGAGCTGATCCGAATTCCGCGAAAGGATGGGGACCAGCGTGTGCTCACAAGAATCCTTGCACTGCAAGATACAAGGTGCATTGCCGAACGCCCACACCACATCTGATAACCGTGTAGACAACTTATGCGATTTGTGAGTCACGTTATGGCCCCGAACCATGCCTGAGTCTCGCTCAAGGTGGCGGGATACCGCCCACACACTCCTGCCGACGCATCGGCGTTGGGAGAGTCAGAAATGCGGCCGCTGGTGTTAAGGCCCTCTTGGACAAGGGTACTTTTGTCTTGAAGGCAGTCCAACGAGCATTAAATCGTAGCCTCATTCGCTGTGCGTTACTCGGATGGCTTGCTGGCGGAATGAAGCTTGAGATCGATCCCGCAGGGAAATGCTGCCCATGCTTGCTCTCGTTACGGGGTGTCCTGATCCAAATCTTTCACGATCATCTGCTGTGTTATAAAGGCCCTACAAAGCGTTTTCCTCTCCAGGGCTCACGTTTCGCCCAGTCGTCAGTCTCTCTCCAAAACGGACGTTACTTACCCTGACCGCCAGCACAATACAATAATGGGACGCGGAACATCTGGTGGTCGTAAGCCGATGCGCAGACCTCTCTTCCGTTTTCTCCTTCGCTTGACGTCAAAGTCCGCCAAATTCCCATGGCGGTCACTCTTTCTGCGGTGGCTAATGCCTTGCGTTGTTCTTCCCCCAAACTCCCCGAACAATCCCCGCCGTTTGCCTAACTTCTTCCCGCCCGCTCGCCTCCTCCTCTCCGCTCTGTGATCGGGGCAGCAGCCCCGGCTCAAGGCCACCATCTGGCAGGAAGATTCGTCGTACCCAGCGGCTCGAGCAGCTTTCCCTAGATGGCCCTCTCCCCCACGTGCGTGGACCCCCGTTCCGTCGGCCCGCCGTGTGGCCGATCGCTATGTGCGCTCTGTCGAGCCGCCGACCCAACGGCTCGGTTTAGTTGCCGAGACCATACGCTTCTCGTCGCCAAAAATTGAGATCACGCCGGAACCGACGGGGCCCTGCTGGAAAACCGATATCCCCGCTCTCGTGAGGGCCACCTTGTGTGGAGCCACACGGCGCCAGGACCAGGGTTACTAGTTCGACCTGTTCGGCGGCTCGTTGATGTCTCCTTGGACCGTACGCGCCAACCCGGGGCAGTCTGAGATGAGGAACTTGCCGTCGCCGCATCAACCGCGCGGCCATGACCAACATGTCCCACAGCTTGGTTCGCCTAAAGAAACCCGGGCAGCTCAACACTCGCTGCTTGCACACAAATATCTGCATGGCCCAGCCGTATGGGCCTTGAATCAGAGTTTGGCGTAAGCGAGGAAGCCGTCCATATTCTTGCCAGCTATGTTGGCACGCATGGCCTGCCAGCGTGCCGGTGCTACCAGTTCATGCCACCCCACCTGGGACATGGTGGACCGCGGGTATGGGTATCTGAGCTCTTCGGCCCTGAAGGGTGCCAAGGCATCAAGCAGCGATTTTCTTCTTATATGTCCGCCACCGTGAGTAGCCCTCTTGCAGCTGAGGGCAGACCCGCTCGACGCTCTGGTGATGACCCGCAACTGCCGCCTGCCAAGGCTGGGCCACGCTGAGTGGGGACCTCCGTGGTCCCAACGGCCTCGCTGGTGCGAGTTTCTATGGCCAAGCCGGTTCCAAGCGCTTCCACCCCGAGCTCTACGCGCAGCCTCCATAAACCTAATGCAGCTTCACCGCTCAATTCTGCTTCCGCCAATGCTGCGGGCCAGCATCATCCGCCGCAATTGACATTGTCCCAGGCTCCAGACCGTGGAGGCCCCCGCCGATTTGCTCCCCACTGTGCACCGTAACGGACTTCAGATCACCTGGCTGTTGTGCCCGCATAGCGTTTGTCAAGACTCAATTTCCAACGTTCCTCTTCAATGCATCGATTTTTTTTCAGCTTTCGGGGGCTCAACCCAGGAAGCTCGAGGAAAACCCCAAGTCTCTAAATCAGTTCAGCCTGATCGCCCGCGAGGCGGGGTGCTTGGCCCACCGTGCCGCTGGGCGATCAGGGATAGCATAGCGCGCCCGTTAGTCACCTTGGAGGTTGTCCAAGCCGAGGCTAGTTGCTCTAGGAATGGCAGCAGATCTGAGGTCTGCTCGTGATCCACCGGCCAAAGTCCAAAGTCAGAACCCAGCGCAGATGTCCGCCCCAACAGTGCCGCAAGTGAGAGCAGCAGCAACCCAACAACTCAGCGCCGAATGCGCCCTCCCCTCCTACACGTGTGGTAGCCCGGCAAAGCCGACGATCAAAGTCGCACCAGCTACCCCGGGAGCACTGAGAAGGGTGACACGTGATAACTGTGCGCAGAATACTCGTGCCTGAAGTGGCAACCACCGCTAGCTCCCTGAAGCAGTAGAACCGGGCCCCGCCCATCGCCGGAAGTACGCAGGCACCAAACACGTGACAGGCCGAACAGCCCCCGCTCCCAGGGCCAGGTTTCACCGGCAAGCCACGCAGAATAGGGGAAATCCACGCACGCCGATGAACGCGGGATGTCTCGATCGACCGCCTGCAAGCGTCATCGGATTACCGCCGTGGTATCGCCCGCAAGCTCATTTCGTTCAAGGTGAGAACATAGAGATTAAGTGTGGTTGCAAAGGGTACGATGCTTGCCGTTGTGCCCCCTCCGGAGTACACCGATGGACGCATCCCCTTGATGTCGGGGATAGGCAGCTTCTTCGCGATAGTGTCAGCTCGAGGATAAGTATGCAATAGGTGCGATGGTACGCGATACCAGCCTGCGTGCGATGTTTTTTTCGGCGACACCCCTGACGAAAGCGGGGCCTCCCCCCAATACCTAGATCCTTAAGGTGCGTGCGCTCCTCCAAATAGGCGCGAGGCTTAGGGAAAATGGCATAGGCGCGAAGCGAGCGCGTCGCCGACGTGTGAGAAGATAGAGCAGGTTGCCCGCCGCGCGGATCGGCCACAAGTCTAACCCGCTTGCCGGATGCGCTCACCGCATAGACAGCTCATACGGAAGCCCCCAGAAACTCCTTCAACCGCCAGGCCGAGTGGCCGTTCCTCGCAGGCACGCCAGCGTCGCGTTCCTTTTTAACTGTAAATCACGAGGCACCGCAGCTGTCAGAGTCCGCACCTAGCGGTCGTATGTTCCCTTAACGTAGAAAATCGGCCAGTTACGAGGGCGTCCAAGGCTGCAACATCAAGATCTCTGGACTAGGCCGTCCTCAGCCGAGTTGAGAGGACACCGCCCAAGAATTCGTATCACCGGGCTGTGCACCGTTGTGTGATCCGCGAACGGCGGAAAGCAACTTCACGGCCTGATTGTCCTTCGCCGCCCAAATCGCACCCGCCCACCTACGTGTCCAATGGCACCGACCCTTTGCAGTGGGGCCCGTCCGAGGAAACAGTCACGCTGAGCCAGGGCGCCTCGCGACAGAATCCCCGGGCCAGGCCAGGCGAGGAGTCGGGGACCCAGATCGAGCTTCGCGGGATCGGTCGGCATTGTTACCCAAAGGGGAGTCAAGCACCCACGGCTCGCCTGGTCTTCTCCCGGCCACAGTTTGCACGCTTCATGTACCTCTTCTCATCCAGGCTGCGCCGGGTGCCCTTCCCGGCTGCTTCTGGCTGCACATGCGCCTCGAGCGGCAGGCGCCAGCGTGCCTTCGCGGCCACAGCTAAGGCTGGAAGTCTGGCTCTTGCCGGCTGTCAATTGGCACTGAACCCCCCCCAACGCATAGGGAATGCGAAGGCCCCTATTTAACCCGCCACAAGAGTCTGATTGCGCCGCCTGCGCGATCGGCCCCCACTTGGGCGCATACCGCCCACACGCAGGAGTCGCGCCGTCCGCTGGTCGCGCACGCAGCTCCTGGTGCTGAAAGTATAACTCGTGCCCGGCCTTGCCCATGGGCAGAGAGCTACGGCCGCACTGACCTTCGGAGATGTGACCATCCCGTGACGTGGCCGAACCAATCAAAAGGATGCTTGTCACCACATGAGAAAAATTTTTCAGCAGCCCGACCGCTGATGAGCGAACACTCTTCGCAGAAGTTCTTGCTTACCACTGCTCTCAACTCTTGCCGTACTTATTCTTCATCCACTCGGTCAAGATCAGGCACAGCCTCAGCATACCGAGCCCTCTGCCACTGATTCCGCTGCCCATCTTGGTGAGCACCCCGGCCCTGGCAGTTAATGTCAGAGGGCGAAACCGGCCCGGGCAGCTGGCCCCGCCTGCAAGCTGAGTGGACGCGTTGCCCCGTTACGGCTCGGGATAAATGCCCGGCCGCTGCCAACGCGATAGCATGTGTGGCGTTCGGCACGATCAGTAAGATCGTGTCGAAGCCTCATGAATCGCCTCCGGTCCATACTCGCTCATTCAGATCGTCCGGGTGGCCCAATGCGCCCCGCCCTTTCCCCTGAGACCGGGGGACCATTATATTAGGGCGGGGGCAGCGCTTGAGGCATTTGCGACAAATTGACCAGCGCTGCCCGCGTGCGCTGGAGCAGCTTCCGAGGGAAGCTGGCGGCGCCGGCCCCGCTGGCTGTGGCGGGTGAACCCTGGCTGAAAGATCGGTGAGCAGGGGAAGTCACCCTGTATACAGCCAGAATCCACACAGAGCCATGTGTGCCTGGCAAGCCACTAGAAACGGCCTTCGGTGACTGGAGGCCGCGTGTTTTGCTCGATGCGTTGACTGGACAGCTTTTTAATAACTGGCCTTCGAGTGCATGTCTAGCGAAGCCGGAATGTCACTTCGAGTATTGCATTCGATTCGTGAGCAGTCGGGGCGGGCTGGCGCCAGCAGCTGGTGACGCTCCAGCAGGGAACCCGTTGCCGGCTCGGCGACCCCCGGCCCGGACCCCTGGGAGCCCGGCACGCGAACTGCTGGGAGCAAGCGCATCGAAGGGTCAGCCTTCCCCATCCGCGGGTCGCCGCAAGCAAGCAAACGCCCGCGAGTCTACAGCCGGAACGCAGGAAGTCTTCCGTCGCCAAAAGACGGGCTCAAGGGCAAGCCGGCTGCAAGCCCCCCATGTCGAGCCTTGCAACGGCGTCACTGACAAGCGGAGTTCAAGTCGTGCCCTCCAGGCTGGTGCAACCGAGCTGCATCCGCCAGCGGTGCCCCCTGCGAGCCCTGGGGCTGCGGTAGCCTCTGCTGTTGGTGCGGTGGGCCGCTGCAGCGCTTAGCCGGCCGCCTGCTGGTGGGATCGGACTTACGCCGCTGGAGGCCGGCGCTACGTGACGCGCCGCAGCGCGCTCCAACGGCACCTTGATGGATTTGAAACCTACCTGGCAGGCAGGCAGCGAATCCCCTGGCCGAATCCCGACTGCCACTTGTCGCCATTCTCACGCGCCCCCACCTCTTTGCAATCGACCAGCCTGGTGGCGGGGGCCAGCGCCAGCGGTTGGCCCAGCTGCTGGTGGTCCCCGAAAGTTCCGCGCCAGCGGGGAAGGCGCTGCCTGCGCCCTGGGGTGGCCCATCGCTCTTCAATTCCGCCAGCTGTCGCCAACTTTTCCACTGGCGTCTGTCACAGGACACAGACGGCCGCGGGAAACGGGCTGCGACGGAAAGCAGGCTGCAAGGCAAGCGGCTTCAGGATACAGAGATATGAAGAATTCAAGTTTGCTTCCTCTAGCAAAATTCAAATGATTCCACGTTTCGTATCACATGAATCATGACGTGGTTCGCCCGTTCTGCTTACATGCGAGCGGCTGCCTTGTCTAGGCCAGCGTCGTCTCCCCAAAGACCCTGATGCTGGCGGGCTGGTGGATCCCCCGTCCGCTCCCTCGAGTTGTAATTTCGCTGGCTGGCCTTGGTATTTCAAAATTGCCCGGGGCGAGTCCGTGGAGAACGATCAGGCCCAGCCCCCGTTCAGGCGACACCCCTGGTTTTGGCGCCCGAAGACCGG
>Ga0163217_1005694_pt1 | contig 12096 bp, 12 predicted proteins | sample SynspAceP_FD_185933 | JGI IMG/M metagenome (GOLD analysis project Ga0163217, IMG submission 185933) | Saline lake microbial communities from Ace Lake in Antarctica - Synechococcus sp. Ace-P (PacBio error correction) | ecosystem: Environmental > Aquatic > Non-marine Saline and Alkaline > Saline ... | reverse complement strand
CAGGTATACGCTGGCCATCTGCTATATATTACGACAGGTAAGCCCTCTTCAATAACCACTAAATCGCCTCGCCAAGTGGAAGCCTGATTCATCCAGGCTTACTCAAAAACACAGCCATCTATTGAACTGAGAGTAAATATCGACAACTGTTTTAATACTTGCCTTTTGACTTGTGCAAGGTAAATACTAGCAAACTTTTTAAGACTAGCCCCTTGCTCGCTTCATTTCATCAGAAGCTTCGCTCAAGATTAGAGTCTCTTGGATTTCATTCCAGCAGTATCAACAAAAAACTAAAGAGTAATGTGCGTATTTTGCTAATACTTCATTTAAATCCGGAATACTCATTAAACACTTCGACAGGCACATTCAGAATTACGACAAAAGGTTCTTAGTTGTTCATTGTGCCGCAATACATAACTGTCTGTTGTAATTAACACACCCCTTCAGAACCATGCCTAATAACATGCGAGCAGCGATCTTACCATATAGAGGTAGTTTTACAAACACCTGTTGGCCCCCATAAACGCAATTAACAGCCTTAAGCTCAGTAGAAGCTTGAACGAACAGGGAGTAATAATCAGCCAAATTGCGCAAGTAGACGATTCCAAGTCATCCTTCCGTCCTTTTTAAATCGATATCATCTTATCAACTAGAAAACGACCAAAACTCAGACAACCCCAATCCTTAATTTTTCACGGGCTTCTGCTCAACTTGCCTGCGCTTATCTTGGAATCGTTGCTCCTTCATTCTGGACGGCCGCTCCAACATAGCACGACATTTTGAAGTTAATTCCATTCTCCGCAATTGCTTGGCACTATCATTATTCGTAACAGATGGGCCTTCTTCCACCCGAGGGTCTTTCTTTATCTTCAGCTTAGTGGAGGCATACAAACTTTGCTGTTAGGAAGACTTATTGAACTGTCAGATTTAATTACTGGAAAGGTTATTAGTTTAGGGCTGTCTGCTGCTTTGCCTCACTATACGGCTCTAAGTAATCCGAGCTAGGGTCTGCATACGGTTCAGAAAGCGAGGAGCTGACGAACGCTTAGAGGTCATGTGGAAGGTTAAGGATCCGTCATAATCCAAAGGCAACTATTTCGATTCTCTGCCTGTAGGCAGACGTTTGATTTGACAAAATGACTGGCATCAGGGCCCACAGCATCACGCGACCTTCCGTATCGCTTTGCGGCATGTCAGGTGCGGTCGAACCGCCTAATTTGCTATGAATAACTTTAATGCCTTCCGTTTATTTTTCTTACAAATCCATAGCTTACCCGAAAGATTCAATAAATATAAGTTACAATCTACTGGCCTCGATAGGTAGATCTTATTGACCTAAAATAACCACCACAACAGTAATTACGTTATGCGTCTGGCCACCTGTTTGATAAGAAAGAACCGACATGTTGACCAAACCATAACGCATAAAGCGCGCTACATAGGCCCGTTAGGCGCAGATAACAATCAAAATAGCGCGTATTCCCACGCCCTCTTTGGCTGCTCCGCCGATTGACGAAGAGAAGCTTGTAATTGCTCCGCCATTTGCGGCTCTAAAATAAAGCGCCTCCTCATTTTAATACCAGGACTGCTGACTATTGCTGAACCGTTCTGCATGAGCTTTTTTCTAAACTGAGGTTCAAGCGTCAAAACTGGTATGTCATCAACCCCATGCGCTAATGTTTGAGATAATTAACCCGCGATAAGGTGTGCGAACGGCTGTGTCAATATCATCAGGTCCTGAGTATCTTAGGCTGACAACACCCATATTGATTCAGGAAATGGGTTCGGCATATCCCTAGAGGAACCCTTCAATTCAATTAAAATTCTGCAAGACCTGTAAGAAGGACACTCAATTGCACCAGTATTCGGCACTAACTCTTTCAGCTAACTTTAGGATTATATTTGTTTTAATAGCTTAACAACTGCTGAAAACCTCATCTATGGACCAATCAAACTCATACGCATGCTTATGCATGATCTGATTAATATTGAAGTCGCCCACGGACCGTTACTTACATTCAAACAAACCGTATACCCAAAAGGTTTGAAGCCTGATCCCCTTTTCTTAGGCAGTCTAATCCACCACTGCGGTCCAAACCGAACGACGGCATCTTTACCAGCCAATCCCGTTCAATAGTTCCAAACACCTGCCCAGGATTCAATCGCTAAATCTTTATCGGGGTGAACTCTGCTTCAGCCAAACTCACCCCCATAAGGTGACCCTATATGCATTAGGCATTAAAGTCCAAAATTGTCTCGGATATGAACACTGGCACTAAGAACCTAAATCTTGCAGGATAACTTACGACGGCACAGCCTTTTATCCGAGCTAATAGCTCACCACCTTGGGTTTTTCAACAAGCGGTATTAAAACGATACCCACTTCAATCCAAGCATCATCAACAGGAGCCACGTCATCCCAACTAAGGTCTTTTACTTACAGTCGCGCAGCACTATCAGCAGGACGCCTTGCTTTTACTACCTTTTTGCCCTTGGCGCGGGATTTTTGTTTCTTCGGTATTAAGATAATAAGCAAAGCCCCCCAAGCAAGCCGCCAGCGACAAGAAGGAGAAAATGCGGCATACCAAGGAACGATCCCCATAACCGTCATAACACCGGCTGCCAACATAACAAAGCTTTTGACGAACCGAACATTGGCCGGAACGATTTTTGCGACCCCAATGTCGCCAGTCTCATTAACCCGAGTAACACATGATCGGCCGCGGCAGTCACAACATAAAGTGAAGCAACTGCGCAACCAAGCCGTCTCCACCGTATGGTTATAAGAATAACCGCTCAATTGCCTCTGGAAAAGAAAAGGTCATGTTGCGCCATAACCAATAGAAAGGCCGCCCAATAATGTTAATGCCAAGTATTAATAATCCAGCAACCGCATCACCTTTTACCAAACTTAAGAAGCACCCGTCCAATGAGCCATAAAATTCAGCCTCAGAAGCTATTTCAATACGGCGCTCTTTAGCCTGCTCAGCATCAATTCATGCCAGCGTTTAAATCTGCATTAATAGCCCATCTGCTTGCTGGCAGTGCATCCAAGGTAAATCGAGGCACTCACCTCAGAAATACGACCAGCACTTTTGTTCACTACCCGCGAAGTGAAATTCTCAAAAATCGCGAAACAAACAAAACAAACCAACGTTAGTGCCACCAATAACCACTTCGCCCAAACGCTTGAATTGACCTTACCCGCTGCGTCCCCCACCCTCAATGACCATGAAGCAGACCACTCGCGTTGAAGCCACGGTTTAAGCGCAAGGCCCTCATTAATGTTAGAAACAAGTAAAAAACAGGGTAAGGAAAAACAGGCAAAATCTAAAAGTTCCATTGAATAAATAGCGACCAACAACACGACAATGGCAAGGCATATTAAAAGTAAAAAAGGAACATCTAGCAAAAATGCAGGTATTAGGTAGATCATCATCGCAAAAAGCGACAACAACAAAATAGAATACCTAGATTCCCACTAAAAAATACCTTGAACCTGCCCTGGAAGACAAGAACACCGAGATAACAAAATTCACCACAAACATTCCCTTATGGAAGAAAAAATACGACGCACAATTTAAACTACCAATCCCACTGAAATTCATCAGGCACATCAAATTGGGCATAACTTCAGTCCGTGGCGCAAACCCAGTACGAGCATTACCGTAACTGATACACAATAAGCCAACAGCGAGCATACTTTAAATAAGCCTTGAGGTATTTCACACCAATCTCAGGGGTTTTTATTTTTTTTTGATGATATTACAGGCCCTTGCTAATCCTGGCGATTGTTATCACAGGGATCATCATAGTGATTGCCAACTTCACGGATTTTCAACGCAATGAAGTCCACCACCCTTCGCTGAGCAAAAACTGGCTGCCACACACCCGTTTGATCGTACTTTAAACGCCACAGAGAAATGTGTCGGATTCGTAATAATGACATCTGCATTTGGCACATCGACATTCATTCGATTCATAGCCGCTTGTCGCTGGCATTTTGACGAATTCGTCCTCGTACCAAAGGATCACCTTCGGTGGTTGTTTTAAATCGTCTTTAACTCCTGCTTCGTCAATTTTAAAGCTTTTCTTTTATTTGAGGACCAAACCTGAAAAAGGCACATCAATAGCCGCGAATTAGCGCCAAAGCAGATCACAAGATGAAGGACCAGACAAACATATCAACACCATGAGCAATAGCCAGCGGATCGATTGGAACGTCAGCCCTAGCGTTTCTGGCAAAAAATAATTCCAAAAACTAATGTATGCAACAACGCGACAAGCGTCACTTTTGTGGCAATAGCCTTTCAGAAGTTCAACCAAAAGACTGGACTGAAAAACATCCCGCGCTTCAGACCCGCTATAGGCTCATCTTTTACTGAGTTATAGGTGTCAAGGGTTTCCCAAGCAAAATTCAATCCCCCCCAAAGCAATTGCTACCAAAATACCCGCTACAGCCAGAACGGACATAAGCAAAACACCATAGAGTCCATTGATCGTGACGATCGACACATGAAAGATGAAAAACCATACGACTAGGTCAATATATCCGAAACCGTTCAAACAAAAAGTTAAAGTTTTTAAACAATACCGCCAAATCCACCGCGGCCAATAAGGTTCCCGTTACCATATTAAAGTAGCGGCCGGCAACTATCAACAACAACGCAGAACTAAGGATCTTTAGATCGAGGTAAATTACCTTTATTACGAGCATCTTTGAAGGTTTCTTACTTACTGGCACCTTCGGTTTTATTTTCACTACCGTCTTTTCATTTCTCAGCCATTTAAATGAATCCCCCACGTAACGTCCATCCAGTTAATAATTTCCCCCAAGGGAATAACAAGTAAGATATTCCAAGAAATCATCCAACATAATCAGAAAAGAACAAAGAGAATAACATTATAATTGGAAAAGCCAAGCGCAAAAACACATAACTGAGGAGACCGCCTTAGCAACCACACCAAAAGATAAATTTAATGACAGCACAAGCAATGGCCAAGGCAATTACGATAAGGCAAAGCCTTCTCAAACATCCACCCACCCAACAAACCAATTGCAATAGCGCCTGACTAGCAAAAACCACTCCCAATAGGCCAATAGTTAAAACTTTCAGCCAAATACTCAAAATCATCACTAGATGACCGTTAAGCTCCCCAAAAAGGCAACGCCACCATTGAAAGGTAATATTGGACCAATGTTGCAACAGGAAGAATCCCAATGCGGCCAGGGTTTCATTAGACATGGCAAAACCTAGCCCTGCCACCATCCGCAGCCAAACTGCCCGTTGCAAGCGAAAAATAGCTGGAAATAATATAGTGATGACCAAAACCAACACAAAACCAATAATACCAATGCTCGGCTATAAGAAACCAATAATAGGCTGGAGAAAAACCAGGGTCATTAATAGGAACATTCATAACAGGTGTAATAATAATGGCTACGAGGAGGAGAAAGGCAATGCGTAATCGCGGACTAACCAAACGCACTACCAAACCAAAGGCAGTGCCATTAAAAAAAGCACCAATACGAAAAAAAGGCAAAAGAAAACTGATCGTCAGATTTAAAAATTATTCAGGATTTAATTTCTAGCATTAAGCCTATTAGTCATAGGAATATTAACAAATTTAAATGATCGTAAAATCCATTAAACTTAATTTAAAAATCCACGGCCCCAGCTTGCATAATAACTAAAATAGTAAAAAAACGATCAACCTAGGCAAAAAAAAGACAGGGTGTTTTGTTCATTAATTTGTGTTGCAGCTTGAAACACACTAACAATTGAACCTACGATTAAACTTGGCACCATCACCAACACCCAACGATCAGAACAATATAAGTAAAACCCCTGCCCGTATAAGCTCAGTACCACTTGAGATCCATAATTAAATCCCCGAAACTCGCCGCTAATGTGCCCATTAATCATAGGACCCAACCATCAAACCATAACAAAAAAGCATAATCATTAAAAAGGCAGCGAAATAATAATTGGGACAAACATCATCAACCCATCGCCATCAAAACACTGGCCACAACCATTATCGACAATTAAAAAAGGAAATAAAGATCATTTAAAAACCAATTTGAAAAACCGTTTTTAGCTCACTCGTTACAAAGCAGGCATTAGATCGTAAAGCGGAAGTGTTCCATAGACTTGGAATCGTCCCCTCTCTACCAGCCAAATTTTAACAAAAAGCAAGCAATATCATCTTCTCTCGTTTTGTGCCAACATGAAATCTCTGACAAGGAACAAAGATGGCCGCTTCAACACTTTGCATCGAAGTCATTTCTTCTTTTAAGTATGGGCTGCTAGAGCAACTTCATTAAAACCCATCTAAGGTTGGTGTCATTAATGAACAAGGTCAAAACAAAGCCATTCCTATCATTATCTGGTTAGAAGGTGTTTGCTGCAGCCCGATTTGCTTGGCGCGAAATTGCTAACACGATAAATAATTCGAGTAAAAGCTGTCCATCATCCATTAAACGGCTCGGCAATAGTGTCAGTGCCGTCATGTAAAGAGAATTTGCAAACGACGAAACCGTATAGTCTTGGCTACCGTCGGCATTTGTCACTACTTTGGACTGCTTGGTAAAACCGACTCCGCCCAAGAAAATAGCAGGCGCTAACCAAATTAGCAGAAAGAACAAAGCGAATCACCACAGTATCCCCATTGCTCTTTATATATCACGGGAACTCTCTCGATCTTACTTGCTCCATCATAGAGGCAAATAGAATTGGCCTTAGTTTGGAAAACTTCTCAAATGACGAAATAGAATGTGATGTCACACCAATTAACAAGACGTTCACCCTCACCTCAATAAGCATGAGCTTCTCTTTTGCACCCAAGGCATTGAACATGAACAATATTAATATCCGACTGACCTAACTTCATTTGGCCAAACTGAAAACGTTTCAATTAACAAGGCAGGCTGGATAAAGGCAATAACAAAAATCAGAGAAAAAACCACCTTCAAATAGAAATGTCACAAGGAATTCTTGCACGCCGAACAGCCTGCAAAATGGGGAACGGCCATGCAAAAGCATGGCCGTGAATAGTATATTATTTAAAAAAAGAAAAAATCAATTGGCACTACTTCATCGTCTAATGGGACGCTCACTAGGACTTACAACATCCGTTAAAACGGATTACCATACTTATCATTAACCACAACCACCTCACCGTGCGCTATCATGTACCATTTTATAATACATCTAGCGGCTCTCCAGCAAAGCCGACGAGCTCAAACAACAGAACCCTGCGGTCAGCTGCATTAAAGTTTCGGATTGCTATTTCCGTGTTGGCATAATTCCATAGAAAGAACAACCGGAATAATCCATAATTCAAATTTCAAGGATCGGAACCCAACGCCACCCAGCAGGTACGGAAGGATTCTTCGTAAGCTGTTCTCAAAGCTTCACGGGCCTCGACTTTCTGCTCCGTCATTGCTGCCGCCCATTCGTCTTCAAGTCCTTCGCCCTCTTCGGTTTCGCCAGGGGCTTCAAAGTCATTGCTGCCGCCCACTCAATCGCTAAATCTTCGGTCCATTCCTTCTGCATCGGATTTTGCTCTTCTGCCATGTTATTTCGTTCACCTTCTCTTAAAACTTTCTTCCATCGCACAGAGGTAGTGCTCATTAGTCATGCCCAGTTTACCTTTTAAAGGTTGGAAACATTATTCGCTCTAACGGTGACGAAACCTGGCATTTCAATTGGATACCTTCAACCCACTTTAAACTTTAACACTTCGCCCAAAGAAATCTTCGATTCGCTTTAACATTCACCGTTAAATTTACATCCCAATATCTTTTACATCTTGCCCTCAAGAGATTTTACCCCAGCGATCATCTTTTTCATAACATCCACTTCTGCCACACCAGCATTTCAAGCAATCACGTACCAGGCTCCAATCATAGAGTAAGTAGATTATATGAAGCTCCCGCCACCACCAACTAATTAATATGAAAGTAGACACGACGACAACCTCACTCCGGGCTAACCGATATTTGCCATTAGCAGGGTGACTTCTTGAGCGAATATATTCTAAATCTAATTTTAATACTTGGCGCCCAAAGCCTCAGTCAAATCAACAAAGACTTGCTCACAACATCAGCTGAACAATCCGAATTTCAGTTCGGCGGAATTCTCGACCTTCAATTTTAGCGTTGACGCCGTCACCACAAAAAAATATCAACCAGTTTAAAAAACAACTTTGCGTCCAGATAAAGAGAGGCTGTACTTCTTAACGGTCTAATTTGACTAAATTTAAACCTGGTTGGAACATTAAAGCGTATGAACATACTCACCAAATTTTCAATTCACCTGAAGACCACGGAAGAAACCATCTGCCGGTCCGGCGAAGCATGTTAAATAAAACTTAATTCGCGTTATACCCGCGGCGAATCGTTCGTTTAATCATCTCCAGGGCGGCATTTCGCCCACGCCACAATACGCTCTTGACTAGTGATTGTCTAGATGCACCACCATTGCATCTTCGGTTGTCTTACTCAGCAGCTGTTTTTTTCATCGGCCACCATGCGGAGCGCATTCTATCTCGTCTGCGATAACAGATCTTGAGCTGGACATAAAATACTGCATCACAAAAGTTAGTAAATTAGCACACCATCAATACCACCTTGGACCAGTTTCCTGCTCAAGAATGCCATTAATTGCACCAAGAGCAGGCTTTTTTAAGAGCCACCTTCCCTTCAGCTGTCTTTAATTCATCAAATGGGACTGGACTTGAAAAAAAGCAATACAAGGACTATTTCGAATTAAAGGCATATGACAGTGTTACATGCATAATTTGATCCATATATATTTTAGATTTAACCGACATATAGCTGCACATAACGCTGCTTACCACCAACCATCAAATCAATCGTAAACCAGGATCTAACGCCAAATAAAACGGATGGTTCCTTTAGCCAATGCGGCTTCTGCGGATTCCTCGCGGACATCACTGTGCACTTCCACTAAACAAGAAAAAATAGCCGCGCACCACCGCACCTAACAACACCAAAAGAAAGCACCAATAATAATAAGCTTCTTCTACTACCAGATTTTCCGTCTTCTGTACCGATATCCAAACCATCTTCTTCAGCCATACTATCAAACCTTTAGGATACACCAAAAAAACTTTCTTTACAGAGCGTTTATAAACCACGCTTACACACTATTCGGCCTCTATTCTACAAAGAATCCAAACAAGAGCCACCATTTTTCAGCTTTTTCGTAAGTTTAGAGCATAGTAATCAACACCGGACGCGAAACATACGATACGTTATTCGCAATTAACTCATCATCACTGTCTACAATGTCGTTTTTGATTCGGCCGTATTATTTGATAATTGTCTCGATCTTGTGCATTAGAAGCTATCTGGGTGATGCGAAACATCAACAATCTGCTCGACCTTAGCGGTCCATTCCTTGCTGAAGGCCAACATTTCTCTTAGCCGCCCCATTTGCCCTTCAATAAATCCCGTTGCCTGTGTTAAGCGCAACAAGCTTTACCTGAGTATTCGAGTCACTATCTTTACTGAAATTTTAACATCAAACTGGGCCTAATTTCTGGTGCGGTTCCAAAGCGGATGTGCGCAGATGACCACCATCGCGCGGAACCCAAGCCACCCTTTTTGGCTCATTCACGTTTCGCCCCCCAATTTCCCAGGGGATGACTAGCGGCAAGTTCATTGTTCAGTTAGTTTGAGCATTGGGAGCAGGATTATTGGAAAATTACGGCAGCCATGCCGGCAGGGAAGGATTAACATTATTATTGAGAGAACTGCTAAGCCACCACCAACATCACCGTACGCCATCATTGAGCAGACATCCGACCAAGCATAACTTCTTGTTTTCTTTTTTTACGTAACTCGATGGGCTCATTTAATCCCAAAAACCGGCCTCCTCTCCTAGGCAAAGAGTCCGCAGTATTCCATCTTCATTTCACATCCGAACCTGAGGCAACAAGAGCGCTCTTTCCGACCAAAATTAAAGCGGCACATCGGAACGACCAATTTTTATTAATAGCCAGCAACCCCTGCAGCAACCGTTGTCACTTTAGCAGCATCAAGAACAACACCATCACCCGTAATTGCTGGCGCAGCTTTAACGGCCTGATTGATGCCATTTGAGAACATAACCCAAGATTAAACTCCCCTTCACCTTTTAGCGTCTAGCAACTTCAACAGACCCGAATCAGACTAGGGAGCATTTTTCAGACTTAGGCAATAAATCAACCTTACTGTAACATTATTAGATACATTCCGCTTATATCGCATCAAGCCCTACTACACAGTACTGACAACAGAAGGCGTAGCGCCTAAGCGTCTCTGGCACCTCGGACACTATTCAATAGGGCCAACGCTTAAGTTCAGAGAAGTCACACCACCTGAAATAAATTCCCTCTTGAAGAAGAAGCAACGCCGTCTGGCATAAGCTTGCTCTGAGGTGCAGACGTCACCGCTACTTTCAAAACTTGATTAACATCACCATCAGGGGCTTGTTAGTATTGAAGCTGAATGTCTGTGTTTTTTTAGATCAGGAGAAACGCGCAACGGATTAAAAGGTCAGGGTCTTCTTCCAACAAGTTACAGCTGACACACCCATTTAGAGGTGCTTTTCCGCCATCCTCACTGCAAGATCTTGCCGCACTACTCGCTACCGAAATCTGTTCGACGGTAGGCAACAACTTTCGAGGCGAATCAGACAGTCCATCCCTTTAAGCCTTATTATTGAATCGATACATCACCACTATCAGATGCTTTTACAGTAGAAGATTGGAAGAGGGCCGACGAAGCAGTAGAAGTGGATGATTCATCAGAGTCGAGGTTTTTACTGGGGACTAAGAGCTCTTTAGCCTTAATTGAAATCATTTGGCAAAGCCTCTCAGTGGTAGAAGTAGAAGTGTTTTCACTAAAGGTGATTTTTAGGGCGATTGATAACCTGAAGATAAAGGCACATTAAACTGCTGTTTGAATTGTGCGCATAATTTCCTCCAACGATAGAGAAGACTATGCAATAGCAAGGCCAATTTAACTATGCTGGCCACGTACCCAGTTGATAATTTACGCTTCACGTGCTACCACCTTGGGAAAAACTTAATTTATTCACAAAGCTGATTCAGCAAAGCGAAACCTCGATTATAAAGCAAATTCCGTATTGGATATATCTAGTGATTGCTCTTTATAATCAAACCCGAAGCCGCTTGTCCTCAACATTATAACTCAAGCATCCTGTCATTATTTTCTGACGTTACTTTAACGGCAATTTTGACATATCACCTTTTTTTTTTTTTTTTGGGGGGGTTAAGGGGGGGGCTTACCAAACGACGTTCACCGCTCTTCACTAGTTAATGAGGAGAAGCCTTTCATTGATTTTTTTTTATCGAGTTCAACTCCAAAAACGGCCAGCTCGAGTGCATTCGAATAACAGCTCCGGACAAAATCATAAAAAAATTCTGACCTGGAAAAACTGCTCAGGGCCCCGTACGCGTTGCTAAGTATTTGCAATTACATTTACGGAGAGGGTCTGTAACGAAGTGAATCTGCATTCAGAATTACTCAAACGAAAAAATCAGCAGGCCGCTTCGTTCATGTCCTCTCGAAAATATTCAATGCCCAGACGAATCTATGCCTATATTGTATGCCAAACCCGAACACTAAGCCATGAGATGTCATCATGGAGGGGTTGTCAAAACGCCCTTCTTGTTTTAAGCGCTCAGTCAAAACCCAATCTAACGATCTTACAGACTCAATTTTACCCCGATAAAGTGGAGCAAAGGAACAAAGAATGGCAAAAAACAATTTTGCCAGATAAATTCCCAAAAAGGGCCTTCATAAAATTTTACCATCAGGAAAAAAAAATTTGCCCATTCAACCTATCCCCAAAGGAAACAAAAGACCATAGGGGTCAATCTGGCACTCAAAAAACATTTTTCTGGCGGAAAGCCCCCACCCCCAAAGGCAAGGTTTTTAGAAGTCAATCTTTTTGATCGGCTTTAATTCGGGCGGGGGCCCTTTGTTGGAAAAAAAAAAAACAATTAAATTTGTTTTCAGGGGGGCAAGGGCCCCAAACCCATTCATTCTCTTTTCCTCTT
>Ga0163217_1105748_pt1 | contig 12097 bp, 6 predicted proteins | sample SynspAceP_FD_185933 | JGI IMG/M metagenome (GOLD analysis project Ga0163217, IMG submission 185933) | Saline lake microbial communities from Ace Lake in Antarctica - Synechococcus sp. Ace-P (PacBio error correction) | ecosystem: Environmental > Aquatic > Non-marine Saline and Alkaline > Saline ... | reverse complement strand
AATCGGAATCTAGATTCTTGGTCTCCGTTGGTGGAAAATGTCACTGAATCTTGGTTGTCAGTTACGTTAACCGTTTGCATACTTCTGTTGCAGATTCCATTCACATCCGATACGGTCCAAGTAATCGTAGTCTCGCCAACGATATGATCAGTCAATTCAAAGTTCCTGATCACTTCTCAGCCCTATCTGATACACAACCGAGCAGTTATTCGTAAGCAGAAGCAGTAGCCGTAAGCTTGCCTCACAAAGTCCAGCTTTCGGATTCCAATTTGGTCTCCTTGGTTGTATTGGAATCACCGATAATCTGGTATCGGTTACCTAATTGTCTGGATACTTCTTTGCTGTTTCCGGATAATCGTGACGTTCAATAAATAGTATCTCACCAACAGAATATGGGATCTGTCAATTCAAGTCCGTCAGCTCTCAGCCCTGTTGTATTACCGACAGCAGTTATCTATCAGCAGAAGCAGGTAGCCTAAAGCTGCCTCACAAAGTCCCAGCTTCGTAATCTAAATACTGGTCTCCGGTTGGATGTAATCACTGGAATCTGCGTATCAAGTTACCCTAAATGGTTTGGAGTTTACTTCGTTGCAGGATTTCCACTGGAATATCGCTGACATCAAGTAATCAGTAGTCTCGCCAACGGATATGGATCAGGTCAATTCAAGTCCATCAACTTCTCAGCCCTATTGGATTACCACGAGCAGTTATCTAAGCAGAAGCAGTAGCCGTTAAAGCTTGCATCACAAAGTCAGCTTTCGGAATCCAGATTTTGCGTCTCCGTGTGGAATCACTGGATCTGAGTGTCAGTTACGTAACCGTTTGGATTACTTCTGTTTTGCAGGATTTCCATCACATCCGATACGTCAAGTTAATTCAGTAGTCTCGCAACCGATATGGATCAGTCAATCAAGTCATCGCTTCTAAGTCTTGTTGGTTTACCAACCGAGCAGTTATCTATAGCAAAGCGAGTATCCGTAAAGCGTCTGCTCACCAAAAGTTCCAGTCGGAATTCTAGATTCTGGTTCCGTTGGTGGTAATGACTGGAATCTGGTATCAGTTACACCTAATGTATTGGATACTTCTGTGCCAGGATTCCAAGTATATCGCGACGTCCAAGTAATATAGTCTCACCACGATTGGATACTGTCAATTTCAGTCCGTCACTCTCAACCCTGTGGATCACCAATAACCGAGCATTTATCCTTAGCAGAGCATTAGCCGTAAGCTTGCCTCACAAATTCAGCTTCGGAATCAGATTCTGGTTTTCGTAGGTGGTAATCACTGGAATTCTGCCGTATCAGTTACCCTATAGTTTGTGTTACTTCTGTGCAGGATTCAGGGATATCGCTGAGTATTCAAGTAATCGTTAGTCTCGCCAACCGCATAGGATCATCAATTCAAGTCCCATCACTTCTCAGCCCCTTATTGGATTAAGCCAACCGAAGCAGTTATCTATAGGCAGAAGCATAAGCCCGAAGCTTGCCTTCACAACAGTCCAGCCTTCGGAAATCCAGATTTGGTCTCCGGTGTGTCGGTAATCACTGGAATCTGCTTCAGTTACTTTAACCTTGATTACTTCTGTTGCCAGGATTTCCATTCACATCGATACGTCAAGAATGTGTTCGCCAACCGGATATGGATCAGTCAATTCAAGTACCATCCGCTCTCTAAGTCCTGTTGGCAATTACCCCAACGAGCAGTTATCAATTAATAGCGAAAGCCAGTACGTAAAAGCTTTGCTCACAAATTCCAGCTCGAATTCCAAGAATTCTGTCTCCGTTGGTGGTAATCACTGGAATCTGAGTATCGGTTTACCGTAATAGTTTGGATTACTTCTGTTGCAGGATTCCATTTGAACCATCCGATACTGTCCAGGTTGATAGTAGTCTCACATAACAGATAAGGTATCAGTTAATTCAAGTCCGTCACTTCTCAAGCCCTGCTTGGTGACCAACGAGCATTATCCGTAGCAGAAAAGCAGTAGCCGTGAAGCTATGCCTCACAAAGTCCAGCTTCGGCGCATTAGATCCTGATTTGTCCCATATGGTAGTAACATTCACTGCAATCTGAGTATCGGTTTACCTAATGGTTTGGATTACCTCTGTTGCAGGATTTCCATTCACAATCGATACTGTCCAGTGATAAGTAGTGCCTCAACCGGTATAAGGATCTGTCAATCAAGTCCGTCCACTCTCAGGGCCATGTTAGGATTACAACCGAGCAGTATATCCGTGCAGAGCAGTCGCTGTGAAGCTTGCCTCACAAAGTCCCAGCTTCGCCTTAGATTCTGGTCTCCGTGTCGTAAATCACTGGAATTGGTTGTCAGTTTACGTTAAACCGTTGGACTTACTTCAATAGCTGTTGCATCGTCAATAGACACATTCCATGTAATCGAAGTCTCTCCTAAGGATATGATCAGTCAATTCAAGTCCATCACTCTCAAGCCCATGTAGGTATTACCACCGAGCCAGGTGTCCGTACAAAGCAGTCACCGTGAACGCTGCACCACAAAGTCCAGCTTCGGAATCCAGATTCTGTCTGCCAGTTTTGGTTTGTAATACTGAACTTGAGTATCTGTTACCGTAATGTTGGGATTACTTTGATTGCAGTGATATCCATGGATATCGCTGACGTTTCAAGAATGGGTCGTTCCTCCTACAGATAATGGATTTCCAGTCAATTCAAGTCCGTCACTTCTCCACACCGGTTGGTTCTACCAATCGGTACAATTTGTCAGCAGTGTAGCTATGCAGTTAAAGCTTGCTTCGCATAGTCTGCTTCGGCATTCCAATTACATGATTCACATGTGTTTGATATTCACGGAGGCAATATTATTCAACCACCAAAATGCGATTACCTCCGTCGCACATTCCATCTATCTACACCTTATGTTAATTAAACCGCATTCTCTACTTCCTCATATTGGAAACAATCTCAAAAATCAATCGTCCTCAACCTCCAGCTTCAAAGTAATATCAGCTATTCCACAATTATCAATTGAATCCTATTTTTCAACCATCGCAATGGTTTAAAGTGCCGAGACCAAATTCATCAATAAAAACGTAAATATTCTAGTTGACTATTATATTTGGACTTCCCAAATCACTCACAATAAATTCAGCCCCTTTGAAACAGCGTGAGTTAGATCAGTGACTTTATTCAATAAGAACCTGCGATAAAATTATTAAATACATTGAACTTCGTATGTGCTTGATTACTTCATTCATTGAACCAATTCCAAGGTAAAGGTCAATTCAGCAAAAATCAGATTACTCAAGTCTTCATTTGCTCATCAACCACAAGGTTTCGTTCGGTAGATTATTGAATATCCAACTGAAATCTCCCGGGAATTCAGCGATTACTTTTTCATCAGTATCCAGTGAGATTCGTGATTCACTTGCCGACGCTACATCTCCCAGCCATTGCTTGAAACTCACCAGGGCATGAATAGCTCAAGGTAACTTCTGAACTAAAGTCAAAATTATTCTCGTTGGACTTCGCTTGATTGATTACCCGACTATTACGGAAGTTAGTAAGAAACGGATTTCACATGTTTCACAATATGCATTTTCAGTTATAGAATTATCTTCCAGATATATATTCAAATAGGATATGGCATCAACGAATCTCTCGCAAACAGTTCGAAGGTGTTGCTATACGGTGCAATCAAAGAAATTGCGAGTAGTTACTTTTCGACCAAGCTTACTGTTTCTTCCTATTGCTTGAGTTTATCCCTATTTATGGTACAGGGAATAGTTTCCCTCAGTACCAAATTCTTCCATTTCCAATGGGACAAATTTCAACCGTGATCGCTTCTCCATTGCCGGACAATCCTTGGCTTCGCAACACCAAATTCTTCAAAGAATAAATTTGGCGCATCTCCCACAAAAATTGTTTTTCTGATTGGCAAATTGTTAGCCCGGTTTGCATCCTCAAACCTCTTCCACCATCTTAATGATCGCACTGAGCTCTTTCAACTCCTACACACTACTTATAAGATTTGGAAGTTAATAGCAAAAAAACTTGTACCATCTTCTCCTGCTCCTACGCCTGCAACCAGCACATTTCCTCACCTAGCTGGAAACGCCATTTCACGTTCCAGCGACTTAAATGGTCAGCGAGAAACGATACCTAAATTATCAAAAAGAGACAATAACATGACTGCTTCACCTAAATCAGGATTATTGTGGTAGGTGACATATATGGTGGTAGAACTCTTAAATCGTTCCGGGAATTAATAGGTGATTGTCTGGACATAGCTATTTATCATCCCTCATTAACATTCGGGAATCTCATCCTGTTCCATCACCACTACTTTTAAGATAAATGGATCGCCTCTGATAAATGTACGGAATAGAAACTTGTCTTCCATATCCGAATAATTTGTAGGCTTATCAACAGTAATTCGCTGAGTTAAAATATATCTAGATAGACTGACATTTACATTACTCGAACAAATTATTCCCGAATCTGAATATACGCATCAATAGATTTTGAACAGTGAAAACTGAACCCACCTCTCAAACTCAAGAACGTCTAGTACAGAAGTGCTTCATCCACGGATGCGTAATATTGCTGAATATTAGCGTTCGATACCTTCATCTATTCATCCAGATTATCGTTGTACAAGTGATATCTAATGATTTCCATTAGGCTGCCTATCTTGTAACAATCCCAATGTGAATCACGCGCTTTTTTGACCAAGCCCAATCGTATATAGCGAAGAGCGGTCCTCAATGCGTTCTACTCCATCCCTTCTAGAATGGAGATTTTTATTTAAAGGCATCTACCAAATCTTAGACATATTAAAGAATTTACAGCTGTTATGGTGAAAGTTCTGCCCTGGAATTGGAAGTTTTGGAGGTCAACAGATAGAAGATAAATTACCTGTTTACCAAATCAGACGTTTTTGGGAGATAAAACGATTCTGCTTAAAAAAGCGACATTGTTCATGCTCTTTCCATTCTGCTATTTCACCCGAAACCAAATCGGATTCATCCACTCTTACCTCTACTTCGTAAATGAGTCTCCGGGTGTAAAGCTGTGTTTGAAAGCTGTAAACTTCGACCGCACCACATCGATTGATATCGGAATCATCCCTAGAATCAAAAAGTATTCCATCAAAGGTAAACATTAACATTCACGCACCTCAGCGGTAGCAATTCCCCATTGTATGCTCACTCTGATACTGAGATGGAATAAGATCTTCTAGATGAAAGCATAAAGCGAACAATCTCAGGATCAATTCAGACGTAGCACTATAATTTTTAAAAACTCTTCTTATCTTGAATTATTGTATTCTGCATGTTTCCAATTACACTTAGTTAAAATGGATTCTTACAAACTATAGAAACATTGCAATTACACTATGCAAGTGCTGCATGACTGGGATCGTAAACAAAGGTACTCTAGAATCACCGGATTCAAGAAGCCACCACCAAATTCAGCTAGGGTGCCATTCGCAAGTTTTTTTTATGGGGCCCATATCGCCGACCAACAAAAATTCGTGGCTACAGCATCGCCTTTCATTGTAACCTTGCGGTAGCATTTACCGAGCCTTCCAGCTAGAAAATAATTTCTAGAACCGAAAGCAATGGTGACTTAGCCGACCAGATCTGCCTTTGCGGTAATGTCTGATTCTGTATCACAGAGGAACTCAAGGACCAAATGGCTTCACAAAACCTTCCATCGGCACCACTCCAGAAACATCAGTATAATTTACCAGTGACAGGAAATCCCAGCAACGGTGATTAGAAAAACTTCCCTCGATGAGTATTAGAAGTAGTCACTGACTCTTCCATCATTACACCCAACTAACGATAGCATTTTCACCCTTGCGTAACCAGCCCGATCCAAGGCCCGTAAAAGGCTTGCCAGTTCCTGAAATGTTACATTTCATCAAGGAAGAACATTGATTTATTTTTTGGCTGTAACAAAAATCCCTTTCCGAAGGGCTTAGAACGCTGATTGCAAAATTATTGAGCTCGTTTTTCTCAAGCAGGACGCTGCGGCAAGTTCAGGCACTAATTGTGACACTCATGAAAAACCAGAATTGTGAAGGCATAATCAAACGAGTACTCGTAAAAGATTGGTGCTACCAATGCAAATTACATCTGCTTTTGATAAGCGTCTGATCAATTCGAAAAATATAGATGTCAAAAATTCTCAGCTTAGTAATCGGAGGTATTTGTGATTTTAGGCAGTAATAGTAAAGGTCATCTCCTAAGGCCGGTTATCATTTCTAAATAATAGATCCATGGCAAAAATGCCAATATCCAAAAAGTCTGGTAGTTACTAAAGGACGATTACTTGTAAGTGATTTGTAAAGCAACCACCGCCTATGACAACTCAATTTCGAGTGTGCAATCACATCATTTTGCAAGCCAGAAAACGCTCACTTTGTATATTTTACCATTGTTTACATCAAAATCTCGCTACATCTTCTTCTCTACCATTGCAAACTCTAGGTTCTGAAGTGACTAGAATTTCATGACCACTTTTGGATATTCCTGCACCAGGAAGAGAACCATTCACTTGCCGAAATTACCTAATCCGGAAGTAAATTTCCGTATTGCTCGTTCCTACTGTTGGAGTAAACGAAAACGTTTAATATCCCGCATCACAACCAAAGCCAACTAGGAAATATCTGCTACTTCACAGTAGATAAATAATTTCAAACGAGCAACCTTAGCGTTGCTGACTAAACATGATAACAGTAGTAGTTACAACTGGAATACTGAATAGCAGCGCTAGTACAACCGTTTACCCACGGAGTAGGATTATCCTTCTATGGCAACTAAATCAGCAAATGCTATTTTTACAGTTTAGTTGGTCAGGGTGACGGTAAGCTATTGATATCAGGAAATTGAGTAATATCTTTATCGGTCTGATCATTTAATAGTTTCTCTGGTTCCCACCACGATTACCCGAATTAAGTATCACTTTATAAGCTGAGGTTCAGCTTTCTGAATTGAAGGTATAAGTATACGTTTTCACTGGAGGAAAAAGAACACTCCTACGTGGGCAAAGTTTCGGAAGCTATTCGTTAGCCTTAATGGAATTCGGCTAGGTGTTGATTAATTCCTCTGCGAAAGAGCTTTCCTAGGTTTCTATTCGTAGCGAAAAACTGATTCTGAGAGTCAAAGCACAATCTGATGCAGGTGCAGTTAATTTCATTTGCAGAAATATCCAATCATTTTACAGCTGTGACTCAACAGCCCCCAAGCCTTACAGGGATTGTTTCTTCTGGAGGGGGGAAATTTTCCATTTGTCCAATTATTTTTTTTTTTTCTTGTGTAACAATTGCCGTCAAATCATGCCCATGTAGCAGCTAATGCCCATTGAGGAGTTCAAATTATGATGTGGAGAAAAAGTCTTGAATTAACAGTAACTGAGCATCAATAATCTTTTAGAAGGAAGTACTTCTCAAGAAGCAAATCCGAAAGAAACAGTAACTCCCCATACTCCCCCATAGCATTACTTTCCTAAGTGAAAGTTTTATTATTTACATTTCCTCAATAGCTGATGTCGTAGAACAACTTCAAGCATAAACCATTTCCAGATTGAAGAATATTATGATGATTTATTATTATTCTCTCCAGAGGACATATTCTAAAAGCCGCTCCTGTGATTGATTCCAAACTCGAATTATGATAAAACTGAAGTAGCTTGACGTTAGATAATTAGACTGCTTCTAATTTGGTCCTTCTGAGTAGAATGAATATTGTATGTAAATCAAAATTGAATCTGTAGATGTTTCCTGAAAATATTCACAAAGCCTTAAATGCATTTCCCTTTCCACTCCCCACTATCCAATTTTAGCTACTAATAATCTTCTGAAACAATTCTCAGAATAGATTGAGATTGATCCTCAATAAACTGGTAGTTAGTGTGGTTCAATTAGTGAGGATTCAATGGTTGCAGATATATATACCTCTAAACCAAACACAGTCAGCGTAATTCCCACTTATAAGTGTACCAGAAGCTCTGTTATTACTCCATTGACACTGAAATTTAAATACGTAAAAATCCTCCTGTAAATTGTTTCTATTTAGCACACCGGATATTTTGCCCAAAATGAGCGAGATATCAATAGCCTTCCTTGTTGCACTAATACCATGTTAGCAGTAGGCTTACTATTTTTATCTTCAAAAAGTAAGTTCTGCTACACTCTATTTTTCTTTACTTGAATTCACATTGAGTCGTCTCCAGTAGTATTTGAAAGTCAGATTTTTGAAAGATGTTAGTGTCAGCATTTGTGAGTTTAAGGGTGTAATCGGTGTATGCCTGAATAATAACTAAATTCAGGGTTGCATGTGCGGATTCCAAAAGTGATTAAAACGTCTCGGAGATTCCTGAACTGTGGAACTAAATTACTTGGCCGTTAATAGGTTCCATTGCTATCAAGTAAACGAACAGCACCCGAATATTCCATTTAAATCAACGCTTCTGAAACTGTTGCAGGAGGTGAATGTTTCGTTACACCATACCGGCAGGAATCGAGCGTATAGTCTCCAATCAAAGGCACTCCGCTATAGCAAACTCATTTGGCTCAATGCTGACGGGGTTTGGATTTCCCATCCAATATCAATTGAAACCACAGCAGTCAAATCCTGTCCAGCGTCTGTTTAAGCTTTGGACTTTTGCCAATAATCAGTAGCCAGAACATACTGCCGGTTCACATTCAAGAGTTGAGTCCTTTGGGAGGATGATTCCTCCAAGCCAAATAATTCCGCCACGATTGGTAAGATGACCATTTACCCAAGTTCGTTCCGAAGTATAAAAGACATGTAGATCCATTTCCACCAAGCCTAGTTGAATCGCACATCTACAGAATAGCCTGTGTGCCTTGAAAAATTGTTCTTATCAGTGTTCGAGGATGGCGGTCCTTGAATGTAATCCACTCCTGTCCCAGTTATGTTGGTGCTGTTGTGATAGGACACGTGATTGGTGTTGTAGTAAGAAGGCATAGCTACCGCTGCTCTGAATGTAATTGTTGGCGATAATACCTGTTGGCATTGTCACCTACGTTGAACTGAAATGCGTAAACCAGCGATTCTCGCTCCAGCATCGGACTTCCCTGTCCAATCGGACCAGAACCCTCGACACATTTATCCATCTCCAGGGTGTAAGGGAACCTGACCAGGAACTGCTTGCGCATCGTTACTGTGTTGTCCTCTACTTGGGTCACCTTCAGTAGTTCAATGAAAATCCCATAAGCATACATGCCTGTGATTTATGTCCCTGATTCTCACGTACCAGGAGTCGGACACTACCCTTCCTCCTCGATACAAAATCCGTGTCTCCACTCGTGATCAGTTTCCGATCAGTCGCCAACAGTAGTTGAGATACTTGGATCCAGGCGTACGTTTCCTGCATTGTTCGTATTATTGCCTCCAAGATCCAGGGCTGATCGTTCACAGCTTCTTACAAAAGATTGTCAAGTCTGTTACTGAAACCAGCGTTCGACCAAAAGCCTACTCCCAATGCCTTGAATGTCCAGGATTCCTTGAAGATCAGACACTCGCATTGTCAAACTGGAACATAGTTGTCCGCTGTTCCTTAGCGGTGAACTGAATAGATCACAATCGGTCCGGTTACCCTGTGAGCTGAATTCATAGTCACCGTATATACTTTACTGCTTCCTTCCTGATATATCCGGAATCACCCAACTGCTCAGCATTAAGTGCCCGAAACCATCTGAAAAGTTACCCGCTCCAGCTACCCCGTTCAGCACATCGCAATCACGGTGGACTGGAATCGTGCTAAGTTCCTGACTCCACTCCAGAAAGATCTATCGTATGAAATTCCTGACATGGGTCAGTCCAGCCACTCATACTCATTCGCTCCCTGCTTGGAGTCGCTTTTTCTGCAATCCATTAATGTCTGTAGATATCTACTGCTTCGGCGTTCCCAGCATTCGCCAGAGCTGGAAATTGGCAATTAATCCTGTCTCACTTTAGAAACTGGGGAATTAAACTTTCAAAGGAATTCAAATCCTTAGAGGAGATGTCCGCCAGGGCTAACAAGTCCACATTTGTACTTCCCATCTGGAAGGTATAGTTCCTGAAGTATAGAGATCATTGTAGTCATTTTTCCACAAGCCTGTGGAACTCGACACATCACAATAGCTTGTTGGCTTTGAAAATATTTTCTTGATCAGGTTGTTCTAGGATGCCGCTCCGTTGTAATGTAATCCCATCCTGTCCATACTGTTTTGGATGCTGTTGTGATAGACGTTTGATTGGTTTGTAGTAAAAGTAAAGGCATAGCTACCGCTGCTCTGAATGTAATTTGATTGGCGATAATACTGGTTGCATTGTCACCCTTCGATTAAACTGAAAGATTAAACAGTCGATTCTCGCTCCATGTCCAGTCGTCCCTGTCAGCTCGTATCCGAACCCTCGACATTTCCATCTCCAGGGCTTGTAGGGAAACGACAGGAGTGCTTCGCATCAGTTACTGTGTTGTCTTCTACTTTGTCCCTGTCAAATAGTTCAAGTTAAATCCATAAGGGCATACATACTGTTATTCATTTTCCCTGATTCTCCCGTACCAGGGCTCAGGTAATACCGTTCCTCTCGATACATGATTCCGTGTCTCCACCTGTGATAGAGTTCCGATTCAGTTCGGCAACATTAGTCGAGATAAACTTGATCCAGGCGTACGTTTCACTGCTATTCGTATTATGCCTCCCAAGATCTGGAGCTGATCAGTCAAAGCTTTCTACCAAAAGATTGTCAGTTGTTTACTGAACCAGCGTTCGACCAAAGCCACTCCCAATGCCTTTAATGCAGATTCTGAAGATTAGATCACTTTGCATTGTCCACAACTGGTCACGTAGTGTCCTGTTCCGTAGCGGTAACTGAATGATAACATCTTCACGGTTGCAGTGGTGATTCATAGGCACCGTCATTACACTGCTATCCTCCTGATATATCCCGGAAAATCACACTGCTTCAGCATAAGTCCAAGCCATCTGAAAAATGTTACCGCTCCAGCTACCCCGACACACCATCGATCCACGTGGATGGATCGTGCTAAAGTTCCTGACTCCACTCCCAAAGAAAGATCTATGTATAAATTCCTTATAAATTGTGTCCAGTCCAGGCCGACTCAACTCATTTCGCTCCCATTGTTGAGTCGCTTTTCTGGCACTCCAATTAATGTTCGTAAGTTACTTACTGCTATCGGCTTCCCGCATTCGCCAGAAGCTGGTGAATTTGGCAATTAAATCTGTCTCACTTAGATACTGGGGATTAAAACTCAAGGAATTCAATCGCTTAGAGGAGATTGTCCCCAGGCTAACAATGTCTGCAACATTTTACTTTCCCCATTCTGCCAGGTAGTTCCTGAAAGTATAGAAGATCCATTGTAGTTCATTCCACCAAGCCGTGGAACTCGCACATCTTACAAATAGCTGTGTTGGCTTGAAAATATTGTTTCTTGATCAGGTTGTTCGAGGATGGCGCTCCGTTGTAATGAATCCCACTCTGTCCAGTACTGTTGTTCTGTTGTGATAGGACACGTATGCAATTGGATGTTGCTATAAAGTAAAGCGCCATAGCTTACGCTGGCTCTGAATTAATTGTTGGCGATAATACCGGGGTTGGCATTGTTCACCCGCGTGAAACTGAAGCGCTAAAAACAGTCTATCCGCTCCATGTCAGTCGGTTCCCTGATCACTGTACCGATACCCTCGACCAATGTTTCCTAATCTCCAGCGAGTGTTAGGAACCTACAGGAAGTGCTGTTCGCATCCGTTACTGTGTTGTCCATCTACTTTGTCCCTGTCAAATAGGTTCCAAAGTAAATCTCCATAAGCATACATTGCCTTTGTGATTTTCATGGTCCTGATCCTCCGTTACCAGTGAGCTCGGTTAAAACTACCCCGTTCCTCTTCGAACTACATTTAAATCCCGTTTTTGTGTTCTTCCACCTGTTGATCAAGGTTTTTCGAATTCCAGTCGCCCGGCAACAAATTAAAGTTGTGAGGGATACTTGGATTTCCCATTTGGGGGGGCGTAACCGTTTTTTATTCCTGGGGGGCCCCCCCCATTATTTTTTTTGCCGTTATTATTTGAATCCTTCTTCT
>Ga0163217_1001487_pt1 | contig 12097 bp, 23 predicted proteins | sample SynspAceP_FD_185933 | JGI IMG/M metagenome (GOLD analysis project Ga0163217, IMG submission 185933) | Saline lake microbial communities from Ace Lake in Antarctica - Synechococcus sp. Ace-P (PacBio error correction) | ecosystem: Environmental > Aquatic > Non-marine Saline and Alkaline > Saline ... | reverse complement strand
ACTCGCGGCATTCTCGACGCCTTTCTCGATTGACGGCTGCACGCGGCTACCCGTCTTTGCTCGGCATTCAACAGCATCGCGCCCGCCTGCGTCGTCGACAACACCCATCCGTGATCTTCAAGCCCCCTGTCAGCAGGGCTGCGCCCTCGGCCTGCAGTGTGCGCCTTACAAAACGTGGCGCTGAAAACCAGCAGACCGGGCTTAACAGCGCACTGCGCCAGCTGAGCACTACCTATTGGGATTTTGCAACTGCTCAGTTCCGATCACTGGTAATTTCAAGGCACGAATGGGTCTGCGCTAAGCCGCTGACAGTTGGGCAAGGTGCTTAGCCGCCTGCTTACCTTAATGACTATTTAGCGGTGAAATCAGAAACCCTGTCCCCTGTCGGGCCTTTGATCTGAAATGCTGGAGACGATGCGCCACGGTCGAATCATCGAGAGCAGCAATTCCACCGATCTGCCGAGCTTTTGCAACGCATTGGGTCACGGGCCGGATGCCCCGCGCCACCGACAGGTTTCGATATTGTGCTGACGGGGCGTGAACGCGCACAAAGGTCACCTTATGTACCCGCTAAGACACGACTATTAATGGCATCGCATGACGCAGCCCACCTTGGCAGCGGAACCGCTTCAGGTACCGGTGCAGCCCCATGCTGATTTCGGTTTGCGGGTCCGCAGGCGCGACGTATGGTCTGCACGCTTGTTAGACAGCAACCTATTCAGTGGGCGCAGTTACGCCTATCTATGAGGTGCAGGCGGTGGACACGCTGCGACCGTCCGTGCGGTTATCGAGCCATTCACTTGCTGACCGCGGACATCCCGCCGTCTACGCAGGAATGCCATCACTGATACGGCAACCATTCGCATCCCTGCCACTCTCTTCGTCAGACGTGATCACGCCGATACACGCGACAATCCCTGACCCAGTACGGTCGATTCAGCTTGACAACGTGCACGAATCAATTCGCGGCATCCTGCTTGGCGAAAAAGTGGATGTCACCTTTGACGGGCAAGCTGATATAGCCAGACCGTGGACGATGGACAGCTTAGCAACCTGCTGCCAACTGCGTCCATCAGGGACGACGACATGCGATCACAACGCGGGTGGCCCGCCATACGATTTTACGGTAAACGGGCACAGTTCGGTATTCACTCTGCAACAACCGCAACGCTCGGCACGTAACACACGGTCGGGGCACTGTCGCGCGCGATTGCCATGACACTGCGCAAATAACTCCTTGATGCCACAAACGGGGCCACGCAAAACATCACACTCATCAGACACAATATCAACGACGTTCATCCGAAAGTTCTTTCAGCTCACGAGGCGCAGAACTCCATCCGTTGCCAATCAGGTCATCGTAGGTACTCGCAACCAGTTAAACTGAACAAACCCATCATCGCCCGGCAACCAACGAAAAGCGCCAGCACAGCCGTGATACAAATCGAAACTCATGTTGGAACACAATCACGGATCAGGGCGGCTGACCCATGTGATTTTATGGCGACGTCCCAGGCTTTAATCGCCATTCAACGCACTCGACCATCGTAGTACGTATTCACGACCTTTGTAAATGGCAGCAGCGGCGCTTAGATCTGTCACGCCCGCAGACATCTTTCCTGCAGCTCAGTACCCAATTGGGAAGCAACCCGTACACGTCGACCTGACCGTAAATGATGACGAGCCACCGCGAATTGTGCGCAGATCTTTCAACGAACAAAGGTCGGATCTGCAGCATGGGACTGGCCGAGTCCACAGTTGACCTGACCGCCGCCCAATGCGCATCCATCACACGCTTCAACAACGCCAGTGTCGACCGCGCCAATACACGTCAACTACACCCGGGCTCGCAGAACTTTGCGGAACGGATCTCGCTGGAACTTGCGAACGCCGATCAACGCGGCCACCCCCAGTACAGGCCCTCCATCGGGAACATTTGGCAGACGCGCTGCGATGCGAATCGGTTGATGCCAGCCGACTTATATCATTAGGCAACGCCGACACGGGAGCTATTACGGCTACTCCCGTGGCCGAGCATGATAAAGCAGTTATTACTGACGATTGCCTACGGTGATAATCCTACGCCGGTTCAACATGTCGCTAAGCATTGACTACACCGGCGCACTGGCTTCGCACCGGATGGCCGGCGCGTCGATACGCAAACACTGCGAAACAAGGCCCAGCCACCCCTAGCTATCCGACATCCGGCGACGATTGCAGCCCTGCCAGCGATCCGCAACGTAGAACATCCTTATCCCGCCCAGTGGGAAGCAACCTCCTCGCTGGATAGCGATCAGGTGAACTGACAATCTTAACGGGCGAAACTGCAGCCGACCCGCGGCTCACCGCAAACGCCTCAGCGGCTCAGGGAAATATGTTGTCATACGCGCAGGCAGGCGCATGGCCTGCATACCTACAGTGGTACTCGAATCCAATCCGTCTGGCCGGAAATTACTGAATACGATGACGGCTCAACAACAACGAGGCAAAACACGCATATACGGAAGCCGCGCAAGATGTTCAATTGTCAGACCACAAAACGGCACATACTTCTCACCACACGCTGCAAACAACACATCAAGCGTCCACCGCGCTCCTGACACATACGGCCAACTGGGTGGGATATGGGGGTCCCGACCGCAGCGAACAAATAAACCTCGACGACAGCCTGATAACCAATGCCAACGTATGTGACCGCTACCGGATCGCCCCATCGGAACTGATAGCGGCCGGCTGCCCGGAAGGTCCAAGCAGAGCTCAGGCGTCGATATGCGGCCGCTGCTGCTGCTAGGGGTTGCCACGAATGGCCACGCCGATGCTCCGCCTTTGCGAGAGGCACCCCAATGCCCGCGACATCGCTCCGCCACGGCGACCGGAGACGCCGCGCAGCAGATCGAAGCAGAGTACCGGTTATTGACGTCTGCAGGGTAAAATTCTGTATTCGAAAACCCAAAGACGGCATTCGGCCCCTAATCTGTCGGTTTTGAGGCAAGGCAGGACGTCTTTCGATGAGATACGTTGACCGTCAACACTGGCAGGGTCTATCCTCCTAACACCACCCTGTCACAAACGAGAGGCGGCAAAGGCACATTCCACCCGAATACGCACAACGGTCGAGGGGGCAACCGCCCGGCTAGTGTTGAAGCTGTTTCTGGCCCCCGGAAAACCGCCAGGGGCCCAGAGCATTGTTCAGGAGTTTTCGGAATGAGGGAGGGTCGCGGAAGCTCGGAATTCACCCGGGCAGTCGTGTTCAGATTGGCGGGCGGAGTGGATCGGGTGTGGGTTCTGCTCGGGGATGTGGTGGGAGGAGCGGGGGTGGACGCCACGTTTCAGTGCCGTGTGGTGCCGTGTGTATGTGAGGTGGACTGCTTTTGGGGGCACGGTTGGGGGACGGAGGGCTTCTCGTCGGGGGTTTGGCTCGCGTCTGGAAAAATAGAAGGGTGGGGGGTCGGGACGAGGGAAGCGGAGAGAGCGTGGGTCGCGGGAGTGGTGGGGGGGAGAGGATGTGGAGGGCGCGCGCGACTCTGGCGGAAAAGACAATTGGAAGTGCTTGTGGTTGGTGGGATTAGTGTTGGCCGTACGCGGGGGCTTTGGAGTAACGGCATTTGCTGCTGTGCGCGTGTTAACTCCGTTTAGCGGAAGCCCGAAGGCGTCTGTGGGGATGTTTCGAGTGGTTGTGATGGCTCTTGGTGTGATGGGGGGGAGCCCTGTTGTTTAGGTGGTTGTTGTGGGCTGGCGGTGGTTGTATTCGATTGCCCTGCTTGAGCGAACGGTGGAGGTGGGTGGCGGGGGGTGGGGCGGGTGTTGGTCGTGATTGTGGGGTTGCGGTGGTTTGCGGGTGGTGGGGTGGAATCTGTGGGGTTGCGCTGGACAGTGTGCGGCTGGGCTGCGATGATGGGTGGCTGTTGCTGTGGGTAGTTGGGTTATGGGGCGTGCGGGCGATTACTGGTCGGAGCTGGAGTGACGCGTCGGTTGGTATCGCTCCGATCGTGGGCAGGGGGGGATGTGGACGGCGGTGCGTGGAGGGGGTTGTTGGCGGTGAGTTTGCATGGATGTTGTGGGGGGAGTGGGGTTGAGGGAGCCAGGTAGCATCGACACGGGTGAGGCGGGCCTGTTGTGGGCGCTGGGGTAGTGGGGAGATGGATCGTTGAGAAGTGCGGGGGGGGCTGTGGGTTATGCGGGTGGGGGGGGGTGGCGACCGGGGTGAGTCTGATAATCGGCGATGATGGGGTGGTCGCGCTGGTGGCGAGATCCGATTTGGATGGGTAGTGACGAGATGTGCGCTGTCGTCGCCGTGCGCATAGAGTTGGAGTGTATGGGACGGCGGGCGCGGGGCGCTGAGAGTGGCTAGGTTGGGGTAGCATGGGGTGAGGAGCGCGATGGGTTATGCGATTGTGACCGGATCGCTTTGTGGGACGGGGGATGGACCCGCGGCGGTGATAGGTTACGCGGGAGGTCGGGCAGGTGGTGTGGATGGGTGGTGTGTGGTACGGGGGTTGCTCGGCGGGGGCTGTGACGCCGCGTCTCAGGCTTAGATGACTTTGCCGTGTTCGGAGGGCTTGGGTTGGTTGGCTGGAGTGTGTTGTACTAAGCGGGTGCGGGCGAGATTCGGTCGGTGTGGGTTCGAGGCTTGAGTGTCGCTCGGGATTCGAAAAAGTGATCGGTGAGGGCGGCTGTGTGTGACAGTAGGCGCTCGGCGGTACGGGCGGCTTGTGGGGCACAAGGGGCTGAGCATGGGGTATGCGGCGGACGGGGAGGGTCGAGTGAGGCGCGCTAGCTGCGGCGGCCGGGGTGGGTGCTTGGCCAGGGGAAAAACGGGGGGGTTTATGTGCGCGGTGGATGGGGGGGATTGTTTGCGGGGGGGGGGGAGGGGGGGAGGCGGAGGGGAGTGGGATGGTTGTTGACGTGAGGTGGAGGGGGGGGGGGGCAGTGCGCTGTGGTTATTGAGTGGTGGAGATTGCGGGGCTTTGCGTGGCGGATGGGGTGGGAGTGGGGTGGGGGGGGGTGTGTGTTTGGGGTGGGGGGATGAGGGGGTGTGCTTCGTGGGGTTCGGAGATGGAGTTGGGTGGGGCTTGAGGGGGTTTCTGAGTGGTGGATCTGAGGGGTTGGTGTTGTGGGAGGGTGGAGTGGGGCATGAGGGGGGTTTCGCCGGCGAAGTGTGGTGTGTGGAGCAGGTGGGTGCATGTGGGGTGTGGCGGGTGTGGGCGGGTTTAGAGATGATTGCTTGCAGTGAGGGGGCGGGCAGGTGGCGTGATGGGCTTCGGGTGGGGTGGGTTGTGCTGCTTAGTTGGGTTGGGGTGGTCGGCGAATGGGGTTTTGCTGGATTGGTGGGGTTTTGCTTGTTGGTTGCCGTGAGCACCAAGCCGTTGCTGGCGTGTGGGAGGCGGTTTCGGTGGGGGTGGGTGGGATGTCGGAGGCTGGTCGGGTTGATGAGTGTCAGTGGGAGGGATTGGGGCGGCGGTGGGACGTGATGCGCGTGATGGGATCGGCTGTTTGGTTTTGGGATGCATTTCTTGGAGCGATGCAGGGGGTTGGGGTTCTTGGTGGGCGGTTTGGCTGGTGCGCGTATGGCAGCACAGTCCGTGTGTGGGGCGGCATGGAGGCGGTTGCGGATTTGTGCTGGCTTTGGTGTTGGGGAGGTGGCCTATGTTGGCGAGTATTGGAGTCGGTGACCTGGGGAGGGTCCGCGTTACAATCTCCTCCATGTGAGCTTATCTGTGACTATCTCGTGTCGGGGCTGTTTTGTGTAGATTTTCTGCGCCAAACTCTAGGAGCGGGGCTGGGTGTGTTGTGGGCGGGGGTTGGTTTGCGTCAGAATACGATGGGGCGTTGCTGGCATGGCGGGCTGTAGATTCGTGGGGGCGGGTGGTTTGTGGGCTTTGGATGGGGTGGTGTCGAGCGAGTGGCCGTGGGATTAGGTGCTACGTTGGAGGTGCAGCCGATATGGTGGCTGCGGGGGATAGTTAGTCGGCCGGTTGGTTGACATCTTGGGCTGTGGAGATTGGTGTTGGTGCGGGGGTTGTGCTGGGGGGCGGGGTGCTGGGGGTTTGAGTTGTGGTGTATGGTGTGCGTGGTGGGGTGGGTGAGTTGAGGAGAATGCCGGGAGCCTCGGGTGGGGCAGATTCGGGTGGCAGGAATCCGGACCGGGGGGTCTCGGGGGTGTTCGGCGCGCGAGCAAGGGGCCGGGTCACGGGGGGTGGGGTGGGATGGGGTGTGGCGTGGAGTGTTTTAGGGTTGGTAGAGCCGAGGAGCGTGATCGGAGAGAGGTGTGGCGTGAGACGGGCTGAGGGTCGGTGCGGGCATGTAATTGGGGGATCGGGAGGTGCTCTGTGCGTAGTCGATCGCGGGATTGTGGGGGTGGGGTGTGGAGGGACGAGAGCGTGGGCTGGTGGGTGTCGTTTGTGGTGGGTTGAATGCTCGTCTGGGGACTCGGAGGATTATTGCGTCCCGGGGGTTCGGCGGCGGTGTTTTGTGTTCGATGGGGGTGTGGGAATTTGGGAGGGTGGCTGCGTAGTGTCGGGAGTTGATCCTTGGCAGTGGGAGCTCTGAAAGCGTGCTGCACGGGCGCGGGTGGGGGGTGCCTTGGGGTGGGTTGTGGTGGGGTGTGGGTTGGAGGAAGGATTCGCGTTGTGGGGGGTGGGGGCTGGTAGTGGGGTCGTTCGGGTCATGATGGGGGCGTGGGGGTTGAGGGGCAGGTGTCGGGCGGGTGGGGGGATGCTGGGTCGGATAGTGTCGAAGGCGCGCGTGGTGGGGGAGATGAGTCTGGTTGGCTGGGGGACGACGTTCGTTGTGATTGTGTTTGGTGGTTGGGTGGGCTGGCGAGCGAAGTGGCTGGCCGTGGTGAGTGATTGCGGTGGCGGGTACCCTCAGCTTCGCGGATGAGCGCGAGCGCTCTGTGTGTGGGGTCTCGTGGGAAGATAGTGTATGTACTCCATCCGCTCGCGAGCCTTGAGAGAGTGAGCCGGTGTAGTGTGAGTCGGGCCGGGCTTGCCGGGTTGACTCGGACTTGGATGGGTTTGCGGGGGTGGCTAACCGAGGCGGGACGTGCACGCGCCTTCTGTGGGAGATGGGGCTTGGTGATATCGCAGAGCGAGATCGAGTAGAGGCGGGCTGGATGGTTGCTGAGTTGTGGGTGCAGGTTGACTCTGAGGGTAGGGAGGGTTGCGGAGGGAGGTGCAATGACGATTGGCGTGGCGGGAGGGGAGGAAGGACTGCGCGCGGCTCGTGGGGTGTGCGGGGGCTTGTCATGGGCGCGGGTGGGTTTTTGGGACGTGGTGCTCCGATCTCTCGTGTTTGCTGAGCATTGGAGGAGGTGTGTGTCGGCTCTTTGATATATAGGTTCGGGGTTGTTGGAGGCGGCTGGTTTGGGTTTGTTTTGATGGTTTGGTTGGTTTTTGATGTTTTTGGGGGGTCGGTGTTGCTTGGGTGTGATGTGTTGAGGTTGGGTGTGTGGCAGGAGTGTTGGTTGGGTGGGATTGGTGTTGGAGTGATGGTGTTGTTTGGATGTTGTTTGAAAGCGTGTTGTTTTGGCTGCTCTGGTAATTGGCGATTTGTTGACGCAGCATGAGTGATGGCGGTTGGTTTGCTTGAGTAGTATCTGGGATTGCTGACTCGATGAGTGTTGTTTGGGTGTGTCTCGAGTAAGGCGACGCGTGGTGGCAGGCATAGGGTCGAGGCGAGCCACTCAGGGCGCGCTGGTTCGGTCCAGAGGGTCTGTTGGTGGGATTGGCTGCGTGCGGTCTGGGCAGGAATGCGCTGGGGACGCAGCGGGAACGAAGCGGGTGCCGGACGGGGGGGGTGCTGGGGGGCGAAATTGTTGACATATACGTGGGGAGTGGGGAGGTTCTCGCGTGACTAGAGGAGCGCGGGGCTGGTGGTGCATGGACGAAGGGATTTGTCTGGGTCCGTGGTGCGGCTGGCTCGGATAAGCTTCAACCCCGAGGGGGGCGGGGCCGACTGGGGTAAATGGTGCGCAGTTTGATTTGTCGTTCGCATGTGAGTCATGGCGTCGATCTCGGGCTTGCTAGCAGTTGTTCACACCGCAGGAACTGGAACGACGGCGGCTGTTGCACTGCGTTGTTGGGGGGATTTGCTGTGGGGTATAGTGGGGTTTCACGTAGCATTCCTCGTGGACTCAGTGATGTGTGAGACGGGCGACTGTGCGGTGATAGGATTGAGTTTAGTATCAGGGGAGTTCGGTGTTTGCGCTGAGCGGTGTTGGGGTGTGGCTTATTTGAGGGGTTTGTTGGGGGGTGGGAGGGTTTAGATGATGTGGGGGTTCATTGAGTGGGATTGCTGGTGGGATTGGGGTTGGGTGTTGCAGTGTAGGGTGTGGTGGCGGGGGGGGGCGTGTCGTGAGGTGGGATTGGTAAAGGATTTGGAAAGAAGAGTCGGGCGCTCCGTGTGGCTCCGGGGGGGCTGTCGGGGCGTCGGTGGGGGGTGTGAGGATCTCCGCGGGCGTGGGTTGAGGGTGTTTGACCTCTTATGTTTTTGGTGTTGCGTGCGCCTGATGGGGGTCGTTGTGGGGGTGGGGCTCGGTGTGATTTTGGAGGTTGGGAGGGGCGGGCGCGTAGGGGATGGGCTGGATTGAGATAGTTGTGGTTGGGGTGGGGGCGACTGCGGCGCTGTGTGACCGGGCGATCGTGCTCGACAGGATGGGTCAAGGTGGGGGTCAGGACGGATCAGAGACCCTCTGCTTCTTCTGAGGACGCCGTTGGCGACGGCGACGAGGGGGTAATGGTACGCGTGTGTATTGGGCTTGGTTCTTGGGTGTGAGATGGGCGGGAGTGTTGACGGCAGTTGAGCTGCTGAGGGCGACAATATGGTCTGTGTCGCTCTCTTGGGCTCGGAGTGAATGTGGCGAGGGGCTTTGTGCGGGAGGTCTCCTCGACTGTGGTTCTCTCGAAGTGGTCATGGTGCGGACTGTTTGACCGCGGCTGAGCCTTGTTGTGTATGATGGGGGTCGATAGGGGGTGCTCCGGATGCGACACGGGTGATGTGGTGGTGAGGGGTCGTGTGGGCGAGGACACCGGCGTGTGGAGCGTATCCAGTCGTAGGTTGGGTGCTGTGGGATAGGGGGATTCGCTAGTGGGCGGGGTCGCAGTCGCAAGTCAGAATGTGGTGCTATAAAATGAGGGGCTCGAGACGAATCGGCGGCAGAGAGCGTGGTTTGAAGGCGTGTCATTGCTTGTTGGGATCGGTTGGCTGGGATCGCCCGGGTGGGGTGCTGGGCTACTTGGAGGGGGAATATCACGACAAGGTAAGCGTCGCGGACATGTTGTTCGGGGTGGTTTTGGTGAGGGTTTTGGCTGGAGCAGGGGATACCTTCTGGGTCAGGTAATGAGAGTTGCGGGGGGGGGTTGTTCTTGGTGTGGTGTGTTTGGTTGGGTTGATGGGGGGGTGGGTGGCAATGACATCATCCTACGCGCCCACCCAGACGATATATATCCGGGGCGACGCAAAAACGACCGATATTGACGCAAAGCCAGGCCAGAACCTATTACGAAACAGCGGCGAATCCTTCGGGCTGCTGGCGCAACGAATTGCCGGCTTTTGTCTGGCGCACTGCGGACAATCGCGGACCATCGAAGGGAACACCGTGGCGGGACGGGTCGACAAAAATCCTACGGGCCGATTGACACCAGATAATTCCATCGGACTGGTCAGGCCGGCGACGACATAGACCGGCGCAGGACCATATAACAGTTTGGACTCGCGACAACGGCCTATGTGATCTTTTTCAGAGACGCAGAGCACCCCAACTTTTTAGGGGACCCTCGCATATAGCACTGTTCGGAAATTTGTTCCGACCACGTTCGCCCGCAAACCGGTGTGTGGGGTTGTGGGGGTGGCTTTGTTGTAGTGGTGTGCAGGTGTGGTGGGTGGTGTCGTACGTGACTATACTGTAATTCGTTGATGGGAGGTGTTAGGATGGTAGGCTTGTGGTGTGGTGGCGGTGTGTGATGAGCTGGGGTTTGCTAGGGGGGGTGGATTGCGGATGCGCTACGGGTTCTCGTTGTTCTTCAATTGACAAGGATCGTACTTGGGCGAGGGAAGTGGGATTCGCGGGGTCGGGGTTGTGTGTCTGAGGGGCTGGCATTGCGCTCTTAGTGGTGGGTGATCTGCTTTTTCTGAATTGACGTGGGGAGCGATTGCGGTGTCAGCGGGGGGCGGCAGTGGGCCGTGGGGATTTGGTGCGCGGGGGTGATCAAGTTGCTGATTCTTGGGGTGCGTCTTTTGCTCTGATTTGTTGTGGTGGGCTGCGTCTGATATGGGATTGTGGTGTGGCTTGGGCTTTTCTTGGTGTGGTGGTGGTTTCGGGGTGTGCACATCATGGGTGTACTACTTGCTAGCTTTTGGTGAGCGACGGCGGCTTTGGCGCTTTGGTGCGTGTGGAAGCGCATAGGGAATTGTGGTGGGCACGTTGCATTGTAGTACGATCCGGATTTGCAAACCGTGTGTGTGGTGTCGAGAGGAGTGTTGTGGGTGCTGAGTGGGGTGGCGCGTGGGTGCGGGGCAGTTGAGTGGGGTCTCGCGTATTATTCTGATGGGGGGGGTGTGCTCTATTCGGCCGAGAATCTGGTCGGGCTGTCGTCGCGGTGGGGGTTGGGGTGGAGCGTGGGGTGTGGTGGGGTTGGAGATCGGCGGGTTTGTTTACACAGATCTACGGCCTGGGCCGAGATTGCGATCCGGTAGAGCATGTGAGATGCGGGTGGGGCTCTAGGTGGATAGTTGTGGGAGCTGGTGTCTTGTGAATTAGCGGGGCGGTTGGGGGCTCGAATATGAAGTTCAGGAGGGGCCGAGATGCTTATGTTTGGGTTCTGAGTGGTTGTGGGCGAGGCTGGGGGTTTGGGGTGGGGGCGCACTCTCTGTCAGGGCGGTGTGCTCGCGCTCGAGTTGCGCGCTGTTAGGTCGTGTTGGACAGGGGATCGCGAGCGAGCAATGGGCTCCACTGAGGGTTTTGGGCGCTCTGACTGGATGCTCATCTATTCGGAGGTGTGGGCTGCGTAGTGCGAACCGTTGGTCGCGGATGCAGGGGGCTGCAGTGGTGGGAGGTGGTCGTTGGGGGTGTGGGTGAGTTAGAGCAGAGCGTGCGGTGTGGCACAACAGCTAGGCGGCGGCTGTGATAGACAGGAGCCTCGAACATGCGATCTTTGCTCATATTCTGTCTCGCTTGTGAGGTGTTGGTTGTATGTGTGGTCGGCCAGCGCTCTAACGCCTCTCATTGCCTTATCCGCGTGGTGGGGGTGGATCGTGATCGGTGGTGGGTATGGAATGAGAGAGTCACGCACAGGGCCGGGTGCAATGACATCGGGGTTCGGTTGTGCGGGATGTCAAAGGGGTGATTATGAGGGGCGCGATCTGTGGGTCCTCGGGGGTTTGGATTTCTTGGTGGGGGAGGCTGGTTGTTTGTTTTGGTTTGATTGCTTGGTGACCGAATGGGTTTTGCCTGTTATGCGTTATTGAGGGGTTGTCCTTGTGAGCGGGACCTACATGTGGGCTGGCTTGGGCGCGTATTCAAGGTTTGGTATAGGCTACGTGGAGGTGTGAGTGACGGAGGTTGTTTTGCGTTTGCTCTTGGTGGATAGTCTTTGCTGATTCATGTTTTTTGTTTTTACGCCACGGCGTTAGGGGGCTGGGGGTGATTGGTTTGTGGGTAGGCTTTATTGCGAACGTGTTCAGGCTTTTGTGTCGTGTGCTTGTTTGGTGTCAGACAATTGGTGTGGGGTTGGGGGTTGGTTTTCGGTGAAGTGTTTTGGTGTGCAGGTTTTTAGGCCTGGGTCTCCGCGAATTGGGTTTTTTTGGTGTGCTGTTGGTTTTGTGGGTGGGTTGGGGGGGCTCGGTGGTGTGGGCTGTGTGGGTTTGGTTGTGCGTGGCTTGGGTGAAGTTGATATTGGTTGGGGGGGTGTGGCTTTGGGGTGGTGGGAGTGTCGGGGGGCAACGAATTGTTGATTTCAGCACTCTCGGTGGGGTTGCGCGGATGGGTGTCGCTGCTGTGGTGGTGTCTCTACCGTACGCTGTGATTTAGCTTTATTTTCGTGGGGAGGAGTGAGGGGGGTGGGTGGGAAGTCGGTGGCAAGGGTCTCTGGGCGGTTGT
>Ga0163217_1100315_pt1 | contig 12098 bp, 18 predicted proteins | sample SynspAceP_FD_185933 | JGI IMG/M metagenome (GOLD analysis project Ga0163217, IMG submission 185933) | Saline lake microbial communities from Ace Lake in Antarctica - Synechococcus sp. Ace-P (PacBio error correction) | ecosystem: Environmental > Aquatic > Non-marine Saline and Alkaline > Saline ... | reverse complement strand
CGGCAATTGCGTGGATCTGAGTCCGCTGTTGCGGCCGCGCCTTCTAGCGCTGAACATATTGGAACATTAGACTGTCACCGCCCGTGGACCCGTTCTGGCAGAAACCCGGCCAGGGGCTGGGAAGAGGCGGACTGGTTCCCAGTCGGAGGGATTTCAATGAGCTGCGCAATCGGACACCAGCAGGGCTGGGGGTTACCTCCGCCCGCATTTGCTCACCCCGCTGGGTCGGGGGCCATCGGCTCGGCTTGGCCGAGCCGGCGGCCATTCGCCGCAAGCAAGCAGACGTGATGGAACCGCCAGAGCTCAGAAACGTCCAGGTCAGGAGTGCTGAGGAAAGAAGAGAGAGCCATCGGCCACCGGGTTCCGCTGAGACACCAGTTCTCCAACCGCCGTTGCGCGTCATCGCCCAGCCGGGCTTCCGGAGCAGCGATCCCAGCTAGGTTCCAATCCTCAGGGCTTGTGCGGGGCGGCCCCCCAGGTTTTTTTCTTTTTTTTTTCCCAGGCTTTGATCTGGTTGAATCGATCTGACGCCCTTGTCAAGGAGAAACAAACAGCGAGGCGTTTCTCACAGCTTGAGAGGGGCGGCGCTTCAGCTCTTTGGCTGGGGGAAAACTTGTTGCAAATCTGCGGGGGAAACTGCGGACCAGGCGGGAGGGGTGCGGCGATCAGCAGTCTGATCGCGCTCAAATTCAGGCTGGCGAGTCTCAAACAGGCGCGACGGGCATGGCTCGTGCCAGGCCATGGGCTCAAGAGTAAAGGCCAGCAGGGCCCGCCAGGCCCTACTGGCCGGCGAGGGCCAATGCCCTCGATGCCCGTTTGCCAGGCCCCAGGCTGAGAACAAAGCCAGGACACCGCCGCGATTGCCTTCGATGCTCATCCAGCAGCAGTCCCGCTCGCACTCAGTGTGATGAGCTCTTCGGCACATCAAAGCCTGAAGCGATTCGCTTCGCGCTGTCCAGCAGCTGGGCGATCACCTGTCGCAGCTGGAGCGCTTTTCTGCTGTGGTGATGCTCCCGCCCGCCCAGCCCTCACACCGTATCAACACAGGAAGAAAGGCTGGTGTGCCGGCTCCCAGCCAGACGCCAACCCTGCTCCCCAGGCGGACCAGCAACCTGGATTCAAACAGGGATCAGCGGGCAAAGATCGGCTTGATCCTGTTCATCGCTTGAGCTCAACGATCGTGCGCGCCCGCTTGACCAATGGATTCCTCCAGGAGCCATCAAAAGTCGTCGAATCGGCGCTGCTTGGCCGGAAAGGCGATCTTTCACGTGTTGAGGTAGCGGTCTGCTGGAAGTGACGAAATCAACTCTCAGCACCGCTGAGCCAGCTCTTTGGAGTTGATCGCGGAAACTGGTATACACATCTGTCAATTTCTTCCAATATTAGCCAGGGCGCCTTGGCAGCCAGCTGCGCTGATCGGCCGCCGCGCTGATTCGTGCGCGTGATCAGCCCAAGATTGCAGTTTCAGACCCACCAGACTAGGTGCCTGATTCGCTTGGCCCTCACCGCCAGCGATTCTGTTGCCCACTTGATTGGGAAGGGCGCGGCCATTACGACTCGGCGCACCACCACGGTGGTGGCTTTATCCAGCCCGCAGGCGGTGGGGCATTAACTGTGCTGTCGAGCCCGATTCAGTAGCGGTTGTCCTTGCGTTATCCCCAGCCTGGTTCTGAGTGCTGGAGCTGCTTCCGGGAGTATCTGATCGGCGCAGGTTCAGGAGGCCGGCTGGCCTTGAGAGTTCCAGCTTCGCGCGATTTCAAGCGGCTGGATCGGGGTTGAGCCCAAACTCCGGAGCCGCCCGGCTTGCCAGCCAGAGAGGCGGGTCCCTCTGCTGCATCGCATTGCTGGGAGAGCTGCCAGGACAGCGCTCGGCCGACCGGCTGGTGTCACCGCTCCGGTCGACGCTTACGCGGCTACCGGCAGTGGATGCAAGGACATCAGCCAGGACGTTTTCCGCGTTGGCGAGGTGGCCTTTGGTGGATGAACCACCGCCGCCGGCATCGGCGCTGGACTGTGCCCCGGGCAGCCGTGTGCTTCGTGCTTGGACGTCCGCGCCGGCACCATCGATCTCGCCTATGTTTGCCCTGGGCGGGCAAAGGGCGGGCGCGCTATTCGCCCGCTGCTCGCTTTGGCCGCCGTCATCTGGCAGCAGCGCCAAGCGTTGCGCTGTTGCCCGTGCGGGCAAGGCGGGGCCGGCCCTGGGCGGCAGAGATCTGGATCGCTGGATCGCCGCTGATCTCGCCGGTTGCTGCTCAGCCCTCGGGGCGCGTTGTTGGAAGCGGCTGAACAGCTCAAATGCAAGCTCAGTTCAGGCCGTCCAGTATCGTGCTAGGTCGCCCACCGGGAGAACCCAGCCGGGAACTCCAAGGCTCAGGCCGCCAGGGCCCTGGAGGAGCTGCTCAGAGCGCAAGGGCCTGTTGCAGCTGCTCGCTTTTGGATTCTGCTCGAGACGGTGCTCGCAGAGGGACGTGCGCAGGGCGTCAGCTTGGCAGACGTCGATGCGGTGCTTGCGTTGGCGGACACCAGCGCATGCCCCTGATCGCGCTGCTCGAGGAGCGTTGTGCCGTGTTTCGATTCCTCGATCAACACACGTTGAGGCGATCGCCGTCAGGTGCGCGATTGCCCTCACCCCTGGGGTGCGGATTAAGGATGTGCTCGGCAAGGTGTTTCGCTGCGTTGCTGGGAATTCGCGCAGCGAGGCCACCGGCTGGCTATCCCTGTTCCATCGCAGTCAGAGGGTGGCGACGGCAGAGCCGCTCGAACTGGTTGCTGGCCTGCAAGCGCGATGGGGGGGGACCCAACGGCAGCTGGAGGCTGGTGTTGGCGAACCAAGTCAGGTTGAGCAGCGCGGCCGAGGTGGCTCTTCCGCCAGGCCCTACCGAGCTTCAGCGCGCGGAGGCCGAGAGAGCGCAGTGGAGCCTTGGAGAGCCGGCACCCGCCGTCTGCCCTGGAAGCGCCCGGAAGCCGGGGGGTGGACGGCTGCGATTGCGTTTCGGGATTCAACGCAGGCAGGGCCCAATGACCATGCGCCAGTGAAGATCTGGTCAGCGGCGAAGTCAACGAAACCGGATTCAGGCCTCGGATCGGTCCAGTTAGCGACAGGGCCTGCCGTGGTGGACAATTGGTCTCGCTGCCCCTTGCGGAGGCCATCAATGATGGTAATGCCTAGTAAGGAGTTGGTCTTCGTATTGCTTTTCGCCTTGGCCCTTCGCCACCAAGCTGCCCCGCTTCTGATGGTTGGCACTGACTCCGGCTAGTGGTTGCCAGTTCGGTGCGGACTTAACTGTGGGAATCCCAGCTACGGGCCGACTGCGAGCACGGCGAGCGCTCGCAACTTCGGATTCCTTAAAATACAGCGATCAGCTCGCACCCGCCTGGATTGAGTTGGAACGCGACGCCAGGAGCAGGGACTTGTGGTAGAAGGATCAAGCCGAAGGCTATGGCAGGCCACGGGATTACACCGAGGCCCTGAAACTCCGCTTTGCTTTAGCAACTCCACCGGCCGCACGTTGAGGACAAGCAACGCCTCAAGTGCCTGAGCAACAGGAGTTGAAGGAAGGCCGCTGGCCGCTTTGAAGCGGGAGATCTGAGAGGGTGCCATCGACTTGCTCAGGCGATGGGAAAGCACCAACACCCCCGATGGGCAACGCCTATGGCGACAATTTGCTCAGTGAATTCTGGATCGCAACCGCCTTACAGGAGGAGCGCGGCCCGCAGCAATGATCGCCCAGAAAGCGTCGGTGGAAGCCCTTGAATGCACTCAATCGCCTCGACCATCCCTGGTGGTGAGCCAGACACGGGCTCAGCGCCAGGTGGAGCAGGAAATCTCCGGGCTCAAGGCCAAGAACAGGAGCGCCCACAGCCACGCGAGATGCTTTGACAGCGTTGCCGATCGCTGGACTTGACCGGGAGGGTGCAGCGCAATATCAGCCTCGGGTCTGATGTATTGGTCTGCTCACCAAGGCTGCAACACGCTGGTTGGCAATTTGTCGAGCGCCTTGAAACGGCTTGTCAGCGTTGGATGCGGGCCACATGAAGGGATGGGCCCAAGTGCCCACTTGCCCCAATGCAGCAGGAGAGAACAGGATCGAAGTTCAGCCAGAGCTGGTGGTGCTTCACCACCCGGAACATCGCGGCAAGCCCTTGATTCCTGGGGCAGCAGGGGAAGGTGTTTCGGTCCTTGACGATGGAAGGGCCTCGATCAGCCGACCCTGCGGTGATCGTGCCTTTCGGGAGGCGCGCCATTTCGGGCGATGAACTCGAACGGAGTTGGGGGACGGCTGATTAGCAGCGCTCGCAGAAACACCCAGTCCACCCTCCACGGCACTGGAGCAGAGTTGGATGTCTCCTGCGACTGGTGGGCACGATCGGCCGCAGAAAGGCGGGTTGGATCGGGCAGTTCCCGGTGACCACGGTCCACCATTCCCAGCGCCTGACCGCTTCGGGTCGGCCCAAGTGTGGGCAGGGCTCCACGTGCAGCGCCCGCGTTGGTTCGGCGGTAAGAGATCACGTCATCGACAGCACTACCCACGGCCTTCATCGCAGCCGTAGGCTGAGTGGCCTCCACCAGGCGGGTGCGACCAGCTTCGAGTCGTCCGCAGATAGAAGGTGGGATCAGGCTGCCCTGGTCGACGGATGGCCGGCGCTAGTCTCCAATTGCTGGGCCAAACACATGGCCAGAGGGCAACTCCGCGGCGTGGGGATTGAACGCAAGCAGATCAGCTTTCTACTTGTCGGCCGCACTCTCGAGCACCTGGAGGCGAGACGATGAACGGTGCGGGTCAATCCTGACGAGAGGATTTCCACTCCCTGCTGGACTCGGAAGATATCCATGGCAGGCTTAAGGAAAAAACCATCGTAGGAAACCGGGCTGTTACATGGCCAAAAAGCTGACTCTTGGGCACGGATGAGCAAGGTTCAAACCGGGCCCAGTACATCATGACAGAACGCGATTGGACGCCGCCCCCGCGGGTTGACGACTGCCTAGATCCTATGACCAATGGCATCCACGCGCACCGTCTTCAGCCAGCCTACCTCACCGCCTCGCCGTCCAAACTCTGAAGGTTCATGTAGCCCTGTTGTGCTGGCGATCTCGATGGTTGGGGCTATGGGGAGCTTCCGAATCCAAGCGATTCCGCTGCTGAAACGCCCCGGTGGATGTATGCGCTTGGGATAGGCCTATCCCCATGCCTTGATCCAGCAGCGGCGCTGATGTGGTTTGGCCTGATGTCAGATGCTGCAATTCCGAAAGTCGCCATCTCACACGATCGGCTCGGAACGCGTTCATACGCAGATTGGTCCGGCATCGCAAAGCGGTCAAAGACGGCAGCCTGGCGCCTGCAATCCGCCTTGGAATGGCCTGGCACGATCGCCTCCTTGCCGAATGGCGGACAGCTGCACCTGATTGGTCTCTGCTCCGACGAGCGGCGTCCACAAGTCATCTAAGCCATCTCGCTGGCCTGCGGCACTGCGGCGGCTGGCCGCGCTCCCAGGGACGTCTGCACCACAGTCATACACCGATGGCCGCGGATACCCCTCCCCAGAGCGCCATCCCGTTCATTGCCCAAGATCGAGGAGCAGATCGGCAGGCGGCTGGTGTCGGATCGCATCAGCACGGCTTCTCGCCGCTACTGGTCCATGGATCGCCGATACCGCTGGACCGTACCGAAAAGGCCTATCGGTTGCTCCAACGAAGCGACCGATTGCAGCGATCTGGGTCCCAAGGCAAGGCCATCGAATCGGCCATGCCAGCGGTATCCATGACGAAATTCACTTGACCGCGTGCGTTTCAGCAAGTGATGGTCACTCCAGCCCAGGTGATGGGCTGGTTTTTTCAACTTCCGACCCGACCGGGGCCGCCAGCTGTCGCTCCTTGGTCGTCGAAGCCTTCGACGCCTTCCCCCGCCAACGTCTCCTCACCCTCCAGTCTGGTTACCTTCGACGCAAATACGAACTTCGGAGTTGCCGTTTGACGGTAGCTATCCCACCGAATCCCTCGACGGACTGCTGGGCCAGGTGCGTCTCGGAGCACCATTCTCGCAGATTGCGGACTGCTGAAACCGAGAAATATCCCCACGTCCCTATTTCCTCGAACGGTGGCATCGAACACCGCTTCCCCGGCGAGACCGCCAGCTGGTGCCTCCCCCAGGTTGCCACCTATGACCAGTCTCCGGGATGTCCGCGGCCGTGCTCACAGCTGGCAAAGCTGCATCAGCCGCGATCAACAAGGGCTTGTATTCCCTGATCGTTGATCAAACACCGCAACCTGACATGTTGCTGGCCATCACGGCCAAGATGGTGAGGGCCATCCACGCGGCGATCGCTACGGTGGACCGTTGTGTCGGGCAGGTGCTTGAAGCCACCAACCGCAGGGAGAACGCTGGCTTGATCACGGCGAGGCGATCATGCGTCAATGCACGAAGTGACTGGAAAAGCAGCGACGGAGCCTGGACCGGCCCAACCATCCCAAGTCCCGTGTGCGCGTGATTAATTGGTGGAGGCGGAAAGCGCCACATTTTGTCCTGGCCGTGGTGCCAACGCCCATCTGCGCAGCGGCGGGTCGGTCTCGCCGATGTTGCCCCCACCTTCGCTTAGAGATTCTTGAGACTTGCCCAACGCACGGATGGCCCGAGACGTTCGTGATGCGAGTACCAGCCGATTGGTCACACCTCCGGCAGTCAACACCCAGGCCCTGCAGAGATTAAGCCTCCTGGTCGGGGCCTTGCTGCCGGCCCGGGTGTTTGCCGTTACTTCGATAAGCTTGGCCGCGAATGCTTCCATTGTCCAATCTCTCTGGTCTGGATCGGCAACCGGTCGTGCTGCCTGATCGTCAGTGTCACTTCTGCACATCGACAGGGCGATGGCTATGGGCGGCTCTGGCCAGCACGGTTGGGCTCCCATGCTTCAGCAGCGACCCGCAGAAGCTGAAGACACTGTAATCGGGATCGCTGGACGCTGTCGCAGGCTTTTCTCGGGTCTGGCCGTGCTGCTCAGTTGCGGGCTGTTTGCGTGTGAGCCGATCAATCGCCGCAGTCTGCTCGCCGCCCTTTGCGCCATGCTTAGCCCGTGCTCGGCGGCGAGCGGCCGACGGCAGGTCAAGGCGAATGACCCCAATGAGCTCAGTGAGGCGGCCTGAAAACAACGGCTCAGTCCGGCGGCTTTGCCGTGCTCCAGGCGCGAGGGCACCGAGCGGCTTCAGCGAGTTCGCCTCACCAGGAAAAAGCGCAAGGGGCAACTTTTGTCCTGTGACCGGTGCAGCTGCCCTGTTCAGCTCCAGCGCCAAATCGACAGCCGCACCGACTGGCCAACGCTTTCTGGCAAGCCCTTGACCGAATCGGTGGTCACCAAAACTTGATAGTCTCAAGTTAGATCCTGCCCCGCACGAATACCAACTGCCGATCGTTGCGGTGGCCACAGGGCATGTGCTTCAACGCACGGCCCCGTCCACCGGCAAGCTTTACTGCAACACCGGCGTACGCACTCGAATTTCATTCCAGGGCTGAAGGCGGTTATTCGGGATAATCGAGAGTGAGCCGATCCCTGGGTTACGGAAGTGCCCAGGCTTGATGGGCCGACATAAAAAAGGGCCCCCGAAGGCCACATTAGAGCAGTCGCTTGATCGTTAGCGAAGCCGCCGGCCCATGCCGCCGCCGCCGGGCTGGAGCTGCTTCCTTCTTGTCAGGCATGTCTCAGCCACGATAGCACTCGGTGGTGAGCACCATGCTGCTGGCAGGCGGCGTTCTGCAGCCGAGCGAGGCACCTTGGGCGGGGTCCACAGATGGCCGGGCATCCAGCTGTCACGTAATTACTCACGGTGCCGGCGTTTAACCCTCATTGAACAAGGGCATGCCTGACGTGCTCGGCACGACGGCGCCGTTGACGCCGGCGTTCTGAGGCGATCGCATTCAATCGGAGCTGCTCAAGGACGGAGGCCACGATGGCATGGCCACACGATATCCTCCACCGGGAGAGATCCCAACTTTCCAGCGGCCGGAGCCAGGTGAGCAAGGGTCGTGCTCCGCCGCCTGGAACGTGCCCTCCGCACCAGCCGCCTTGTGGCGGTTGATGGCATCTTCGAGGCGACAGGCTTCTTGTCCTTCATTCTCGTTCGGGTGCACGCCCACCTTCACCACAGACGCCCACCACCGGAGAGCTTAGGCCAGGGCGTTCCTGGAGCTTCTCTTTGTCGTAGGTGGAGTCGGTTTTCGATCGATTTCTGCTTGGCGGCATCTGCTTCGACCCGCTTTGCGGCACCGACTTCGGTTGTCCTATCGGCCCACGGATGGTGCTATGTCGGTAGTCTTGTTGATGGTGAATGCCGGCGGGCAGGTGTCCCCGACCGAAGATCCAGCTTTGGCTGTTCTCCAGCTGAAGACCGGCGTCCTCCGGGTGATCAGACTGAACCATTGGTGAGAACGGGCCCGCTCCTACGCTGCGTCGCATAATGGTATCTCACTCGCCGGCGATCAGCCCGAAGCCGGGGGCCTTGACCGGCAGCCCAACATTGAGCGACAGGACCAACCGACACGGCGCACTTGGTGAACTCCACAACCTCTTCCCGCCAGCGGGTGCAAGCCCTTCCTTCTTCCCGCTGAGCTCTTCTCTGTGCCGATGCTCCAGAGCTGGTGGCTTTAGCGGCAATCCCAGCTCGCCCGAATCATGCCTCGAGCCACAGGCACGAGATCCGGCAAGCAGGCCGACGCGCCCGTTCGTTACTTAGTCCGCCTCGATGGAGCAGGATGTATAGGGCTCCTCGAGGATTGGCTCCATTCCTCCGTGTGCCCGTGAGCGGTGTGCACGAGGCCCCAGGGCGAATGACCTGGAGGCTCGCACAGAACCAAAGACCCCTGCCCCTCGTAGCTCTCTCGCCGCATTGCGACGCCTATTGGTGAAGTACAGCCGCCGTCAGTCCTGGTTTCTCTCGAGGGAAGTGGTAGTGGTCCATCGGAACTTGCCTTCTTCCAGGGGAGATCACCCCTTTCCCTTACCCCACCTTGTTCCATTCGGGCAATACGCGGCGCTTCATCCCGGAGGCCCTCAGAAACCACTTAGCATCCTTGCCTCGTCCCACCCGCAACTGTTGACCGCCACCCCTAGGTTTCCGAGTTGGAGCCGATCCTAGTAGGAATGCCGTGAGACCGATCGCACCTGCCTTGCGGCGCGTCGCCTCTCCTCCGTCGTGCTATGATCCACGCAATCGGCTATGGGAACGAGCCACATCGCTGAACGGCCTGGCTGCCCGAACTGACTGCTTCTGTGAGGTGCACGTCGGAAATGCGTGTTATTCGCCGGGTCATGAGGAAGTGGGGAGTGCCTCTCACTGCTCGAAGCTTCTCCACCCAAGGCATCCACCGAGTCCACGGGAGGGGTGGCCAGCGCCGAAACCACGTTGCTGTTCGGAGAAATCAGCGCCAACGGTGTGTGCTCGACTGGGCCATGGGCAGACCGGTCTTGGTGACTCCGCCGCATGACGAGTGGTCGCGCAGCTTGTTTTCGTGTTACGACCTCTCGCGGCGCAGCCGCTTGATCTTCCCGTCGTGTCCTACGCTGAGAGCCGTGAGCCACGGAATCGCGAGTCCGGGCCAGCCGCCCTATCGCCTCTGCTCACAGTTGGTAGAGTGCCTCCGTGCTATGCCCGATCATCCTTTGGCGATCGTGGGTACCGCCTTCGGTTCATGTTGATGTCTGGGTCCGCTCCGACTTTCTTTGGAAAAAACAAGCCCGTATATAGACCGGTGCGAACGCGCGAAGCTGGCGTATGCAAGCCGGCGCAGGTATCAGCCAGCACCTGATGCGCCGAGTTTCCGCGTTCTTTACGGAGGCGCCCCGTGAACGGCGTGAGCGGTATCTGCGATAGAAGGTTAAATATATCGATGCGTGAGTGCCGGACAGAATTCAGGGCTGTTCTGCAGGGCCTGTGCAGCCATATGAGAGACGTTGGGTGTTATGCAACGCGCGCAAAGTCGTCGGGTGAGGGCGTGAAGCGGAGCAGACGGACCGGACCTGTGTGTTTCAGTGAAACGTATCGCGCTAGGATTCTCCAGCGCTTCTCCGCGGCCAGCCCCGGACATTCGTTGCGGCGGCGTGCCAGTCCGACTAGTCCCGCCGGCTCTCGTCCAACACGGTGACCAAGAGACGTTCCCTGGGCTCTTTAGAACCAATTGATCGCCCCGGGTACGCTTCAGCCGCAGGGGGTATTTCGCGGCGAATGCTGCGCGTGCGCTGGTGCCGTGGCTCGCCGCGGCAGGTCCCTCCGAGCGTGTGTGAAAGCCACTGCTCCAGGCCAACCCTTGGGGCTTTTCCGCTTTCGCGCGGGTGGGGCTGAATCCAGGAAGTGCGAGGGAATGCCAGCCGGCTCTGTCGGCTTTACTCCCTCGCGACGGCTCAGAGAAGACCCGTCGGCCGAATACTGAGGCGCGCACTCGGGTTCCGTCTGCGTGAGAGCCTGCTGCGCCTTGACCGTTTGGACAAGTACACCGAATATTCACGCCTCCGACGTGTGCGCAGATGGTGGACCATCCCAACGTAGGGTGACCGCGAGACCATCGAGCAGAGCGGAGCCTCCTGGCGGCCAGCTACCGTTCGCGCAGACCTCCTCACGATGAACAGCGGACTGGCAACCGGTGTTGGTCGGCCCAGCCCTAACGCAGTAGATTCGCCAGGCCCGGCCCGCCCTGGCCAGCGCAGACGAGGGGCCGCGGCGATTGCAGAGGCGGACCCGTGCCGGTCACCAACCGGGTATTGCAGGTTCGCGTTAGACCTCGCCATGTCTCGCGAGCTCTCTCTAAAGCGGTGAATGGATGCGCGCTGTGATCGCGTCCAGACCCTTAGATGGTCGGCAATTGAGCGTGATCCCCGGCGTCCTCGGCGACATGACCCAAGCTTTGCCCGGGCCTTGTCCACCGTTGAAATGTCCGGGGCTGAAGAGGCTGGTGTTGGTGGCCAAACGTCTGCTCCGGTACTCCGGCGGAGTGCGGGAAACGAGTGACGTCCGTGGGGTTACGCAGGGAGACGCATATGCGCACCAGACGAGATCGCCGTTCCACGGCATCGAGCAGCCCCCCCCTTAGCTGGGGCCGCTCGCCGGCACGGGGCGTGGGTGGCGCAGCGGAAAACCGATCCGGGTGAGGAGGAGGTGATGTAGGGCTGCATTCGAGAAGAGTCGGCAAGGGGATTCGGGGCTCGTAAAGAATCCACCAACCCGGCCAGTTGCCCGCCATGCCACCAGGCTGGCCGAGCAGACCAGGCAAGCCGAAGACGTGGCGTCGCGCAATGCCATGTGGGTCCACGAAGATCCGGCGTCAACTGCGCAGACCCTCAGATCACTGCGCGCATTGAAACTGATCTGCAGGTTCCCCTCACCGCACATCAAACAGCCAGAGCTCCGCCCCCTTTGAGCGTAAAGGGCGGGCAGGAGCCACCGCCCGGACACGTTGGCGGGGCCCGACGTTGGAACCCCCAGAACTAGCTGGTTGCAAGAAAGCGTGACCTGCACACCGTTCGTCTCATTTCTCGCATTGCTGTTCACGCTGCAGCCGCCGTCCCAAGTGGACCGGCGCTGTCCGCTGGGGGGCTGGGCAGTGCTTTCAGCCGCACGTCACACATGATTCGCTGAGCACCGTTGACACCGTAGTCTATGGGTGCATCCCCTGCCCCTGCTATTCTGCTCACTCCGCCTCGGTCCCTGCCAGGCGCGGCACAAACGACTGTGTGCTCGCAGCGCCCCTGTCTTGCCGCTGCTTGCTGGCCGCAAACTGCTTTTACCGCTTCCGCCCGCCAGCGCCGCCCCGGCGCGAATCCAGCCCAAGGAGAGGCTTCAACGCCTGGCCCGCGCCATCAAGGTGCGGGTTCTGCACTTGGTGGAGTCAGGGGCACGGATTCCCGCGTGACTGGGGAGGTGTGCGTCTTGCGGGCTGGCGGACAACTCGGGCACAGGACCTGCCCGGCTTCCCTGCGGCGTGCTGATGAGCCCTGCAAGGGACAGGTTCGGCTCGGCCGATGGCTGGTGATCGAGGCCGAAGCCCGCCGGCCGTCCTGACCTGACTAGTCCGATCGGTCTCCGTTGCCCGAATCTGGATCGAACCCCCTCGCCAGCCTTG
>Ga0163217_1068563_pt1 | contig 12098 bp, 19 predicted proteins | sample SynspAceP_FD_185933 | JGI IMG/M metagenome (GOLD analysis project Ga0163217, IMG submission 185933) | Saline lake microbial communities from Ace Lake in Antarctica - Synechococcus sp. Ace-P (PacBio error correction) | ecosystem: Environmental > Aquatic > Non-marine Saline and Alkaline > Saline ... | reverse complement strand
AAGTTGAGCCAGCTCTCCGCAAGCCTGGTTAACGGGCCTATGTGGAGCGGGGACTGAGAGAGATATCGGCATTTTGGTTTTTGCGGTTCGCCTTGCTTGGCCGTGGCATTGCGGCGGCAGGCGCTACTGGCTGGCCCAGCGGCAGGCCAAACATGAGGTTTCTGCCCCAGTCTGCACCGACGGGACGAGCGGCAAGGTCCTCTATTTGTACGACCCGATTGCAGCCCGAGCAGCGCTTCGATAAACCGGGGCAAGTTTCACTTTTCATGGATATGGGAAGCTTGTCCCTAAATTACGCGGGATTCCGAGCAGGATCCGTCTGTCCTGAGCGTTCCCCCACTCCAAGCCGTGCAAAGCTCGGAATTGCGAAACTTCTCCGGTGATCGCGGTGTACGCCCTTCGGGGTATCGAGGCGGTCGGTCCCTGGGCGTTATAACCAGCGAGAGGTGTGCCGAACCTCCAGGCTCGCGCTGGCGGATTCGCTTCGAAGCGGGTTACGGGCGTTTGCCCCGGGCGATTGTGCGCCTACCGGTACCCCCCGGTCGACCTGCTTTGATTCCCGAGTGGTTCGCGCGCAGTTGGAAGTTCCTGCTGGTTTACGGCGTACCGCTGACATTCGCTGAAAGTGGCGACCCAAGAGCCGCCTGCGGCCTGCTCGGCATGCCTCAAGGCGTTGATCGAGCAGCGTTCGCCCAGCGGCCAAACGCGGGGCGCGTGCAAAACCCTCACCACACCTATCGCCGGCGAGCTCCAAGCCCTTTGCAGGTACGCGCCGGGATGACCGTGGAGGCGGGGTCAGGGACCTGGCCAGGATCAACGGGCTGTTCCACGGTCTGCTCGATGCGGGCGATACCGAAAGCAAATGGCTGAATGGTTCCAGGTTGGGGCTGACATCCGCGCCAACCCTGACCGCTCCCCGGGGCAACCGCTGAGGCGGCCGCGTCTCATCGCTTTGTGTTGCCGAGTGCCGACCCGCAAAAACGCGCACGCTCAACGGTACGCAAGGCGAGGCTACCCAACCCTGCCGGTAAGTTGCGCCCCGGCATGTTTTCGCCGCGTTACGCCGAAAACAGTTTACCGTCGAACAAACCCGCGCTTCTTGTTGCCGAGTGAAGCCGTGATTCGCACCGGCAGCGTGCATTGGTGATTGCCTTGGCGAAGGCGACGGACGCTACCGTCCCCAGGAAATCAGTCTGGGCCGCGAGGCCGATGGGACAGGCGCCTCGAAGTGCTGTCCGGCCTATAGGGTAAGGTCAGGCGGTGTCGTTCAAACCTCGGCCAGTTCCTCATCGATTCGGAAGCCAGCCTGCAGGCATTCATGGCCAGCCATGCGAGCAGGACAATGAGAAGGGAACTACATGAGTCCCATGGTGTGATTCGCGCTCTGGGACGCTGAGGGAAGTCACCTGGAGCACGGGCCATTCAGAAGAGCCTGAATATTGCCCGGTTATGACCATTGGCATTTCCCACTGGCAGCCGACAGTAGCGGCTGGGCTTAAGCCCGGGAGATCACGTGCGTATCGGCGGTCCGCCAGACGGATTCCGGCACCTTGGCGGGGTCGAGCGGCTCGTCAATCAAGGAGAGCGCCATTGATCGCGCGCCTGGCATCCACTGAGTTTCTATCGGCATCGCTTCCTGTTGCTTGCTGGCGGACCCTGTTTCATCACCGCCCTGGGCGTCTGGTCGCTGCGCAACACCGCCGTTGGATGCACTTTGCCGGACCTGTCCGATACCCAGGTCATCATCAGAACCAGCTTTCCCGGGACCAGGGCGCCGCAGATTCGTCTGAGAACCAGGTGAACCTACCCATTGGCGACCCACCATGCTCTCGGTACGGGGCGAAGACGGTGCGCGGGCCTACTCGTTCTTTTGGTGACTTTCATTCGTTTATGTTGCTGTTCGAGGGACGGTTACCGACCTCTTACTGGGCGCGCTTCGCGCGTATTGGGAGTTACCTCAACCAGGCGCAGGAGCGCCTGCCCGAGGGTTGTTACCACCACCCTCGGCCCGCGATGCCAACGGGGCGTGGGGGCTGGAACTCTACCAGTACGCCTTGGTCGGACCGCAGCGGCCCAGCATGACATTTGCCCAGCTGCGCGGCACTGCCAGGACTTGGTTCCTCAAGTACGAACTTCAAAGAGCCTGCCCAACGTTAGCCGAAGTGGCCACCCTCGGCGGCATGGATCAAGCAATACAAGTGCTGCTCGATCCGCAGAAGCGGATGGCTTATGGGTAACTCCAGGCAGCTGAGGTTCGAAAGCGGCGCTGGGAAGAGCGGCCAATCAGCGAAACCGGCGGCGCCATCCTGGAGGCTGGCGGAAGCGCGGTACATGGTGCGGGCTTAGGCTATCTAGAGCAGCCTGGAGGATTTCCGCAATGTGCCGCTGCGGGGCTTCGGCCAGCGGAGTTCCGTGCTTGCTGGCGTCAGGGTAGCCACCATTCGCTGGGCCAGAGCTGCGGCGTTGGGCATTGCCCGAGCTGGATGGCCAGGGTGAAGTGGTAGGCGGTACGTGGTCATCCTACGCTTCCGGAAAGAATGGCCCGCGAGCCATCGCCGCAGTGTTTGAGACCAAGCTGGGACGCCTGAAGGGCAGCCTGCCGGGCCGGCGTCGAGGTGGTTCACCACCTTATGACGCTTCGCAACTGATCGAACCGCGGCGCATCGATAACCTTCAGCTACAAGCTGCTGGAAGATGTTCGTTGGTGGTGGCCTTTGGTTTGCCTGCTCTTCCTCTGGCATTCGCGCTCGTCGGCTGCGGTTCGCGATCATCACCCTGCCCCTTGGGCATCCTCATGGCCTTCTCGTCATGCGCTACCAGGGCGTCAATTGCCAAAACATTATGTCGCTCGGCGGTGGATCGGCCATCGCCATTCGGGCCCATTGGTTCGACGCCGCCGTTGGTTGTTATGATCGAGAACGCGGCACAAGTACATTCGAACCTGGGTTAAGGCTCGACACCCTGAGTGAACCGCTTCAGGGCGAGGCGCACTGGCGGGTGATCGGCGAAGCCGCGGTCGACGGTCGGGCCGGCGCTGTTCTTCAGCCGCTGATCATCCACCCTGTCTTCCTCCCGCGTCTTCACCCTGGAGTCCCAGGAAGCGCCTGTTCGGCCCGGCTGCCTTCACCAAAGACCTATGCCATGGGCGGCCTGCCGCCGGACTCTCGGTCACCTTGGTACCGGTGCTGATTGGGCTACTGGATCGCGGGATAACCCAGCGACAACAGAACCCCTGAACGTTGGCTGATCGGTGCCATACCGGCCGGTGTGGAAGTGGGTGCTTGGCTTTGGCCTAGGTGACCCTAGCGCTGCCTTTGCTAGCTGTTTTTTGTTCCAGTTCTGGCCCCTTCAGCAGACTCGGAGGAGAGTTTCTACCGCCGATGGCACGAGGGCGACTGTTGTAACATTGCCATCAGCCCTGCCGGCTTGCGGCCAGCAAGGCCACCCAGCTGCTGGCAGCAAACCAACCGGATGATCCTCACGGGTTGCCCGAAGTGGCACGGGGTATTCGGCAAGGGCCGGGCGAAAAGCAGAGACCGCCACCGATCCAGCACGCTGGAAATGTTCGAGGGACCACGGTGCAGTTTTCAAACCACGCGATCAATGGCGCGCTGGGAGGACACCGAAAAGCTGACGAGGAACTGGATTCGCGCGGGTAAAAAGTTCCGGGGTGTCCAATATCTGGGTGCCGCCCATCCGCAACCGCATCGAACATGCTGGCGACGGGGCATCAAGAGCCCCATTGGCTGAAAGTGTCCGGAACCTCCTTGGTCGACCATCGAGCGACATTAACGCGCGATATCGAGGCCGTGCCAAAGAGGTGCCTGGGGGTTGAGTTCGGCCTTGGCAGAACGCCTTACTGGCGGCCGTTACGTGGACATCCCAGATCGATCGACTGGCCGCGGCGCGCTATGGCCTGAGCATCGCCGATGTGCAGGCGGTGGTATCGGGCGCCATCGGCCAGGCAAGAATATTGTGAGACGGTTGAAAGGACTTGGCCCCTTCCCGATCAACCTGCGCTCTTATCCCAAGAGTGGCGAAGACAGGTTCCGAGGCCACTACGGGCGTATGCCGATTCCTCACAGCAAGCCGGCAGGCAGATCACCTTGGCACCGTCGCCCAGGTTAGTCTTTATGACGAAGGGCCGCCAATGCCTTGCGCAGCGAGAACGGGCGTTCTGTCCGGTTGGGGTCTATGTCGATGTCGCGTGGGCGCGACCTGGCATCGGACCGTGCGCGAGTTGCAGCAACGCGTAGCGAGCAGGACAACTCGATGCTGGCATTGACCGTCTCCTACTCCGGTCAGTTCGAATTCCTCGAGCGCCGCCAATGCACGGCTGGCCTGGGTGGTTACCGGCGACCTTGGTTGATCATCTTCGTGCTGCTTTACCTGACCTTCAGCCGCTTCGGGTGCAGGGCCCTACTGATTCATGGCCAACCCTGCCCTTCGCCCTATTCGGGCGGCATCTTGGCTGCTCTACTGGTTCGGCTTCAACTTGTTGGTGGCCACTGGGGTCGGCTTTATCGCCTTGGCCGGGCCGTCTCGGCGGATTTGGGGTGATCATTGCTGCTGTTACCTGAAGAACGCCTGGCATTGCGCGTGTGGATACCGGGCGCAGCGGTGTGATCCGGGCCCTACTGGAGGCCGAATTGGTGTACAGAGTGCGCGCCGCTTTGCGTGCTGCGGGCCCAAGGGTGATGACGGTGGCCTGTAGCCCGTGAATCATCGCCGCGCTGTGCCTATCCTCTGTGCCGGTGCGGAGAGTGCCGATAACTAGACGCGCTCGTGTATGATAGCGACTTTCGCCGCGCCATTGGTCGGCGGCATCATATATCCGCGCGCTGATGTTCCAGTTGGATATATTGAGACAAACAAGGTGCGACGCTACTGGCTGATGTGCCGATAGGCAGCGTACACAGAAGGGTTTCGCGCACCGCAGGAGCTATAGCTTTTACAAACCCGGGCAAAGCCACGCGCCAGCTGACTCGCCCGGGTACGCGGGGCAGAAGCATTACGGCGATGTAACTTTGACTTTCTTTTTATGGACAGGTTGAGCGGATATATTTTAAATCACCACCTTGAAGGAGTGATTAAATATAGAAAAGCCTCAAAGTTATTGCAGGCCTTGCCGTTTTATTGGTTGTTTCCTCTGTCCGCTCGGCAGAAGGCGGCGGGCTGATCTTGTTTATGGTCGGATGTTCAGGCCAATGAGGCAGGCCATGCAGAGTATGCTGCCGCTAACGGAAAGGAAATCCGCCCTTGAGTTATTCATTTACCGCTACGGCATGAAACTCGATATCGCCAGGGTCGTGGCACTACCCCGACGGAACTCTAGCTTCGGTTGTGATTGCCGGTCCAAGTGACCTACGAGGGACTCAATGGCGAATCTGAATTATTTCTTTGAATTACCGGGCAGCCGGGACAGGTTTGCCTTAATTCAAAACTAGAAAATGACATCGCGCTTGACTGAAATGTAATTTCAAAGTCACCCTGACGTTATTGGACCTGTGGTAATATGCGAGGCGCGCTTTGGCTATGCCCGGCGGCGCTTTGGGCACTATATGCGACCCACAATGACAACTGCCAATAACATCAGTGACGCATTTATTGAATAACAGGACCCTGTTAGGACTTTTCTTTCTGCTCGCTCTTGAGCGTCAGTTGCCGGGCAAGCTGCATGGCGCCGGCGAGAAAGGCGAGGGGATTTATCGAAGGCAAGCAGCCTGGGACCATCCTCATCGAAACCTCTACTTCAACCGCGATTTCCGTAAAGGCCAGGTTCCAACAGCTCGGGTAATGAGGCTATTCGGATAGAGTGGGCGCATTGGTGGTGATAGGCAGATTCGAGTCCTGGCTTCACGAGGGCACCATAGGCTTCGGTGTCGATGGGCCTTTGCATTGCTAGGCATCAAAGCTTGACACTGTCGACGGCCGTTCAGGAGCGGGGGGCACTGTCGATTGTGCTGCCTTACAACGCCTTGGGCAGGCTGAGACAAACTTTACTCCAAACGGGGAGGCGCGGGTTTGAAAACTCGGTTTCATGCGATACCGAGATCAAGGTAGGGCGACGCCCCTCTTTCCGTTTCCAGCCCGGTCGTCCAATCCGGTGATGCAGGCTTTTTTACCGGAGAGTTTTCCGGATGTGTCACCGTGGTCAACAGTTCAGCGTGGAAGGACTTGTCGCTTCAGGGCGGCGTCGCCTCCACTCGATGAAGCCAACCCAATACAGCAGCATGCGCGACGGGCTTCGCTCCTTCTACCGGCGGGGCCGAAGTGGACTCGCCATGGATCGCCTATTTTCGGTGGTGATTACACGGCTTTAATGAAACGTCGGCTTTCGTCTCTACACCCAGCCGCCTCAAGGTTTGCCTGGAATCAATATTACGGGGCACCCACGCCTGAGCTACCCGCTTGCGGGACGATGTCGCCTTGATCGGCGGGCTTAACTACACAAGGCGCGTCGATGAATGGGAAGCAGCTCCTCTGGGAAAGCTTCTGATAAAACAACATCTGGAGCGGCCAGGTTCGGCCATCCAATTCGGCGCTCAACACAGTACTGGTGGGTCTTCCAGCGCAACAATTGGGCAATGATGACTTCGACTACTTGCGCCAATCGACTCCATCTACCTCGGAACAACTCCATCCAGGTACAGCGACTTCAACTCGCCCAAGGAGAAGTCATGGCAAGTGCGCTATGACCTAGATATGGGAGGCCTTTCGGATAGTGCCTTGGATTTGAGCTTTCATGAACTCGATATGCCAGGGCTGGATGCGGAACTACAGCTAACGCCAACGAAGTCTATTATGCGCCGTGATGACAAACGGCGATCCGTTGAACCAACCGAGAGCGCTGGTGAGCGGGGACTCGAGGCCAAGTACGTTGTGCAGATCTGGATCACTGAAGGATATGTCTTTTCAGTGTTCGCCAAATGAACCACTGCGGCGACCGATTACGAGGTCGGATCTGGATGAAGTTCGCCTGATTGTCGAGTTATCCCGCTGGAAGTTCTCTAACCCCTGGCAGCCAGAAGCGGGTTTTGATTGCCGCTCGCGCCCTTGGTTCCTGCTGTCCCCTCGTAGTGCTCCTTTGGTTTAGAGAGACAGCCCTTTGGCGCCTTAGGGCGCTTTTTTACTTAGGTTAAAAGGAGTCGTATGAAATGAGTCGGCCACTACACACAACGGCCGTGCTGGCAGGCAGAACTTACTGGGCGGAATTCTGCAACGAACCTTGTTCAGAACCCGGTCTTTGTCAAGCCAATGACCTGGGTAGCATTGCTGTACGCATCGACTTCCATGCCGGGGGAGCCCGCCGGCATCCCGGGAACAGCGATGCCCCAAGCAGATCCATCGCGCTTGGTGATGTTCGATGGACCTGAGCCGCCGGCACATGGACCTTCTGACGAACTTGCCGTAATCACCGCGGTGTGGCAAGACGCTAACCGTTGGCGCGACGCCCCGAGTCTTTGCTTCACTGCGTCCATTGTTGCTTTCACATGGTCGACGACTTTGAAGCCATTCGGCTTCGAAGGTGTGAAAATCAACTTCTTTGCAACATCCGCAGGCACACGATGGGCATTCAATCGCAGGGCATCAGCTGCTTGAACCGCAGGACGTGACGGAAGAGAGCGGCCAGTAAGGCCAGATATTTAGCTTTCATTGTTACTGTGCGTTCTTTGCCACGGCGTGGGTGTGGGTCTTGGGCGAGGCGTTCGGATGCCTGCTCGGCGTTGATGATACACCTCCGTTGGACGACGCCTCTATCCCCAGCAATGGTGGTCATCGCCTCATATCCGAATGGTGACCTGCCTTAAGGTGCGGAGCCACCGCTCGGCTATCAGTAGCCGCCCAGGCATCGTTGAGACAGGCTTCCAGCATCAACCTGATCCATGATGGGTCATTCGCCACCCGCCACTATTGGTCAGATGGCCAGGCTTGTTTGTTCGCCGTCTTGTCCTTCTTGGTTATGCAATTGCGTTCCCCACCACCGTTGCTTGATGGCCGCCACTGGATGCGACGATGTGTTTGGTATTGCTTGGCATCCTCGTCGGCAGCTTTGCGTTGAAGGAAGGCAACCATGCCCCAGATGTTTACTCGTCCTCCCAGCTCTTGCCCCACGTCATGCATACCCGTGCCTTTGATGCCATGCTGATCACCCAGAAACGCTGCTTGACGGATTGCCATCGACACCGATCTTGGCTGAGGTTGGGGGCGCAGGATTTAAAGCGATTGGCTAGGCTCGGTCTCCGCCACACCTGGCGCAAATGACAGCCGATTACACATGGAGTTGTAGTTTGCCCGCCACCGGCGCGAATAAGAGGTTGATCATCCAGGTGGGGAACCTCGATGTCCGCGAACGGACTTCGATAGAGCGGTCACGGGCCATCGTGAGAAAAAACGCATTACACTGCAGGAAAATGGGATCATTTCGGCCCCCACGGTTGAACCACGCCAAGTAGGGCGCCGGCCCAGGACAGCTGCTGCTACGGACACGCCGGCCCGCCACCAAAGGTTTTTTAATTGTTCTTTTCATGTCAGGTTCTTCAAAACCAAACATCCGGATACCGGCGACAAAACGCCGCCTTCGTCTACCCATTCACCGCCTCGTCGCGCACCTGTCTGCCGTGGTTGCCATAGGAGCGGCTCCCAGGAAACCCCGATATAGGGGGCAAACTGCCTGGACAATCCGTAACGCAGGACGCAAGCCGGAGCTCGGATTTGCCAACCCAGACCCCACACCTCGCTTTTCAGGGATCGTTCTTGCCGTAGAAGTTTCATTTCGCAGGTTGGCTGGAGAATCAGGCCGGTGGTCAGCAGGAATGTCGTACTCGCCCTCCGTCGGGCAAGCAGTTTGGCCATTCTCGCCGACGAAGGGCCGTTGGCTCCCGGCCTTCAAAGGCGTTAAAGCGCCATTGCCCTGGATACCGAAGGCGGCCAAGTCTGCGGCGACTCACGGTTTGAAGTCTCCTGGCGACGCTCCGCGACGACATCCCACCAAGGGCCGATTCGAGCGGCCGTACAGCAGCTGTCATTCAGCATCCTCGGTTCACGCCGTTGGTACGCTTCGCCTTCGGAGGCGGAACCAGACCCGGTTGATATCACCGCCTACCCAGCCCGGACGTGGCATCCCAGGGCCAGGGGCTTGCCCTCATCTGCGTCCTGGTATTTCGAGCTGATCGGCAGGAAAAAACTGGTTGATTTGGGCGCTGTCGTGAACCTTTGTGGCCAGGTAATGGGCGGGGAAAGCCGCTTGGCGATCAGGCATCCGTCCAGAACGGGAATCGGCGTACTGCTGGTGGTTCTCGGGGCTTCAGGCGGAGCCATGGTTCATCTTTGCCCATGATCATTGCCCTCCATTGCCCTTGGCATGGCGGCCATGCCCCATCTTGCTGTTGATCCATAGCCGGGGCCTTCTCTTTGGCTCTGGCCGTGGCCACCTCCGGCTATGATCCATGCTTGCCCGAAGACCCTGCATGGCACCATGGTCCATCTTGCTGTGATTCCATGCCCTTCCATTCGGCCGGCTTTGGCGTGAACCGTGGGCCCATCTGGCTGTGGCATCGACATGGAGGGCCGTGCCCCATTGCCGAATGATCCATTTCTTCCGCAGCCTGGGTAACGCCGCCTGCTGAGTGCACTCAGCGACCACGGGCCAGCGCTATGAGGGCGGGCCGTGAAAAACCTAGTGGTCATGGTTCGAACCTGCTTCGGCTTCGTTGCCGCCATGTTATCCATCATCTTCTCGTTTGCCCCATAATCGTTCATGGTCATACCCTCATTGATCCATGGCGCCATGATCCTCTGCTGGCCAGCGCCTTGCCTTTTTCGCGATTGATCTGCAGGCTTGTCACTTGGCGCGGGGCGCAGCCGACTCGGGCAGCATGTTGTTTCGTTGCTCGCTGTGCCCCTCACCTGCCAATGGACGTCGGCGCGTGGCAGGTAACAGCCAAAAGACTGAACATTTCGCTGCGCTTGCCAAACGGGGCATTACGCTTCATAAAAAGTACTCATCAGAAATTCTCCTTTACTCATCACACGGACTTCACGGGAACTATGCCCATTTCCATGTGGAGCAACAGGTGGCAGTGATAGGCCCAACGACCCAACGGCAATCGGCAGTCACCGATTAAGCCTGCGCTTGGAACCTGGCGCTTGTCGATGGTTGTTTACGCACCAGGGAAATTGCCGTTCGCATCCTTCCAGATCAACTCACATGGCCATGAAGCATGGATCGGGTGAAGCCATCATGGTGTCGTTACCAGCGTTTTGATGGCGAACACGCTCGCCTACTTGAGGCGCAGAAGGCTCGGGCGTCAGGACTTGATGCCATCGAAGGAACAGGAGAATTTCTCCATAGTGGCCCTGGTAAGTGCAGCTCGATTGGTGCGACTTGGTTCGCGACATCCGGGTCGAGGGAAGGTGCGCGAGGCAAGTACGTGCAGGACGCGTCGGCCGTTGGTCTTCGTCAAACCAATACCTGGGTCGTCCACTTATTGCGTTGGGTTGTCATGGTTTGCATATCGACCAGCGGGTTTTGTTGGTCTCTTTGAGGGCTGGTGTGCCTGGCATGGCACCTGCCATTGCAGCCAATGCATGGCCAGCCGAATATCCATTCCAGGCCATCTGGCTGTGATCATGCCGGCCATGCCACCCTTGCATGCCCCCCATGATCCATGCCCGACATTACTGCCGTGATCCATCCCGCCATTGCTCCCTATGATCATGCCGCCGTGGTCCATTGCCCATGTCACCCATGGCAATCAGTTGGGCGGCGGGTCAGTGAGCTTTGGTACCGGTGCACTTCAAACCCTTTCTGCTACGCAAGGGTGCCGCGCGCATAAGCCAGTGCCGCCGGTCCATGGATTTGGGCAAACACGCGTATAGGCCTTGTTCGCTGTTTCTGGTTCGGATTGATCACGTCGTAGGTCTCGGCCACGGCGGATACGGAACTCGTCGACGTCTGACCGCGTTTTGATCGTGCCACGGACATCGGGCCGCAACACAGTCATCTTCAGCCTGGGATGCGCACATCGAAAATAGGTCAATGCGAGGCATTAATGAACGCAGGCGGATCTTTTCGCCTGGTTTGAATTATGCCGGTCCAGTTGCCATTCAGGTGCCTGGCCATTCATCAGGTTAGGTGTTAGGGTGTAGCCACTGACGTCAAGCGAGACCGTCCGGGCTCATCTTCATTCTCGGGCCACATCTTGCGACGGCTACGGCGGCGACCACCCCATCTTCGCTTAACGCATCGATGAAGTCACCAACGGTGCGTTTTAGTGCTGGTTTGTTAGTAGCCGACTGTTTCTTTGGAGCTTGGCCAGTTTTTTTTTTTTTACCCGCGTTTGGATTTTTCAATCCGTCAGTCGGCTCAGCAACACGGACGTAATCACGGTCGTAACTGAAGGCTCGGGGCTCCTTGGCATCGATGGACCCAGCGCACCGTATACGCCGAGCTTGCTCCTTGGAGCCCAGAATGGCTTTGTGATTACCAGTAGGTTTGCCGTTCTGGTTGACCTTGAACTTGTACTCATACATTGCCATCAGGGCCGATGCCATGGAAGCTTTCAGGCCAGGAACCACCATCCATGTTTCGCCGGCCAGGATGATGCCGTGCCAAATTGGATGGAGGGTGTCTCCGTTTGAGGCGGTTTTGCGCACGGCAATGTGGACGGTATCGCCTCCGCGCCAACGAAGAATCGGCCCCATGGGGGAGCGAAGACCGTTGATTTGGTCAAATGGCCCGTGCGCCGGCTGCGCCCGGTTGATGTTCCACCGGGGTTCACCGATGAATAGGTCGGAATTTTCGTTTTACCAGTTCAGGTACGTTTTGGGCTGGGCCGGGGCTGTTTCACCGCCAAAGACCGGCCGTGCGCCCCCCACCCAGGCCAAAGTCCGCCGATTTAATACCGGGTGGGGCTGCAGGGGCCCTTTTGGGGGGGGGACCGGGAAGGTTGGCCCCGCCTTTTGTAGGTTTTTTTTTTGCCTTTTTTTTGCCAAATTTTTGGGCCGGTTTTTTTGGGTCCCCCCCCAAATTTCCGGTCAAATTTTTGGAAAGGGCCGGTTGGATTTGGTTGTGCCGGCTCAACTTCTCTCTCTTT
>Ga0163217_1031950_pt1 | contig 12098 bp, 12 predicted proteins | sample SynspAceP_FD_185933 | JGI IMG/M metagenome (GOLD analysis project Ga0163217, IMG submission 185933) | Saline lake microbial communities from Ace Lake in Antarctica - Synechococcus sp. Ace-P (PacBio error correction) | ecosystem: Environmental > Aquatic > Non-marine Saline and Alkaline > Saline ... | reverse complement strand
ATCTTTCATGCTGCCATAAAATCGCGTTATCTGGGCGGTAGCAAATAGACTTGCGATATCGCCGCGATAACGAAACGATCAACCCGCGTGGGGAATGACCGCCGAAACTGGAGCAGCAGGCCAGTATTCTGGGCTTGATGCTCCATGCCTTGCGATTCGTTCGCTTCTGCATCCAGCCCTCGGACCAGTGCCGTTCAGCGCGGCGGGGCAAGGCTGTTTGCATTGTCGGTGGGAACAGCGTCACGCCGGCGCCGGCTCGGCCACGCGCTTGCAAGATCACCTGTTACGGTCCCAGTGCGGCTCCAACCACCACGGGGCTAAGCGGGCCGATCACACGCCTTCAGAAGGGGCGCGCAAGACCGCAGTTCTCGCGCAGCCCATGCGACAAAGGGCACGCCTTCGGTCTTCGAATCGTGCGGGAGCTTCTCGGCGGGGGGACCACCCACACCAATGCGCGGAGCGCCAAACGGCATCTGGTCCGATCCACGGGCGCGCCGCGGTGGATTGAGACAGCAGGAAAACCAAGGTCGTCACGCCAGATTTCAAGTTTTTAGCATGTTATCGTAGACATTGACATGCATCTCGACTTGAAACCGGCACGCTGCGGGTGTGAAAGCATCCAGCGCTTCAGAGATTTTGCCGCGAGGTTGGCAAGCGCCGGAATACCGACGATATATGCCCCCCGTTGCGCCGGCCGCATTCTGGCGCGAGGCGCGGATCGTCCGTTGAACTGGGCACCGTCTGGCGCGCATCTAAGAAGACGGCCCTCGGGCGTGGGCAGAACACGCCGCGGGCGCTTCGGCAAGACGACCCCAATCGATTCAGGTGTCTTTCACGGCTTCGAAATTGCGGGCTGCGCGATATTGAGCGTCTCGGCGTGCGCGAACCCGCTTGCGTCAGCCACGGCAAAGCGACCGCAGGATGCCGCAGGTCGAGCGGGTGGGTTTCTTGATGTCGGTCAGTGCGCTTTTCCGGAGTGAATTCGCGTTTCGGTTAATCACTCGATCAATCATCGACTATTGTTCAACCGCCCTCTGAGCGGAGATGTTGAGGCGGATGACGGGGCCTGGGTCCCCCGTTTGGTATGGGAGGGCCGATGCTGGACACTATTCAAATTATGCGCACGCTTGATGTTATCGGCGGATTGGGTCATCGCGATTGATGCTAAAATATCGTGGCCGATGTCGTTCGCGAAATTTTGGGAAGTGCACGATCCAAGGCAACCGGCGAAGTGTTCTTCCTATTATTATATGATCGCGTTGGTTGATGCTGCGATGGCTTTTGTTTTGAAATGCAAGGACAGCAGATCTCTGGTTCGATCTTTTATTTCAATTCACTTTCGCCAGTGGCTTCAGAAGTTAGGCCTTGTTCCTACAGCTGCCTTGCCGCGGCGCGCGATCCTTGCGTGAATGACATGCGTCGGGCCTTGATGCCGTGCGGGCGTTTGCGGCGTCGGAGGTGGTCATGGCGGCGCGAGGCATCGTTGGCCGTCACGCATGTTAGTTGCCGCTTGCTTCGGCCTTGCAGTCTCGCGGCTTTTCTTCGCGCCATCCTTGTGCTGGCGGGCAAGCCCGTCACGCCAATCTCAAACTTATGAACATGATGACAACCTTTTGTCTGATGGATCGGCACGTCGGTGCCGCTGTTCGGCCCTGCTGGCCTTTCGGAATGTCCATCGGCACGGCGCTTTGGGCGGTCCTTTGTCGGCATCACGTCATGTTCAACCTGCAAAGCAGCACTTGGCGATCGTGATGCGATGCCGTTCAACCTGATTCGCGACTGGTCTCTGACAGCGATTTCCCGAATGTTTCTGTTTATGGGCTTATATCGCGGCCAATACCGGCCTGACGGCTGGCGCGTTTTATTCTGCTGCGCGCTTCTGTTGGCGGCGGGTGGATGCCGGGCGGTTTGGCATCGCGAGCTCGTTGGCCTGTGGCTGTTCCCGCCGCGGCTTGGTCGTCCATTCGCGACGACTGCTGCCATGTTCGAAAATCGCCGTTGCCGAGATCTGCGGCAAACATACACCCGTCTGCTTGCCACCGGGCGTCGTCGCCAGCGTTGCACCGCTGGTTCGCTCATCCCGCATCGTCCTGATTTGGTGCTTACGCTTCTTCACCAGAGCATCAGCAGGCCAGCTGTTATGCAGGTTGTTATTCCGCGTGCTATCAGCGTTTTTTATATGGCGATGATTGACCGTGCGTGCCACGTAACGCCTGCGATTGCGCACCGAGTAGGAAGCGGGATTGAACCGGCAAGAACTGCTTGCGCTGTTTGTGTCGTCTGCCCTTCCTGGTGTTGGTTCTGGGCGGTTTTGGCGGTATTTTTGGGGGGGTTTTCACGCCTAGCCGAGGCGGGGGCCGTGGGGCGTTTTCTGGCATGCAACCGTCGCGCTGTTGGTCGTTTCCTGACGCGCCAAGCACTGGCCGAGCGATCCGTCAGACGACGTTGCGGACGGTCTTCGATCTTCTTTCTGACATCGGGGCGGTGATGTTCACCGTTTCATGGCTGTCAGGAATGTGCCACTGGGCGCGACCGACATGATGTGCCGCTTTCGGATTAATCAGATCGTTATTATTCTGATGATCGCTGCGCTGTTCATCATTCTGGGATGGGTGATCGATTTCATCGGTCTGATCCTGCTGACGCGGCCGATCCTTTGCCGGTGCTAGAGGGCGCTTGACATTAAAACCTGATCTGGTTCGGCTCATCTAGCATCAACTGCTTGAGGATCGCCTTGTGACGCCGCCCGTGGGTTGCACCTTTACGTCCTACACAGCGCGCTATGGGCGAGGTCAGTCCAGCACATTCCATTCTCGGCACCACATTGGGTTTCATCGGCGTATGGGATATTTTAACCTGTTCATCTTGATCGCCTTTCCCGCGATCATGCCTAATTCCTGCCCTCGCTCATGCGCAGTGAAAAATTTTCAACCGAGGGAGCGGAGACGATACATGAAACTGAGGACATCCTTTGGCCCTCGCGGGCCTTGGCGTTGGCCATGCTGCCATCGCGCAAAACGCCAACCACTTTTTGGCGACGCCCATCGATGGATGCGCGGGCCCCTATTCGAGTTCGCAGCGGTGGCCGAGGAAACCAACGGGACGTGGAAACTTACCGTTTTCGCCGTGGGATCGTGCTGCCGCGGCCGCCTTCCTTGCAAGGCGCGCGTGATGCGTGGAACAAGTGACTACCGCGGGCGTACACCCGTCCGAACTGGCCCGTGCCAAAACCTGATCGGCAACTTTGCTTCTCGTATACCACTGATCGATGGTATGCCTTGCCTCGACGAATTCGCCTCACCAAACGAGGCCGCACGGGCGAGTGGAAAGAGAATGGGCGTCGTTTTCGGACTGGGGAGGTTTCGATCTTCGCAATACTTACATGATGTGCACCGGCCTGTCGCTACCTAACGAGGATATTCAGGGCAAGCGTCTGGGCATGGCGGCGGCTGGCCTGCGTCACGCTTTGGCCGACGTGGCGCGGTACCCGTGTCGATCCGTCAAGCGAGATGTACACTGGCCTCGACACAGGACGTGATGTGCGGTTGCGGCTGCAATGCGTTGGATTCCTTCTCACTTTCGGATGTGGTCACGCACCATGAACAGTGGCGTCGGCAAACTATATATGCCGGTTCGAATGGGCTTAACCCTGCGTTTGCAAGGCTGTTCGGAGGGTCGCGCGGCGTATTGTTTGACCAAATGGCATACTTTACCTTGCGCAGCACCGGGTCGAGTTCGACAAAGATGTTGAAAAAGCGGTTTTTCCGCGCCAAAGAAGGGCGGCATGGGAGGTGTTTGAATCTGATAGGCTTTGACGGATTGCGCTGGCGGAATTTGTGGATCGAGGGACGAGGCCGTCCTGATCTTGGAGAACGCCAAGGGCCGCGGATCGAGACCCGAAAGCGCTGCTGAAGCTATAGCGCATCGTTGATCGCTGGGCCCGATCTTGCTGCGGAATGTGGACCACGCGATACGGGACGCGATTGGCAGCTTGGCCAAAATTCAGTAGATTACGACAAGCTGGACTGAACGACGGTAGGCAGTAACTGCCAATGACCGCGTGTTTCGGCAGGGGCGGTTTGACCGGACCAACAACCGACGCGTTGAAACCTGCAGCCGCTCGTATCGTGCCGCGGGCCTGACTTTTTATGCTGGACCTGCCGTTGGTGAAAGACTGCGCCGAACGCATCCTATTTTTTACGCGCAATGCGCTTCGGGCGCGTCAGACCGGCAGTACGCGCGTCGGCGATCGCTTCCATGCGATTGCAGGATGTAACGGGTCTCTAGCGCGGCCCCTGCGATTCAAGTGCTGATAGATGCATCAAAATCGTTCATGTTCTGCGCAACAATTTTCAGCAGTGTAATCGTAATCTCCGGCGATCCGAAACACGTTCAATTGATGTTTCGATCCCAAGGACCGTCTTGCGAAATGCCCTCGAGCACATTCGGAGAGTGATCCGGCATTGCGCACATGACAAAAAACCGGCAAACCCAGCCGATCCTCATGATCAGCGCAGCGTCTCTGGCGTGATGACCCGTTTCCCGGTAAGCGCACGATGCGTCGCCAGCACGGCATTTCTCGACAGCCCCACCCGTCAGCGACTCACGTTGCGCAGCGACCATCTTTTTGGAGCACGCGCAAAATCGCGGATCGATCCGGTCAGCTTGGGGGAGCTGTTTGGGTCATTTGAACGAAAACCTCGGAAAATTGGTTCGTAATTGGGTAAGTTTATTGCAGCTTCTCATGTATTTGTCACCTTAACTTACGGGCAAGAAGAAGGATTGATTTATGACCGATAACGCCCGAGCTCTTTGACAGCGTTGCCAAGATGAGTGCTGGCGACAGCATTACACGGTCTGCCGCTCTGGCTTGATAGGGCGAGGGCATGACTTGTCCGGGGGCCACGCGGCCAAAAAACCCTTTGATCTATGGCTTGATTTATGTTCGCCTCCGGGCGGGGCTAAAAGCACTGAAGACCGGAATTGCAAGGATGTGCTCCCTATTATTTCCAACGCGCATACCGAAGCGTCTTTCTTGCGGCCGACATATGAACGATGCGTTGTGCGGCGAGACAGCCCGACGCGTTGTGCGGCAGCTTGTGCGCCGGACGCGGATCATGCGGTTAATCTTTGCAGGGCAGGTCCACAGCTGGGCTGACAAGGCTGGCCGCTTTGCTTGGACGTTCGATGCGATGCTGGCCGAGGGGCGAACCGCTGAGCTGGGTCTGAATTGGACCCTACGAGCGTCATGTCCACATCTTGCCATGGCGGGAGTCCGGGGCAGAGGGTCATAGAGATCGCGAAGCCCGCTGCTGGCGGGCCCGTATGGATGATCTGGCAAGCAAGCTTGCGGCCCATCCGGACGGCCCGTGATCGGAAGTTTTTCGGCCGCTCAACGTCACGGCATGTCAGCGAGTTCGCTGTTCGATCACCGGTTTGCTCAGCGGAACGCGCGATCAGGCGTCTGGATTATGCTGGGGCAGGGCCGTTCTTTCGACGATAATGGGGATGGGTATGGATGCGGTCAGTCGTGTCGCCGCCATAAATTCATCGGGGCGGGACCGGGGCTTTCTGGCGTCCTGACTTGCGCCGGACGCAGTCAAGCGCGCCCGCCCGACCAAGCCGGGCGCGGCGCACGGTGCGCTTGTATCCTGGGGGCAGGATTATTGCTGCGACTGTGGTCGCCACGAGGAAGAAGCAAGCACGCCCAATTGTCATCGGGCGATAATCGCGCGGCACTGTTTTTATTCGTGAAAGAGGCAATCGGCCGAGGCGCGTATGGCCGCGACCTGAACGCGTCGGCGCAAGGCTTCTGGCGGCGTGGGCGAAACGTGCCGGGCTGATATGTCTGGGTACGGTTCGACGCCACGGCCTTGCCCATTTTTTCTTCATGGTCCGCGATTCCGAAACGGTCGGATCGTGCACCCGCAACTGGTCTTGTCGCATCCTTTCATGATCACTTTGGCATTCAAGCCGCGGCGGTGTCGGCCTGCGCCGGCCCCTATGCCGCACGCTTGCTTGGGATTCGACCGGGCGCGTCGGTCGGCTGCGCGCCGGAAAATTGGATTGGCAGATTGAGGTCGCAAAGCCCGGCTGGACCCGGGCTTGCATTTCGGTCCTGATGGACACGCCAAAGTGGGATCTTATCACGAGGCGTGTTCCCGTATTGCGCGGCATCCAGAGACTTTTACGACGGGGCTACGCGTAGAAGGCTTCACCGCGCGCTTCAGGTCCAAATTCTGCATAGGCTGGTAGTCAGGGTCGCTTACGGCCTGTGTTATCACGTAGTTTGAGAAGTGACGAAACCTGCAGTAAGCGGAGTTCGGCAGGGATCAAGGTTGGAAAGGCGAAGCCCGCGCGGTTTGCCCCCTCGCGTGACATTGAGATGAAATGGCAGTGGGAGTTTTGAACTTCGGATCATGTACCACCATTAGGCGCGATAGTCGGAAAAACTTCCCGCTCTGATAGTCGCGGCAAGTTGCCGAAGCTCCGGACGCACGAAGGGTTAATAAACAATTGATTGCACACGCTTATCGCTATGTCCGCTGAATAAGACGTTTAACGAGGTGCATGTTGAGGAAACCTATCCCATTCCCTTCAATGAAGCAGAAGCACGCCTTAGATCAGTCTTGCTGTTCCCGGCCTTGACCGAAGCAAATAGTTGGCGTTTTCGACGCCAATTTGCGATGCGACCCGAAAGATACTTGGATGTCCATCGCAACATCAGTTCATTGAGGTGACCAGTGTACAAGTCTCGTTGGCATCGGCTTTGGACGGATGTGAAGAACAACAGCTTTTGCACCCATACGATAAGTCGGGCAAACCGTATGTCGTTTGGCGGATCTGAGCAAAGACCCTCGGTTCGCGACCATTCTATGTAGTCCGAGCGCCCGGGCACGGTTTTAATGCGGTGGGTTCCGTTGGTTTGTCCGCTCGGGCCATTCGTTTCCGGCGAGCCTGTGCGTCCTTATCTGGTTCCTCATGAAGGGCCATCGGATTCACCAGATGTCGATTCCTGAACAGATCTGGGGGAAAGCCGTCGTCGGCGCGTTGGAAGGCGTGCGCCCAACCCCGGTGGATTTACGAAGACAAGGTGCGAAATCGACATTTTATTCACGCTAATTATCGGCCATGAATTACGACGCCGCTGACATTCTCTGAGCTTTGCGGCTTGCTTGACGGGGCGATGGCGATCGGCATCAACACGCAGGACATTGATTAGCTCGGCGCGAAAAATCGCACAGAGCATCTTATGGGCTGGTTGAGGCGATTATCACTTAATTAAGTGACGCGTCGACCGGAGAGCTTTCCGAACGAACAAGACTTGCGAATTGGGCGCGATATTTTGAACGTGTTCGGCCCAATTGGTATATGCCGGGTGCGGATGGCGAGTTGAATCGTTGCGCTAGAGAGAAGGCGCACACTGCATCCCATTTACATCGGACCCCATCAGATCAAGCTTGTCATGGCATGCGCTTGACCTCTAATGCGATCAACCACGCGGATCAGAAACACTATTGGAAGACGGTGATGGCTCCAGCAGAAATCTTGACTTTCAATCACGATAATGGCACATGGACGACAATGTGAATCTGCGGCGCTGTATGGAGACCTTTTGTCGTCGGCGACATATACAGAACGAGGGACTACCGCGGGGGATTGGCCTTGGCTTACCGTAACGAAAACTGGTTGAACTTCATGGCCGGTGAATTCGAGGTGCAAGCACTGTAAGGGTACAACTTAGCGATAGTACGCTTCGCAGCTTAGGCGGTCAGTCGGTTGAGAGGGTCTCTAAATCGAAGTTCGCGACGACCTTGCGCCCTGTTCAAAAGAGCCTACGTCTGTCGCGGTTTTCTATAGACTTTGTAGCCCCATAGCGAATGAGGCCTTTAAAACCCGCAAAAAGACGCGGGGCGACCCCACCGGCATCATTCGACCACCAACGTTTGACCCGGCTTAGACGGTATGATCTTCGGAGGCGCGATCCGTTTTCATATCGCTTGATAATCTGGCGTTGTTACAATAGGGCTTGAGAATACAAATTCGAAAAAACGTTAAGGCATTGCCTCATCTGTAAACGCCACGTACGCCGACGCGATAAGAATTTACCGACCGGCCCAGCCTTCGCGGACGCATCGCGAGTAGGACAATGAGTTAGAGCTGGCACTTCTATATCTGTGAACAGGATTCCGATATGTCATTGTCCGGATCAGCCACCTCGCCTTATCGCCGAACAGGCTTCGTAAGTCTTGACAACCTGCACTCCCTCATCATGTGAACGGCCATCCTGCGCAAGCAAGGTTCGTCTCGACGACAAGAACGGCATACGCGTGAAGTGTTTTTCGGAATACATAGCGCAGTGGGAACTTTCTTTCTGCAGAGGACGGGAATGATCAGCAGCCAATTCCAACGAGAGCCGGCGCACTGAGCTTAAAATGTAAACTTCCGGTCGTAGGAAAAGTTCCACTATTCCCTAAATATTGACCTCCGAGTGCCTGCTCGATCATCCGGCTGCCAAACCGCGGCTTGGTGGGCGCAACCGGGGGCCGTCTGTTCTCGACCCCGTAAACTTGAAGACATCATCTTTTTCCTCCCGCAGATGCGGACCTATGCCGGGCCTGAGCCGAAAGAGAGCGCCAGTATTTGCTGGGCGTTTTGGTAGCTGTAAGCTCATGGATCGCCGATGGTCATCGGCAAAGCGCCTGCTTTGAACACCCACTTCCGAACCGGCCCATCCGATATCAAAGCGACCTTCCGCCGGTGCGGTATTTGCGCTGCCAGTGCCGGCGTCGAACCACTTCGGGCAGGTCGGGTTTTCGGCCCAGACGGCCGCGATCCAAATTCGGTCATGGCCATCATCGCGATACGCGATTGCAACGAGTCTGGGGGCGTCAACCGCAGGTTGTCCGCCAGCCGCAGGGTCCTGGAAACCATCACAATGACCATTGCCAGTGTTTTTGACACGGTAGGTTCATCTCGCGCAGCATCAAGTGGCGCTGTTTTTCGGACCACTTTGATTTCGTGATATCGGTACAAACTGCGCACGTACCACCGCAGAATGGTACCGCCCCTTGTCCCGCACCGTTGGGCCGCCGAGCCAAGCACCAGCGATAGCGCCCGAACGGTGACGTAGGCGGTATCGATCTCGTGTTTTCGCCGTTGCTGAGGCTGTGCGCCACCGTCCATTGCGCGCTCCTGATCATCGCGTGGAAGATCCCGTTCAGCTTCGCCGTCGGTAGAGCCAGCGGAAGCCGTGAATTCGTACACGGTCGTTAAAATAGTCGGAAACCCTCGGGACAGTTGGTGGCAGCATCATTTGATCCAGCAATCGCAATGGCTTGAATTTCGCTTCGCTCATCGGAACAGCTGGTCGTTCGCGCAATTGAAACTCTTCGGAGCTGCGACGCGCTTGATGCTGCACGACCGCGGGCGTCAGTATGACCCACGGCGCGGACCAAGCTCTTCGGCATGAAGCGGGCGCAGACAAACAACACGGCATGCTTAAACCGGTCATGGCGCCTGCACCGCCCGTCGTGCGGTGCCGCGTGGCACCTTGGCGAGCACGATTAAACGGTAACGTCCGACCAAGTACGGACTGGACAATCCAGCGCGAGGGCCAGGCGCGTCGGCATCGGCGCCGCTCAGGGCTTCCTTCAGGTAATCAGCACCGGCACCGAGCATGCTGTGAAAAATAAGCCCGCGGACCAACTGCGGGACAGCTTGGACGGGATCGACGCTCCGTCTTTCGCGCATTTGCCCGCGGGCCGCCTCATCCCGCCCCCGCGGCTGCCTGACCGCCAACGGACGAAAAGATATCTAAGCGGCGCTTCCTGATTTGCCCCGAGTGCGGCAGGCTTGTCACTTTGAACCCATCCTGCTTCTTCGCCCTTAAGCGCAAAAGGTTGATCCTTGACGCATTTAGACGCGGGAACGGACAGAATAGTGAAAAGCCGCGGAACGGGTCGCCGATGCTATCCATTTGATCGATCTTGAACTCACGCATTACTGCGTTCGTGGTCGACGTCCGCGTCTTGATGACAGATTATGGATTTCGTATTTCGCACTCTGCTCGAAAGACCGCAGCATCAACACGTGTCCGCTAGATAGCTTGATGTCGATATCCGAGCGCAGATCGCGGTGACCCATTGTTGGCCAGCACAAATGATCGAAACCACCCCACTGCTGGCGAAGGTGCTCAGCAGTGTGCATTTGGAGAACAGAAGTTATCGGCTGGGGCCATCGCGTGCAGATAGGCGTTCACGACTGTCGTCACCACACACTAGCATTTCGTCATCCTCGACCCGCGCTAAGGAAACTGCCATTGGGCGGAAATCACCGAGCGACAATCGCCGGATTCAACCTGCCGAAATCTGAAGCATTTTCCGTTTGTCGATGAAAGGTGCAGTTCCTGCCAAGCACTTGGGACCGGATCATGAGCCGTCGAAAGGGCGTTCGTCAACAGAAAATAGGCGGCGTTACTGTCCACGCTCAGCGCCGCGTCATGCAGAACGCACCAGCGGTTTTCGTTTTACCCACGGCCGCCAGGGCCTGCCAATTAGCGCATTGGTGCCCGGAAAAGGACCATCGCCAAAAGCGCGTCAGCTCTTTTGGACCCGTAATGTAACAGGGTCGTCGAATGCGTTGCGGTGTGTTGTGCTGCGATCAGACGGGGATAACGCAAATGCGCCCGCTCGATCGTGAAGTCATATAGCGCCGTGGTACTTAGCCGCGCATCTTGATCACCCTCAGGGCGGCAGCCGTTCAGACCACAAAACTCAGTCGCCAATGCTCCGCGGAAATGAACGCCGGTGGGCGATACGAATGTAGATTGCAGATCGCCTGGCTTCGCGGTCGGTTCTCACCATTTCAATTACCGTTGCATTTGCGACGCAAAGAAAATGCTTGAAGGCGCGAATTTGCGCGAAACGCAGCGGGGTTCTGGGGCAGCAGGACGCAGTTCCGACAGGCTATCAATCACGACCCGGTCCGGATTGGCTTTTTCTCTTACCATTATCAATGGATTCCCGCGAACACAGTTTTCACCAAGCTCGACTTCGCTAGGGTGCAAGCAAGGATGTTCGTCGGTCGGGGCTGAATTATTCTTCTGCCACCATTTCGAACACAGGGCGACTGTCATTCCAGTGTCCAGGCGTGCGACTGCTGCCAACAGCAGTCAGGCTCATCACGGTTTTCAGACAGAGTACTTATAGGAGCCCTGACGGGCGCCGGCGCGCCCCTCCATCAGGAAGTTCTTACGCAACGTGTGTTCTTGCCCCTAACTAGGGCGTGCCTTCGAACAGATAAAAGCGTTCGGGTGTTATTGCCTCCGCGCAGCACATCGTCGAAGACCGAGTCCCGGTTGGATAATCTTTGCGTTACGTCAGGGGGTCGTTGTTTCTAGTCATGCTTGCATTTTCTTCAGGTTTTGTTCTTTTTGGTTAACTAGTCCACTCGGTCAAAGAGTAAAACCGGGCAGTTAATACCTTATCAATCAGAGGATAGAATCTCCTTACCTGGAAAAATATATTGCAATGGTGGCTTTTAAAACCTCTGGCGGCCCAAAGCAAGGTCAGGCCCTTATCGATGCGCGATGCCTTTGCCCAAGATGTCCGCCGGCGATAACGCCCCAAAACGCTCCGCTTTTATTGCCATTAAAAGCGTATAACCGTTGCCGCGATCACGATACGTCAAAAGCGCGGTTTGGCTCTAGTTTGTGTGGGGGTGGTGGAAGGCAGCAAGAGAGCGAACCAAACCAGCGGGCGGCGATAAGCTGCAAGGTCGCCACCGCAAGTATCAAAGCAAAGCGGTGCAAGGCTTTGCCAGTGTGGTGATTCAGCGCAGGCCAGGGGCAAAGGCACAGCAGGGATTGTAGGAACAATCCCCCGATGTGTGCATTGCCCGCCCCAATTTAGCAGGAGTTTGCGAGGGGAATCCGGCCGGGGAGGGCCCCGCGGTCTTCGGGCCCAGGCCATTTTCCCATTCCCGCCTTGCGGGTTGGGGAATTTTCGCCGGGACCCCATGTTTTGAAACCAGGGGATTCGGGGGAAACAAAAACCCCCCGATAAACGCGCGACGAAGGTGAACAAGATCTCTCTCGG
>Ga0163217_1019227_pt1 | contig 12098 bp, 6 predicted proteins | sample SynspAceP_FD_185933 | JGI IMG/M metagenome (GOLD analysis project Ga0163217, IMG submission 185933) | Saline lake microbial communities from Ace Lake in Antarctica - Synechococcus sp. Ace-P (PacBio error correction) | ecosystem: Environmental > Aquatic > Non-marine Saline and Alkaline > Saline ... | reverse complement strand
CCAAATGAAAAATGGTGAAAAAACTATGAATGACGCTACAAATAAAGTTCGCCATCATTGGCGGAACGGCCCACCAAGGCAAAGGTCTTGCACTGCGTTTGGGCCACAAGCTGGCGGTGAGTGTGGTGTTGGGTTCTTCGTGATTCCAGCGAAAGCACAAGAAACCGCCGCGTGGCAATTGGTGAATGTACCTTGGCAGAATTGGATTGTCAGGCGGACATTACGGGTATGTCGATGGAAGACGCGACCAACGCCCGCTGACAGTCTTGTCCACTTGTCGGTTCCTTATGCAGGTCACGGATGCACATGACTAGCTTGCGCCTTTACTTGGTCGCCCAAAGTCTTGGTCGACATGTTCGTACCCTTGGCACCGGGTTATCCGAAAGCCGTGGCATGCAGAAGCAGGCTCTGAACGGAATCGGCTCAGTTGTATTGGGAGATGCTATACCTGTCGTGGTGACGTTGCATAAACGTGTTCGGCGATTACTTGAACGATCTTTCTCGTTCTATTAATTGCGATATCTTGGTGTGCGGCAATGACCTAAATGCGAGAAGCAAGTGATGGCATTGATCGAAAAAACATGGGCACCAAAGCTTAAACGCAGGCAGCAGAAAGTCTCGTTGTTTTATCGAAGCACTGACGCCGAATTCGATTCGTTGAATATCTCGAAGACGTGGCCGTCAGCATGCGGGAGTTCGTATCTGCCCCACCAGATGGCACTAGTATTATGAACTACTGCGCTCACCAATGCTTTGTTAAAAACAGATTCGAAATGCTATTTTGATTTGAATTCAGGAAAGATAGACTCCGCTTTCTCGGCTGTTTTGCCCTCATCTTGGTTTCCGCTCGTAACGTCCTAAAAGCGCCATCTAGCTGTTAATAAAAAAAATATATTTAAACATAATCATAAGAGGAACACATCATGGAATTTGGTATCCACGTTTAAGGGTTTTTGTAAGCCCAGATCGGCTCGTAACTTGTTCGTTTCAGGCAGGAAGCCGCCGGTTTTACTTTATTGCTGGTTTTTGACGATTCACACATTTTTATGGCGCGATCCTTTGTTGCGATGGCAATGTGTATGGAACACCACCACAAAATGCGTTTTTTGCGTTCCCTTGTGTCAACCAACCCAAAAACATTCAGCGATTGTCATTGGCTTGCCAGCTTATACGCAAAGCTTGCACATCAAAGTAAGGGCGTTTGACATAGGCCTTGGACGTGGTGATTCGTCTCATTTGCGTTGTCATGGGCAAAAAAACCGGCAACCATCGCGCGCCTTACGGAATTCACCACCAAAGGTAAAAAAGCCTGGTTCGGGGTTGACGAAAGCTAGATTACGGCGAATCGCCCAGAAGCCCGTGTGATGCCTTGGCAAACAGGCTATGAACTGCCTTTTGGTTTTTTTTTTGGGGGATTGGCGCATACGGACCAAAAAAAAAGAAAAAAAAAACAATAAAAAAAAAAAAAAAAGCCTTTAGGCGGCGGCAGGGAGGAGCTGACTCACGTTCATCCGAGGAAATAGGGACGTATTTGATGCGCAATATCATACATAGCTAGCCTACAAAATAGCGCGTGATGTTCCTGCTTTGGCTCTTTTATTAAAAATACGCGCCGTTTAATACTACTACTCACTCCAGTGTACATGGGGGTGTTAGAGATCAAGCGGTCTGCGCGGGTGAAGCTGCGGGCGTGATATGTCTAACTTCAAAGTACAAGCCGCAGCCCACCCGCCTGCTTACTGTCTTGTTGACTATTGGATTACTGCATCAACCACCACTAAAATGGTTCCCCGCAATGGTGAGACGGGGTAAACCAGCGTTGCCGATCGTCGAAAAATATCCGTTCTGGAACCTGGAGCGGATTTCTGGTTAGGTGCCAAAAAGTGGTAGGAGCCTGACAGGGACCTTCGGTACAATACCTCTGGTCGCTGATCCGACAACTCGTAAAATTCTTTGAAAGGTCGAAAACTATGTGACTTTTGCGGATCCCGGGTTTTTCAAGTTTTTCCTAGGAAAATGGCTGGGCAAGGGAAAATCCTCAAAGTTTCCTTGGTTCAGCCCAATTTCACTGGTAATTCTGAAAACCAGCCTTCATAAATATTTTTCCTGGCTCAGAGCAAACCCCCGGATGTGTCGTGGGCAAGGAATTACTTTTTATAGAGCGATGCATTCAAAGCCCAAAGCCTGGCGTAATAGCAGATGATACAGAGAAAACACTGGATTTCACCACACTTCTCACTTTTTTTCAGGATTAATCTCATTCAGCCACGAATCCAAACGGAGGAACTTAAAGCAGTTAATGGCATTGATCAATGGACTAGTGTCAATTTCGAGTTTCGCAGCTATTTATTAAGGTAAATCTTGATGTGAAGTCAGGAGACAATTGACCGAGCATTAAATTCCCATTTGGTTGAAAAAAAACTCAGCGATGAGAGATAGCCGAACTCCTTTTTTACTTGAAGCGAGGTAGAGCGAAATGCACTTTTCTCAAAAAAAACTATGCGAAATGATCAAAATTTCAAAGTTTTTTTTAAATGGCTTGATTGCTATCGGCCGTGATTATATTGTGTTGGCTAGTTGGAATTTTATCAATCTGAAACTGCGACAAGCGATCACATCGGGCCAAGGAAGTGGGGATAGAAAGACGATCGGAGGAGCAGAGCGAGAATGATGCTCAGTTTTTGACAGAGACTTTTCTTTTAGCTTGATAAAGCACCCTTCTGCAAATGTGAGTGTGGAAGGATTAGAATCGCTTTTGCTTCCTATTTGCCACAGGTACATTTGCTTGAGTTACTTGTCCAATTCAAATACTCGCAGAATAATCCTCGTATCTCGCGGTTTCCTCTGATATACAGCTTAACGCAATCACAGGAATCCTATCTCCAGCCGCTGGAATTCTTTCTGATATTCAGCGCAGCACGACGCATTGAGGGGGCATTTTGCAAAGATGCGGGAAGATTTCTCAATGGGTATTTCACTGCTGAAAAAATTGACTGATTCTTCAGTTTGCACGTCCAACACAGTCGCTGTTAATCATTTTTGGTTTTGGGTATTGAACTCACAATTGAAGTTTTGTAACCAGCAGCCATTAGTTTTGAAAAGGAGGCCTGTTCTTTATTCAGGTCTTCCTTTTATGTCAGATCCTGGTAAAAATGCTCCAACGTCAAAGTCGCCTCAACAAGAATCATTTGTTGCTTGCAACCAGTCTAAGGGAAGTTTTTGGTTTCTTCGAACGAGCCGTTGGACTTCAGATGCATACATCCCCAGTGGATACGACTCTGAAAAGCAGATTTTTATTTCAAGGATTTGAATGTGGATCAGCTTTTGTTCGGGTAAATGGAATTCCACTATTAGCTGGCACAGCTGCTATAACTAGCAAAACCGGATATTTATAGTCAATGGAAAACTTGCTAAAAGACGGCTGATTTGCCTCAAGAGAAGAAACGGATCGGGTGTTAACGATTCGGCATAGCGAACAACAAATGAGATTATTGGAGTATTGGAAATTATCACGTCACGCACCCTGCGGGAAGAAATCAAACCCAATGCTGATGAAGCAAGATCCAAGCCCTATACCAAACGGTGAGTGTGAAACTTACCCCTGATCAGAATTTAGCCGAGGCCAAAGCAAAACCTGAGGAATATTTATCAATCGATCTATCCAAATGAAGAAGCTCTTTAGTTTTCTGGATGAGCAGATTTTAGAGTTCTATGCCGAAAGATCTTCAAAATTCGAAATTGTTTTAGCTTTGCCTGCGGATTACTATTCTATTCTCCTGCATTGGGATTGTTTGGGACGTTCTTCCTCACTATAGCTCAGCGAACCAAGAAATCAGCATCCGAAGTAATTTGGAGCCACCTTACAGCAAATTTCTATTTTTAATCACAAAGAATACCCTCGTGTGGGTGGGAATATCCATTTATCATCGCTGTTTTTTCCAGCCTATATTTCTTAAGTGATTGGCTCGACGGCTTTAATATCGGAATTGAGATGCCTTCCGATCTTTTGCCGCAGGCAGGACTCGGAGGTGATGGCGATCGTCTGATGATCGTTTACGGTATTTCTTTGCCTTATGTAGCTTCTCAAAGAAATCCGGCGAGGTGTTGAAATGAAAGCGAGTAGGTTGGAAATTCAGAAATTCTGAAGTGAGAAGCTGAAAGGAATTCGGATTTGCGGCATTGCGAGGGAGGAACTGGTTGAGTAAATCTGTTTTGGTTTTCTTTAGAATAGCGAGAAGAGCGAAGCTATCGTAAACTGAAAATTCAAAATTCCTCCCAAATTCAATTCTATCTTGCCTGGGTGAAAATATTGATCATCCGAAGACGAAAAGGGACTTTATGTAAAGGATATGATAAAGTTATTTGTCTGGCGAGCAATTACCGGACCGAAACTGCATCTTGATTTTTGCTTAGCTATTGAGAAAAATCCAAGCCTAGTATGATTATGACTGATTTTTGCTGGATTGATGCTGCCCGGCGGGGTGGATTTACCATTTTAGGAAAGCCTTGCGGAGCAAAAAACAACAAGATGGCGGTTGATAATCATTTCGCCTAAAATCGCTTGGAAGATAAAATTAAGGACTGGCAATCGGAAAGCGGATGATCCTTTCCAAACCCTTTCATTTCATGCTGAGTTGCTCGCGCGAATCCATTTGTGATCGGAGAAAAACAGTTTGACCCATCGATTCAACTGATCCAAAAAGAATCTTGTCATCGACCTGCTTCCAAATCTGTAAAAATCAGAAATGAATCACTAAGTCTGATAAAAAGAAATTGGATCTGCTTCTTTTTTTCATTGGAAACAAAGCGGTCGAGTACTTTCTAAAAGCGCACTGGCTGAGCATCTTTCGGGAGACTTTGCGGATAATGTGATAAGCCATTGGACTTTGTCTATGCTCATGTCAAAAACCTCAAAGCGTAGACTAACGGAAGCGATGACTATGGGCAATATGCTAAAAACTATCTACGGGACAGGCTACAAGTAGGGAACTATGAAAAAAACTACAGATCGGCCTTTTTAAAAGCATTTACTATTTTTCCCAGTGATTTTTTTATTGAGTATTTCCAGTTATTTTCTTAGTGGTAGACTGGATTGGCGTACCGACGTGGGATGATCATAATCTTACGATTCGGGATCGCATTTAGCCCAATCAAAACTGGGCAAGTGCGAAATCAATCAAAAGATGGATTTGGAATCCATCCTCCAATCTGGAATTCACTTTCAAGCCAACTTCATTTTGATTCCACTCGGAGATCAAAAAAATCCTTAGGGATAGAATGTCTACGAAATCACCCAAATCAAATGAGTTTGAGATGGAGTCAAGAAATCGCTTTTCGAGGCTGGATCTGTGATCGAAATCAACGGGGAACCATTATACTTCATGTTTAGGAGACCAATTTAGAGAAAGCTTATGAGACACTGTTTGCAATAGGGTTGGTCACTTTTTTCTGTTTTTTGATTTTGGTTTTTCGGATTTATCCAAATCAATAAAATCATCTCTAAAAAGTTGGAGTCATTTTTATCGGACTTGGATAACCTTATCTGCCTTGATCTAAGTGCAGGAAAGAAGTGAGTTTTGAGGCTTCAGACATCGAAGAGTTTGAAGATTGCACGCGAACGCTTAGCAGCCTGATTGCTTCCATGTCAAAACCTATTCCCACAAAAGACCTTTATTACTAATGCCTCCCACGAGTTGCAGGACTCCAATAGCTTTGCTTCAAATCCAAACTGGAGCTTTTGCTCCAGCATCAAAGCTTAAATGGAAAAGGAGTCTGAAATGATCCAGGCAATCAAATCCCTTTTGCAAGGTTGACTCGAGTCAATTAAAACCTTCTTCTCTTGGCAAAAATAGAAAACGGCCGAAGTTTGAGGATCAACCCTTATTGATATGGGAGAAATGCTCGATCAAAGTCTGGAATTGTTGAAGCTATTTTAGAGGAAGCGTTGAATTGTGTTTCATAAAAACAATTGAATCGACTCTAAAATTTGAAGGGAAAGTCGTTTTTTAGTTTGAACTCTCCTCCTCCTCTTCTCCATTCGACATAGTCCTTTGGGTAGGCGAAATTCCTAGTGGAATGCGGCAAGAAATGATCGTTTTTCAAGAACTTCAGGAAAAGGACGTCTGATGAAGCCGCTTTATTCAACAGCGTTGTTACTATTTTCTACCTCAGAGGACCACCCAGCAAGTGGACTTAGGGCTCGCCATTGTAAAAGAATCTGTAAGCTTTCAGGCTGCGTCGATTGACTATGATTTTTGAAAATAATTTTCATGTTTTCACTCTGAGGTTCTAAAAATTCAGGAATCTATTCTAAAATCATATAGGAGCTTAGTCTATAATTCAAACTCAATCCAGCAGTCAGAAAAATGTTCTATATTTATTTTGCTATTTGCCAATGTCAATTGCATTGGTAGCAGTGGCCAAAGTAAACTATTACTTCCTGCAGCCGTCAAGGAAGCATATTTGCAAAAGAAAATTCCCAGAGGTCAATAAAAGTGTCCTGGAATGGAAGACGAATCCACTTGGGAATCTGGAATTCAAATTGAAAGGAACGGAGTATACTCTGCAATTTCACAACTGATGGGACTTGGGTGGAAAGGAACATGAACTCAAAAAATCTGAAATTACCTTCCTCAATCCTAGATTTCCTCAATTCTGATTATAAAGAAGTATAAGATCGAGGAAATCGAATCAGCGAAAACTTCCTGACTCCAAACTTATTGAAAGTCATCGTAGAAAAGGTGAGGAGCATTGGGAATTTGATTTTGTTGATCCAATGGAAAATTATTTGAAAAGAAAGCTGTAATCGAAGAAGATGAAGATTTAAACTATTCTTTGCTTTGCGTTTTTAGGTTGTCTCAAACTCTTTTTGCAACAATTCAACGAAGTAAAAAATTTAGGTAAAATCATTTGACAAGGCTTCTCAAGAAGCTGCCTTACTGTTCAATGTTACCTCCGTAAGAAAAGTAGTGACTCCACTTTCGTGACGGGTTCAATTTCAGATGGGCGGGCCGTTTATTCTTAAAATGAAGTAACCCAATGGGAGTTTTTCCTGGAAGAAGCTTTTTGGTTTACGGAGTGCTTTAAACGCCTGTTTTTTGGGGCTAGGTCACCTTCTGAATTTGGGAGAGCTATTTTTTAACGGCTTCAATCCAGATTTGAAATGAAGGTAGAAGTCCTAGACACGCTGATGCTTTTAGGAAATAAAATGGACAAAAAAGGACGATGATCTCTCTCAAGAACTAAGTTTTCAAACCGGTGGCCAGTATTTCAAGCCATGCAAACCTTTGCCGGGTGTGGTATCCAGGAGGGAAAAGTACAAATCCGGGGGCAATGATCGGATCTCGCGCGATTGGGACGGAAAGCAACCGCTTGACGGGGTTTTGGAAATCAGTCTGGACTTGATAATCTTCCTGGCTTCGGCAGTAGAAAAAATCGAAAATCATCAACAAACCATCGGGCTAAGTTTGACGCAAATGGAATGGAGGAAAATCATATTATCCTCCAAAAAAGAACAAAAACAAGGCGGTAATGGAACGGTAGGGAATGGCAATTGGAGTGGGAGCATTGTTGGAGAAAAAGGACAATTTGCCGGAATCCGATCCAGTATCAGAGGTTGACTCCAAAATCAACCCTTCTATTTCACGAACTTTAGAAGAAGAACTTGATTTTTCTTCCAGGCAGATAATCTCTACACGCAAACCTTGAATAAAATGAGTTTGTAGCCGAAACCTGACGATGGAACGGTGATCAATCAGCAAACTTTAAAACGAAATCGAACACCCAAATTTCCTGACGATCGAGCTTGGAGGGATTGGCAAATTAACGCTTACCAATACGCTCCACATTTCCGGACTTTATGGGAAGTGAGAAAATAATTGACGAGGAGATCAAGGCCTTTTTACACACTAAAGATTTTACAGAGGCAATTGCGCTTTGCAGTTTCTTTGAAGATGAGTTAAAAACGACTGTATGGGCCCACTGCAGCTTTCCAAGCACCCATTTGCTGATCCCCGGACCATACCCTTAGCCTGCCAGGGATTAATTACACTTTTCATAGAGAAGACGAACAGATTTTTTTTACAAATACACTTCCCACTTTTGTAGGGCAAGATGCGTTCAAATTGCGTCAGATGAAGAATGTGATCGATTTGACCTTGGATTATGATGAAGCCACTACAGCTACGAGGTTAGAAACAGGCAAGAAGTTTTGAGAAGACGGTGGATTCCGGACTAACATGCAGTTTGTCCCAGGATTAAACTCGCCGATAGATTTGGCCGCCGGGGAAGCTGCCCACTTACCGCGAGGACTATCCCGGCGGTCTATGGGATTACATTTTTTGAGCAGCGGAAGTGTGAGGGCTGAAAATTGGCTTGCGTGTTGAATATGTGGAATTTGAATATCAGTCATGCGAGCATCCTTACCTATAAAAGTGACGCTATAGCTACTTCCAGGGCCTTTTCCAAATGCCCGTATTCTTTAAACAATGCATTGATAAGCGACGAATTTCCTATAATCGTCGCCGTTGGATCGACCCAAACGAGGTAGATATTCGGATTTTCCAAAAATACGACGATGCGGAATCAATCAAAGTGGGGGTAAATTCCTGCTTTTGAGCCTCAGTTCACTAATTCCTTTGAATTTAGGATGAAAAAAGGTGGAAATTCGGTTACTTGATTCGGCAGTTTATCACCGGATGGTTGATCAGACGATTACACGGATTCTAGCCCACTGTTACCAGAAGTCGTCTCATCTATGCCATTTCCAAAAATGCGGATAAAAGCTATAACTCGGGGTCTTGAATTGTCTGGAATCCAAGACATGAAATGATGGTATTCATTTAGTTGAACCTTACTGGGTACAATAATAGAATAGATTGCATTACACAGTGGAAAAATCTCTACCAAAGCCAACAACTTTTACCGCTGGAAAGCAGGAGATTTTCTCAGGAAAATCAAATGGGAATTCGAAGTTTAAGTTTCGGATAAGTTTACCGTCAAGTTTTGCGGATTTATCTGGCTCCCCGGATATTATACCACAGGGAAGGGATTGAGGAAGCTTTTCCTGTGATGTCGGGGTAAAGAAGTTGTTCAGACGGTAAAGGGAGAGGTATTTTTCAATGCCCACAGATTCTTCTCATAACCATGGTGATTAACCAAGGAACCATCACCGGAAATGACTTAACTATCCAGCGCGGATATTTATCTGGAAACTCAGGTTTTTCGAGTAGGTAGGTATAGCCGAAGTTTTAATCGATTGATTTTATAGATCCCGAAAATGAAAGGACTTGAAAATAAATAAGGGCAGAGATTACCCTGATTTTCTGGGTTATGAAAAATTGTGGGCACACTTCTAGGGAGACTTTAGGAGGACTATGTGTCTATGACTTGGGCGCCTTGATATGTTACAGGTAGTGATTACATCTGTTTTCTTATATTTCCGGTATATTGTCCGCTGAGCTCTAGAAAGTTTATCCCACTGGTTCTATTGGTTGTCATAGTCGCTACCACCACCTCTGGGGACAGGAAGATTTCAGACTTTATTGATTCGAACTCTAGGCTTAGGATATGTCGGGGTAATTAGTTTATGTTGTTTTTTGGGCGTTATTTTAACCGCTTTTCATATGGAATAGAAAGGATGGTCCTGGCTGTATTTCCATCCTGGCGAAGAAAAGGAGCTTCTTTATTGGCTGGACAATTCTGTTTTCAAATAGTCTTGGAACTGCTTTCGGTGATTTTCTGAGTGATATCGTAGGATTTATCCTATTTGAGTGAGGCATTTGGTGACGGCTGGATTATGGTATTGTGGCTGGGATCCATTATTTCACTTCTTGTCAATGAAGTCATTTTGTTCTGGATGGCCTTTTATTTTCACCGACCATTGGGAGCTACGTTTGGAGATTTTTTTTGACGTAAACCTCTGAGCCAAAGGTGGGCTGATTTGGACTTTTAAAATTCTCTTTGTGCCATCGTGATTTAGAATCTTGATATATGTTTCTCACCGAGGGGTTTTGCTAAATAAAAGCCTCCTAGATTTTCTCAAAATACTCAATTATTAGTAAGGTGTCCTGGAATGAATGGTAAAATAATATGTCTATCCGTAATAACATCGAGGCCATAAATTTCCTTAGGAATTCTAGCTGTATGGGTTTAGTTCAGTCAAAAAAATGATCTGAAGAATTTAAATAATGACAGATTCTTTTTTATGCCCATCCATTTACTTGCACATAGCCAAATTTAATTGCTGATTTGATTTAGGAAACCTCTAATTCCAAAGTCCTAAGATTTTACGTTTTTTATCGCCACGTGTACTCAGGAGGAAAACACTTTTTCTTTCTATAAAAAAAATTCAGGAACCTCCATCGTGTATACAAAATATTTTTTTTAAATTAAAGTTTTCAAGTGTAAAATTTAGATGAAAATAGATATTCTTGCAAAACGTATGGGTTAATCCTGGCGCTATCTGTTTCAACTCATTTTCAGCATGGAAAAAAACTAATCGTATTCCCTCTGTTTTATCACTGTTTAACTTTTAGCGCTCATTCTGTATTAATGCTCAAAAGGAACTTCTAAAGAGAAAGGGTTTGCAACCCTTTTCAATGAGAGAAAATCTAGACGGTTGGGGTTGGAATAAAAAACCTCTTACAGTGCAGAAAAACGGAAATGATTGTAATTGGACCAACGGCTCAATTAGCCGAGGCATTCTGACTACTCCGAAAAGCTAACATATGAAGATTCAATAATTTCTCTCAATACGAACTCAATTCTCTGCCCGCGGAAGCAAATTAATGTTTTAACGTATTCAGCACTCCTATTGGAAGGCGATGCAGCCTATGTAGGGAAAGAACTTCAGATGTCTAGACAATACTGCGGATTAAATATGGAAGGATCTCCAGGAATTATCAAATTTCAACGATTCGGTCTTGGAGTTATTCTGCAAAAAAAGGAAAGGTTCTCAAACCTTGTTAGGCGAAATGAACTCAGCCAAGAGATGTGTCGTCAGAATCCTAAGGGAATCTACTAAAATATCATCTCTCGAATACAGGAACATGTACAATTTTGCAAGTAGGGAAATAGCTCAGGGCACAGCGGAGCAAAAAGTGGGAAGCACTAAATCATTAAAGATCACCCTGGCTTGCAAAGATCCCCCAAGGTTTCATATTAGGATTACCATAAAGGTCCACTGCAATTCAACGGTGATATGGTACATTTTAGAATATTAGGAATTAAAGGGAATTATAAGAGGAAGGCTATGGAGCGAGATAGGACGTGAAGAAGAAGATTGAACGAACAGGGTATAGGCAGACTAGCGAGGCTTTAGCAGCTCCGCACGGTGACTGAAGAATCTAAAGATAACCTGTTATTCATTCTTTATTTTATCTGAAATAAGTTGTGATACCTACTTACTGGTGCAATAGCGGTTTAGACATTAAAAAATTGTAAGAATATAAGACATGATAAAACTGAAAAATTATGTGGGGTCAAAGAAAATCACATATATTATATTCAGTACCATCGTCGGAATTCATTAAGAAACCGGCCTTAGGATTTCGGATTAACTTTAGGGGCCTTGCTGCGTTTGTCGAAATCAAAGAGCAGGTGTCGTGCCGACTTTCGGACTGGCATATTGGGTGTAGGAAATATGGGAAATGGTGATCAAAAGCCATCTTCACATGCATATGGTCGATTGTACTGCACTTTTGTGATTGTCGATAGAATAATCTTGCTGCTGCATCTAAGCTTTCCAATGCAAACTTATGGAGATTATTCGAACTATCGCTGAAGTGGATATAATGGAAGATGAGATCCGATGCAGTGATCGTCTCAACTCCAGATTCATACCCATTGCGCGGTGCCGATGATGGCAATGAAAATGGAAAGATGCCGTTTACTGTCAGAAGCCTTGACCCATTATGTGGTTGAAGCTCGTAAGATGAAGCTTTGGCTAAGAAGAAAATTCGGTTCACTCAAAATGGGAATTCGTTACACTCATTTTACGAGTACAAATTTAGCAACGCTTTTGATCCCAGTTCAGGGCATCATCGGGAAAGTACATACCGTTGTGGCTCTTGGTCTCCAAAAAATTGTGTCGGCTATGC
>Ga0163217_1003410_pt1 | contig 12098 bp, 12 predicted proteins | sample SynspAceP_FD_185933 | JGI IMG/M metagenome (GOLD analysis project Ga0163217, IMG submission 185933) | Saline lake microbial communities from Ace Lake in Antarctica - Synechococcus sp. Ace-P (PacBio error correction) | ecosystem: Environmental > Aquatic > Non-marine Saline and Alkaline > Saline ... | reverse complement strand
CCGTAACGCTGCCGATCGAGGTTGCCCATATGAGCCTATTTTTCTAGTAATGCAGTTGACTTTGCCTGCAGCAAATGCCAACGGGTAATTGACTATTCCGACCCTTTTTCTATCGTACAGTCCATCGTTACGATGAAGCAAAAGGAAAAGCTTCTGCGTAAGGAATCATTTGAGCTGAGACCAATAGAGATTGTTTACAAAGCAAAATCCATCTTTTTGTAATGCCTCAACATGGAGCAGCACCCAGATTTTAATGAATTCTACCTCGAATAGATTTCCAAAAAGGATAGGGAATGACTCAGGTGAGCTGGGCATAATCTGATGGACCATACTTACCGAGTGGGAGCGAACCAGGCTTGGTGATGGCGTTCGATGATCAATACTTATAAGGGAAGGAAGACCTAACGGAATTTACATTCCGAGATATGTGAATTTTGAAAGATGGACCGCAGTCGGATAAATCGGCCCGTGGTTTTGGCCTATCAGGCGGAGGAAAGTCGCCGCAGGATGGGGACCAACGTGCCAATATGGAAGGAATTTGGAGGAAGATTTTAGAGTAAAATCTTGAATCCCGGACCTTGGGATTCTTCATTACTGGTTTTGCTGAATCTTTCCCAATCATGAAAAAAAGTCTATCTCAATAAAGAAGTGCTTGATAAATGGGGTCAAACGACCTTGTCTATTGATGCGATGGGGTCCAATGAATTGGCCAATTAATGCCCAAAGCGAATCGACGCAAGGGAAATGCTGAGAGCCGAGCGGGTCTAAAAGATATGTGGACTTTGACAACAAAACATGAAATGGATATGGAATCCATGAAATGGGAACTGCACAGAATGGGGAAAAAGATCAAAAACCTCCGTTCTGAGATGGGATGATTCAAATTCATGATTGGCAAAAAATGTATTTGTGACAGATGAGCGGCGATGGCTTCTTCCTCAGTGTCAATCCTTCACTTACCTATATGGCATTGACTGCTCGAGCAGCAGATTTTGCCGGATCCGAACTAAAAAATTAAATCTCTAAGCTATGGAACAGAAGAAGACGCCCTCCCGAAAAACAGGTTTGCCTAGCTGGGTCAGCTGTAGCTATTTCCTAGTCTTTTTTCACTCTTCAATCTTCAGTCAAACGCCAAGGTTGGGCTGGGTCCCCACAATTTCTAAGCGAGCGATCAGGCACAATTTATTAGTTCATTTGTAGATACCATCCTTCCCAAAACAGCAGACGCTACGAGGATTGGATTTAAAGACGGATATCTTTTTAGATCTTGGTCTATGCTAAAACCTATGGTCCAGAAGCTCAGGAAAAAGTAAAATCCAGATATCGATCCAATTTTAATGCAGGACTGTAAAAATCAAATTTGGTAAAGTCTTCGGCCGAGTTGAGTACCGAAGGAAAAGTCAGCAGCCTAAAAGATCATGAGGCCACTACTGCCAAATTTAATAAGAGGAGTTTGGGGTACAGCCGTTGGCAGCAAAAGCCAGTAGCTTTTTACCGGCAGCTCAAATCCCAAAGCCGATGTGGGCTATTTCAGCTTCGGAGGAAAATAGGCCAAAGTATGAGTTATGATCCCGATGTCCGGGTGAATACTCGGGCTGTATTCCAGTTTCTGATGTATGGGAAGTCTGGAGCCTTGTAATTAGTCAAAAATAGAAGTTATTTAGCAGTGGTTCCTTTCAAAAAATTTGACAGGGAATTTCAGAATGGGATGTGCATCGAATTTGGCATCGGTAAATTTTCACGAAGCACTTCCGCCATAAATTCTGATTTCCGCCTTCTGGCCACTGCTGAATGACCAATTACAATTAGGCTAACGTTTCTCGCCATTTCATTTTGCGTTTTCGTACGTATTCTGGAGTCCCATTCAAGGTGATTCGCCGACAATAATCACATTCCAAGGTTTTTCCTTATTGCCAGTTCCATTTGCCTTCTCCGCCCATGGCACCAGGAAGTAGTTAAAACCTTGGAAATGTTTGGTGATCCAGATCACGACATATCGAAGTGCTGGTACTTGCATCTTGGGATTTGATATGATTGAATCCAAATTACGCAAGCGGAAGATTTTGGAATATTCAGCACGGAATTTTGAGTGTAATTAAGTTTTCCCAGCATAATTCTTTGACTACTCCAGCCTGCACTCCATCACTGAAAGTGAATGCACAATAATTTCGTGATTTCTCCAAACCCGCAATCCCGTTTCTTCGCTAAGAAAATCTTCCTTTGTATTGGTAAATGGGGATCATTTTCCAGCATTGGTTTCATCCAGATGATTGGTAAAAAGTGGGCTCGTGTTGCGATTTGATGAAATTTGCATTGAGCTCAATTGCCTTTTTTAATGACCGTGCATCGCTAGCAAACATAGTTCGCCACAAACCCGTGACGTTTGATCTTTTGAACTGACTTCAGGATCCCGGTATTCGGAAAGGGCGTCAGGAACTTGGGCGATAAATAAATCCATGAACTCCCCGACGGGTGTAGGTTTTTTCCTTGCCGGAAGCGAAAAGGGAAAATGGATTTAATAAGTGAAGCAAGTGCCATAAAAATGCTCGATTGGAAGGAGGAAATGGCCGTCGTGGAGGACAGGGAATTTGGCATATTTTTTTTATTATTCTTAGTTTAAATAAAAAACCGAAGGTTGGCCAAACCTGCGGTTTTGAATTTTTCTCTGGTTTAACCTCGATTAATTCACCGAAATATTGGTAAACCAGATGAAATTTCTGACCTGGTGCAGGAAATCTCGCTCAGCTATGCTTCCGTTAAGTCAGTCGCTAGTTTTATCGCGACCAAATTGTTGTTGCATTTTCCCAAGTGAAAAGTTCTTCATCGGGCCATTTCCTCTTCTGAAAGTCCATTCCAAAATCAGTATGTTTCATTCCAAATACAAGTTAATAGGCACACCGGGTATAGCCATCTGCTGAGTTGAGACAATCGTCAACTTGTGCATCAGTCCTGAGATTGGAGAAGGGATGTTTGCCTCTTCTTCGTAAGTGTACCCAGAATCCCAAGCCAATTGGAATAGCATCATTAACCAATACTTGATCATGATTAAATCCTTTGTCAGCTGTCTGGCTAGTTGATCAACTGGAAGATCCAATTGAGTAGGTGTAGCTAGTATTCTGGAGTCGCCATAGTCAAACGGGTTCGCTCTTTATATTCCATTTCCAGTCACCGCGTGGAAAAAACAGTCGCAGAATCCGACCTGAACATTCAGGTGTAAGCGATTGAATTGACTTCGTCAAATTTTATCAATAGCCAAAGCCATGGCCGACTTTCATCGGTAGGGTATCAGAGTAGTTCTTTTGGCTGGCAAGCCACTAGAAATCCGATAAATAAAGAAAGCAATAATCAAGTTTTTCATAGGAGATGTTTTGTCAAAGGTAACAGGAATCAGAGTTATCATGTTTTTGAGCAATTTTTATACTTCCGATATTCGAAATTCCATAGCCTTTTTTTAGAAACCTGAAGAATCTTGAAAGGAATAGCATACTGAGGAAAAGTTTCGAAGGAAAAGATATCTTTTTCTTTTTGGCTGCTACCAATAAGATAGGGAGTGCCACCCAGAAGCAGTTTGCTTTGGGTAAGCTTCGGAATGGTTGTTGCCAGCCAGAATCAAAAAATTTGTATTTCGTAGCGATCGGAAATGCTAGGTGACCAATTCCAGTTTTTTCTGACAGATTGTTTCTTGCCCATTGCACAAGCTGGACTTTGTGAGAATAAAGAGACGTGTAGCCTGGATGGACCAATAAGACATATGCCGAGGCAGTAATGATCAATCGGAAATGCTTTTCTGGGAAATAGTGCTCGCGAGCATAAATCCGAGTTGAATGGGGCTGTTGGACGTTCAGCTGAAATAAGCGATCCATATCTTTCCAATTTTTGATTTTTCGGCTGGGCCGTATTCAGCTTTTCGGCATTTGCAAAGCAAAAAATCCACATGAGTCAGTTTGGCTTTAACCCAGTCAATAATCAATTGATTACTAGAATTTCTGCTTAAATCGCCAAGTACATTAGTCCATTGATTGTCGGGAAATCATCTTTTATTCTTCTATCTGCTCCTGTTTCAATATCCCACTAACAAAGGTTGGATTAGATGGGAATGCATTTGTCTGACTAGCTCCAGTCCTATCCGGAAGCAGCACCAGTAATAATGCAATTGGTTTCGGAAAGCTTTATAAATCATACTGCCGGAACGGGAAATTAATTCGGAAAGCTTGACTTTTTACAGCCAAAAAGGGATTTTTGAATTTGAGAGATCTGGGAAATAGGCGCTATCAATTTCTTTGAAATTTTCACCCTTAAGCCAATTCCCATATCTCTCAATTCAATAAAATCCCCTTTTGCTGTAAAAATCAAGCCTTTCCGAATTATTTCCCGATTCCGGAGTATTGATTTATTAAGAGCCTTTTCCGAAACCAATTGCATTATTACTTGGTTGCTGGCTTCCGGATTAGGACTGGAAGCTAGTCAGACCAAATCATTCCATCTAATCCCAACCTTCTGTTAGTGGAATTGAACAGGAGAGATAGAAGAATTAAAAGATGAAATTTCCGAACTATCAATGACTAATTACTTGCGATTTAAGTCCGAAATTCATCCAATTGATTATTGGACTGGGTTAAAGCCAACTGGCACTCATGTGGATTTTTGCTTTGCAAATGCGGAAAGCTGAATACGCCCAGCGAAATAATCAAAATTGGAAAGATATGGATCGCTTATTTCGCTGAAACTCCACAGCCCCATTTCAAACTCGGATTTTATGCTCCGCAGCACATTTCCCAGAAAGCCATTTCCGATTGATCTTACTGCCTCGGCAATGTTCTTATTGGTCGCATCCAGAGCTACCCAGTCTTCTTTCCTCTACAAAGTGTCAGCTTTGCTGCGCAATGCGGAGCAAGAACAATCTGTTCAGAAGAAAACCTGGAAATTGGGTCACCTTAGCCATTCCGATCGCTACGAAACAATAATTTTTTCATCTCTGCTGGCAACAACATTTCCCTAAAGACTTTACCCCATAAGCAAAACTGCTTCTTGGTGGCAAAAATCTTAGTCTTATTGGGTACAGCCAAAAAAGATAAAAGAAAATTCTTTCCTTCGAAACTTTTCCTCAGGTATGCTTATCCTTTTCAAGATTCTTTCAGGTTTCTAAAAAAAGGCTATGGAATCTTCGGAATATCGGATAGTATAAAAAAATCTGCTTCAAAAAACAATGATAACTCTTGATTTCTGTTACCTTTGAACAAAAAACCAATCTCTATGAAAAAACTTGAATTGCTTCTTATTTATCGGATTTCTAGTGGGCTTGCCAGTCCCAAAAAGGAAACTTTACTCTTGATACCCTACCGATGAAAATCGCATGGCTTATGGCTTATGATAATTTGACGAAGTCAATTCAATCGCTGCACACCTGAATGTTCAGGTGGATTCATTTGCGACTGTTTCCAACCGCGTTGACTGGAAATGAATATAAAAAAGATGCGAACCGTTGACTATGCGACTCCAGAACTAGCTTACACCTACTCATTGGATCTTCCAGTTGATCAAACTACCAGAAGTGACAAGGATTTATCAATGATAAGTAATTGGTTTAATGATCTGCCATTCAATGGCTTGGATTCGTGGGGTACACTACGAAAGAAGAGGGCAAACATCCCTTCTCCAATCTCAGGAACTGATGCCACAAAGTTGACGATTGTCTATACAACTCAGCAGATGGCTATACCGCCGGGTGATGCCTATGGGACTTGTATTGATGAAAAAACAATATGATTTTGGAATGCGACTTCAGAAGAGGAATGGCCCCGATGGAAGAACTTTCACTGGTGAAAATTGCACAACAATTTGCGTCCGATAAACTTAGCGACTGATCATGGGTTGTTCGCACCAGCGTCAGAAATTCATCTGGTTTACCAATATTGTCGGTGAATAATCGAGGTTAAACCAGAGAAAATTCAAAACCGATAGGTTGTGCAACTTCGTTTTTTTAATTTTAGACTAAAGAAATATAAAAAAAATGCCCAGAATCTCCCTTGTCCTCCACTATACGCCACTTTCCTCCTTCAATCGAGCATTTTCCTAGTCTGGCACTGCTTTCATTATTAAATCCATTTTTTCCCTTTTCGCTTTCCGGCAAGGCAAAAAACCTTACCACCGTCGGCGAAGTCATGGATTGACCTTTCATCGGCCCTAAGTTCCTGACGGCCGCCTTTCCGAATACCTGTGGAATCTCACACTGAAGTCAGGTTCAAAAGATCAAATCGTTCACGGGTCTATTGTGCGCGACTATGTTTGCTACGATTCACGGTCATAAAAAGGCATTGAGCTCAATGCAAAACTTTCATTCATCGCAACACCGTAAGGCCCACTTTTTTACAATCATCTGGATGAAACCGAATGGCTGGAAAATGCATCCCATTACATACAAGCGAAGATTTATTAGCCGAAGAAACGGGATTTGCGGTTTTGGAGAAATTCACGATTATGTGCATTCACTTCAGTAGATGGAGTGACAGGCTGGAGCGTAGTCACAAGAATCTCATGCTGCGGAAACTTATTACACTCAAATTCCGTGCTGAATATTCCAATCTTTCGGCTTCTAAATTTGGAGCAATCATATCAAATCCAAGATGCCACAGTACCAGCACTTCGATATGTCGGTGATCTGGATCAAAACAATTCCAAGGTTTTTACTATTCTGTGCCATGGCGGAAGAAGGCAAAATGGGGAATTTGGCAAATGAAGGAAGAAAACCTGATTGATTTATTGTCGGGAATCACGCTGAATGGGGAAACTCCAGAATACGTACGAACGCAAATGAAGATGGGCGCGAGGAAACTTTAGCCTAATTGTAATTGGTCATTTCAGCCAAGTGAGAAAGGCGGATCAGAATTTATGGCGGAATGGCTCGTGAAAAATCTTACCGATGTCCAAATTGATCACATCCCATCTGGAAAATTCCCTTTCAAATTTTTTGAAAGGAACCAAACTGCTAAATAGACTTCTAATTATTTGCACTAATACAAGCTCCAGGGGACTTTCCCTACATCAGAAACTGGAATACAGCCCAAGTATTCACCCGGAATCGGATTCATAACTCAATACATTTGCCTATTTCCTCCGAACTGAAATAGGCCCCAATCGCTTGCGGATTTGAGCTGCCGGTAAAAAGCTACTTGGCTTTGTGCTCCCAAACGGCTTGTACCCCCAAACTCCTCTATTTAAATTTGCAGTTAGTGGCCCTCATGATCTTTTAAGGCATGCTGACTTTTCTTCGGGTTACTCAACTCGGCGAAGACTTTACCAAATTTTGATTTTACAGTCTGCATTAAATTGATCGATATCTGATTTTACTTTTCCTTCGAGCTTCTGGACCATAGGTTTAGCATAGACCAGATCTAAAAAGATATTCCGTCTTTAATCCAAATCCTTCTAGCGTCTCTCTGTTGGGGAAGGGATGGTATCTACAATGAACTAATTAAATTGTGCCTGATTCCTCCGCTTAGAAATTGTGGGACCCAGCCCAACCTTGCGTCTTGACTGCCAAGATTGAAGGAGGAAAAAGACTAGAATAGCTTTACAGCTTACCCAAGCTAGCCAAACCTGTTTTTCGGAGGCGTCCTCTTCTGTTCATAGCTTAGAGATTTAATTTTTTAAGTTCGGATACCCGCAAAAATCTGCTGCTCGAAAGGCAGTCAATGCCATATAGGTAAGTGAAGGGATTGACACTATGAGGGAAGAAGCCATCGCCGGCCTCCATCGTTTCACAAATACATTTTGCAATCATGAATTGATTTCATCCCATTTCAGAACGGAGGTTTTTGGATTCTTTCCCCATTCTGGCAGTTCCCATTTTCATGGATCCATATCCCATTTCATGTTGGTGTCAAAGTCCACAATATCTTTTAGACCCGCTCGCTCCAGCATTTCCCTTGCGTCCGCATTCGCATTTGGGCATTAATTTGCCAATTCTTTGACCCCATTCGGCAATTCAATAGACAAGGTCGGAGTTGACCCTTTATTCAAGCACTTCTTTATTGAGATAGACTTGTCATTTCATGATTGGGAAGAGATTTCAGCAAAACCAGTAATGAAGAATTCCCAAGTCCGGATTCCATGATTTTATCTTTAAACTTCTCTTCCAAAATTCTTCCATATTGGCACCTTGTCCCCATCCTGCGCGACTTCCTCCGCCTTGATAGCCCAAAAGCCAACGGACCGAATTTATCCGACTGCGGTCCATCTTTCAGAAATTCACATATCTCGGAATGTAAATTCCGTAGGTCTTCTTCCCTATATAGTACTTGATCATCGAACCCATCCACCAAGCCTGTCGCTCCACTCGGTAAGTTATGGTCCATTCAGGATATGCCCCAGCTTCACCTGAGTCATTCCCTAATCCTTTTGGAAAATCTATTTTCGAGGTAGAATTCCATTAAAAAAAATCTGGGCTGCCTGCTCGTGTTGAGGCATTACAAAAGATGATTTTTGCTTTGTTAAACAATCTCTTCATTGGTCCTCCAGCATCAATGATTCTTACGCCAGAAGCTGTTCCTTTTGCGTCATCGTAACGATGGAGCTGTACGATAAAAAAGGTCGAATAGTCAAATACCCGTGCAATTTGCTGCAGGGGCAAAGTCACTGCATTACTAGAAAAATATCTCCATATGGGCAACCTCGATCGCAGCGATTACGGGAATTGACCATTTACCACGACCATTGAGCGGCTCAGTCAAATGAGCGACGCGACAATGATCATATTCTGCCATTATATTCCTTTTCGATTCGTGCTTTACATGCTTTTCCACACAGTTTCAACTCCATCGGGCGGCAAGAAATGGCTATCCGGAAGCTGAGGAAGGCCTAAAGGCTTCACCTGAGATTTCCTGCAAATTCTCCAACATAAGTATACCAAGATTCGATGTCTTTGTAGCGGAATTGGCCAATCCCACTCCATGCCATCTTGCATTGCTTCAAAGTCCCAAATCTGACCCAAACGATAAGTCTGCTTGCCCCAAAGAAAGTGATCGACCACCCATCTGATGTGCACGAACCCAAAGAAAAGTTGACCTCCGTGTAGGGATTTTCGATAGTGCATTGGCAGTGAAAATGTTCGTTTAGTCGCGCCTATAAAACCAGTGCGCACTCCGCATTTGGAATGCTTTTCTTTTGTTCTGCGAGTCAAACCACCTCGTAGGCTGCCATATCCCAAGGATCGCAGGTTTCATCGTAGGATAATCTTGACAGCCTCCACAAATGTCTTCCACGCTCTAAGACGAGCGTTTTCAATCCCTTTTCACACAGTTCTTTCGCAGCCCAGCCTCCACTGATTCCAGATCCGATGACAATTGCATCATAGGTTTAGAGCCTTGTCTGGCCATCTATATTAAATTTGCCATTTAACTGTAGGTTATTTGGAATTACAAAAGTAGGTAATTCTTTCAAAAATGATTTTTCAGGTTTTCTGTACAAGAGATTACTCTCCTCCACTCCAATATATCCCCAGGCTGACACTCTAAGGCTTTGCAAATCGCTTCCCAAAGCTGCTAAAGCGAACAGCTTTTGCCTTTCCCAGTTTTAAGGATAGAGAGATTTTAAGCTAAAGTTAGTTCTACCTTTTCTGAAAGTTCATTCAGCGACATCTTTCGCTTCGCCATTCATTACATCAAGATTTACAATAATTCGGCATGGCTTAGACGCGTTAATTTCATTTTCAAGCCTGAATCTCTACACCGCTTGAAAAATCTGAGAAATCAATAAACCAATCCTGCCATAAAAAGGAATTCCCCCACCCAGCTTTTTCCCCAAATAAAATCCCTATTTCAAATTTAAAAAATATAATTATATGTCCATTGGCAAAAACCCCTAATCCCACACCGCAAGAAGCAAAAATACTTTAATTTGTTCTTAGACGCTTGACACTGTCATGTAAAGGGGTTGCGTCAAATTAAAACCAGTTAGACACTTGATGACTTAAATTTACCAAACAATGGCATTTGAGCACTGAAGTTACCGCTAAAAAAAAGACAAAAAACAGCAAAATTGGAAGGGGGCTAAAAACTCAAAAGTTTTGAAACATCCATATGATCATTAGGAAATCATTGCACCAGCAGGGTTATTAAACGTGATGCATTCCCTGAAATGAGGAATTGCTCAGCTTGAAACCATCCAATTCAATAAAAGCTAGCAAGCCGAGAATCCGCCATTAGCTTTAAGATGGTCGAGCGTTTTAGTTTTAATTAAACATAGCAGAATGTCATTTAGAGATAAATTCAAATATCAATACTTTTTATTGATAAACAATAATTAAAAAGTTGTTTCTCAATAAATTTTGTTTGCGGGCTTATCCGATAGCTAAACAATATAGATTTGTTTCTCTTTCAAGGAGCAAAACTCCTTTTTGAAGCTTTTTCCCTATTTTTCGATATGAAAAAATTGCTCTTAACAATTTTTCCTTTTCTGGGATTTCTCTCAAGTTTTCGCGCAAGCAGGCTTTCTCAGAGAGAAAGAAAAACTCATCGCAGAAGTAGAAAAAAAACTATGCCTCCACGCTTCAGGCTTCTCGAAAGAAAGTAGTCAATAAATCAACTCCGGGCTCGCTCAATTAAAGAAGGCGTAAAAAACTGTAGGAGATGTTTTATGCCCGTGAATTTCAAAAAAATTGGTTTTGAAAACTGAATGGATATAGAAATTACCCGTAGAAGTGAATCGCGCTGGGCATTTTTGTCGCTACACGGAAAAAAGGCACAAAAGGAGAAAAAATCTTCATCATTGGCCATTTGGATACGGTTTTTGAAAAGGATATTGCCTTTTCTTCCTTAGACGGGTTTTTATAATGAGTCGACTTGCAACTGGCCAGGTCTCACGATATGAAAGGTGGGAATGTGATGGCTTTTGCAAGCTGGAAAAAAGCGCTGCATGATCTAGGTTATTTAAATGATCGGACGATCACTGTTTATTTCAATGCGGGGGACGAAGAAAGCTCTGAAATGAGCAAATTCTCTCGGATGGATTTATTAGAGGCGAAGCACAAAAACATGAAGTAGCATTAGCCTATGAAACTGCCAAGGATCCAGGCACCGTTAACTGTGCCCGAAGAGGCAAGCAGCGGTGGAAACTGAAAACTTCAGGAAAGGCAAGTCATTCCTCTGGCGGTATTCAGAGAATCCGTTGGCCTATGGTGCCGATCTATGAGGCTGCCGCACGGATTCTTTGACTGAATTCAGAGAAGAATTAAGCGGGAGAACAATACTCTGACTTTTAATCCCTGGACCAAATCATCGCGTGGATCGGATATCAACTACCGATAACATTACAGGAAAAAGGTTGAGCGCTGGTAAAACCCAAATATTGTAGGCTAGGGAAGCATTAGTAACTGGAGATTTTGAGATTCCTTGGTGAGGGAAGCCAAAAAGAGCGAACACCGTTGCCAAATGCAAGTAAATCGTGGACAGAAAACCTCAACCAACCGATGCTGAAATCATCTTCACTGGACGAATCCCAAGCATTTGCACCCCAAACTTGGAAGGGAAAATCTCCGTTTGGCCAAAGTTCTGAAAAAAACGAAAGGCTTTTCAGTTCTTGGACCATGGGTTATGGGGAAGTAAGCCGGGAGATCCTGGAAGTTCGAGGTGCCGGGAGACCATCTCCTATGTAGCAGACTTTATTGGGATGGCAAGACCGGCTTAGGTGCTTCCGGATCTTGGGAAGCACATGCTCCTGGAGATACCAATCAAGCTTGAATGAATATCCAAACTTGATTAAGCGAGTACCGTTTGTTGATTTATAAGATTTTGACTAGATAAAACTATGAAAGGAAACCTTGCTTATGGTATCAGCTTTGGGTCAAAACAGGTAATGTTCGCTTGCCAACAACCTTTGCCTGAAAGAAAAACCTCTAACTTATGAATCCAAAAAAAAAAATCGTCCGTTATATTCAGTAAATTTTTCATCCCGGGGCCTATTTTGGGAATTCTTTAACCAATTTACACCCAAAATAAAACCTTGGGGAAAAAAAAAAACTATTTTTTTGAAAAAAGGGGGGAAAAAAAAAATGGGGGGGGGGGACCCCAAATTCTCCCTTCTTTTTACCCTTTGTTTTGTGT
>Ga0163217_1096263_pt1 | contig 12099 bp, 18 predicted proteins | sample SynspAceP_FD_185933 | JGI IMG/M metagenome (GOLD analysis project Ga0163217, IMG submission 185933) | Saline lake microbial communities from Ace Lake in Antarctica - Synechococcus sp. Ace-P (PacBio error correction) | ecosystem: Environmental > Aquatic > Non-marine Saline and Alkaline > Saline ... | reverse complement strand
GCCCCAGCGCCCAGTAATCGGACGGATATAGACGGGGGCGCGGCGTCTTGGGGTAGGCTTTTCAGACCTTCGCGCACCATCTCGATCTATCGTGTCTGTTCTCGGACGTGGGTGATCATCAAGCGCCTTGCAGACCGGTTGATCGGCAGTGGGGCCTCCGACATCGGGCTAAGTCCGTCGAACAGGCGGGCGCCGTCGAAACACGGTCGTGCCCAGCCATGCGCCGTGGTCAGCGGCTTGATGACAGAGATGTCGCCCTCGTGCCAACTGCCTTCGGAAGTACGTCTTGATATGTGTTGGCGGTGGCCATTTCTTTCCTTTAACTACCGCTTGGAGCGGTGCGGTAGATTTGCCTCTGGGCAGGTTCAGGCAGCTGTCAGAAATTCATTCAGTCTGCTCTGCGAGAGGCTGATCTTGGGAAACCAGAGTTTTGTGCGCGGGGTCCCACTGCCGATTTGTGGATGACGCTGGCAAAAGCCTTGCACCGTCACGTCTTCACGAAGGGTGCTTTGGCTTCGTCGTCGACAGCGTGATACACTGGGCATCGAATTCGTGTTCAATCGTAAACATGCCGGCCACAGTATTCTTCGGCTGGTCCAATGCAAGAGCGCACTGCACCGTCTGTTCAAATCAGCCGCTGCCACGTTAACCGTTGGTAGTTCTTATTCGGTGCCCTCTTTGAGGATAGTTACGTAATGTTGAGATACTTGTTTTTGCTCTGGCCGGCGTGGCATTCATCGCGCGTGTGAACCGACGGACACTGTCGGGACCTGTTCCACCACCCAACCTGATCAGGGGCAACCCGCAGGCTTTTCGGGCCAATGATCGCCACGCAGCTTTATCCGCGTGTTGCGAACCGTCGAAACCCGTAGCGGAACGCGAAATTGTCGGACGCGCAAGTCGCAAGTCAATTGCGATTTCCACTTGTGGTAGACGACGTCCGGGCCAGCTGCCAACTCCTATCAGGACCGAAGACAAGGGCGGGGCGTCCCGTTATTGCCTTTTACCCTCGCGCTGATTGCGGTATGCGCGAACGAGACGAGCTCGCTTTTTCATGGGGCCACGAAGCCGCCCCACCACATCGGAAGGCCATTATTGCGCGCCAGCAAACAAACGGCGGTGGCCGGTGCGGTGATCTTTGCCGGTCTTGCCACAACTTCAGCGTGGGCGATCCAACTGCGGTCGATCGGCCCCCCCCCCCCACAAGCGACTTTGGGCACAGGTGGGGGCGCGGCGATATAAAGGATTTCGAGCTTGGAGGCAGATGCTTTGGGCACCATTCTCACCGCGCGTGGCCGGCTATAATCCGCTGCGGGGGCCGCAATTCTTTTACCGTATCCCTGATCCCGGCGACCGTTCCTCGGAACTCACCCGCCCAATGGGTCGCGTCTGGATACGGTTGCGCCAAACAGCGGCGGGGATTGTAACGACACTTGATGCGGCAGCTTGGGCCAGATTCTTTCGCCGCGGGTCAAGTATGCCCGTGTCGGGCTGCCCCCGGCATTCTGATCGCGCTGCGGCTGGGATGCTGCGCTGAAGAGGTTAAGCGCGATAAAAGCTATGCCAAAGCGACCCATAACACCTGGGCGGGCTGCTGTCAGACGCGCCCGCAAAAGGCGATGACGGGGAATCCGTGCGGGATGGTCATTCATCCGCGATGTGTTGAGCGCGAAGGTCTGAAAGATCACTGATCGTGGTTCAACCCGCTGGTATGGCGGCAAACATCTTCAGGGCGGCGACCGTTTTCGCCATGTGCAATCCCTGTGTGCGGCGGCCTATCTGGATGCAGCTTAAGGCGGGCTACAGGCTTATAGAGTCGCTGCCGAAAAGCAGATGGACGCGCGTCAGCACAAAGCTGTGGCCAGATTGCATTCTTGAAACGCCATGCCGGGGTGGGAAAAAATCACAGTGCCCAGCGAATAGATTCAACGGCCAGCGGCCAATTCAACGTCAGCGCCATAGGGGGCAGGGCCCTTTGCCACATCGGCCAGACCAGCAGACAGACAGCCACCCCAGGCCAAGTTACATGATACGCGACGCTTGGATTCCGTGCTCCAGAACGACATTATTGGCGGATGGCCCTGAGATAATGGCAAGCGCCCAGACGACCGCAGAATGCCATAGGGCGAAAACCCGTCCCAATCAACACGACGGAGGGGTGTAGGTGCCCGCGATTTTGAAATAGATGCCGCATGGTCGTCCGCCCCAACAGGGCACGGGGGCCGGTCAAAGGGCACAAGATGGTAAATCGCAGATTTGGCCAGAAGCGACATGACGAAGGCAGGCCGCATTTAGCCAAGCGTCGGCGTAAGCGCACCCCCCTGACCCGCGCAATCGGTGGTCAGTAAGATCGTTGCGGGTATGGCGAACCCCAAACCAGCACGTGGATCGTGCGTCGGCGAGGTGTCAGCGGTTGGGGTGCGGATAGCCATGAAACAAATCTAGCATTGGATTATTGTCATTCCCAATATCGATTTCACCTAAATCACGTCACTTTGCGTATCACGGCCCTATTTCCAATGGCATAGGCACCCGCCACAAAGACGATGGCTTGCACGGATCAGCGGGTTTGTTCGGCGATCCAGCGTGATCATTTTCATCGTCTTGTCGCGAAAACATTCCTGCGGATATCGCGGCCGCTTTAGCCGCGCGATGCGTTCGCCAAAGGCAACTGCTTTGACGACGGGTACAGTGAAAACGGCCCTTCGACCGACTTGGGCTTGGGGCATCGATCCATTCAGACAATTGCGGCGGCGGTTCTTTTGCACCTGCTTTGGCACCGGCGCGCCGGTCTGAGGGCTTAGCGACGCAAGCGTAGTGCATCTGCTTTTTCCGTTGGCGGGCAATTGTTGCGCGCGCGTCGCGGGCGGAATCTTCTTGTCTGGGCAGTAACGGCCCTTTGGCGGGATTCGAAACATGCCGGGAAAACTGCGGTTGGTAGGACATCGTGTGGACCCCCTTGCTCTGGTTGGAACATTATATAGAACATCGTGATGCTTTTTCAAGAGCAACGCCTTTTTCTGTGCTGTTGCATGTCTATATGTAGGGCGATGTGGTTGGCTGTTCCACAATATGGGCGTTGCAGTCGAGGTGGGGTATAGCAACGCCAACAGGAGCGCACAAAAGCGCTTCGCCTGGCTTCCAATCGTGTAGGGATAGCGCGGTGGCCTAGACCACGCGCCCCCAAAGATCGTATTCGCCGGCTTCTTCGACTTCGACGCACGATCTGGCCCAACGCTCGGTTTTCAAAGCCTTCGTCGATTGAACAGGTTGCCGCAATCTCTTGGGGCGCGGTCGGCCTTGGTGCGGCAGGTGGCGGGCTTCGGTCATCGATCTCGTCGATTGATCCACATCCATGCGGCGGCCGACTTGGCTTCAGCTTTGGCGCCAGAGATGGCCCTGCGCCCTTCTCCATAAAGCGTCCAGCGGTCCTGCTTTAAATCCGTCTGGCACGTGATCCGGCAATGCGTTTTCGGACCGCGCCCCAGCCGACGTTCTCGTATGAAAAGCCAGCCCACACGATCAAGCTGTGCCTCGTCGAGGCCAAGTCCAAGAAGGGTCTGGATTCGCCTCGGTCTCGCCCGGATAGCCGACGATGAAAGTCGGACGCAGAGGTAATGTCGGGGCAGGTGTCGCGCACGCCGGCGATTTCATTCCAGCGTTTTCGCCGCAGCCCGAGGCGGGCCATGCGTTTGAGCACATCGGGATTGTGCGTGCTGGAACGGAATATCGAGATAGGGCAGCACCAAGCCTTCGCCATCAACGGAAAATGAGGGTTTGAGCACTTGGGGGGTAGGGGGTAGACGTTAATGCAGCCGTACCATGCCCCAAGCGAGGCCCAGATCACGCGGCCAGGATTCGGTTGATATTTGCGCGCGGTGACCGCGGTCTTCGGCGTGTTTTGATATCGACGCCGTAAGCCGAAGGTATCCTGAGAGATCAACCAGCAGTCGTTCACGGTTCTGCCCACCAGCTTTTCCGGCTCGCGCAGGATTCGCGTGCGCAGGCCGTGAACTGCAGGGCGGCCCCGGCAGTCGGGGATGAGCCCAGAACTTGCACTTGTGGTTTACAGCCTTCGGAAATCTTCAGGTAGCTTTGTAGTGGCGCGGCGTCAGGCTGAGTGGCTTGCGCTGCAGCAGCGTCAATAAAACGGGATCGGGCGACGGGTCGGCCACGGACCATATGCACGGCGTCCAGCACCTGTTTCGTATTGGTGCGGCCGTGACGGCCAGAATGCGGGGGTGATGTTCGCGGATATAATCCGCTCGGCCCAAGGCAGCCGGTCACGATCACCTTGCCGTTTCCTTCAACGCCTCGCCGATGGCATCAGGCTTTCGGGCCTTGGCGGAAATCAAGGGAACCCGCAGGGTATTTACCGATCACTTTGATCTGCGCGGCATTAATCGGGCGACACGCCGTAAGCCTTCGCACGCAGGAGGCGCGTCAAAAATCGTTCGCTTGTCGACAAAGCGCCTTGGGGCAGCCAAGCGATACCATGGCCGATGGTCGGCTTGGCCGGGGCGGACGGATTGCTGATCTTGTGCTTTGGGCGCAAGATTCCGGGGTAGATTTGGTGGGTTTGTGCTCATTGAACTGCGCTATTAAGCCATGGCAAAGGGTCTGGGGAAAGCCTCGGCATCGGGGCAAAGGAGACGGGCAATGAATGTGGATTTTTCGGCAATTGGCATTCTGTTGCTGATTTAGCGGTGGCCGCTGGGGCGCTGTTTCTTGTTGCCTGCCGATCGCATTGCGCGAATCGCGGCGGATTCAACTTGCACAACCTGACCGGGGCCGCGAGGTCACGATTACGGGCGATGTAGGCCTGACGTTCTGGCCTGTGCTGGGGGTGACCGCAGGCGGGCTTGAAGTCGCAACGCAGATTGGGCCTAAGGACGGGGCGATGTTGTCTTGGCGGCCCAATGCCGGCGATGGCGTCGATGCCATGGCGCTGCTCCGGGGCGAGATCAAGATCACTAACATCGAAGCCCAAAGCCCCACGATCCGGCTTGAGCAGCGGCCGTGACGGCCGGCGCGAGCTGGCAGTCAGCGATGGCGGCGGTTGCCGGCGTCAATCGAAACGCGCCCACAGCCCCCGCCGCAGCCCGCGCCCCGCTGACGACCCAGCGGCTCGAATTACGACGCGACCTTGATTTCTATGATGCCGAAGGCTGCCGATTGGTGGCGTTTCGCAGGGTCGACCTGTCGCTCGATTGGCCTGAAAACGTGCGGGCAAGGCCGTGATCAAGGCCGCGCTGCGCCCTGCTTGCGGCTATCGGCGTGACGATCGAGGCGGACGATTGACCGCTTTGAACCAATTCCTTCAACGGCGGACATCGCCCGCTGCGCGCCCGTGTCGGCACCAAAGGCGGTGGCGTCACGCTGCGCGGTCGGGCGGGTTGAGCGGGGCGGTTGCAGGTGACTTCGTGGGTTCAAGACGTCGAATACAGGCGCTTCCTTGGCTGCTTTAGGGGCAGGTGCCGTCGCGCTTGCCGCAGGCCTGGGAAAAAAACGACTGATATAAGCTCGACTTGGACGCTGGACGCCGGACCGGCGTTTGCCCTGCGCGATGTGGTGGCCTGATCTGGGCGGCAAATGCGTTGGACAGGTGCGGCATGATATTACGCTGAACGGCACGCCGTGATTGTGAACGCGCAATTTCAACGTGGGCACGCTGACCCTGACCGGATTTGCGCGAAGCGACACCAGCGGCAGTCCCGCGCCGGCATGGGCACTTGCAGCACCTGCGCCTGCATCGTCGACCGGGGCTGCGTCACCGCGCCGATTGATGCCTTCCGCGCTTGGCGGGGTTTTTAACGGCGAAATCGCGCTTGCGGGCTGACAGCATTGATTCTGGGCCACGCTGTCACTTGGTGCAACGCGTGTTGCTGCTGCGCAACGACGGTCGCGGATTGGTGGCCGAACTGCGGCGAGATCAGAGGCTATGCCGGTGTGATCAGCGGCCGAGTTCGTGATCAACAAACCGCAAGGGCCTGTTGTGGGCGGGCGCGTTTGACATGCGCAATCCATCGCCATGCAGCCGTTGCTGCAGCAAACCGCTGGGCTGGGCGAGTTCCATGGGACGGCGATGCCGAAGTTGTCCTTCCTTGGCTCTGGGGCTCGTTGAAACGCCCCCCGATTCATGCGCTCGCTCAGCGGATCTGGGGGCGGTGAATGTCGGGCGTGCCATATCGACGGCATCGATCTGGACGCGCTGATGGGGAACTGATGCGAGGGCGCGACCGACTGTTGTTTTGGATTCACTTGCGGCGACATTCGACATGGATCAGGGCGTGCTGCGCAATGATGACCTGCTAATGCAAGCTGGCCTAACTTTACCGCCACAGGGAACGGGGCAGGTGGGGTTGGGGGCAAAGACACTGGATTTATTACCGTTACAAACCCAAGGGACTGCAGGTAAACGGCGATCGCGCGTCGAGCCATTCTGTTGCGGCATCTTCGGGCCGTGGGCCGCGCCCCGGATCAAGCCGGTATTTGCAGGGCGGGCGGTCGACATGAACTTTGCCAAAGAAAAGGAAAAGGGCCCGCCAGAAGCTCTGAACGAAAACTTGAGGGGAGCTTGGCGTGGGTCGCGGCCAGGACGGGCAATTCGGTCGAGGATGCGTTGCAAAGCAAAAAGTGAAGACGAAGCTGCGGCTGCGGTTTGTTCAAGCTCTCGACTAGGGGCAGATGCCTCGGCGGTTCGAAACGTCAACGAGATACGCGCTTTTCCGGCAGCGTTTTTGCAGGTGGCGCGGCGGCGCAGACACGTTGGCCGCCGCGCCCCGTCTTTCCTTGCCGCGGGCTGGGGGCGTTAAGGCTGGTCGCCAAGGCGCAAGGGAGCACTCCAATGGACAATGATCTTTTCACTCTTTCATGACCGGCCCTGGACGAAAATGGCCGCTTTGCGATTTTTCGGGGGGCGGTTTGTGTCGAAACCTGATGCCGCTGTCCTCGAGCCGAAGGCGGGAATATGAAAAAAAGGCCAGACGGACGACATCTTTGGGTGAAATGATACGACCTTGTGGGACCACTACGTTCGGTCGCCCCAGCCCCTTTGTATTTCGCAGAGCGTCTGGACCGTCATCTGGGCGGTGCCAAAGTCTATATGAAGCGGGACGAAGCTGAACCACCCGGGCCGCGCATAAGAATCAAACAATGTTGTTGGGCCAGATCATTTCTGGCGCGTCTCATGGGCAAAAAAAACGGATCATCGCGGAAACCGGTTGCGGGGTGCCAGCACGGTGTTTATGGCTACGGCGACCGTCTGCGCCAAGTTCGGGTCTGCAATGCGTTCGTTTTATATTGGGTGGCATGACGTTGAACGTCGGGCCCCCAACGTGTTCCGCCATGCGTCTGCTGGGGGCGAAGTGATCCCCGTGACGCTGGGCGGTGGGCACCGGCTGAAAGACGCGATGAATGACGCGCTGCGCGATTGGCGTGACCAACTGTTGCGCGATACCTTCTATTAGCATCGGCCACAGTTGCCGGCCCGCACCCCTATCCCGCGATGGTCCGCGATTTCCAATCGAATCATCGCAAGGAAGTGCGCGAAAACAGATGAATTGCCCGCCGAAGGCGTTTTGCCCGATACGCTGATTTGCGGGCGATTGCGGGCGGGTCGAACGCGATTGGGGGGCTGTTTCTATCCGTTCCTTGACGACAAAGACGTGAAACATCATCGGCGTCGAGCCAGGCGGGCAAGGGTGTGAACGAAAAAATGGAGGCATTGCGCGTCGCTGACCGGTGGGCCGCCCCGGCGTGCTTACGCAACCGCACCTATCTTGTTGCAGGATGACGACGGGCAGATCCTCGAAGGCTTCATCTATCTCCGCGGCGTCTAGTTACCCCGTATTCGGGCTGAACATTCCTGGCTCCACACATTGGCCGCGCGCAATATGTGTCGATTCACGATTAAAGAAGCGCTTGGAGGCGTTCCAGCTTGAGCTGCGCGCTCGAAGGGATCATCCCCGCGCTCGAACCCAAGCACGCCGCTGGCGCATCGTGATGAAGATCGCGCCAGAGCTGGCCAAGGATCATATCATCTGCATGAAATGTGGGGGGCGCGGCGACAAAGACATCTTTACCGTCGCAAGGGCGCTTGGTTTTGGACATGGAAAATCCTAAGGCATCAGAGGGGGCGGTTCATCGCCCCCTTTGCTTTTTGGGCTTGCTTTTAGCGGGTCAGTTCCAGGAATATCGAAAATTCGCTTTTCGACCACAGGTGGCAGGAAACATCAGCCGGCGGCACGCTTGGTTTGTTGACGCGTTCAAACACCGCCACATCGGGCCTGCACCGTTGCCATCACCGGCAAACTCGGGTGGCAGCTGCGTTTCGTAAGCGGGGGCGTCTCCCCGCGACGTAACCCACGCCCGCATAGATCGCTGGCCCGTCCCGCAAGCGTGATGAACCCCCATAGTGGCGCTTGCGATCCGCTGAGCTTTTCGAAAAATAAAACCGTGCCCTGAAAGCGTCAGGCGGCATTTGGAAACGGCTATAGACCACCAGCGCCGGCATTCCCCCCCAGCCTGATCGTGCGGCAGGACCAATCCCCTTGCTTAACTTCGTCAAAGGCGACCTGGCGGCGTGCCGGAAAGCGCCCGCCAGCGCGGCGAGGTCCTCCGCGCTGGACGCTCTTGGAAGCGCTTGCAGCAAGGGTGCCCGCGACGGCTTCGAACCGGTCAGACGGGAGTTGTTCCTGCGGGCGCAGTCGCCTCTTGCGCAATTGCGGGCAGTGCCCCCAAGGCATCGCGGTCAGGGTCAGGGCATACCGCAGCATTCAGTTGCCCCCTGCCTCAGGGTCAGCGCATGGGCCTTGCAGCACGCGCAGGCGGCACGATATCCAGCGCGCCGTGATGGGTCGCCTCAAGATGGACAATGGCCGCACCCTCGTCGGCGGCCTGGCAGGGAACCCGTCACGCGGCATTAGGCCCACGCCGCATCCCCGCAGGACAGTCCGGCAAAGCCGAATCGGGGGCGCGGGGTGCTTCAGGTCGTTGCCGACCATATTTGGAATAGGCCAGGGAAAAACTTCGGCCGTCATGATCGCGCAGGACCGTGTGGCTGCCCTGGAATCGCGGCACAGGGTATTACTGACCCGTCGCGGAAAAAGCCGTCACAGGGGTCGGTTGCCACAGACGGCCAGCGGGCCGCCAAGGATATTGATGCCTGTGGGTCAGGTTGGTCATTTTGCCCCCAAGGCTGCGCTGATCTGGCGAAGATGGGCGATGTTCTGATCGCTGGTACGCCCGCCTCGCGGAATTTTGCGGTTCGGCGGCATTTGTCGCGCATCACCACCCCGCGGCGCGGTTGATGTAGATGTATTGACCTACACACCGCGGGCCATGGAATTCACCCTCTGTCGCAACTTCTGGGGGATCCACCACTGGTAGCCATAGCTGATTTGCCCCTCTGCGTCGGGGCCGAAGCGCGGTAGAGGCGCGACCCATTCCGCTGCACGATCTGCTGAACCGTTGTAGCGCCCGTTTGCAGGAACATCTGCCCCCATGCGGCATAATCACGAGGTGGTGAGGTTCAATCCGCCCAGCACAAAAACGCCACGCCCGCGCCGTCGGACGTAATAGGGGGCGTGTTCCAGCCCCATAGTTGTGATGACCTTTTCCGACAAAAGATCGCGTGACAGAACCGCCACGTCCGCCCCCCGCACCGACCATGTCCGATGACGTGGGTGTCGATCGACACATTACTGGCCACTTGGCTGCCCGGTGTGGTTAAACGTATTCTTGAGGCCTGCGGTAAAGTCGTCCAGTTCTCCGCCAAGTTGCCGGAGGGCGCGCCCATTTTGTTGAATGTCCGAATCCGGGTCCAGATACGTCTTCGTCAAAGCAAAGGTGACGCCGCTGGCCATGTTCAAAACACGTTGCCGGCAGGCGTCGCCCCGTCGTAGCGGTGCCTTTCCAGCGTTGGGCCGCATAGGTTCCCGTTGACCTGATCCTCAATCGAGGCGATGGCCCCTTCGTCCAAACAGGATGCCTTACAAGGGCGGAAAAGGTAGCTATTGGCGACCGAACAGCTGATCGCGCAGGTCATTCTGGCTGATGCCCCTTAAAGTAGTTCTTCGTAAGTGATCTGCCCGTTCCTTCAGCACGACCAATGCCGTCACATCCCGCGCCTCGATTCATCGTTGACCTCGGCGGGTGGCGCGTATTCGGCACCGTAAGACAGGCTCTGCCGTGGGCCATCGCCGCGCGGACAGGGGTTTGGACAAGAAAGGCCGCGTCCATTTTATGGCTGAAGTTATGCACGATCTTGTCTTTCGCAAAAGAGCGAATTCACCGCAAGCAGGCCGCGTGATCTCTTCGCGTTTCCACAGTCCCACAACGACCATTAGCCACGACAAGAGCCAGTAAAATACGGCCCAGCCACTTCCCGAATGTTGCGCCATGAAAAATCCTCCCTGATATGCGGGGGTACCCAAGCACGAAGGGCATGCGGTGGTGCCAGATTAAACTTGGCGTCAGCGGTGTTAGGTCCAAATCGATCCAGCCGGCCGTTGAAAATCGACCCCGCGCCAAGGGCAGGGTGATGTCACCAGAGCCAGCAGGCCGTTTAGGGGTCAAACGCGGGCCCCTTTCAGGCCCGAGGCCGTCTTGCTCCATCGACAGCCACGCCAGCGGGCGGTTGCGTTGTGTGGGCGCGTTTGCCGGCGGCCTCTATCAAGGGCCTTTACCGCGGGCCTGTTGCGTCCTTGGGGGAAATATTGCAAGCGACGGTGTGCTGGATCAGATGCAGGCAGCCCTTGGGGGATTTGGGGGCAGCAGTGGCGCGCCCAGCCAGTCTACCGCATCCACCGCCTTGCACCTGCGCCGCCATGACGAAGCAGCCGTCCGGGTCCAGCGTCAGCCGGTCGGGTGTCCGCCCAGGATATAGGACATCAAATCGCAGCAAATTTGGATCGGGCGCGTGGGATCAAGGGGGTTCAGAATCGACGCCCTTGCGCTTTTCTATCTGGCGGGCGTGATCGGCTGGCGGCAGCTTGCCGCTCCAGTCCGGAGACAGCAGGATCGTTGACATATTCGGGACCGTACCGGTTGCCCGTTCGATTCAAGCACGAAGTGGTTCCCAACATTCAGGTTCAGCCCGCCAGCTGGCCCCCAGTTCGGACAGCGGGATCGGAAGGTTGAATTTGCCTGCGCAGCGACGCGGGCACCCGCGTATCAACGCGGCAGAGCGTCGGGACCTCCGTCGTCTTTGCGGGCGCGCTGTCGGGTCCAGTCAAGCAGGGAAGGCTTCCGTGCGTTGGTGATCGCGTCGGCGACGGCCTCTGACAAGGCGGGCGTCGCTGGGGGGGGCCCCCTTTTTTTTTTTTTATGGGGCGGGTAAAACGGCGATCAGCGCAGGGCGCTTTGCGTTTCAACACCCAATGCATTGCAGCCCGCCGGCGATCGCAGCGGCAGCGAGGGCACCAGGAGGGGGCCCGATATCCCCCTCCCAAAAAAGCGCGAATTTTGGCGGGGCCAAGGGCTGTGTCTGCGGGCCAAGGTTTCCCGCGCCAGCACGCGCATTTCAGCTGCCCCATGAAGGAGAGTCTAATGCGATGCAATGGGTCTTGCCTGCTGTTCCAAAGGCGGCTTGCAAGTGTCATTTGAAACCGGTTCCCAGTAGCTTTTTGCATCGGGTTGCCGCTCGTCCTTGATTTGGCGGCAAGGGCTCGGGGTTGTGCCGCTGGTTGTGGGGCTTTTGGCGCCTGCGCTTGGGGGGGTTTTTTTTTTGGCCGGCGCAGCCGCCGGTTTCTTCGGCCGGTTTTACCCAGGATCGTTGGCGGGGGCGGGACGCGCAGGGGGCCGGACGGCGTTCATAAAAACTTGGCCATATCGGCCCACCGCGGCCAGTTCGGCTGCAACCGTCACTGATACCCGCCAACAAAACCATTTTCATTTCCAAGGCCAGTCCTGGTCTTTGCCTTGGGCCCAAAAGGTCCCGCGCAGCCAACCATAGGCCGGGGGACGGGGGGCGTTCCTTTTGTGGGGCCCCCGGGTGGCCCCCCCACGCCAAAGGGGGCGGCCACGCCCGTTTTTTTTCAATTTAAGTTTCCGGGGTGCCCGGGGATTAATTGGGGAAAATTTTTTTCCCTCTCCTCT
>Ga0163217_1035067_pt1 | contig 12100 bp, 8 predicted proteins | sample SynspAceP_FD_185933 | JGI IMG/M metagenome (GOLD analysis project Ga0163217, IMG submission 185933) | Saline lake microbial communities from Ace Lake in Antarctica - Synechococcus sp. Ace-P (PacBio error correction) | ecosystem: Environmental > Aquatic > Non-marine Saline and Alkaline > Saline ... | reverse complement strand
TACCTCAATGATTTTCTGCCAATTGGCTATCGGGTAGGAGGTCCCAATTTAGCCTACCTGCACTGGTAGTTTGGATTTTTGCCCTGCTACACTCATAATGATTTTGCAGCAATCTTAATTATTTTTTAGAGAAAATACTCCAGGAGCGTTAAATTTGCTCGATTCATCCAGGCCCATGGCCATCGGGTTTATCATTTTTTGCAGCTCAAAAAGCGATCGGGAAAATGATCCCAAACTACGGAGGCAAAGGTATTGCGTACTCATCTCTTACCTTCATTTCTTTCTTTTAATAGCTCGCTTATATATTTCCTTTGCTTTTGCTCGGGGAGGACTGAGCACTTCGGATTTAAATACAAAAAGCCAACCCACTTGAAAAAGATGCACCACTCAAAATCCCAATGGGCAAATTTATTACTTGTGGGCAGGAACCTTAGCCCTTGCTGCGATCCTCGGGGCAGTACAAATCTCATGTCAATTATTCTTTCGGAAAAACTTCTATCGAAACCGGAAGCTTTGATCCTTTGTGGTGTCCAAGTATGTCTTACCTGTTACACAGAGTTTGGGGATTTCAAACATTATTTAAGCCTGAAGAATTCTTACTGGCTATGCCATTCAAGGGAATTCCAGGGCCGACTTCTCGATTTCATCATTTTGTGGGTGCCTTGTCATTTGCTGTGAGTGATGGCCATAGGCAGGCTTTTTATAGGAGGATTTATTCAGCTGCAGCAGGTATTTTCTTAACCTGGGATTTTTCTGATATTTGTTGTTTCATTCGCTTTTTGGGACCAATTAAAAAAAATACCGCCCAGTCAGAGCAGCATTGGAGGGGATAAACGCAGTCTCTTGCGGAATTGCTGATCTCTGCTGCCTATTTACTTTTTAGCCACTGGGCTAATGGGCATCAATATCTTTTTCATCTAGTTGACCTACATGCTCTTACAGTTCACAACAATTTCTTCTCCTGCAATCATCGCTGGTGCATTTATTCTTGGCATTATCTAAATCAGATTTGGATTCTAGATTCGGTATTGAATTAGGTCCGAAAGGAACAAGATTAGGCATTTTACACGTTTTGAATTTTAAACATGATTCCCTATCTTTCTTCTATGCAGGCCTACGAATTCATTAAATAACCTTATTCTCCGTTTGAACTCAGTGACCAAAAACTGGGAAGGCACTTCTTAGGATGGAGGGGATTCGAAGAATGTGTTACCTGTGTGGATTCCGGAAAATTTATGGGATTGGTAAATGGTGATTGATTTTCGACTGAATACGCTTGAATACCGATTTCGGATTTTGGTCCTGAAAATGCTGGCCTGTGGGTTTTGCTGATCAAACATATCTACGAGGTCCTCTGCGAGTGAGTTCAGGAGCAATCCATTTCAATGTTGGTAGCTGTATGGATCGGGAATTCACAATACTTAAGGTGTGTCACAGTGGAAGATTCTATTTCAGCATTCGCAGGATAGTTTTAAATCTATCCAGTCGCAGGGGAGTGTATTGATTCTTCTTTATGAAATGAATGAATATAGTCTGGCTGAAGATCTCGGGAATATCGAAAGTGGAGAACACTTAAAATCTTAAGCTTCATTTATCTCAAATGACCCATTAGATCAGGTCAAAAATCAAAGTGACCTTAAAAATCAACAAACCAGATTACGATCTATAATCTCAAAGAACCTTAGAGCGATTTGCTTAAAAGTTTTGGATCAATACCAAGAAGAAGCCTGAGCCGTCAGCACTGAAGAGGACGAATTGGCAACCTTGCTTCAATTTTATAGATATTTGAAGTATGAAAAGTCCCACATGGCTTGGCTTTTGAATCGAGTATTTTTTAAAAAGTAAATTCTTTTTCTCAGTCCCTAGCACATTCAAATTTGGAAACTTTTGTTACCAAACAATTTGAAAAACAAACTTTAAGCTTTTCCAATTCTAAAATCGAAATTTAGGGTTTTAGAAATAAAGCAGAAAATGTCTCAATGGATTTTAATGAATCCATTGGGGAGACGGCACTTTATTTGGATACTGTCTTGCCAAGTGGCAGCCTTGAAATCCCAAATTCTGGTATTTGAATACCAGGTAGATTGGGTTTTTTTAGCCACTGTAGCACTGAACTATTGAGAAGCCCATCAATTTTCTTTGCCGGAGGAAATTTTCAATTGGAGCCTTCGAACTATTGATCAGTCTAGAAATCAAGCAAAATCCCTTTTTGGAAGCATTAATTTTGCTTTTGAATGAGTTTACCAATTCACAAAAGAGATACTTTCTTCGATTGATCACCGTTCACACCTACATTGATGGAAAATACCTTAAATAGCTATTGGGCCATGGACAAATTATAGCCACTCCAACTGGTTTACAGTATCTTTAAGCTGCGGGGGACCCTTGATCTCACCAGAGGCAAAAAACTTGTAATTACTCCGGTAAGTCCACATAAACTTAAATGGTCAGACCGATCATAGTTTCGGACTGCAAGTGAAATAAGTTTTACCATATGAAGGCCGCTCCGGAAAAGTTTCTAATCTCTCTCGATTTCCGACCACTTCATTTCCTTCAGAGGCTCCAAATTAGTGGTAAAAAAAGAAAGTTTCGAAGCGAACTTGATCAAGCTTCCGATTACAACTCTTTGATACGCTTAGAGAAAAAACTAAATTGGGGCTTGATAGAGAAATTGAATTTCAGTTTCCAAAAAAATAATCTCAATTTAAGCTTAACCCAATTATTAACCCGCAATACCAAGATGCGTTTTTTAAACGTTTGGTACTTCATAACTTGCATCGTCATTGAAAAAAAGGGTCAAATTTTTCAGATTTCTAATACTTACTGCTTTTCAGCTTTCTATTTATCGGTTGACGCCAGGGATCTTTCGCCTCAAAAGTATGAAATTAGGAGGAGAATAGGCTTCGCTGCCTTATTCGGTGATATTCATTTCGGAAAATTGGACCCGGGCCAGTTAGGACCCCAAGTCACGTTGTTGGCAAGAGGAAATTTTGACAATGTTTGGACGCTTCGAGTTGCATTAATACGGCCATTATTCAGGCAGCTGATAGCATTAAAAAACAATTGGATGAATTTTGGCCCGAATTCGGGGATGCCAGATTCAGAGTGGGTGCATCGAAGGGTCGCAGTTATGGAAATTTAATTTTCTGGATATTTGAGAAATGGTTCTGAATCAGATTTTTCCCCTTATGCTTTCTTGAGAATTGATATAGCGTATTCCTTATTGAAAGGAAACACCTACGCGTTTAAATTCCTCTCTCAATAATAACTTGAGTTCGGTGGTTATTCCTTTCGGAGGTGAAGTTAAATATCGCCTCGTGATCGTTGGGACTTTAGCTGCAGAACTAGGCTTTAAACCCACATTCACAGATTACCTAGATAGAATAGATAGCACAGAGGCCTTCAATTCCTAAATTCGGAGATCCGCCAAACCCAAATATTCCCTTATGGGATTAACTTTGGAATTCCTGTACGACAAGTGACTGGTATTACTTTCTTGGGGTAACAATCAGTACACTTTGCCTCCACAAGTGCTACGCTTATTAATATTATGCTACTTCTAAGTTAGATAATTGAAAAAGAAATTAGGCATTTGTACCTCCCAAAAAAATTAGGTTCGGAAAACGAAGGAATGAAGGATATACAAGAACCGGAAACAGAATACCCGACATATTGCAATTATCATTGGATGGCAATGGCCGCTGGGCCAAGAAAAAAGGCTGCCGATGAGGATTTTGGACACCGGGACATGCCAAAGGCGTGAAAAGATGCAATAGAGGGTGCTGGAAGAGGCTGGGAGGTTGAATTACTTAACATTATTTTCATTTCTCTACAGAGAAATTGGTCATCGACAAAAGGTATGAAATCAATGGTCTCATGGAATTGTTGGTAAAAACCATTACGATGAGGGTTTCCAATGATGATGAAAATAATATCCGCCTTCAATTCCATCGGTTTGATATTCAATAGTCTACAACTTTCGGCTTATTTCCAAATTGATGGAAGCCCAAGAAAAAACGACTTCTGCTAACAAAGATTAAAGTCGTATGGCCCCTTAGTTACAATGTGGACAATGCGGAACTCACACAGCGGGCACAAACGCATTGCTCAAAAAGTCTCGGAAGGAAAATTAAATCCAGAAGATATCACCCAAACAGTGGTAGCGATCATCTGGACACTGCCGGTATTCCTGATCCTGAACTCATGTCAACTAGTGAGTGAGTTTAGACTGGAGTAATTTTTCTCCTTCTGGCAGCTGGCCTATATACAAGAGATGTTATTTTAACTTTCCTGTTATTGTCGGCCAGTTTAGAAAGGCACCCATGAAGCCATTCACCGACTACCAATCAAGGAGCGGAGATTTGGATTGACAGGTGAGCAAGTAAAATCTTAAGTTTTGATGAAAAAAATATCTACTTAATTTTATTTTGTTCTGGTTGGCGGGCAGCTCATGCGCACAGATCCGTTTGGGCCAAAAAGTCGCTATGCTTCGAGCAAGCCCAATAGATATTTTTGAGAGCTTAATTATGCCACAGGCCGAAAACCTACCGGAATCGCGGAGATCAAAAGCTTGTAGGCTTGTCCACTCTTGATTAAATTGCAATTATTTCACTATTTCAGGATTGAAGTCGATGATCAAATTGAAGTACCTGGAGAGCTGCTATTTTCCTCTGCGCCAAAAAGCCTTTGGGACAGGGAATCATTGAGTGATGTGAAAAAATCTTAGTTACTTAAATGAAGCGACGACAATTTACTTGCTTTTTAGACCTTACTGAGCGTCCTAGATTCTCCCGATTGATTTTCAGGATGAGCAACCAAGAAGTGAATGAAGATAAAAGTCAATATCAGAGGTCGAGTAGTTCGAGATGACGTAATTGAATAACGCCAAACAAAAATATTGAAAAATACTATTTTGACCAAAGGCTCATCTCAATGGCTGAGGTAAAAATCATTCAAGAGCGAGACACTACCACTTTACAAAACTCAGTAAGCTTCGCTTGATGTTATTCAAACTCAAAAGTGAGATAAACGAGATGATTTTTACGAAATGAAGAAAATAACTGACGCTAAGCTTTAAGGGCAAATTAAAGAATACCAAAGAGCATGCGCGAGTTAGCATATTCAAAGTGCGTTATACCCGACTAGAGACTGCAACTCCCAAAAGGACGTAAGAACACCCTATTTTTATTACTGAACAGTGCTTCGTCAGAGGATGCGAAAATTACCTCAATAAGAATTTCAAGCTCAATTTTTCAGCGGGTCGAAAAATACATCCCAAAAGAGTCATAGAAATGACAAGGAGAGGTGTGATTAACTTCTATCAAAGCAAGGGTTTCCGTGATGCCAAAAATCGTCGCAGATTCCATTTTGCTCGGTGGGAGGACAAGATCAATATTGATATTTGCGCTGGATGGAAGAGCTAAGAAAGTACTAATTACCGAATACTCCTTCAATGGAAATTAACATTCATCAGATGCCTGTATTGCTAGCAAACTAGGAATTCAAAGAGTGATGTATATGATAAAGAAAAACTGGGACAAACGACTAAATTACGATTCCTGCAAAAGGTGATTGACGTCAGTTCCCTATATCCAGGACAACGATATTTTGTTTTCTTTTAATATTGACCCAGTAGAAATCAATGTGGGCAGGAGACTCGATTGATTTGGGAAATGCGGATTTTTGAAGGGCCTCAGGTTACGGTAAAATAGCGTAAATATTAAAGGAACGAACGAACTTCTGATCACGTGGTGATGCGGAAATTCGGAATTCACCCAGCAGTCAGAAATTTAAACCGGGCGCTCATAGTACGAAAACTATTCGTGAGCATTTCGACTCTTGGTTACTTGAACCTGAGAAAATAAATCCCGAATCTAGGGCCAAACTTTCGAAGCCAGCGACGTCGATATCACGTTCGAATTAGGAAGAGCGACCAATGATCAGATTAGTTATCTGGTGATGGGGAGGATTTTACGGCTTCTGTCGGAACAGTAGGCCTTCTCTTTCAATAACTTTTCAATAAAAATATTGGAGATTTCGAATAAAGTGGGATCCAACTTCCAGTAGGGCGATTGGTCAAAAACTATCGCTTTCGGGTTAGCCAATGGTCGATTCTTTCCGAAATTATTCCCTATCCTGACAGAGCCTTGGTTTGGGGTAAAAAGCCAAATGCCTTAAGCTTTTCCTTCAATCACTCCGTACAGCGTTCAGGTTCGATTTTCTTTCAACCAAAGCAAATTTTTGGAAATGAACTTTAGGGATACTTTCAAGAATTACCGGAGGTACTTTGGACTTGCAAGCGCTTGTGACTTGGCCGTGATGATTACTTTACATAAGTAATTTCTTTGCGATTCCAAATTTCATGAATTGACCCAAGCGCTTACTTCATTCGGGTTTTGAGCTACCACAGGTCCGCATCAAATAGTATTACCCTAAATACAACGATAGCACGAAATTAACATCATATCCAATCTACCCAAGATTCGTTCGAAATCATGCTGGCTATCTCAGCGATACGCCTTATTCTGCTTTGAATCAATTAAGATCGAATCGGAGGTCACCTGATGAGGAAAAGTACAATGTTTAGAATATATAGTGGATGTTTGATGCCTCGATTACACCCCCTTGTTTGGTTCAACTAATGGTTGCTTAGTGCAAGAGCACAGCGGCTTCTTAGGTTTCTTACGGTGTAAAATTGGAAATCATTCCATTGGAGCGAATTTGTAATGAGGGAGATGGTTATGACCTTCAACAATTTTGCATTTAGGTTCAGGAAATCATTTGGTCTGAGAGGTTGTATGGAAAATCAATCTATCCTCCAGGCTAGAGATACAAGAGGCCCACAGCTAATCCAGATCCTTATGGTGGGGTGGGCTATAAACCAAATATGTGATGAAGTTAGATACTAGTATCTTCCAAAAATTCCTTCACTTACCATCTTATGTCCTAGGCATTTGCAAGGCAGGAAATAACTGGGGATCTTACCCAAAGCTTTAACCCATATGACTTTTGAAGAAATCATTGCAGGTATGGGTGCGAGATGATTTAGCCAGCGTTTGACTCTTAGGATTGATTGGGGATATGGATTTGATCGATTACCCTGGTCAGACCAAAAGCAGTGGACCTCAGTTACCACCTTTACCATTGGACAGCAATTCAATAAGTTTATTTCAGCGAAGTTTTGGTTAATTTATGCAAAATTTGAATTGTTGAATCGTTTGGAGTTAAATCCTAAATTAGAAACCAAACATAAGCATGGAATTAAATCGCTGAACAATAGTATTTTTTTTGCTGCATCATAATGCTTTCAGCAAGGGAATTAGCCGCCTCAAAAAAGATCGGTATACATCGATTCTGAAAATACATTTCCTAAATAATTCACCCGATTCATAAAGTAATCCAGATGAGCTTGAAAATATCAGTACCGAGTGGAAAAAAACAGGCCACAGGGTTTTTGATAAGAGATTAAAGATCTTTCGACGCTCTTGAAAGCTGAGAGTTGTTTTATTGACAGAAGAAATGTATCAGCAAAGGCTGGAACTAATCAAATTGAAACAAAAGAATCCCAAGAATATCAATAGTCGTATTTTTGGGACAACGGACAATATTTCCAAAAACAAGCAGAATTGCTTCAAACCCACTTCAATCGAAATCTACGATGCGATCGAGCGAAGTGACCAGAGAACAATCTGCGGATGTATATTTGATAAGGCTGCTTCCTTCGGCAATTATTCTGGACTGATCCTAGACATTGATTACTCTGAATTTGTTTGGAAGAAATTAGGAATAGAAGACAACAAATTAAAAGAAACCAAAAAAATGATGAAGTAAAAGTTATCCTTTCCGCAGTATATTGCTTGCGCAGGATTGGTCGCTCAGCGCAGGAGAATTAAAATCGGGTACACCAGCTTGATTCATAATGGATTTGATGCCAGTAGATGGAGCAAATGAGCTGATATTCAGGACTATCCAGACCCAAATTGCAAACAAACATCCAGACTAAGGCTGCTGATTTCAGCGTCAAGTTCAGACCTTACCAGCAAGCTGCACAGTCCATGACTGAAGAGGCTAGAACTTGCTAAGGAAGCTGAATTGACCAAAATCCAGAATGATCTTCAAAAGTATGAGCAAGATGCTCAAGTATTTATCAGCGGAAAATTAGGGGCGAGTTACTTGAAGGGCCTGTCCAAGCTAAGGGTAGTTGAATGCAATAGCTGTGGCTGCAGAAAAAACAACTTATACGACATCTCGCAGAGACTGCCGGACATCTCCAATCCTTCTTTATACAAAAGAGCAGGAATAAGTCATGAGTTGGTATTAGCAAAAGCCTTAACCTTAAGGCTTCCTACTCCTCCGGGCAGGAAACAAGAGTCAATAAATAACATCTATTTAGGGTCTTCTGATTGATTTCAAGAAGACTTTTTTTTAGTTTAGGATATGCCCAAAAGAATCTCAAAGACAAAATTTTCGAAAAGCCCGGAAGCAATCTGGTCGATTTTCTATGCCGATTTGTGTAAGTCCCTGCCTGGCTATGATACGGTATCCATCGAGGAAGTATCTTCGAATTTGGAGGGGAAAATCAAAACTGCTTAAAGTAAACATCGACAAGCCAACCCCAGCTTTCTCAACAATTTGGTAATCCGAATTTCTATTTCCGCACTATATCCTCTTTCAAAAAAGGAAAAATCCTTTTGGCGAAAAAGGGGGAACATTACCAAACGTGATCTGGAAAAGGCGCCTGAAAGATTTACATACAAAAAAGCTCTATCTCGGGAGGGGGCCTGGCCGCGGGGGGCCTATTTTTTTTAATTAAATAAAGAATTTGAGTAATCACTTCTTGCTCCGAAAGGAATCTATAATGCCCTCGCTTATGGTCTTTTTTATCCAAACAGCATAAATCACCGGGTTCAAGAGCTGTCACATCATAGCCTAGATGTGCAAAAATTACTTCTGTTACTTATTTCTGTTTCTATCCAACATGAAACTCCAATCCATTGATTTTCCGATCCAAGGACAAACACCTCGCAAATACATCCACCAGCAACTGCTCCGTCCTCGGAAGTGTTTAAGCCAGCGATAATCGCCTCTTCATCATTTTTGGTCAAAGGTTTGTCAAGCGAGACATTGATAGTTTTACTAATTTCATTGGAAAGGATTGAGGAAAGCTTAGCTGCTAGTTCACCATCATTAGTAAACAGGATAACCCTGTGGTATTGCGAATCGAGTCGACCGACGGAAAAAATACGCTCTTCGCAGGCGTTTGACCAAGTTCATTCACAGTCTTTCGACATTGGATCTTCCGTCGGTGGTGATAAAGTCTTTGGCTTATTAGCAGGGAACGTAAAACTGGCTTTCTCAGGAATTGATTTTTCTCCCTTGTAGACTACTCGACTGTTCGTTTTCTTTCCTGCCCATCTCTGTTACAGATCTCTCCCATTTCACGGTGATCAAGCCCTGAGCAATCATTTGAATCAGCCTCACGACGACCACCAAATTCCAGAATTTTGAGATAAACTTATTGAGGTCTAATTAAATCCTTCTTCTGCTTTGTTCAAGCTTTTCCTTCTTGGAAGGAAGGCTATCAAAACTATAACGGGACGATCTAAATTCGTGTCCTGATCGACAAATCGATTCTTGCCAAAACCTTTGGGTCCCTTACTCTCCTTCTTATAAACGGGCGTTCCAGAGCTCATAAAAAATAGGTCAGCTGACATTTACCTCTTCCCTTTATTAGACTTTACCTTCCTCCTTGCGATGAGGCTACTAGGCTTTCCAGATTTTAAAATCTTTATTAAAAGGTTGTTCGGATCGCTTTCTCAGGTAGATGGAAAAACGCTTTGCTCCAAACGGCGGGGCCTCTGATTTCTTGAATCTCAGTATCACTGGATTTTTTAAAAATTTCTTTTGGGGAGGATTCGCTCGGGACGTTAGGATTATCGAATCTATTTCATTTTTCCTTCGATCAAAACTTTTCGCTGGGCCGTTCTTTTTCCCTGGCAATGTTGATTTTTTTTCACAAATCCTTTTTTCCTTGCCTCAGAAAGGTCAAAATTTCTGAACTGGTTGATTTTTTTTCTTTAAAAACCCACCTTTGAATCCTTTTGAGTCTGCAGTTTCTTTTTCCCTTATATTGAAAAAAGGCTGTTTTTCGGATTATTATTTATTCATAAGTATGAACATCACTGCTGTTAAATTTGTTTGATTAATAGCTATTGACATTCAAAAGCTTTAATCGGGCCTGCCAAAGATACGTGCTATACTTTTAAAAAAAACAGCAACTTCAAAATTAAACCTAATTATTAGATTTGATAATTAATAAGCTGTTAGCCTTTCGAACGGAAACCCTCACTCAGAAGCAAATTCCTTTGCTTTACCTTCTTTCCAAACCATAGCTTTCATAATCATATGATACCACGCTGAACCAGTTTGCATTAGACAATTGCAATATCCACCGATTTTATTGCCTTTTCACCCGCCCAAGGGCTTTGATCATGGACCGCTGTGGAAATCATAATTTAAAATTAAATTCTGGGCCGTTCCAGACTTCAATTCGGTACTTTCCGGTTACGGGAATTCAGACCTACAACTGCCTCAATTGCAAAGTCAACTTCATCTTCGAAAGAGGGAGAATTGGATTGCAAAGTTGATGCTTCCTGTCAATAAGCCCTTCGATCTAGCACTCTCACACTCCAATATACATAAGATAGTCCCTGAAGCCGCCAATTACCAATTACGTCATCTTCATTGAACCGTTTATTCTTGAATATCTTTTCCAAGCTTGGTCTCTTCCATCCTCTGCATTTTTCGACCGCTTTTGCGGATTGGCCATTGATCTCCGCCCGCTATCAAACCAATCACCCAATCAATTGGCACTCCGTAGGTAGGCGGGGAAACCATTTTCGGGGAAAAGGGGGGGCGGGGCCAAAATCTAGAATGCCTAATCTACCACGGGTCCTGCACATGTAGATCAATCTTCCTTCCCCTCGCTCCATCGCGGAACTATCGCAGCGACCCAAATCAGAAATAATGGAATATTAATTGCACACCAAACGGGACTTTCTTGATCCTCCGCATTAATATTTCTAATAACTCTATGACAGTCATCGCTCGAGATTGTCATATAAAGGAGGTGCTTTTCGGGTTTACCCATCAGCATTTCTTTGATGATATAAAGTCAAGTCCCGATTAGACTTTCTGTATAAGGTTCACATTAATTTCATTATCGTAAGCAGCCTTTCTCAGGATTCACTCATTATCAAAAAGCGATTCGACCCTACGAAATTGACTTGCTTCTTACGGTAGTCATGGTATTGTGACGTTGTTTTTTAAAAAAAAATCCTGGAATGAATTAATTAATAAAGCAAGTAGCAATACCGATCTGATTTATGTTCGTGATAAAACCTACAAGAAGCTAGCAATAATCGATTTGGAAAAGGCTTTTGAATAAAACATGCTCTTGAATCATGGTCAGCCGTTCAAACCAAATCTTTTCCATAGTCTCATTCTTGATCGATTCAGGCATTTCATCATGGATGAAATCACTCAGAAACTTCCTCCCGATGTTGTAACCTCCACCAACCGCTTCATCACTAGGATATATCGGGAGCTGGTCCCGTATCTATGATCTTTTTGTCCGTCCGTAATCACAATATTTGAGCAGTGCAAGGATACATTTGAAAGCCCTGATTTGTGTCCGCAGGTTAGCCTTTGCGGCAGCGAAAGATTCATGATCAACCTTCAATCTTAGCATTTGGAAAAATTGTTTCAGCGCAGAAGTCACTTCATCTTTCCGGCCTGACTTGAGCAGCCTGCGCCATAGTATAGATTTCTTCAATCTCGATTTCCAGATTAACCAGAAAATCTCCCGCATTTCTGAATCCCATTTCTTCGAGGTCTGATAATAGGGATTGAATCCGTACCCCTCGGTGTTGACTTACTTTTCCAATTCTTGTGAAATTACTTCTCCAGTTCTGTCGTACTTGAACCACTATCTGCGGATTAATATCATGCTATGCGAGATACCCTATTGGAATAATTTTTCAAAACTTTTTCAGTATGCGGTGCGTCGGGTAATTCTTTCTTGTCAATCTTGACCAAGCCC
>Ga0163217_1009545_pt1 | contig 12100 bp, 16 predicted proteins | sample SynspAceP_FD_185933 | JGI IMG/M metagenome (GOLD analysis project Ga0163217, IMG submission 185933) | Saline lake microbial communities from Ace Lake in Antarctica - Synechococcus sp. Ace-P (PacBio error correction) | ecosystem: Environmental > Aquatic > Non-marine Saline and Alkaline > Saline ... | reverse complement strand
CGATTGAAGGTGTTCCAAGGAGTGGATTGAAAAAGGGAATATGATTTTAGTTGGTGCAGATCGAACCAATCTCTATCGGGACATCACTCGCCATACGCAGGTTTTCAAATCGAAAATGATATCCCAGGGACTGAGTGAGTTGATGGCTGAAAAAGATGCTCGAGCTATTGAAAACACCTTAACTCAAAATGGCAGAAAAGATAGGAGTACCCGCTTTGGTTTCAGCTGCGAACACATGGGGAATATGCAATCCGTGGATTTTCAGGCTTTTTTTGGTAGAGAGAAATCTCAGGTGTACCTTTTATGCTGAATATGGTCCAAGAACATGTTTTGGTCCTTTGAATTGATCACTTACGCTATGTTTCGTACCAGCCGAGATTTAAATTAGGTTTCTGGGCAGCTTATCAAGCGAACAGGTGAGGGGAATTTGACACCAAATGCCAGATTTCGGGGTCATGCTTTAATCTAAAAAAGTGGCCATTGAGCCCTGGAAGCGTTTGCTTGACTTTCCACTTTTGGGATGATACATGGACTTTGCTAGGGTGCTCGTCATTTGAAGGCCACCATCAATGGTTACTACAATTTTTGAAACCAGAAAACGTAAAATTGATGGGCCGACAAATCAGCTTCAGACTCAGTTACTGAGCGAGCTTTTTTTGGCTTTACAAGTAAAGGGCGAGTAGTTTTGGGATTTGATTTTGCCCGTACTAACAGACCCGCCGGCTGGACCAGATGAAAATGAATGGTACTGTTGGGTGAATTCTTTTTGGACGGCGCTGCGACGTTACTTGTTTTGGGTAGATCCTAAAAATGATTTTGGTCGCCGTACTTTTGTTCAATTATTCCTTACGATGGGATTGGATGCCATAAAACTTAGAGAATTGCAGTATAGGGAAAATAGCTGTATAATTCTGGCCTCAATAAAAAAACTAAAATTAATCATGAAGAAATTTTTTAAGAATAATGGGCTTTGGATTACAAGCCAGCTTAATCATGATCAAAACCGGGAGGCTTTTGCGATCAAAGGCGCAGCCATTGACTTCTGGTATTATCTTGATCCGTTTTTGTTTCCTTTTTTTTTTTTTTTTTTCGTGAGGTGGTTAGGATGAGTGGTTCAACTGGAAGGATTCCTGGATTCTAGTATTTTGCATTATTGATTTGGTTGCTGTTTCACCCTGATTGCTTTTCTTTCAGTGAAGCTGAATTTAAGTTGATTTTTGAGATCCAGCAATCTACAAAACTTGCCTTGATTTCTGTGCGATTCTGCTTTCGTAGTTCGGCTGAAACGATGAGCGTTTGACGATTTTTCTGGTTTTGGTTTTTTCTCTTTTTGGCGCTTGGAATAGCCATGTTTTTGGAAAGGGCATTTTTTAAGGAAAACTAACTTCTCCAAAAAAGATAAGTATCCGTTTTGGGAGGATGGTTGGAGTCTCTGGAATCGGAATTTTGATATACTTTGGAAGATCCGTGTTGATTGGAAAATGGAGAGCAGATCATGCGGCAAAACTAACACAGGATCGGTTTCGATCAATTTTCGGCAGCATTCCAGAGAAAATGGAAGTTTGCGATTACACATTTCAACCTATGGATCGGGAAAAGGACATCAGGCGGGAAGAGTTTGCTGAAGGGGCCAAATTTACATCACTGAATCGGTGGGATGGACGTGCCTTTCTTGATAATTGGAAAAAACATGGTGGGTGGTGGGTAAGTGGTATTGGGGTTTTGGTGCAATAGGAATTTAACCGCTGAATGCACGGTTTTGGATGCCTTGAGGGCAAGGTCCATTTCCACTTGGTTTTGGTGGTTCTGGAAATCATTACCATGCAGGACTTTTTCAGATCCAGGCTATGATTATTTTAGGTGAATTTTTAGCATTCTCGCGGAATGATTCTAGCCTCTGTGGATGAGAATTTTATTCAATGGCATTCTTGGACGGATCTTTTGAGTCGATTGGAAAAAGAGAATGATGCTCGAGGTTGGTGCTTTTGATCATTTTGCGAGTCTGGGAAAGTTGGAATAAGGGATGGCATCTCATCCACTTTTGCAAGGCTGATATGGACAAAATTGCACTGATGGGACATTCCGTGGAGGCGAAGCAGATTGGTCATGCGGCCCATGCTGACGCTTTTGGATTATTTATCCGATGATGCTTCAAATCAAGTTGGGTTCTCATTTTAATATCAAAGGCATTGAGCCATGACCCAGTTTTGATGGACAACAAACCGGAGGGTCAGGAACAAAAATTCGAAAATGTACGATTACCTGACTTTCATGGTTGCCCAGATGCTGATGTATTCTTTGCCGGAGCCATGCCAATATGAGCGGAATCAAGATTCACAGACAGTACTTATATTTCAAATTCTTCGGTTTATTTCTGGAGCAAATCATGGCCAATTCAACACTTCATGGGAGACAATGTCATTGGAGTGACCTTTAAAGGAAATTTCTTATCTTGGCCATTGGATGCTGCTGAGGCGCAGCAGAGGTTGCCAAGATCTACATCGCGAGACCATGTTAGTGGCGCGTTGCGTCATGGCATCGGTTATCTCGCAGTAGCTTCAGTTGTTAATGATCTAGAGAAAGAAAAGAATGGCTCCGGAGGTCATTTATTTGGACAGCAGTTTGAAGATTTACAGTAGTTTGGGCTGATTATGGGAGAATTTTTGAAGTCAAGACCATTTCAGGGGTGGGCCAAGGTCGAGGAAAATAACCTATACGGTTGTGGCGGAGGTGAATTGACATGGAGTATGGGAAAGAAGGAAGTAGAGCGGTTTTAATCTTGGTTGGAATTACGAGAAATGAATGAAGAAGTCGGATTACGTTTGGAAGGCTGGAGCAAAGCCAATTCTTCCAGATTCAATTTTGGCGAGCTTATACGTTTACGGTCTTGGATTCGACGAGCTTGATAGCGCTCTTTTATTCTGTATTGGTTTTTTTCTTGCGGAATCTAAGAAGCGGCGGTAATCCAAAAGTCTGGAGGGAAAATGGAAGAATAACAATGTGAATGAAGTTAACAACTCGAATAAAATGAGTTAGCCATAATACTGAGCAGAAAATGAGGAAGCCATATCAGAAGAAGAAGAAAAGAGAAAACTCCAGATGCTCACTAGATTTTTAACATTACATGACGGATTCGAATGGGAACAAATCCCTTCTTCACTTCAGAGTTTTTCTATTACAGCGGCAATTAAATCTAGGGTTTGAAAATCGATTTCTTGGAGGCATAAAGATCATTCGGGAATATCTTCAGACATTTCTTTTTTGACTTGGTATTATGTACTCAATGAGAAAGTTAAACCACATATACATTGTTGAAGATTCGCTTTGATTTTGACCAAAAATGAAAAGAGGAGTGATTATTATAGACAGATTGGATATATGAAAAATTTAACAGAATAGCGCATAATTGAATCTCATTAAAAATATCATCATTCTGTATCAAATCTTTTTAGAGTGTTTTTGCGGATTGACATCATTTCAACTAGACAAAATTTAGTAAATAATTATATTTTCAATAATACTTATCCAATTACATACCTTATTTTTTTATTGACCATCTGTGAGTATAATTAGGGGATCCTATCCCTTCATTTTCGTATAGTGTGTAAGTGCTTGTAAATTCAGAGGGATTTTCAAAAGTGGTTTCTTTGATAGAAGGAATGCGATGAGCCCAATGCAATGAACAATTCTTCCCAGATAATCGAAATTCTTTTTGTGGAAAGAAAAGGAGACGTGAAATATTTTGGATCAAAAAAACCAGAAATCAGGGGCTGCAACGATTCATGTTTAGCACCCAAATACACAATAAAAAAGAGGGAGTCGTATTTGAATTGAGAAGGACTAATGGGGAGGTCGTTGGTCCAGATTTGAAAAATTCCTTGGAGTTGTATATTCTATTATGCAGGACCTACAGAACCTCAAATGTCTGTTGGCGAGAATAGACCTAAATGGGAGAACTTTGGATGTTGGCATCAAAAAAAATTCTTTTTGTTTGTTCTATACAAAGAGGTTGTTAATCCATACAGGTGGAGGGAATTGGTTTCGATCAAGAGGAAATCTTTACTTAAAACCGTAGGAAAATAATACGATAACCCAATGTCAGGAACTTCAGCTTGGATGAAGACCGGATTTGAAAATGCCGTATGATCAAGATCTGCTGGGTAATACCAATGATTTGAGATGGGGCAAATTCTAAGAAATCATCCTGAGACGATGGAACTTTATACGATTCCAAGGGGGATTTATTTCCCGAGGCACTGAAAGACGGGACCTGAAATTTTTATACCATGGGTCATAGAAACCTTGGAGGGTTTCTATTGGAAGTGAAAACGGACATATGTTATTGGGGAGATAGGGCCCGATGCTAATGTTGATTCGTTGGGGGGACTTTAAGGATATGATGAATTTAATTTCAGGCCAAAGGGCCGGGCTTTTTTGGATGGCCATATTATCATTGGTGATAATCAGGCCTATACTAGACTATGACTATGAAAAAGGGCACATTTGGTGGAAACAATTGATGTGAATAATCCAGCGAGATGATCTGCAACAATACTGGTTCTCCGAGAGAGCTGCAACTCCGTAGTCACTGCCATGATTTGGATTTTATCTTATGATGTGTCTGGAGGAATTTCCATTGTTAGGAGCTTCTTTCGAAGAAGCGCCACGGGCTCCGGTCGGTTTCAGAATGGAACGATTTTTGATTAAGAGCTCCCTATGTTTTTCCAGCATCATTATGAGGGGAAATGGTTAATCGTAGATTTTATGCGAAGCTGGAAATGTCAGTGAGCGATGGAATGAACAATGGGAGGATTATAAATCTATTGGAGAGATTCCTTCAGAGGAAGACATTTAGCGCTGTCATTGAATATGGATTTTTTGTCCGGACGGGGCGCTGTATATTCTGGGAATTATTGGCGAAAGGGTGTTCAAAGAAACCGCGATTCTCGATAGTAAGATCGATACAATAGAGGAAATAGAAGGGCCAAATGTGGACTGTAAGTGTGATAATTAAGCTGGCGGCCATTCCATTACAGTAAACTTGGTCCTCAGAGGGCACCAACAGATGAAGATAAACTATGAAAGTGGAACAGTTACTTATAGCTGGGAGTATTACTATCTGGTAATGGAAATATGTAATCTTACAGGGGGCGGACTGCCTCTTATTACTTTAAGAAACCAGGGACTCTATTATAAAGCGATCTTTACAGTTACAGATACTAAAGGGAAATCTATTTCTGCGAGCCTTGATTTAGTAGCGGGAAATGATAGCAGAGGTAAAATTGTGATTTCAAGGGAAAAAAACAAGACTTCTATTTTTTGGAAGAGATAGATTATTTGATTATCAGGTAATGGTGACTGACAAAGAAGATGGTAGTACAACCAAATGGCTCTTCAAGGAAAGAGGAAGTAGCCGGTAAACTTTTATCGATTACGCTTTCCTGCTGGTTTTGATCCAATCGGAGCTGGCATCAAAAACATAGTGAGAGCTGAACAAATGCCTGTTCTTAAATATTGGACGAAAAATCTTCATTGAAATCAAGTCATTGTACGTTCTTGGACATCAATTTGATTCGACTTCCGTCGCGTCCAAGCTATGCTGCAGTTGCCAAAAAAGTATCCGTAACATCCTTCAAATGTCGTATGTTGGTAAAGAATAATTAAATGGGGGAAGTGGAGTTTGGGGGGAAACTATGCTATAGGTCCACCACAGCTTTCTGAAGCAGATTTGTAAAGCGTATGGTGTGAAAAATATATTGCTTTGAAACGAGGATCAGTCATACCGTATCATACTTCCATTGGAAGGAAAATGTTTTACCCCGAGGTACAGAGGAGAAAGATGGTTGAGGGGGATATTTCTACAGAGCGTATCTTTATTCAGATAAATGGATCAGGAAATGTAACCTCTCTATCGGAGAAGATTTGTTGGCTTGAGAAATCCATACTAGATTCCTCACTAGCTGATAATACGGAAAGGCGTTCAATAGAGACAAACTCCTAGCTTCAATTTTTCTTATGGTGGGAAGATCCATCTTACCATTGGTTTTAAGATTATTGATATGACAGGTATCAAAGAAATATGCTCTATCTTAGGAATGAATGAACCGAGGATGGACTAGCTAAAGGTACTAAGCTCGTTGAATTCGATTGGACTCCTCCGGCAAATTAATTGGTGCAGAATGACCAAAAGTTACTTGACAGCTCCAAATGGGGGTTTTTAAACCGGTCTGCTGCATGTTCAAGATTTAGCAGTGAGAGAGACAAATTTCTGCAAAATTATTGGCTTCGTTACAGCAGTAAGCGGACATGATATTATTAACTTTGTCTTCAAAACCAAGGCGAAGCCGAGGAAATGCTTGGTTTCTGTCAATGAATTCAATTCAAAAACTAGTTCAATAAAATTTGAATTTTAAGTCCCGTATGGAGTTTGGTTTTGAGCGATAGATTTTCTTGAAAGAATAAGGAGTGGTAAACAAAAAAAATTCTTCAGATCATTCGGTCTGAGATTTTTTTTTCGCCTAATTTTTCTTTTTATTATAGTGGTATCGGCTTTGTTGGGGGTTTTGTTTTGGGGCAGGAACCCTTTTGAATAATTTTTTAGCGTTTCTCAGCGGCTTTATCTTTTAGTCCACTCACTTGCTGCTTGGAGTTCTTTTTTTTAAACTATCCTGGATCAATTCAGCTTTTAAGTTTGGAGCTTCTTGCTTGATGCTATCCTTGTGCAATATTGGAACTGCTCGGTAGCTTTTGATTGTTAGCGCTTGCGTTTCGCCGGATAATTCCGGGCTTGAGCGCATTGGCTCATAGAGTCTCCATACTATTTCTCCAGCCAAAGCGATTTTCGTGAGAATTTATATTTCCTGTCAGATTTATTGCCAAAGGAATTCATTGAAGTTTTATCCCACTTGTTCGTTCCTGTGGAATAGTAGCCAAGATTGCATTCGCTTGTGCTCCAAAACTTACAGCTTTGTACAGCATATTAATATAGCGTTTATTTTAAGGAGCCGTCAAAATCCTCGCTACCTTGATAGTTGCTATAATCCACAGTTTGACATCGAATGGACGGACATCCATTACTCCACTCGATTGATAGAATAGCACATATCTTAAAATTGAAGGTGTTGATATCTTTAGGGTTCGGGTTTAAATTGGTGATACCTCTAATATTTTTTACTGTCTCTTAGAAGGCTGTTTTCAGCAACTTTTCAAAAGCCTTCAGCATCTAAGGCTAGCCAGTATTCGGCATCATATCCTGCCCTTAATTTTCCTGAAAGCTTTTCAGGTTTGGTATTGAATTTTACAGTGGGTTTATGAGCGATGGTTGCAAAGTTTGGACGGTATTGAATGCTTGAAAAGATTCTGCATACTGAGGTCTGCAATATTCAGATCAAAGTCAAAATCGGGTTGATCAGATCTCTCGGGTATAGCTGCCATTTCTTCCAATTAGTGCCCAAGGGTTTTCATGCTTGTTCTGAGGGAAGTCAAAAACGCCTTCGCGTAAAAATAATTTTACCTGAAATTTCCTTTAAGATTAACTTTTCATAAAAGTAACCTCAATTCGGAAGATGCCGAAGGGTTTTGACAATCGATATTTTTTGAGCTCCAATTTACACTAGCTTGGAGTAGTGATCTGTGGTGCGCTTTCTGTCATCCATTTATTTTGCATTGAAACGAGGACTTTTTACCTCAGTTAGGCTCGAAGTGTTCCCTCATCAGAGAGGAAATAATTCATGTAGTTCGATAATGTACCACTCGCTTGGACGGGCTTCGGGGCCGAGTTTTGGAATCCAAATTCTGTTAGTGAATCACTTCGGGGGGTGTAAGTTGCCCGCGTTTTGAGGATGACAACCCCTTGGGCACGTTCCGGCGAGAGACTTAACTGGTCAATCGCATTCTCCACGAGTCTCAATTGATTATATTTTCTAGCTTCAACTGCCGCATAAGAACCTTTTTGGACAGTAGTCGGGCCTGGAATTCCGGGCTTTCCATTTGAAATTTCATTGGGAAAAATTTGCAGAATCTTTTTCAAATTCTACTGGGTCCTAGTGATTTCCCCATCCAGATGAGTTGATCAAATCTTCGGATTTTCAATTTTCCGCTGATCTTTTTCTTCCTCTAGCTCAGAAGCGAACTGGCTCAAGATTTCACCTATTTCAAATCATTCATTTTTCCACTGGGATTTTGAAATATTGCGTGTGATATTTTCATCTTGCTCACATTGTGAGCGGGATATCCGCACTTTGTCGCATAGCCAATTAGTCAGTAAGAGCTTTATGGCTACAATAGCCGGGATAACTTTCTGCTACCGAATCATTAACTTCCTTAGATGACAGCACTCACTGCTAGATTGCCTTTAGTTGCAAGTCCCTTAAATCGGAAAATAGTTGAGTTCCTCGAGGGTTTAACTTCACCTTTCAGTCCCGTCCATAGTTTAGAGCTGATCAAATCCTCCAGAAAATTTCCCTGAAATCGGATTGCTACCAAAAAATCAACTTGAAACGTAGGAATGCTGATTGAAGTATTGTCCAAGCTACTGGTTATTTTTTGCCTGAAGTCAAGATTAAAACATTTTTTACAGGACGAGGAGATCAGGATATTTTGAACATCCATCGCTTGATGGTCATTGCAATGTCGAAGGCGGGAATTTTTCATCGTTAGTAAATCCACTTTGACGACCTTGAAGGTTCATTGTGCCAGAGGTCATCCAAGCTTAGAAAAAAGCTCTCGTATAATCCAGAAACAAGGAAGAAGACTTTATAAACGAATTCTCTGTTACCCTCAAAGTTCAATCCAGCTCAATATCATCGGCAGGCATTGCGACGTATCTTTTAGCCGAAATCAAAAATCTTGAGTTGGAATTACACCTCTCAAAGAGAATTTCATTTCTTATTCACATTCGGCTTGAGGGAGCGTTTTCCACTTGAAGGCTTTTATTGCTGAGATAGCTGATACCTTCATAGCTGAGGTCCTGCCATAGTCGCACTTAATATTAATTGGAAGGTCAATAAACACTACTGTAAACATCACCAGATCCGGGGCTTGGCAATTCACCCAAAAGCCATTAAATAGGCTAATTGTCGATCCGTTCATACACTAAGTTTAGCCATTATCTCGATGAGATTTGCAGCAATTTTCAAGTGGCCTCTCTTCAGTTTACCGCCGCTTCTTCTGTTGGAAAGTATTGTTCATTTAATTAGCGCGGACATCTTCTAAAACATTTGACCATTAAAAGCTTCCCCAATTCAGCGGTTGAATCCTGTTAATGTGGGATACTCGCTCAAATAGAACCGATTCAGGATTAAAGTCGATCTGAAGTTCATTTACGAGGAGCATGTATCGCTTTCGAAAGGTGCCATTCACCTACAATTATGTGAATCTTTCACACTCGCAGAATATTGGGAAATGTTTCTGAAAAGCTGAGACTATATTATCCAAATCATAAATAAACCTGGGCATTGATGGACTTGGATATTTCTGATCGATTCGTGCAGCGATTTTTGTCTATTGAATATTAAAGGGAAAAGCAAGTTGCTGAGATCAAAAGGAAGCCGATTATCGAATAGGATTAGAACTGTTTTTTTTCTTGAATATGTTGATTGAAAGGCATTTTGAGAAATGGGAACTGTAATTATTTCGATTCAAGTGGACGGTTGTTGTAATAATTCTTACGCAGGATTTAGGGACTTAGAGACCTTATTATACTAACAGATTTTAGCCGAAATTGTAGCATTTCCGTTCAAGAAAATGTTTCAATTCTTAGTTTTTCGGAGACTCAAAGGCCAATTTTATGAACCTGGAAATGAGATTCATTCACATCTTAGGTATGATTGACGGGCATAACTTGTCGTCATTCCAGAATTGAAAATCAAACTAATGCGCGAAGTATATGGAGGTAAGGATTTACTTCAGACCCCAACCTTTAAGTTGGAAAATCCTCTGGAAGTTAGCCTCAAAATGCTTTTATCCTGCCCAGGAAAAAAACGCTTGGGAGGGTAGGAATTTGATTTGATTAAAGAGACTTTTTGAAAACACCGAAAGCAACCTTCAAGACCTGAAACCTTGCAGGCTTCTTTTTCCAATACAAATCTTTGATCGAAAATCGGCTGGACGAGACTTCCGTTATCTTTTTGTTTTAAAGCTCTGTGCCGGAGGATAATATCGGTTAAAGAGGACTTATCAAAATCCCTTGCACTGCTTTTCCTCATTACTGGGGCAAACATTCACCGTTCTCTTGAATATAATTTACGCCTATCGCCCAGGGCGCGAAGGGGCTCCAAGATTTTATGGGATTTATTTGTCCCTCCCCATTTTTTGCGGTCAAACTTGTCTTTCAAAATTTTGCGCGCAAGGAGCTTTACCGTTTTCCTCAAATCACAACCAAGCAAAGGGTTGCATCCATCTTACAGTCGATGATGCTGTAGCAAATATGGTCTGCGCTTCAACCAAAAATGCCAAAAGGGTGTTCTAAACCAAGCATTCTAGAACTGGATTCGCCTCCATGCTAGTACTGAAGCAAGCTGCTCAAAATCTGTAGTATTGATTTGCAAAAGCCGTTATTTCATTTTGACTCGTCGGGCAAAATCACGCTTGTGGATCAAACTTGGTCTTGGGTATTTGGTAAAAGCTGCCAATTGCAGCATGGGTGAGTTTTAGGCCAAATTGCTTGGGAAGTCAACTTCGAAAAGCCCTGTGATTTCCTTCAAATATGCAGAGATAGAATAATTTGCTCTGGAACGATATTGAGATTCCCAATTATTTTTCCGGCTGGTTGTGTAAATTTTTGAAAAGTCGGAGATATGTTCTCTCCAGCATGTCCAAATGGTGGATTTTTCCAATTGTTCATGCGTTAAAGGCAGCAGCAGCTTACGATCGGCACATATATAAGCAGTAAATCCTCTATTTACTTCAGGCTTGGATATTTTTTAAGTAAAACTCCGGCTATTTTTCCCCAGAGGATCTGCCTACGGCTTGACCTTCAAGACTTATGCGTGAGTCTAGTTGTGGGAACAAAGCTGTTCTGGAAGGGGAATCCTGGTTTTATCCTGAGTTTCGGAAAGTGCGCCGAAAAAATAATTCGATCGTAATTCTACTTCAAATTCACTTCGCGCTGTCTTGAGGCTGATTGTTTGTTCGGAACGGCATCACCAAATCTCCCTTGGTGAGGATAGGTTATTCCAATTTTCACATCACAAAAAATAAGAAGGTCCTGGTTATCCCTTATTTATGGAGGAATATTCATTGATGGCATTTGGTGCTTGCCGTATTACTATAGTGGGATAAAACCAAACTATTCTATGAAGATTATTTTGAAGTTATTTTATTTGCTGGGCCACTCATCGCGTGTTGTTGGGTTTTCCTGCAATACTGATGATGAACTTGGATGCTGGATCTGCCAAAAGCTTAATTTCTACCTAGTTAGATGCTCCGGGAGATTTCGATGAAGTCTGGATCGAAGTCAATTGCTCTGCGCATTTTTAAAGCTGATGACGATGATCCAACTAATGACACATGACCTTGAAGGACGATTTCTATTGGAATCCTCATGGGTGGAGATTCATTTTGAAGAGGGGAAGTTAGATATGTCAACCTTTTGGAATTGGGAAGGAGAGATTCGCAGTTTTTAGGATCAGAGATTTTCCGATAAGGTGAAATCGATCAGGCTTGAGATTAGTATTTAGGGCGATTGATAATTTATGTAGTCCAAAGACGGGAAGCGCTCATTAAAAGCTGAAAAACTCCAAGTGCACAGCAAAAGTGGCCTGAAGATTTTAAAAATTTTAAATGAGTTTCTATCGAAGGGGGAGGAAAGTTCTTATGATTATCGTAATAGACTTTCCGGACGTTGGGAAAAAGGTCCATCGTGGTGGCAGGAAATTTCAGGCAATATTTTTTCTAAAGCCTGTTTTTAAAGAGGGGCTTTTAATGTGGCCGAAGTGGGGGGCCCCAGGGGTGCAGGGCAATTAGGGGGTTCAGGTTTTAATTTTCAAAAGAAAGCCCCAACCTTATAGCTGTTTAAAGGCAATCAAAGGGAGGGGACTTGAATTACACACACGTTCTGTAGGATGAAATGGTAATTTTAAAATCCGGGAATGGATCTTTC
>Ga0163217_1091323_pt1 | contig 12101 bp, 19 predicted proteins | sample SynspAceP_FD_185933 | JGI IMG/M metagenome (GOLD analysis project Ga0163217, IMG submission 185933) | Saline lake microbial communities from Ace Lake in Antarctica - Synechococcus sp. Ace-P (PacBio error correction) | ecosystem: Environmental > Aquatic > Non-marine Saline and Alkaline > Saline ... | reverse complement strand
TGGTCGATGAAGCTCAAGCCATTCCCGGTCCCATTGATGTTTCAACCTGTGGCCGATGACATTGGTCTGTGCGGCGTTTGCGTAGCACGTTCAGGATCCTGTTGGAAGCTCTTTGTGGGGGCAGTGCGCCGTCATAAGCCCATTGCATCAAGCATCGATTTCTTGCGAGATGTCGTTGGCAGTCTTTGGATAGAAAATCGAGCAGATATGCATATTCATCGACGCGTATGCGGCAGTGCGATCAAGGCTTGGCAAAACCGTGCCAACAACGGGCTCCTTCATCATCGCCTGCAAAAAGTTTTTTTTTGTGTGCCGCTCATGGCAGGCTTTGATCGCATTTCTCGACCAGGTTGAATCCATGTCGACATGCCATCCTCGAGTAACAGTCTGAAGCCTCTGTCGCCAGAGGCATATAGGCCAGAGCCGTTTCCCAGTCGGACTTTCGCGATACACAGCCGGCTGGGCGCGAGCCAAGCGAAGAAGTATCGACCAAGTGATGGATTTGATCCTTTGCCGGACCGCCCTGCGCTTTGCTTCTGGGAGCCACGACATCCGCCCTCGATCTTTAGATGGCAAGCAATCCCAGCAGCCTCTTCAACGATCGACGATCCTGCTTTGGGCTGCTTTAATCAAGCCCTTCTTCCCATGCGCACCAAAATAGCGACAGAGGGTAACCACCCCACCCTTCGTGCGGCAAGCATTATAGCAACATAAGCGTCCACTTGACGTTGCCATCGAACCTTGGAGGATGTCTTGGCGTATTTCCCTTCCCCCGGTCGATTAGTGGAGACACGACACCGGTGGTGAGTCCATTCAGCCGGTCATCCCGCAGAAACGCCCAAGAAGTACCCCCGTTCTTGGTTTTGCTCCCGACCAAATCCAACACAGTGCTCCTTGTTTCATCGTAATAATACCGCTGCGTCCTTGAGCAGCATCTGGCCAGTGATCCGATACCGGGCAATTCAGTGCGCCTCTGCGGCCCATGGGTCTCGGAACGGCGACAGGCTGCCTGGCATTCCCCTGACACAGTTGTCAAAACGCCCCTTCTGCCTTCGAGTATTCCCCGCAAGCGCCGTTCCGTCTATCCTCGCAGAATGCCGAACCAGACCCGACCGAATCACATCTCGGGACAAAAGGTATCGGAACGCGCGACGAGACCGCCATGAACCTGAGTCTTCTATCAACGTGCTTGAGTTTCACACCGCAACCAGCTGTGTGACCCCTAAATGTGTCCCTCCGAGACTAACGTCCTATGTACGTGAAAAAAAAAGAGGATGATACAAGAGTGATTCTGTCGCCCCCCACACGGCACCCACACACCTCTTTTTATTGTTTTATCGTCCAACCTTGAAACTATCCCCTATCAAAACTATAGGCTTTTGCTGTCCTGAACTGTCTGCTCTGCCACGTGCCCTATCCCTACTCTTAGGCTGGATATTCTAGGCGGACTTAAAATGCGGGCAACGAACACAGCTTCTTCTCAATTCGTGAAACCGCCCCGTGGCAAACATTGCGACGCGGCTGGGCTTGCCGCTTGTGACGGCGCTGTATGAGTGCGCGCGCAAATGGTGCTGCGTCATCACGTGCACGGACGGCAGCGGAAATGGCTGTGCGTTATCTGCGTCGGCTGCCGACGCCCGCAAGGTGTCGAACGCTGCCAATCTGGCATCGCTGCCCACCCTTGAAGAACGTGACGAGAGGCGGCCGCGCGACGCGCAACGATATCACCTGGAGACTATTGTACCGCAGGCATGCGTATGATCCCGAAGGCCGATTGAAGGGGAATTGCGCAGCGGGGCCGATGGCTTTCCCACTACCATCACGTTCTGCCAAGCTGGCCGCGACCGGGACTGACTCGACCAACCCGCGACATTCGCGACACCCTGCGCCAATTCTGGCCACACAAATCCGACACGGCGCGCTAATGCCATGAACCGCCTTTCAAATCGTAAGAAACACACGCGGCGGCGCTGGCTGACGTGGACCTGCCAAGCCGACCGAAAAGAGCTAAGGCACTTCTGGAAGTCCGGCATGCCCCAAAATATTCCGGCGATGGTTGAGCCGAGTGCCGGGCTGCATGCCAGGACCTGAAGATACCAACCCCTAACGCAACCTCTTCCCTTCTATGGCTGCCGGCCCTGCGCATCTGCCCCGCTGCGCACTATCGCGGACCAGATAGTAAGGCGATCTGTGGACCGTGCAGGCCGAAGCCATAAGGCCCCAAAGCGCAAACGAAGCTTTCCCGCGTGCCCCTTTCGCGCGAAGCCCAGCCGCATCATTTGACTCTGCACGCCCCCACCCCGCAACGGGCTTTCTGTTTGCGAACGCCCGGCAAGCGAATTAGCCACATGACCCTTTCCGCGGTGATGGAATCGGCGGCGGCAGCTAGAAGCGCGACCGCATGCTTTCCGCACAAGCCTGCGCACATGGACTGGCCTAAGCGACCTACGCCCCGCTATGAATGGCCGAAGCGATGCTGTCGCATAAGTGGGATGGCGCATGGTGCCGCCGCCTAATCCGCCGCACGCATTATCTGGAAACAGCGCGCCAAGCTGACGGACCGCTGGGCCAACCATGTATCGGCGCGTTGGCGCTGGTGCAGTTGGTGGGGCAAGCTTTGAGGCTCGGGACAAAATGACTTAATCGCCCCTGCGAACGCGACTCTGCCACACGAGGCGGCTTATATTTCGTCGGCAAGCCCAATAAATTCCCGATGGCGAAGCGTGAAAGAAGCCCGCAGCCTTTTCGCCATTTAGTCTTAATTACACCTTTTCCCGCATTACCTCTACACCTTACATTGACCAGCGTGGCAAAAGGGTTTAAGGACATCGTTAGGCGCTATTACAGACAGGCACCGGTCATGGTTTGGACCATACCGTAAACAACAGGGACATGAAAAAGCAAATCTGACTGGACGGAAGGCGCGCAAGATGCAAGCGAGCCGAAGGTGCAAGCTACCTTTTGAGCGTTGCGGCGGCCGACTGTTCCAGCCCGGTAATTTGGGGGAGGAAATATTAGGCCCGAAGCGGATATGGGACGCGCACTCGCCACCCGCGCGCAGAGAAGGTGGAGATGAGAGGTAAAAAAGGAAACCCATCGGCCGCAGGACAAGGCGCGACCCAGGCGGGGAAGAGCGGCAGCGGAAAACAACCGACAAGCACAAAAGTAGCAAAAGCCGGAGGAAACCCAAAGCACGCCGATCGCCCGAGCAGGACGCGCAGATAAGTGCGTGGCAGCGTCGAGGGGGCGGACGGTTGCGGTCCGAAGCGCGCAAACCCGGCAAAGTGGTTCCGCGGCGCTTTCAGAGTTGGATGCAGGGCGGCGCAGACCCAGACGGCGGACGGGGTGCTGCGACCGGGCCCAGTGATTCGAACTTTGCACGAGCGCGAACAAGATCGACTCACGCACAAGACCGACGAGCGCGGCGGCGGACGCGGGCGAAGCTACGAACCCGCCCGGGGCCCGGTTAGGACCAACTGGGCAGGCGCAAAGAGCAAAACGCCCGAACGTGGGCGAGTCGACACGGGCGGGAGGGCAAATTGCAAGAAAGCGACTGCGCCGGTCGGACAGACAGGGGAGCGGCTGGCGCGGCCAGTGCCGATCCACCCGACCGGCGACGAGGCCCCGCGCAAACCGAATCGGCGCCCGACGACCACCGCGCCGTCGGGGCAAAGCCCGCAACGCAGCGGGCAGAAAGACCCAACCATGCGCCAGGCACGCGCGAAAGCGATGCGGAGCCACGGCGATCACAGCGACCGGCCCCGACACGGCGCTGCAGTCCCGCTGGCTGGTCACGGGCCGATCGCCAGCGCGCACGCGAGGACGCGCGGGGATGGCGGCAGCGGGCGGGCAGCCGCACCGAGCTGCGCCCGTGAGGCTCGCGGCAAGCCGGGCGTGATGCGGCACAAGCGGGGCGCGGCGAACCGCGGGCCGCGAGCGGGCGGCGCACTACGGCCGGGCGCTGGGTGGGCAAGAAGGGATTGAAGTGCTTGCGCGTGTGCCTGCGGGCCGGCTGGAGGGCCCCTCCGACGATGAGGCGCCGGGGTCGACGGCGGCCGGCGCGGACGGCAACTCCGGCGCAACTGGCGCGACAGCCGGCGAGGCGACACCGGACGGCCGCTGCGCACGCGGGCCGACGGGCAGCGCACTGAGGCGGGCAGGGGACAGCGAGCGACCCCGGCGACGGGCAGACTTTGAACACAGGCCGGACCGGAAACGGGGCGCGGACCGGCACAGCGACATGCCCGCCGTCACCCGAATCAGGGCCCCGGCCACCGACCGCAGCCGTCACTCCCCGAAATAAGCATCGCGCCGGTGTCGTCACGCCAATAAGGGCCGCAACAACGCGGCCGGCGCGGAAAGTTGCGGGGGCAGCCGCGGGACCGCGGCGGCCGCGGATGGACGTCACGGCGCCGCACCCAACCCTAACACCTTGTGCGTGCTGCTCGAGCTTTGTCGGCACGGGGCAGCGCGCGCGTGCCAAGGCGGGTGCCAATGGCGATAACCGGGGGCGCACGCGCCGCGGGCGCGGACGCCCGCACATAGGGGCAACGCTTTCGGAACGCGAAACGGCCGGCGACGCGCCCTGAGACGGGCGAGTCGGGCGCAGGAACAGCGACGGGCAAGCCCATGCCGGACCTGAAGGTGGGATGAACGCGCACGCGCTCGGGAAGAAGTACCGCGACCGCAGCCGGCAAGTGCAAGGGGAAAAGCGCGGCGACGGCGGCGGGCGGACTCGAAAGCGCATCTTGCGGGAACCAGCCTCCGCCCCCAGGGCTACCCGGACCCGGACCGAACCGACGTCGGAAGCCGACAAAACGTAGGTCGCCACGGCAAGCCTCAGCGCGGCGTGGCAGGAGAAGGCGTGCAGTGCGGGCGCACCGCCATTGAACTCGAGAACCGGGCAAAAGACGCGGGCGGCGGGCTATACGTGCAGGGCAAACATACGGGGCGCCGGGCAGCGACCGTGGCACGCAACGCAGTACGGCGGCGCGCGGCGTTAATGACCGATGGGCAACCACCGGGCGCGGGCGTGTCAGGGCACCAGACCCGCGGCCGCGACACGGGCCTTGTCGCCCCGGTCCGTGATTGGCGAACCGCCCACACCAGCGGAACCGGAGCGGGCGAACACCCCCCGTGGATCAGCGGCGCGGCACGGGGCGACGGTGCGCCCCAGACGCGACGCGCAGTGCCAATGACCCGACACCCGCGAACTGCGCCCACGAACGCGGCAAAACGGGCACCGGCACGCCGCCGCGTCGCGGTCCTGGCGGAGGCGATTCGAACGGCACAGGCCCCGGGGGGATCGGGCCAGAGCACGGCACAGCATACCAAGGCCGAAACAGGCGGCGCGCAGCCGGCGGCGGACCCCGGGCCGAGCTGAGCGCCCGAGGGGCAGCCGGCGAGGATGGGCGACGCAATCAAACGCGCAAGGCTACCTGTCCGAAGCGCACGGCGGCTCGAAGCGCGCGGGGGCCTGGCTAAAGAGCACCGGCCGAAGCGGGCGCGCGCTGCTACAAGGCTGGCAACACAGAAGCGGGGGCGATGGGGGGCGGCGAGGCCTAACCCGACGCGGGAAAACCCACCGGCGCGGACGGCGCGGCCTGTCCTCGATGCCGCGTTAACACACCACCGCTAAGCGAGCGGCTCGGTTGCGCTCGACGCCCGGCAACTGCCGATCGGCGCGTGTCCGCACGCAAGAAAGGCTGTTGTAGGCGGCAGCCGGGAAATGCTCATCTTCTCGGTCTCGCGAGGGCGAGTGGACGGCCCAGCCCGTCAAGCCGGCCACTCTCTCTCCAGACGGCCGCATAGTGACTATCTATATGATAGAGCAACGCAGAATTTTACGGGGGAGATAGGTGCGCAGCAAGGGACTGTTTGGCAGCCCACCGCGCTGGCTGCGCGCCGGGTATTTGTGCAGCAATAGCCCGTGCGAAACAAATGCCGCGCCTGTGCGTGGGGCGCCTCGTGCCCTTTTGAGCAGGACGTGCGGAGAACGCGACGAAAACAGGTCTGCAGGCGTGGTTACGCATGCGGGAATCTCCCGGGCGGACGGTTGTGGAGATAGAGCAATGCTGCGCGCCTGATACGTCTGTGGGGCAGAGGGAACGGCATGTTCATCAAGGAGCGGTAACGAATTTTCCAGCACCTGCGGTTGCGGATCAAATATATGCGGTATGCGGGCACAAATAGAGGAGCCAGGCCGCGGAACAAAGTCGGAGGGACAGGCGGGGGCAAAGTGAAGGAATTGTAGCACCCCTGGAAGGCAGCCGGCGCAGCGAACGGCGAACGGGCAGACCGCGCGCGAACGACATGACAGATAGCGGGCGGGACGCGCCCCGCGCAGTGCAAACCGAGTGTGTGCTGCGAGTGAGTGTGTGTGTGCTACTGTGCTAGACGAATGTGCCACTCGGGACGCTGGGATCCTACATCATCGCATCCATCTCAATTCGCGCGTGCGTCTACCGATACGACCGTTGACGTCCGTTTTGCGCCAGCGCAGCGTTGGGAATGTTATAAGCAAGGCTACGAGCGGCAACAGCCCGCAGGATGTGACCCCCAGTCCACTCCGCGGAAGCTTGTGCGAAAACAGAGAGCTCGCTATCCCCCGCATAAATCCGCAAAGGGCCAGGCGCTCACGGTGCACTGTAAGCGCTCGACGGTAGGCCGTAGTGGAACCATTTCGAGCGCCCCGCCCACAGAGGCGGCCCGCGCCGGGCACGACTGAGGGCGGGCCCTCCGCTGGCCGGAGGAGGCGGTGTGGCGGCCACGCATCAGTTCCTAGGCTGTGGAGGAGCGCGGGCCAAGGCGCAGCGACCCGCCTCAAGACCCCAGGCGCAGTGCTCTGTACCCAGCAAAGCACCCGCGGCACGATGTGCGGCGCATGGACCGACCCGCGACCGCCCCCCACTGCAGCAAGCTATGGAGCGACGCAACTCGCTATGCCATCACCATGCGCCTGTCAAAACTGTTGTGATCATGCTCTCTGTCTAGGCACCCGCGACGCTGCGACCCGCGTCTGGGTCGCACCGGCGACCGTATTCCGTGCGAGAGTCGAACTTGGCCAGAGCTGAACAGGGTGTCTCAAGCCGGAGCCGTGCCCGCAGTGTCACCTGATTGGCCTCTTGGAGAGCAGGTAGTACCGTTTAGCTCTTCAGTGCAGCGGCCACCTGCGAAAAACCGCCGGCGCTGGCAGCCTTGCACGGCCGCCCCCCCGCAACCTGGGAAACCCAGGAACACAGGTGGCGGTGGGCCCCCTACCGGGCTTACAAGCCCGAATCGCGCAAACGCGGCCAACGCCAGCGGCCAGTTCTGCAATCGTAAGCCTGACGAGTGACTTTTCGATCGGCAGCGCGGCTCCCGTTAGCGACTGCCTCCGCGCCTTCAAAGCCCTGCGTTGTTAATTTGACGCCGAGGGAACCGCGAGTGTTGGCACTCGGCCGGAACGCGCGCCGGGACACGGCAACCCACATCGTATTTTTGTGACGTCTTATCTATCCCGCTATGTGCTCTCTGTTATTCCTGCGTGTGTCTACTCACGCACTCCAACCTGCTTTCGTTGCCGTTTCAAGTCCGATGTAGTACCCCGACCCAGTCCTCGTTGGTCTGCGGCCGAGAGTGAAGCCCGCATACCTGGCCGGATCCGTCCCACGCCGACTGCCGCAGAAATGTGCCTGGAGGACCAGGAGCGCCCGGCCTCGGCAAGTTTCACTGGTACGGGCGACACCGTGTGGACATTGGAGGAAACGGCCTGCGAATGCGATACGGGGGACCTGCACCCGGCATGTGTGTTACCCGTATCGGGCGACCAAGAGTTCAGAATCGACTCCTGCGCCTTGATCGCCCGTCGCCGTCGCTCTTGGTGTCCAGTACCTCTGTGAACCCATCCCACTCGTACGGAGTGAGGTCGAAAACCAGGCACCGCCCGTCCTGTGGCCGAACGGGGCGGTGTAATTGCGGCTTGAATCTGCAATTGTAGCATCTGCTGCAACCCAGTGGCTCACCGTAGTCTTCTTCCCGCCTGCCCGGGACGGCCAGTCGAGAAGAGTCGAAAACCGCGGGACGGTCCAGGGCGGGTAACAGTTACGCTGCGTCCCCAGGGGACACGACTCAACGATCCCGGTGGCTGCGGCCATGCGGTTTCGATTCTCTTGTGGGCCCCGGGTGAGCGGTTGCATACTGTTACCCACGCCTCTCTCCATGCGACCAGACAACCCCCTCGAGCTTAGCCATGGAACAACCCGACCCTTTCGGCGAGCACATATTCAGCTCTCTAGTCGCACACTTCCGCCTGAAACTTGTCCACCCCGTTCTCTATTCCATCGTTATCCTGTGTGTAGTGACTTCGATATGTCTTTATCTATGTCTCTTTCGCCCTCGATATATACTCAGACCACTCAACTGTGTCAGTTCCAATATGCGCATCGCGGTCATCCGCAGAATCGTCCAGAATTAACATTTCTGTCTTTGCTCCATATCCAACTCTCCAAACACACTCCTCCGCTAATAAGCTTCTCAATTCTGAGCAATGTTTCGGTTTGGAAAATCCTCCTTTGGCCTCGTGCACCTCTCTCATCTAGCATACCGTTTGTCAGACTTAATGATCGATCGCACCTATATCACACATCTCGCTGCCTTTTCTTGGCCCACTTTTCTCTCTTTACTATCTACCAATCCCTCAGACCTTTAAACCGCAGTGCTGGAACACGCACCTGTCGACCCTAAAAACCCCGCTGTCGCTGATCTATGCTATTCTGACCCATCCCTGCATGCAGGGACGGCTACCGCCACATAGTGCTCATGCGATAGACAGGTGCAGGCGGGCCGCACCATCGGGCAGCATAGCTGACTCGGACCAATAAAAGAACGGCCGAAGCCGAGCGAGGTCCGCCTTGACACTTTCCATTGAGAAGGGCAAAGATTCACGAGACTGGCGCAGATGTCTGCCGGTCTTGGCGCTACAGTCAAATGAAGTAATGCGACCAGAGAATCATGTTATCGGCGCTGTTCATCTGTTATGAACCGAAGCAATTCCACTTTGCATTTCTACAGCACATAGCTGCAAACGCGATATTAAGCTATCGCAATGGCCTTGACGTGTTGGAGCCGCGCGGCGTTTATTTTGACGACTTTTGGGGGCATGTCGGAAAGCCGACGTGCGAACCAAGATTCCCAAGACTTACCAGATTACCTGTTTGCCACGAGAGAGCAGCTTCAACAACCGTGAAAAGCAAGAAAACGAAAATTTGGTGATCTTGCGAAAGCCTTAGCACCTTTACCGCCTCTCTGAAAGCTGGGCCAATATCTGACTGGAAACGGCCAAAACACCATTCATTTTCAGCTTTTATTATGTCGATGCGCAAATCTACCAGACAACAAAACTGGTTGCACTTGCTTTCGATACGCTTGGGGTTTAAAAACTTGGAACCGCTCATGTCGTGCCGGCAGCATGTGTTGTCTCTATCCCGCTGCGTGGCTGGGTGTCGGAAACGATCGGTTTTACTCAAAATTAATGCTTGACCGTTCCCCTTTCCCTGTCCCACCGAAGCGACAGAAAGCCACATGCGCAGTCTTGGAGCCGAAAAGCTCACGCGCATCGCAAGCCAACAGGCCCCCACCCCAAGCGACCCGACCGCCATGCTATAACGTGCTGGAAAAAGCTGCGCGCGGGCAGCGATCGAGGTAAATAAAGAATCATATGACAATGGCTCAGCGACCGCGCCGACCTTCACGGCATATTCTGATACGCAGGTGGCCTATGCGACGGCTGGCCCACCCTGCCGATGACACATCCTGACGTCGGTTGTACCTGAACCCGAAACGCCGCGCCGAGGAAGCGCCGCTAATCTCGCTGCGCGCCCCGACTACCAGAACCCGCAGCCTTACCGCCGGGCCAAGAGCATCCAGACCACATGACATTGCCCCACCGTATGACCCCGCAAGGTACCCCATGCCCAAACCCTGCCCGAAACAAATCGCCGCGCGCACAACTCTGTACCACTCGTCCACCGCCCCGCCCACACAAGTTGGCCCGCACCTTTCCAACGAGGGGCGCGCGGCCTGTGCAACCCCTGCGGGGAAAGCCTCTGCCGCCCTTGCACGCCCGTACTCATCGAGCGCGCGCTTTGCCGCCTGATCATGCATAGCGCCGCGCCCACAGACATATGTCTTATACTTAAAACCCCAGTGCGCGACTAGGTAATACGTATTGTGCAAGAATGAACGCAACCGCCCCCATCCTTGACGTGATGTGCGTTGACCCTGAAAGGCTCCGCGTGACGGGCCCGCGTATCAGGCGGCCAAACGACAATGCACCTTTCGACGCTCACTTGTGCGATGCTGATCTGCACGCGGCTGGTGGCTTTGGCAGTGATGAACTGGGTTGATATACCTAAAGCGGACGCAATACGGAGATGCACCTTTAAGAAAGAACCGGCAATCCGCAAGCCGCAAGCACGCGCCACAAGGCGACAACACGGCGCTGGGCCCTGCGGACAGGCGAACCGAAAGCGCTACCAGAACCGTGACAGCGATGGGCGACATGACCCTGCGCCTTATTCCTTGGGATACGCATCGTCCGCCCGCCGACGCCCGGTGACGTTCGAAACCTGCCCCCGATGGAAACCGCCCGCACAGCTGCAAAAGGCGTGGTGCGTCTGGCCGGCCGATGCGACTGGACACCAAACGAAGGAGCGCATTCATGGCGGGTGAAACCTACCGGCCACGCTCGAAACAACCGAACTGAAGCCACGTTGGCGGCGCTGAAGCTGTTCAATATACAATCAGCACGAATGCGAAAACTGGAGCAGCGGGGCGGCGCTGATACTGCCCTTACCGGATTTATATTGCGTATCCCACAACGGGCCGAAACGGCCCGTGGCTGATGGGTGCGGCGGCTGACACGCGAGCCGGCGAAACTGCGACCCTTCACGGTCGGGCATCGCTGCGTATCAGGTGCAAATTTATTTTTCCCGGGGCTATAAAAATGGCCGTACGCGAGGCAAAGGTGTAAATTAGGAGTGACGTTCAAAACTAATGTCCGTATTTATCTATTTAAATCAACGCTTAGTTTGATTTATATGGTGCCCCCACAGGACTCGAACCGCGTACCTACTGATACTCAGTGCTCTACCAGACTAAGCTATAGGGGCACTGCGAGCGATTTACGCAATCATGGCGCGCTTGCAAGAGGGTTACTAACGTTGGTCGGTCCAAAAAACCACGCGGCTAGCCGACCTGAGATGATCAGATGCTTTCGGGTGAAGCTCACCGATTTCCAGACTCGCTCTGATCGTGCACGCTTGTGCCAAGTGTTGTAGATTGAACCGTCGCAACTAAGCAATGTTGCACTGCATTCCTTGACGCATCGACAAGACCACGCAGCGCCAGCTGATTAGAGCCAACGGATCAGGGGTATAGACCTCCTAGCCACCTCCCTGATTGCGCCAAGAGCGGGCGCATCGGCAGGCAGGCTAGACACGTCCATTGCCGTCGGCTGCGCTGCGCGTATCGCAAAAAAGCGCCCCCATAGCCAAGCACAAGCCCGTGCCGATCCGGCAGCAACAGCCCCACATCACGCCGGAGACACTCGATGGGCATCGCGATCGGGTGGTCCAGCCGCAAGGGGGGAATCAGCAGCCGACCGCCAAACATCCCCGGCGCCGGCATAGCCGATTCGTCAGCGTCAGAGGCAGGCAAAAAAGGGACCGCAGCTTGCGCCCTGAACAGGCGCACGCCATAGCCATTGAAAGGATCCGCAGCACGGGGTCAAAACGCCGCGATGGCCCGCCAACAAGTCACCGTGTTGACAAGCGCGCCCAGAAAGCAGCCGGATCGGCCCACGGTCGGGCCTGCCCAAAACGCATTGCGAACAAAATCAACAACGGCAGCAGCACAAAGCCCAAGGCAAACGGGAAAAGGGCACCAACAAGCACCTGGCAATCATCCAGGCCGCACCGCAGGGCCACACGCTTCGGGGACCGGGGACCGGACGAGGGACAAGGTGAAAAAAGCCGGGGATTTGGGCGCCGGCGCTGATTTTTCGAGCCGAACCAAAAAAAAGAGTCCCCAACCAGTACACAAAATTTCTTTTTCTTTCCTTT
>Ga0163217_1086231_pt1 | contig 12101 bp, 17 predicted proteins | sample SynspAceP_FD_185933 | JGI IMG/M metagenome (GOLD analysis project Ga0163217, IMG submission 185933) | Saline lake microbial communities from Ace Lake in Antarctica - Synechococcus sp. Ace-P (PacBio error correction) | ecosystem: Environmental > Aquatic > Non-marine Saline and Alkaline > Saline ... | reverse complement strand
TCCACAGCACCACCTCCACTTGCTCCCTGCCGAGCATATCGCCACGCCCCGTTCACGGCCGGATTCCCTCAACCGCTACCCAAAGGGCTCCGGGGCAATCCGCCGCCAAGCCAGCAGAGGCTTTCAACCAGGGGCCGTGTCCCGCCTACCACGGCCTAGAGCACAGCCAATCGCCCGTCCTGGCGCATCAATGGCCAGTCGGCGGAGGGATCACGCGAGGTTCCACCTTAGCCGCCATCAGCGCCAAGGGGCAATCAAACACCTTGCGCAAGATTGCGCGGCCACCCTCCCGCAGGCCTGCCATCAGGCTAGCCCGGTCCACCGGCCCAGCGGCCAGGCCAACTTCCCTCGCTGGGTCCCCCACCACCAGCAGCTTGTCGTTCAGGCCCGCACCGCCCAGCCCCAGCGTCCAACCGATCTCCAGTGCCCCCGCCGCCCAGCAGCGGCACCAGCACCACCTCGTCTGGCCAGGCTGTGCTGATGTAGATCATCCGCGGGATGAAGCAAGCCGAAAGGTCCAGGCCTCGCACCCCCCGCGCATCACTTTCGCTGCGAGCAGTCGCAGCTCGGCAGATCTGCTGTCGCGCTCTGGCACCAAATAACGTCGGCGCCAACAAGCAGCGGGCCCCCTCTGACGAAGCCATAACAGGCAACCGTCATCGCCCCATCCTCGCCCTGCGTGAAAGATCGAGGCAAGCGAGGTCTCGTCGACCCACCTCGCTCCGCACTCCTCACACCGAACCGCATGCAAATTCTGCCTACCCTGGTCGGGCCTGCTTCCTTCGCGGTAAGCCACATTCCTGCACCCAACGCCCTCCCACATACGCACCGCCTTCGGGCAGCGCCCTGCCCAATCCCCACCCAACAAATCCTCTTCGGTCCATCGCCATGCCCGCCCCTCACCAGACGCCAGGCTGCCTGTTGCTGAACGAAGAAGAAGCGACCTGATGCAGCGTCATTCTGCGGGACGAATCGCCCCACCACAACGATCTACCTCGCCGGTTTGTATACACCACAATCTCCGGCATCGCTCCGAGTCATGCACGCATCGGAAACACTTCCTGATCTACGCATACGATCTCGGCGAACTACCTCTCCCCGACGGAGCTGCCGCTTCAGCAAGCTTGTCCGCCAGAAACCTTCCTGCCCTGCCGGCAAGAATCAAGTGCGCTTACATCACCAGCTCCTCCGCAAACGAACCGTCACCAGTCGGCTTCGATGAGCCCTCGCTTCAACAGCCCGCCAAGGAGTGAAGCCAGCGCATGAATCTGTTCATGCTCCGCGATGCCAGCCTGATCATCCGGTGGATTCAGTACATGCCGAGCATCACCCGCGCAGCACCTCATTTGGCCCAGAATATGCATCCCCACCCTTGGACGGCGGTCGACAAAACCATCTGTTCATCGCCGAGAATTTCCCATCCCACCGCCGCACGGTCACCGCCGGTGCGGCGACAAACATCCGAATCCGCGATCGGCCTTGGAACAGCTCCGCCCTGCGGCCCACGGAACACCCAGCCAACCCCCCTACGACCGCTGGGGTACCCGCGAACCGCCTTGAAGATGAACGGTTCGCCCCGTTCCAAACAAGCATCTAGACTATTCGCCAAAGACCTGGCAGACGACATTGTGGGCTCCGTATGCAACCCCAGCGGCCCGACAGGGGTTCACGAGAGCATGCCATGCACGGGCGCCGGGCTGGTCTATCGACGGGCCACCGCACTTTCCCTCAGCAGATGAATCTCAAGCGCCGCCTGATTCGTCGCGCGCCTTGAAGGTTGCAACAAAAATTGTTTCACCCCCCCACGCGTTTACAGGCGGTGCATCGCCAGTTCTGCGGCCGGTTTGATGTGATCAAAACCGACACTTTCGGCGCTCATCGTGCTGGTGGAGTACGCCTGAGGGATCGGGCCTTTGCAATCACCAAAACGCTCGAACTTCCAGGTGATTCACTCGAACTTCAGCACGCCATCAGCCCCCTATGTGGCGCTCGATCGGCCCACACGAAGCTGCGCCACCCTTGCAATCGGACTTCATCATGAAGGGTCGTTCCAGAGCAGCGTAGAGTGACGCCGGGATGTGATCGCTGCTGGAAAACCGCAGACGTGCTGCAGATCAAGGCGCCTGCAGCATCGAGGCCGCGCTTCCAGCTCTACGGCCACGACGCCCTGATGGCGTTCACGCATGAAACAACCGGCACCATGCTGTGGTTCAGATATCGCTTGCTTGTGATTCTGACCTTCCCGATTACATCTCGGCCCAACTGCCCACCGGCCAACGATGAAGGAGGCTATGGCTACTGAGTGCCACAGTCCGTTGTTGTGAGCGCATTCCCAATGCGGCTTCCCGAAAATGTGGCGGCGTTCCCACTACGTTACCCCCTGATGAAATCACTGATGCACTTCGGGAAGATCTCGGTTATATCTCGGGTCTGCACCACCAGCCATACCGCGCCTGCGAAATGGACCGATCTTCAATCCCAAACCACGCATTGAGGCTCCGAACACAACCTCCAGCCCCCGCCCAACACCTGCAGCTCCCAATCTATGCATCACCCCTATCAACAACAATCCTCTGATCATTGCGGACACTCAACCCAGCGTCAAGAGAAGGCTGAACTGCCATCAAAACTGAGCTGTCCTGGCCCGCCAGGTTGAAGAGATTCCATGTTTCGGTCAATGTCATTAGTCCGGATGCGAGAATTAGCACATCGGTTTCAACCGCTGTCACCAATTTAATCTCCGTTGATGCTTGATTCCACCGAGGGCAGAAGTGGAGCCCCTCAATGGCGTGCTAAAGTGCATCCTCAATTCACCAACTACAAGATGCAATGACGGCTCTCAAGTACTACTCGAACGCTCTGCTGTGTTAACGACTTATGAAGTGGCATGGCGGCGCACTGCAGAAGGCAATCCCATTGCCCCAGCGGCCTATCCGACGCCCTTGAATCTGATTCCTCCCACGAAATTTCTCGAACCCGCTCCCCTGCCAATCCCACCATCAAAACGGCATGTCCTCCACACGAGCACCGATCGGCCACTCCGCGTGATTGTGCTGGTGACAACATCAGTTTTGTTCTTCCAGCCACCCGAATCTGCTCAATTCGGTGTTTCTGCACGATGCTCAGCGCCGCTATGCGGCGATCAATCGCCCGCCAAGTCTGCCTCTGCCAAAATCAATTACACACCAACAGTTTTCTGGGATCTGATCAACGAGCCCGCCTTAGACGTCTGCACCGACACCCCTGCAAACTCACCAAGAATTCGATCCGAGGCCCCAATCGGCCCATCCCTGCGATCTGCCGGTGACAAACGCTTGAGCCAGCACATCATATGCGAGGCGCTCGCTGGAGGTCGCTCTCAACAGCACTCACGCTACCGCCGTTGCAGATCATCAACACCTCATGCGGATGCATGAATGTGGAGCGTTTGGCTCCGCCAGATGCAATTGCTTTTGCAGACGGCTGAAACGTGAAAGCGCGTGTCTGGCCTATATTGAGAAACTGAAGACGGCGGCCAACCAAATTCCTGCATCGCCCTTGAAACTTGCACGATATCGGCAAGAATCTAGTTATTATTATCTCTCACCAAAATAATGGAGTTGATCATTGGGCTCAACAGCCGCCTTAGGCGATCACGAAGCCCAGCAACTGACCACCAGTGATTATATCCATGGAGTGGGCTCTTCAAATCGACCCCTTCATGGAAGACAAATCTCAGCTTCAACCAGCTCATGCCGTGCCGTATCCTCGGGGGCCCTTTACCTCGCTTCGTCAAACAAAAGACGCCGCAGGTCTACAAGTCAGTGTATCTTATGCCTAGCCCCCCATATGCCTTCTCGATTGCCTCATGATGCCCCCGAAGGCCAAACGCCGCACTGACGACCTGCAGATTTCTCGCCGGCATTCCTGAAGGTCTCCTGGCATCGAAGCCTGGAACCTGCCAGACGAGGCACTCAAGACCAGCCAACCCCAGAGGCTCACCAAGACGCCCTCCCCAAGCGCATGCTGACGGCCCGGAACCCAGTGGAGCCGTTCCTGCAGTCTCACCTGAAGCAAAACTGGAACCTCCGAGCGTTCCCAACCGCATCACCCCCCTTCTGGCAGCCGCTGTGATGAAGCGCAGCTTCCCTTGCTGAGGGGTCGCGCCGACCCGATCCAATCCCCTCGCCGGCCATGGCAGTCGCAAGACAAAAAACCAGCACCCGACTACACAAGCTGCCAGGAAAGCCGAACCCATCCTACGCTGGATCGACGCTGCCTCCAGAATCCCTGCACCCCCGGCCACGCTATCCCGCGTCGGAGTCAACAGCTTTTGGTTTGATCCCATCCTGGCTGGAGCTGCCGGCTGTCGCCCAGGCAGCGCGCTGGCACCGCTATGGGGCTCGCACTTCTAACCGAATTCGTACATCCGCCCCACCACTTACTGCCATCAACCTGACCATGGTGAGCCATGCTGCCGGAGTTTTTGCCGCCGACGCACTACCGGACGACCTCTAACTCCAGTCTGCTGCAGAGCGAGCCCCGCCGAAGGTGCCAGCCCCAGCCCTACTGGGTCGGCAGCGAGAACTGCCCTCTCCGACGTGCTGGCCCAGCGATCTCCACCCGCTATTCTTGGGCTTTACCCGGCCGCCCCGAAATCGGCGAGCACGCCCCCAGCTCACAGCCCGCGTGCTCCGCGTGTTGGGGGAGGATTCAGCGGGGCGGGAATCGGCCACGCGGTCAGCCGGGGTAGCCAAAGGAGAGCGATGCAGCTCCATCCCTCATAGCACGCACTACAACAGTCTCTGCCCTATCACCGCGCCAACCACGATCAGCTACGTATCATCTACGCGACCCATCCGAGGCCCGCGCTCTCACGCCCCGAAAGATCATCGTGCACAATGGGCCTCTGTCGCCGACCCGAAGTATGCAAGAGCTCAGCGAGTCTTCTCCCCCTCACCTCATCTATGCCGGTGATCTCCCTGAATAGCCTCGTCCATGAACCAAGGATGAGCATTACCACATGCAGAGTTCGTAGAGGCCACCACGAACAGTCGCGTGCCGCTCCAAAGACAACCGAAAACTCAGCTCAGCCGCGAGCTCGCATCTGACCCTTCAGCTATCGAAAAGACGCGCTCGCACTCCATCACCTCTGAGGTCGCCGTATATCAGAATACCACACAAGCCCTAAGCGCCGCCCGGGACCTCTATGTCAAATCAATAGCACCACCCCGAGATAGGCCGAAAGCTAGGTCTCGAGTGGCATACTCAGACGCGTCAAGCAACCCACGGGCAACGAATGCGCTGAGCGGGCTGCTGGCTGCCAGGTGCATTACCTAACTCAGCGCCTCTCTCTTTCGGCTGCGGCTGGTGATGCGCTGCAAAACTCCACGCGGCGAAGAGCAAAGCGAGCGAGGGAGGTACAAACACTGACACGAAGATCTAGATTCTGGCTCCGTCGCGCAGCCGGCTACCTTGACCCAGACCCGCCGAGCGCCGCTCCGCATCCAAACACACTGCCGGAATACGCACACCGCGATCACCACGGTAGTTAACAACAACAGCAACACCGACTGAACACAACGCGCGCTCAACTTGGCCTCAACGCTTCGATGTTCGCTGCGCTCTTGCCTGTCTGTACACGACGCGTTGACACCTCTCGAAAGAGAACGCGGCTGCTGAACCGCCGCCGCCCGGCAAGGTCACAGGCACTGGCCTGCAGCCCGAACGTGCGCTACAGCCTCTCATGCCAAACAAGCCTCGACTGGTTGCAACTGATGCGCGAGCGAGATCCCCCTGCCGGACGTCTGCCCCTCTACCCTGTTGAGAGTTTCTTGTTGAACCAAGTTCTGAGAAAAATGCCTAACAGCGCAGCCACCGTGGAAAACGCAGGCACCGTGACCAGGAAAGCCCGAATTGAAGACTATAGCCATAAAAACACTTACCCATCCCTCGAGTCACAAAGCGCAATCCATCCAAGACCAAAGCCATAGTGCTCGATATCCAGCGTACAGCGATGCCCCATAACTCCGCGTACTCTAATTCAGCATTCTCCTGTGCTTTCACCTTCAATGACAATATCACCGCCATGAGTTACATGGCAGCCAAACCCAACGACCTAGAACACAAAGACAAGCGCAAACCCGCCGAGTCCACACAACTTTTGCAGGAGCGAAGTTCAACTGGCTCACAAACCAGGATGCACTGATACGAGATGAGGTTCCTCCGCTGCCATTCGTGAACGTAGCCCACCTCAGATTACGAGGTATAAAACCTAGTAAGGGAACCTACTCTCTAGAAGATTGTGCGGCCGCATACTGCTGGATCAGCCAATTGCCTCACTCACACACCGGCGCAATCACGAGCCAGCATAGAGCACAGTTTCCCTCCGTACAGTGCTCTCAACACCTCGCAACGCATACGGAGGGCCAAAGGGAGAAAACTCAATCTCTCCTGCTTCTATTGAAGCCCACGCCTACCTGTCACTCGCAATCCCGAAATCGCTGCCTCTTCGATACGTTAGGACGACAGCACGCCCACTTCACCGCGTGCAGTTCACGAGTACTCAAGACGAAAGGCGATAGGGCACCCCCACAATGCGCATCACATACTGCTGAAGCGAACAGCGTCGATCGACTGGGAACCTCCCTGACACGCACTCGCACGAAGCTATGCTCGTCTCTCACCTAAGAAGCGCGCAAAGCGCCACCGGCATGTACCCGCTGAGTCCCTCGGCGGCTCAGCAGTCGCACCGAATCGGCCCATCTGAACCAACCCTCAGTGATAGCGGCTTCGTCCTTACTTATTCGTGCCCAACACTGCAGCGACAGGAGCCACCCTATATGCTCACAGAAACCACCGGCAGCAAAGCAGAGCGCGGACCTTTCCGAATCCGGAGACCTCCATGCACACACATTTAACAAGCTACTTCAAAGGTGTGACAGCGAACACACCAAAGACCAGGACCCGCGAGTAAGCCGAATAATTGATGAGCCTCTACCGCCACGCCCCGTGCGGCGAGCGTCTCGCCGGCTGAGCATATTCAGCAATCCACATTGCCCTGGACAGATCATCCACTCACTCAGAAAAGAGCTCACAGCAGACATGCATAACAGCTCCCGATCCAAGAAGTCGACACACTACTACCTCGGAGACCCAGATCAAGGGAATTGCACTCTCTCGGCCAATGGTCTCTCTTCTCATCCCCCGCTAGCCTGCGCTGCCGGCGGTTCGCACACCACCACCCTCCGCCGGCAGCCTCGCCTCAAGCATCCGCCTACAACACTCCGAAGCACAGTCTCACATCACTGACAAAACGGCCGGATGACTATCACACACACGCAGCCAAGAGGGTGCACGCGCGTGCTGGATCAATGAGCGTGACCCCAACGCCTACCGCTTACCCTGCGTGTTCCTTGCCGCTCCGCAATCCCGCGACTGCATCCAATGTCACGAGCCTCTCGGCCACTCACCAGCCTCTGGCAGAGGGACTGCCATCTCTTGGAAAGTTAAGCGACTCATAGGCCACGCAATGTCAACTCGACGCGAAACCGGCGCATGCAATCATCCGCCTCAGGCCAAGAACAGACACGGGCCAAGCGCACTCGCGCTATACCCGTAGCCGCCGCTCGCCGCTGAATGTGACACCGCTGCGGAACCTAGCGAACAGCGATCACATCGCGCAGACGCACAAGGCCCACCATGACCCCACGCCGGGACCCCAATGCGCAAACCATCCCGCACAAGCTAATTGCCACTACAGCTCTCCCCCAAACCCTTCCAAAAGGTGCCTACCCGCCCGCCCCACCAGTACTCACGAGCCCGCGCAACAAGGTCCACGAGAACCGATGGATTCGCCCGCCAGTGGACACCTCGTCGCCCAGTGCTAGGCCCTCCCTTAGACCCAGCGACGCCCCAAAAAAAAATCGCATGATAGTGCTGCGCAGAACCCTCACACAGAGCACCCTCAGATCTGCCGCCTCAAGGACCTGCACTCGCTCCGCCATCGGCTCACGGCCGACGCAGCCTGCGTGGAGCTGAGCCCGGCCGTAGCGACATCCTACCGGGACGATCCACTGGTGCCTTCTGACCAACACCAGCACAGCCCCGCCGGACACAAACTACGGAGCCCCGCCTAAAATTGCCCATCTCACCCGAGCAAGGCTGAACTCGGACCCACGCGAACAAAGGAGCGGAGCTCAAGCAGGACTGCTGGGTGCTTCCAGCTCGCTGGGAGGAGAAGCTGATGATCCTGCTTGCTGATCTGCGTCGATACTGCGTACGCAGACACACACGAACTCGGACAAGCATACCTCCCGGCCAGACCCTATAGCTACCAATGCCCCACTCACCCACCAGACGCGCGTACCCTACGCTACCGCCAGGCCAACACCAGCCATGCCGGGCATAGTCAATCACAATGCCTGGAATGCTACTGGCACTCTCAAACGAACATAGCCACTACAGAAACGCTTATCTTCGACCCGCCATTCCTTGTGGTCATCGCACCTCCCCCAACTAGGTCAGAAGCCCATGACGAGCGCAAGGGGTACCACCAGGACACCATCCAACGTCGCGAACTAACGCCCGAGCCCGGCAGAAGCCGCAGCCAGCGGCGGACAGCCACCAGCAATGCAAACCACAAGCCCGCGAATCCAGCCCCCGTTCGGCACTCGAAGGGGCCAGCCCGCCACGACAAGCCCTTCGAACTGCACGTCGGCTGATAATATAACTTCGCAATTGCCACTTTCCACCGGTGCTTCGCGCCCACCAGCTCTGAGTGAGTCTGTATCTGGCGCACCACATCATCACACCACAAACACACCTCATGACTTGCTGCGCAACCAAGCCGCGTATCGCAGAACACGTTTGGCAACTCGTCTCTCGAAGAAAGCACCGCACTAGCCCGAAAGCTGGACCCAAGGCCCCCAACGCACCTGCCAAATGCACGCTTAGCTGCACACGCACCACCAATCCCCGCGACGTCCTGCCCCACCTACACAAAAAGTCCCCATGTTCCATCTGATTGCCTGCACGCAATGGCCACGTAAATTAACCACCGCCCACACAACGAAATTAAGCATGAGCTATGGTGCGAGGCGCCCCCCCAAGGGCCAACGTGCGTTGCTCCCTCTGGCCGCCAACATCCTGGCGAAGGTCTCCGCGTCCAGAAGATCTGTTGCAGCCCCAATAACCACTCCGCCGCGGCTGCCGAACTGCGCAGCCAGACTCCCCCGAAAGCACCCTGCCACAGGTAAGTCCCCTGGACTGCACGGATGTCGGGGCCGACAAGACGAGACTCCACCCGACCCAATCCGATTCATATCTGCCCGTCGCCATTAATCCTCTATCCGCAGAACGCCAGTGGTCTCTGCCAGACGCAAGAAGTATGCATCGCTTGACCCCGCTGATGACCAGTCAGCTTACCCGCCTAACCACGCACACCGGCCACCACAAACCCGGCCGTGTGCATCGATCCGCAGCGCATAGACGGCGGCGAGACGATTTCTGCTAGTTGGCTGCCTCCAACCCACGGCAGCCCCCACCGACGCAAGAGCACCAGCACCCAACCAGCTCCCCCGATCCCAGCGCATGAGACACCTCTGCTGCCAAGGCCCGGTTTCGGCGCGTGCGGGATGATGGCCGAAAACCACCCCTTCTGCATACGAACTGAACAAGCGGAACTGCGTTCAGTATTCGCAGCTTTGTGCTCAGAGTTCCTGTACCGTGCCAAGGATTCAACTTGCAAACGATCCCCGCCTGCCCTCCGTCAGCCTCTGCGAGAAAGGCGGCACGAACACTTGATCCTGCGTAGCCCATAGCATCCCCGAATCAACTGAGCATCACCATTGGTGTTGAGCGCTGCCAAGAGTATATTGATCCTGACACTCATAGTCATGACAGGTTCACTCAGACCAGAAGGTCATCCAGCACATACGCCTGCCTCCTCCACCCAGTGCGACTTGACGTCATCCGCTACATACATGCAGCCGCAGCTCCTATTCGCCCTGTGGGGGCAGCCGCTACCAGTGATGAGATCCGAAAACGCAACAGAAAAAGACAAGCCCGCATATGAAACCCAGGACCTGCTCGCCAATGTCTACCTGATTTAATACACATATCCCGTCCGTCACAACCAATTCAAGGCCGTCCGAATATTACCACCGGCCGACGCCTAACACCTCCCTACCTGTGAGGACAGATCCGGTCCCAGAAGCGACACACACGCGCGCCCTTGTTCCACACCACGCGGACTAAAATCGTCGCGCGTACGCTCACGATCTACTCCTTGCTTCGTCCCGTACGACCAGGACTTTCAACCCGAATAAGACGTCCCTTCCTAGCATGGCCGCACCCTACCCTAACATGTCGACAAGTAATTTGCGTCGTGATCCGTTTCACCCCAAGAGAAGATAATACCACTAACTGGCCCACCCTCAAGACCGATTCATCCAATTCCTAAGATCTGTAACCTGGCACCAGAACCACGCCTTTTCCTAGCCCTAGATGGGACGTCCCGGTTTTGACTCTCGAACAAGTGGATGTTCCGAGTGCTTCCTAAACGCAGGCCGAGTTCACCACGTATCCTTGATAACAGATACTTAGCTGGAAGTTTCTTGGAGGCTGATGCCTTGACTAGAGAGGGACGATATTCGGCACTATGTTAACTCTCTACGCGCCCAGTGACACCCAGTTCCTCGAAGCCCTTGAACTCGGCTCAGCTTGGCCCTCCAAGGTCAGGCCGTCACGCTGTCAATCCATCAAGCATAATATAACGGCCAGTGTCAATCCGCGCACAGCCTCACCTCTGCACCACCTAGTCCCGAGTATAGACCGCTCTTCACAATATCCTAGCAGCCTTCTCCAAATCGCAGTCCCGAAGCACGACCCGACCAGACCGCCCCCCGCACCGAGCACCGCGCAACGGCAAATGAGACACTCGGCGCATCAACCAGTAGATGCGATGCTCCCGTTCGTCTCACTCCTAAATATCCGAACCCTACCCTTTGGGACGTCATGGCGTCAAAGCCGACGTCCAAGATATCTCGCCCTCCTGATTCCAATCCTCTAACGCTCGCACCTGAGTGCGCAGAAGGGCAACGAATTTAGATGATCTATCCGAACAAAAAATCTCGTACCCGGTGGATCTGCCTGCCCACTCTAGGGCGCCAGTCCGCTGCTCGACAGGTGTCCGCCCAAGCTCACAACACGGACTCAATCTTCCCGCCGACCTCACAACGTACACGCATAGCAGCAAGTTGTCAAAAGTACCCCTCCAACTCCACTCTCCCGCGCGCGCCAGCCTCCAACATTCAGTCCTTAGAGCGTGACGACTTCTCCCGCGGGTTAGCTGTCGCAAAGGCAACCCGTGTAACGGCACGGGCCTTGCGATCGTTGTAGGGGGGCGTCCGCCACCCAGGGCTGCGCTACTCCAGACAGCGCCTGCCAAGAGCCGGCTCCCTCCCTGAGAAAAGCCCGAACCTCTCTGGCCACCCTTGAGGCATCCCGCTGGCGCACGTGCTCCATAGTCGCCAGCACGCCTTTGCGCCCATGAAGGACCCCAGGCATCCTTCCATCCTGAGCCTTCCTCGAATTGACAGGGGCTTTCCAAGGACTACCGAACGCTGCATGGTTTTGATTCCCCCCCCCCCCCGCCGCGCCCGCCCCCCCTTTTCTCTTATAACCTCTTTTTTTTTTTTATATCTCTTTCTTCCTTTCTTTGTTTTCCCCGGGGTGGCGGGGCCGGGGAACCGCCGCGCCGGGGGTCCCTTATTAGTTCCCGGCAACTAGCTCACCCCCATCCCGGCGCAGACGTCGTACCCAGGCTGGCCCGATGGTAATCAAGGTTGTTCTCCATGCGTTCTGCAACTTGCCCGCACATGGGTTCGTTCCTGCCCAAACAGGAAGGGCTCCCAATCAAATGTCCTTTTGGCCTTGCTGGAGCTTCTGGCCTGTCGCTTAACGCGGACCAAGCCAAAAAGTGGATTGATCAAAGGGGCCGGCTTCTATCAACCCTTTTCGAGCGAAGGTAGACCCGTGTCCAACTCAGGCGTACCCGTGATCAGCATAACTCCCGACACGGCCCCGGACCGACGGGCTGCACATCCTCTCTCTTTGTTGGT
>Ga0163217_1066825_pt1 | contig 12101 bp, 5 predicted proteins | sample SynspAceP_FD_185933 | JGI IMG/M metagenome (GOLD analysis project Ga0163217, IMG submission 185933) | Saline lake microbial communities from Ace Lake in Antarctica - Synechococcus sp. Ace-P (PacBio error correction) | ecosystem: Environmental > Aquatic > Non-marine Saline and Alkaline > Saline ... | reverse complement strand
AATAAAATAGATAACTTGAAAACCCATTGTTGTGCCGATTTCGCGACATTGACGCGCTGGCTTTGGTAATGAAGAAGCGACGTATTTGTTGGCGAAGGAAAATGATTGAAGCGGGCGCTGTTGTATTTCAGATTGAAAACCAAGTGTCGACGCGAAACAATGTGGGTCATCAAGATGGCCAAGTAACGGCCTCATGAAGACTGTTCTAGCAAAAATATACACTGATCTTTCCTGGTGTCTAGGACGATGTGTGCGTGCGCCTCATATACACACGTACTTGAATCCATCTGGGGTGTGTGCTGCTTGAGAGACCGCAAGAAAAATCCCAGTACCGCAACGAGCGGGTGATATAGTCAGGAGCAATACAATGCTTTTATCGTGGCGAAGAAGTGGAGTCCCGTTATAGAACAAATGAAATCGGCGATATGCGATTCAAACTGGGCGATCGTTGATCAAGCCCGCTCGCGGCGTAACATGGTTTCGGTTCGTTTTTAAAACCTAATACCGTGAGATCGAGTGGTATTGCGATCTTGTGCCATCGTATACATACGCAGCACTTATTGCTGGATCGAAACGGTAAAGCCACACACATAGTGTCAGATCCGCTTCCGTAATATAATATGTGCTGAATTCGCATTCGTGATGTGATGCAAATGCCAACATTGGTTTTATACAAACAGTCCGTCATTTTAACTGGGACGCTTAACTTCGCGCAGCAAGTTGTTTGATGCGATGGTTAGCAGAAGGGAAAGGACGTTTTTTGGGTGGCTGAACTCAGTACCAGCGTGAAAAGTTGATGTCCACAAGACTATGACGCTACGCCATTGGCGGCCGTAAGCGGATGAGCGCATTCGTTGTTTCCGAAAGGACGCCGCGGGCGCAAGCGGGTATCTTTCATCATTTGATACCCTTACCGACTACCATACCGCCTCCGCCTTGTCTACGGATTAAACTTTAGCGAAAGATACTTTGGTGAAAATTGGAATTGTGGGGCATGTAAAGAAGTTCAAGCGTAAAGAAAATTTCGTCAAGGCTTAGCCTGTGTGAAGCACCAAGACATGTCTGGATCAAAACATGGGTTGATGATCACAAAGAGTATTTTTCTGGGCGCAAGCGCTTAAAGGCGTCTGGTAAAGACAATACAATGAATCAATTCCGCGATCTGATTGAACGAATGCAATCTGCATTGTATTGATATCAAAGGCCAGCAGCTTCCCCCTGCTTGCCTTTTTTATTTTTGAATTGTATTCGTTAAGAGGTCATCAAAACCCGTCATGGCTAGTCTTTATCTTATGGTGTGAAAATAATCAAAGCACGCTGTGCTTATCACCATTAGCAGGGGTAGAAAATGACGGGTAAAAATTTGGTAGTGAGCTTGGTTTCAAATCGGCATACTATCGGTTGCGCTAACAATGGAATGGACAAAAGCGGCACCCTAGTTTGCGGATAGCGTTCCTAAAACAGGGGGAGTTGTAATGCCTTATATCTGTATTGCGTTGGAGATCTTGATTGACAGGCAAAACGAATCAGCCCTTTGAAATTTCGTTAATGTGCGTTTTGCTCTGCGATGACGCGAATCCGAACCGCAAGCGAATTCAGTTTTACCGCCATTAACCGATCGTGCCCAAACGCGAATTACACGGGCGATTACGGTTAAAGGGTGAAAGCTTTTCCTTGTGGCTTCTTATTACGTCCAGTATTGGGTTTTGTTCGAAGATAGATTTGATGGCCTCGATTTCATGGTAAAAAGCATTTTACTTCAAACGGTCCAGAAAGGCCAGTTTTGATCTCTGGTTTGCCGAACACGTCTGCATTTAGGTGCACGGGTTGAAAACGCCGTATCTTCCAATGGAAACCGTTTTAATGAATGACAGTAAACCTTATGATCAGGGAAACGAATCCGATTAAATTGGATGATTACGCGTTTAGATGGCGAAGGTTTAGTCGCGTTTAAAAGATGGTACGTTTTGGTGAGTGAATGAGTATGGTCCCCATATGTTCACTTTTGATAGTAATGCGTAGAAATTGGGAATTAATGCGTTTAAAAAATGATTACTCGCAATGTGTTCTAATTTACCTGCCTATTCCAACATCGTCGGGCGAATCGAGGAATGGAAGGCTTGGCGATTTCGCCAGATAGACAACTTTTGCGTGCGGTATTAGCAATCAACCATGCCAGGAAATCCAGATTTTAAAAAGCGGCTCAAAAGGCCAACTTTTGACTTCGTATCGTTACGGTGAACTTAACGGAGGTCCATACTGGCCCCGGCAATACTTATATCGCCTAAGAAAAAGCCCGGAAAATGCAAACTCTGAGATTTCTACTTTGTTTGACACGCTAATCAGTTTTGGTGATTGAACGCGATGGCAGCTTCTTATTAGGTGGGCCAAATGGCTGAGTCTAAACGCCGAACCACGAATGCTCTAGAAGCATTGTGTATCGTTATTGACTTAAGGCACCGGTACACCGCTTCTAGTGTTGCCTTTTGGTCGAGTTCTATCACGCGAGATGCGAGGTCATGGATGATGATTGATGGCTTGACCTTTAGAGCAATTCGCCAACAGGATATGGCTGGGATGCATTGGCAGAAAAAAGGCATTAAACCAGTCAGTTAAAAGCACTGGTGATCGACAATGGGTGAAAGCCGTTCTTATCCACATGAATAAACATGGAAGGCTTGTGCGGTGATTGAGGGCCATTCATCATTGGTGTATTAAATGATGATGCATTTCGCAATTGGTCGACGAAAGTAAGCTAGAGCAAAAAAGGCATCTTGATAAATCATACGATTGATTCAAATCGGACTTTATATTTCATTAACGCCGACCTGGATGGGGCAATTAGTAAACTTTAGATTGCGGCCTAATGAAAGTCAGAGTAAAGTTAAAAAAAGGAATGCCGCCAGTTGCATTCCTTTTTTATGGACGTTATTAAGTATTAGTTCTATGATTTATTTAGCTTCATTACCACAATTTCTCTGTACTAATATTGAAAATTTCAGTACAGTATCCGGCATGGTTGTTATTTCCCTTTACTCACTTTGTTGTGGCGTTTGCCCTAAGAAGATTGTATGAATTTAGAATTCGTTATTTTCTATTGCTCCCTATAGTGGGAGGCGATTTTCACTCTTATTTTTTGTGGTGTATTGTGGTTTAGAAGCGGGCAGTTAAGCAGGTAAGCCTGTGGGTATCGACACCTCGGCTTTGATCGTCTTGGGAACCTATGGTTTTATCGCGTCGCTCAATGTTTGTTGCTGTTGGACATCACAGATCCATCTAGGATCATAGGGCAGGTGATTACGCGGATAGGTTTTCTTGTGCTGGTAATGCTTTCAAAAGATGGTGCCCGTCATCGGTGTTTGACTTCTGGCTGTACGGCTATTGTCGCTTGCTTCCGTCGAGAGTGGTGTATTGCCATTGTCGATCTCTTATGTGGCTATCAAGCGGGTCTTTCATCGTTGGTTGCTATTTATATGGAGTGGATCTTTTGGAAGAAAGTCGTCGGCTTTTACTTTCGAGGGTGGCCATTCCAAAGTACAGTAAGCTGGCGTAAAAGAAACTAAGACGGACTATTGCTCTATTATATTTAGAAATAGAGGCCTAAATGATGTCGTGATATGAGTCAGTGGTAATCAAGATAAAATGAATGCTGATTGAGACTAATGCCTTATTGGTTTGCGGTGATATTTATGTTGTGTCAGGCCCTCCTCTCAAAAAACACCTTGGTTTATATATTTATAAACGATTAGGTTGTTGCTTTTATGTTGAATTATGTTTTATTTCGGACAGCTCTACGCAATTTCCCCGCTGTCTTTGCCTCTATAAAGTGCTTTGTCCGGCTCGTTTTATATCTTAAGGCATTGTCATCTTGTAGCCATGGCCTTATCCAGTGATTATACCCTAAATGTCGATGGTTGATAGGAAGATTTGAAATCACTGAACGTTTGTTTAGAATCATAATTTTTGAAGGTCATCAGCGATTGATGCTGCTGATTCCTTTGTTGTATTTGGAAGAATGATAATAAACACTTCTCCACCAAACGAGCAAATGATGTCGCGTTTTCTTAGTGAGCTTGAAAGAACATTGGCGACTTGAATTCCAAAAACAGATATCTCCAATGTTCATGTCCGTTACCCATCATTTATTTTTTAAAGTTAGTCAATATCAATTAGGATAAGGCCTTAAAGGTTTGAAGAGAATCGCTGTCTCTTCTTAGTTCCTGCTAAAATGCGTGTTTAAGCCACGCCGGTTAAGTTCAATCCCGTCAATGGATCTAGGAGATATCTCTTCTTGAGTTGCCTTGTTACTCAGTTGTAGCGCTTGAAGAAAGAAATGCCCAAAAAAAGCACTTAAACAACAATCGAACATAGTAAAGCCAAAAACCCACGTGCAGTAGACATTTTTCTTTGGAATTAGGGATCGCCAGTCAGATCTACAATATGTTACTAAAGTATGTCGCTAAAATAGTTGCCACCACTTAAGGTAATCGTAATAACGAAAAGATCTCGATTGCCCCACCAAGAAGTGCCGCTAAAATCGGGGTGAAAGTGGCAAAAAATAGAATCATTGACATTAACGCCGCCCGATATTCAAGGATAGGAAAAAATGATAAATAAGTGCGATCAGTAAAAGAGAGCGTAATTTCCCATTTTGGTATAAATTAAGCGCACGATTTTAAAATAAAACCCAGTAATTAAGAAACAATTTCTGCAATGCCAATCAATGGAAATAGATAGGTAAATCAATAAAGAAGGGCCTAAAAATCAGAAAAATACGATGGTAGTAAGGGACGAGTTCTATTGCATTCGCAGAGTGGAACTTATGGCTGAGATTCAGTTTGGATATTGTTAGGCATGAACTGTGAGGCTGTGCCTGATCTAGTTATAATTAATGATTATTTTTTATTGATTATTTGAATGAAATATTTATTGATGAGCATACCCTAGAATTCAAAAGCTTATTCGATTTTTTCTATTATTTTCGCTTCTTAATTATTGGTGTTGTGACTACCGAAAGAAGACAACATTAGCAAGGCTTTGAAAGCAGGAGAAGACTCACTAAATTAGATAGAACAGTATTGCTAAATTTACTAACTTGCTGTTTTTGTTGTAAGAAGATATGTTGGGGATTGAAAGAGTAGAATTGTTCGCAAGTGGTGTTCTGGTCTGTTTGTATGATTGGCGTTACCGGTTCAGGCGGCGAACGTTTTGAAAGTGCCAAGATCGTTTGAAAATATGTACGTTGACCTTGAAAGTGCCAGACAGTTCGGGTAACGACTTTAAGGTCGAGGTGATTGAAGGGTCATCACCAAATTGTCGTATACGATTAATAAATTGTTACGCAGTGGTGCCGACACTCAAGCGTTATCAAATCTGAGGCCTATTGTGCATGGATTTACAATTTGGAATGCATGATTACTTCACGGTGAAAGGCCTTATATTGACTCAAAAACACGCAGAAGCTCACTCTACCGGCGCCTACGTTGTACTTTTGTAATCGCTCAGTGCGCAAAGAAGTAGATTATCAACATCAAATGCTGCCCGTGATTGAATCGGGGTTTCAAAAAACACGCGTGATTACGTTACCGAAATTGAACGCCTTACGCAAAAAACCAACCAATTATGGATGATTGCTTCCTGTCTTAGCTTCCGGTTATGTTGACTTCAAGAATGTTGCGCTAGAAATGATGCAGTTTTGGTATAACCGATCCGATGACGCGACTCGAAAAGAAATGCGTATTTGGAAGCGATGATTTGTACAAACTAAAGGTTGTCCATATTCAAGTTAGAGAAATGTCGCAGTTTTTGGTTAATAAAGCCGATAGAGAAGCAAAAAAATCCTTCCAAACTTGGCTTGTCACGAGTAACGTTTTAGTCCAAGATTAAAAAACGCCCAGCGAATGCTGGGGCGTTTTTTGTTAGGGCTTTAACAAAGAATGCTTTTTTAGTGCGGTTAAGCTGACGACTTCCCTTGTGGGCGGTTTTTTTTGGCTGAATTTACCATTACCCAAAGAGCCAGTACGATAATACTACCGCCAATAGCCAATCGGAACGATGTCGCGTCTCGGTTCCAGAACACCACGTTGACGATAATGCCTGTAGAATAAGTAAATTTTATTCGCAACCGCCCAATGTCCCATGTTGACTGTCCGTCGCACTTTTATTCCAAGCGAAGTAGGCCTAGCCCAGAGCGACAATGCCAAGATACGTTAAAATAGGACCACTGCAGTTTGTTGTTGTCGCGTAGCTTGTCTGCGTTACCTAATGGCTAAATAGCATGGAATAACAAAACGGCTAGGGCACCGATAATAAAAACCAGCCAAAAACAGTTGCGTGCGGTAGGTCTGGGCGTTCTTTTGCAATAAATACGTTTATAACCCTACTTGTCCGAGCCTGCGAAACAAACATTAGCAACCTTGTACGATGAGTTAAACCTTTAATAAATCCTCATCGATTACCTTGGTAGGCGAATGGCTACTGCGCCTTAAAAAATGGCCAGCAATGCGCTAAAGAGCAAAACCAATATAAAGGGTCGATCTAATATGTCATTAATAAGAGTGAAACATTAAAAGATAGGTGTCATAAACGGTGAACAGTAAACCCACTTCAGGACAGAAGAGAATAAGAAGGATTGGTAATAAAATCACGTACATGTGACCAAGCTGTAAAGCCCCACATTACCATTAATTTCAAAGCCCATTTTCGCTTCAATGTCACGCAGCTTTAAAAAAGTAGAAGACAACGGTGGCGAGCGCTACGCGCATTAAACAGAAGAACCCACGCACTTGCACCCAGCGAGACTAAACGCCAATTCAAACTAAACTAGGAATTGGCCCAGAAAAAGGTGACGGCAAAAGTATTGGCATGAGAATCGATTCCACTTAGTAATTTGACGTAAAGGTTTAACGATTTACGGACTCGTAGCGTAAATTAGTTTACTTTTTATAATTTATAAAGTTTACTAAATTTATTAGGTAATCATGAGTGTTACTGTTTTTTACAGGGATTCTTGCTCCTTCTTGTCTTCGAGAGGAGCGTCTGTCTATCTGCTTTTAAGGGCAGTGAGGAAAAAAGCGAACGCATGTTAAATTATGTGGACTGTTTGTTTATTTGTCAGATTTTGTTATAGGCTTTGTCTGCTTCATTAGGCATTGAATTGGAAAGTGACGATGTTAGCGTTAGAGTTGGGTTTGAAGAGCGTTTAAGGCGTTTTTATATGTGCAAGGAGCAGCAGATGTTGCCATGATTTAAGTCATATTTATCGTGTGGTCAAAACGGCCAAACCAAAACTGGCTACCAAAGCAAGAGGCGGATTTGGCTGTTCGTGGTTTCCTGCGGCGTGGTTACATGATGCGTGTCTTTACCGGAAGAATCTCATCCTGAACGACATCTTGCTTCGGAACCTTGGGCCGCGGACCCAAAGCCATTGAATTTCTTAAATCGATTGATTATCCCATGACTATTTTGAATCAATTCACATTCCATCGTGCTCACAGCTTTAGCGCTAATGTTTCTCTTGAAAGCTTAGAAGCTCAAATAGTACAAGATGCAGTTCCTTGGATGGTTTGTGCGCGGATTGGTTGTGGTATTGCCCGTTGTATGCAGGTGAGTGGTGCGCCTCAATAAGAACCTTGTATTTCACTTGATGATTCCATTTTGTGAAAAAAACACGTCAAGCGGATTGACGTGCGTTAAATTCGATAGACCATTTTTATAATAAAACTTTATTCGTATTGCGACAATCTAATACCGCGTTCAGGCTCAAGCGGAAGAGAAGGCCGGCGCGAAGCCGTTTAATGCGAAGTATTGACAACAATGCGCTGGAAATTTAGTTTATTGGAGCCGTTTAATGCTTGCTTTGAACATACTGAATTCAATGTGTTTTTGCGTTTTAAAATGCTTTAGCGCAAAGCGCGACTGATTTGTATTGAGCCGATGACGTTTGCCTTTTTTGAAGCTTAGTTTGTGGCGGATAAGTGGTTATTCTGGCTAAAATTGGGGTTGTCACAGCTAAGAGGTCGATCGTTATCATGCTAGGGTCTTTGGTATCTGTAAACATTTGTCATCAATTTAACCGTTAGCCGGTTTTAGAATGCTTGAAGTCGTCGTGTTTTACTGAGGGAATAGGCCACGCTTTTCGATCGAATTCTTAGGCGCAGAGTGTCTCCTCGTTTTTCATATTCCTGTCATGACTTGCGTTTTGGTCAAACGATCATGAAAAGTCCCCATTCTGTTTCTTGTCGGCGGACGACACCTGATATCACAACACTGCATCTTGATATTGCGAAAATGAGATGCCGAAGCTTGCCTAGTACACGTTTGTGTTTTCCCCTCTTATACGCTACCTTTTTCTAAGACAACCATATAAATCCGCTAACCGAAATGACTTCATCTAATGAGTGACTGACGTAATAATAGGAAATTTTTGCACGTGACAGAGTTGTTCTAGGTAAAGGGAGGATTTCTTGGTTTAAAAGCATCGTCGGTAACGCAGCTAAACGGATTCGTCCATCAGCAAGCAATTAGGTGATATAAGTAGCGCCTCTGGCGATGGCGATCGTTGGCGCCTCACCGCCGGAGAGTTTGCCATGGGTATGTGTGAAAGCCCACCAGACTGCAATGGTCCATAGCTGAATGACTTACTGAGTAGGAGATGAACGGATTGCAGTTTTTATCGGCCCGTTTTATGGCAAATGTAGGTTCTCTTGCGCGGTAAGGTGAGGAAATAAATTCGGCGTCATTGGAATACAGTAAGCCTAGTGTGGCCGTTTATGAGAAGGCAGTGGCGATTTTACTTCGTTTGCCATGCCTCACCATTAGGAGGGGCTATGTGGCCCTTTTGCAGCTTTTCTCTAGTCCCGAAATACAACCGTATAATGTCGTTTTACCCGATCCAGATCGGGCCAAATAATGCGGTACACCGACGCTTGGTATTTGAAGTCGACATCCAGAATAAAAACTAGACGCGCCTTCTCGCTGTGTTTAATACGAACAATGCAAAGAGTTAGCAGCAGGATTCAAGCCGTCATAATTAAACCACCGGACATGGTGCTATTTTTCTTGGCGTTTTTTGGATTGCTGTATAACAAAAACGAGACGGTAAAAGCAAAGCCGATCAGTAATAACGAAAGTGAGTGAGCTTGTCCGTGATATCTAAGGGCCTTCAACATGAGGTCGTAAATTTGTAACTGAAATAACTTGGTTTTCATTGCGGAATATTACCGCCAATCAATCAACCACGACACCAAACTCTCCAAACGGTATCGAGGCCAAAGCCTAAAGATAGCAGCACTAATGTACCGGGTTTGGCTTAATGAAATGACGACCATGAACAAACCTGCTCCCATGGCGGGCTCGTAATTGTGCTGCCGCTTCAAGGGGGCCTTCTCCAATAGATGCAAATGCCCTCAGCGCCGAATACCTCTCCCGGATTTTTGAATAGGTTGAACGACGAAGGGCATGAATACACCATTAGACGCTACCACCAGCCCAGTTTAAAAACTAAAAGGGAGTGGCAGTGATTTCCCAAGTTGATCGAAACAAGCTTTCTCTACGAAGCCTTGCGGTCCTTAATAAGAGTCAAAAACAGAAAATCTTCCTAAACCACCGTTGGGGGCAATTACAAGGAGCATAGCCCACAATGGCTTTGATAGGACCTTTTAGCCAAGGGGGAGGGGGGGGGACTCATTACCTGTGTTCGAGTTAACCAACCAAGCGATGGGTGCTGATTAGATAAGCAGTTAAATCCACTAGCGCTAGCAATTTTAGTGTTAACCATTATTGCTCGATTGTCTTCTGGACTAATAGCATTCAAAACGTCTTACCCATAATTTTAGTCTTACTCTGTGAATAACCAAACTGGAGGATTTCTCTTGGACATGCGACACGGACATTATAAAAAATGCCATAAAAGTCTTCGCTAATTCGGTTGTTATGTGTACGAGTCAGAAATAAACGGCAGCTTGATTGATTTTTACTATGGAGCGTATTTGGCACGCTTTATAGAAAAAATGGCCTTTTTTTTTTGCCCTGCTAATGCCTGAGATAAACGCAACAAAACCTATCTTCAGCATTTTGCGAATACACAAACTGATACGTCTGTTCCTATGTTTGGCGCCGTTGAACGATTTTGTTTTTACCGTCGTCCCAGATAGATAAATGGACGTAGGCTTTCTTCCGCTGCTTTGCCATAAGGTGCTAATTTGATTGGCAATGGCAATACGTTTCGCTCTAAAATAGCGTCTTCAAGGGATTTCCAAAAGCTGCCAATTGTCCTTTGGCATAAATAATTTCCAAGCTGTCTGTTTAGCGCGAGTTGTTTCTGTTTGATGAGGAATTTGTGGTTTGGTTAAATCTGCAGAAAGAAAAAATTCGTATGGTGCGTTGTTTTTAATTTGTCGCGAAAAATTTTTCCTAGAAGAACCGAACGACAGTTGTTAACGAATGACCTGTCTCATGCTCAAACTTTACTGCAAGCTGCTTTATGGTGAGATGAAGTTAGAACGCAACAGCTACGCTAACGGTGTCTGCAAGAGAGGGAGAAGCAGCTAAATAATATACAAAAAAAACAGTGACAGATAGAACAATTTTGCTTAGCATACATTCGAGCATATGTTTAGCCAACTAAAAGCGTTTTGTCCGTCATGCTTTTTATGTAATCCAAGGTAAAGGCGATACTACTAAGCCAGTAATTTAAATAACAATTTAGCCTTGCTCTATACCGACTGTCGCTTTTCAAATGGCTGCCTATGCAAGGACCAATAATGCCAAGTGCCGTCAGGGAGAAAAAAGCGCGCCATGGTGGATGGCATTTTAAATAATCTTCCATCTTCATTAGCCCAACGAGTCAGAAGAAACAATTTTAATGGTTTTTCTTTGTGTTGGGCAAAGGTTTCATAAACAATAATTTGCCCTTTTTGCTTAGTGACTAAGAAATATATATTTTTTCTTACTGTGATATTCAGCGCCTCTCTGCCTTCAAGAGTTTTTGCGTATTAGTATAAGATGTTTATAAACACAGTGATTTACCGCACTTTTTTATAATTAATATTGTTTTTCGTCAAACGAATGGACGCCTTTTCCATAATGATGCGAGTAGAGCGATTTTTTATAGTAACCGGCGTTCTCGTGGTGTTTTCTTTCAATTTCTGGATACCGACTGTAATGCATTACTAATTAAGGAAAAATGTCAGTAAATAAACTTTCCCTGAGCAAAAAGACTCTAAAGCGCCACGATAGGATGAGTCTCACATAGTGTTAAGAATTAAGTTAGTTCAGTCTAACTATTATTCTCGATCGTATGCCTGCGTGCAAACAGCTCCCTAACTAGCCGGCTATGGCCTAAAAAAAACGCCAAGGTAAAATCTTCACGTAAGTCCTCGACTTAAAGCAAAAAAAATACCAAAAAAAATCTTCTTTTTGAAGAGGACGTTTCGTGTCCTTTTTAAGTGGGGTATTAGTTTTAGTTTGGTGGGCCCCAGTTATTCCTTTGCTGGTTGGGTGTGGGTGGTTAATTGGGTTTTCAGGTTGTTTGTCGCTTCGAAAGGACAAAATTGGGCAAGTTCCCTTCGGAAAGTCTTACAGTGCGCCTACATATTGATAAAGGGCCGCTGCTTCCTTGGAAAAAAAGCAAAGACTCGAAAAACCTTTTGGAAGAAACGGCTATCGCATTTGGGCCCGAACAGTCAGAAAGGTCGTTGAGGCCGCCACGCAGTACGCCGACAAAAAAGTTAGTGCGCATTTGCGCTCCTTATTTGTTGGGGACCACCTGGGCCTTTCCATGAAAGTGAAGAGACGTATTTTTTTCTTTTTCAAGATGGACCGGGTTTAGGTTCATTCAAGCTTAAACGTGATGGAAAATAAGAATTTGAGGGCGGCGCCATTTGAACCTCCAAGGCGGGCATCGGTCCTTCCTGTTAGGCCGGGCAAAACAAACCGGGGGGGGGGAAGTCCGTCCCAAAAAATTTTGAAACGTTTTACGATGGGGGAAAAAAAAATTCCCAAGCCCTTTTAATGGGGCGGGCTATTTTTTTTTTTTTTTTTTTTTTTGGGGAAATCCCCGGGGGCGGTAGAAGACAGGGATGTTATCTCTCTCTTTTGTG
>Ga0163217_1040385_pt1 | contig 12102 bp, 16 predicted proteins | sample SynspAceP_FD_185933 | JGI IMG/M metagenome (GOLD analysis project Ga0163217, IMG submission 185933) | Saline lake microbial communities from Ace Lake in Antarctica - Synechococcus sp. Ace-P (PacBio error correction) | ecosystem: Environmental > Aquatic > Non-marine Saline and Alkaline > Saline ... | reverse complement strand
TATCTGGTTCGAAGCGTTGCCGAACCTGGAAACAGATTGGCGGAAGCCCTTCAAATTCCTTTTGATTTGATTATTGCCGTGTTTTGGCCCCCATTTGCCCGGGGTGGGGGAGGGTACATGGCAACCGGTGTGGTCCGGCGCAGCCATTCGCCATTGGCCCCTTGCGAACCGGCCACGATATCGACCCACTTGGATGAACCGGGCCGTGCGGGCCGAAAACGTGGTGGCCGGGCCTGTAGCGGGCCAGGGCGACACAGGGATTGATACGCCTCCGCGCTGCAGCGCCGGATAGGTTTTCTTTGGCGAAATCATCATCCCGCATACAGCATCCCCAACTTCCATTACCATACAGAAGAGGAAGCCGGGATCCCCGGCGTCAGGGACAGTTACTCGGCCTGGAACAAAACTGCTGTCTTGCGGGGACGACGCTTGATTTCCTCTCCGGGGACACTTTTGCACACGTGAGCAACGCGGAAACAACTGCACCGTGGACGGAATCTGCGGAACGACTGCGATCCAGTTGCCACGGCGGCAGCGCGAGGTTGACGCAGCCTATCGTCGCGCAGATACGCGAGCACGTCCGAGAGCGACGGAAGAACGTCTTCCAAAATCCGCGGCCACGCACTCGGGTTCTGTGTGTGCACCGGTAGAGCTTAACATACGAGGCTAAGACGGGCTCGTGGTCTCGCAGACACGACAGAAGCCGGGACAGTGTCGAAAGGCGCGGGCTGTCTTCGATCACGTCAAAAATCTTGAACGTATAAGTTTAGATCATCTCGTAGCGTGCGGTGACTTGTACGGTTTCCTTCACGTGTGTGCATTGACCTTCGATAAACGTCGCCGGAGCGGATGTCTTCGATAAGTTCTCGAACGCCATACCATCCATTCCTGGCCTGACGTACTTCGGAAATACTTGGGTCAGTTGTGATTAATCCCTTTTGAAGCGCTGAGCGTTTTTTCAGCGGTGCATTTCGTGGATCACCAAAACGTTTCTTCGCTGAGCAAGCGAAGCACCAGCAGCGTTTCGTGCTTTGCTTTTGCCTTCGGTCCAAAGACATTGCCCGCAACCTTGGCCACGCGGGTCACTTTTTGAACACTTCTTTTGTCGACGCATAAGCCTGTATGAGTGTTCGCGGATCTCGTTGCTCGCAGGCGCTCGCTGCGCTTTCACAATCATTCTAATCATGTGCATAGAGTGAAACAGCAGTAAAATAACGGATCTTCGACGCCCTTTTTGGTATCGCCCGAGGCACGGAGACAGAAGCGTTTGCACGGGACGTATAAAGCGACTCTTGGATAGGTGTTCGCGTTTGCGATGCTTCGGACAAAGGCCGACATCAGTGTCTGATGATCGCACCGGACACGCAATGCAGAATCCGGCTAACGCGGCACTTCACGTCTGGCGATGTTGTCGTCCCACTCGCTTGACATCGGATCTCGCGTTCAGAGCATGAGCCCACGCACGTCCTGCGTGTTATGTGGATCAAGACAAAAAGGCAGCTCGCTGGACGGTCTCGTTGCACCTTGGCAGTCTGCCCATCGACGCCATGTTCCAAGAGCGGGATCGTCGCGCGCGCTGGCCGACAAGCGCGTTTATGCCTTGGCGCGCTTTTTTACCTCGCGGATTGTTATTACCTGCCGATTCTCGACGAGCGACCTGGCGCTTCAGGTTTCGGTCTTCGACGGGTGGTCAACACGTCGCCGCACCCTGGTGTCCCATTGAGGCCATTAAATACCTCGACAGGTGCACCAGACGGGCCGAGCTTCTGTTTGTTGACGCGTTCGCCCATGTCGTTGATCAGCGCACGCTACCTTACCTTGTATTGCTCGCCCACAACAAAGAGTGTCGCCGTTTTTGGAGCAGCGGTACCATTTTTTGGAATAAGCACAGTTCGCGACAGGGCACGGCCCACGTCAAGCTGCCGCTCTCGATCACGCACCAACCGCGGCACTCGGTTCGGGTTCCGCTTTCATTCCAGCAGTTGGTCCGGCCTGCAGGCGCGATGGCCTTCCTGGGCAGTCGTCCAGACTTTGACCCGTTAACAGCGACATCTCTATACGACGGTGCGCGCGTGGCGTTCTCACACGGACATTACTTTTCGACGATGACCTCGTGTTAGACAGCAGAATTCGGTAGCGAACATTTGTCAGGGTGGCTTCCGATATCTGTCGATCTTGTTGATCGCCCACTCGTTTTATCGGTCGCCACTATTTGGGCCGCTTTCGCCGTGGATGGTGATGGCGCGTCTCGATTCGTTTGAGCATTCACAGCGTCATCCGCAGCGACGACCAGCACCGAACGATGTCGGTGACTGTCGGACACCCGCGCGACGCGCATCGACGGTAAAGGCCGCGGGTTTGGCCCAGTGTTCGAGGAGCTCAGGAACCTGAATCCATCTGTCGGTTGTGACCTGATAGGCCACCGATGTGCTGACAGGTGACTGAGCGCTTGGGAGTACCGCCGCCTCTTCGCCTTGGTCTTATCAGGGGAAGCCTTGGCTTGCGGATCCGCGTCAAAAAGCAGCGATGTTTTTACCATGGTCGAACTTGTGGCCATGATGTGCGGTGTCAATGACCGCGAGGACGCTTTTGAATACCAGTCTTTCGGATCGTCTTGGGCGGGCTTGTGTGACTCACGGGTCTCGATTCAGTCCGACGTTTCGAGTGAAACGCGTTCGACTTTATGTGGGGCCGAATTCCTCGATGAGTGCAGTTCGGCGGTATCCGCGTCAGATGCGTTTCCATTCTGCGTCACCACTCATTCGCCCGTTCGGTCATTCAAAGCTCTTGACAACCCGGTCGCCCGACGCGTTCAGGGCCATACGGATTTGGCCAGCTTTCGGAGACAACAATGCGCACGGCGGAAGAGGTTGACGTGCGTCACGATCTTTTCACGCTCGACCGAACCGCCCATGCTTCTGCGCTGACGTTATCCATGCTTGTGCCTTCACATCTTGCGCCATAGAGCGCTTGACGGCCACCATCGCCACCGGAACAGGAGCCTGGTTTCTCTAGTGCGTTCCAGTTTCACCGAACGGCGGGGCGGGCTTCGTGCCACCCTTGTTCGCAGCTTGGTTGGTCTCCCTCGCGGTCGCCCTTCTATTCTCTGCGTACCACAGCGTGCTCGCACCTCGAGATTTTGACGTTTGCGCGTACGCGGTGCGGCCGGCGGGGCCGCTGCGGGGCCGGATGCAGCGACTGCTCTCCAGCTTGTCGCTGTCTTTTTTGCGACCGACTTCGTCCTCTCGGCTTTCGCCTTCGACAGGCTTTCGTTACGTGCGCTCTGCGCGTTCTTAGCGGCTTCTTTTCGGCTCGGCTATTTCAGGTGCACGACGACGCTCGCGACGTCTTCCGCGCGAGCCTTTTCGTCAGCGCGGACGTTGCATTCAGGGACTTCTTCAGCCCGTCGCGAGGCGCGGGCGGCCATGAAACCGCCTTCAGCGCGCGCTTCCATTTGCGAAATTCCGTAATGCTCGGTGCCTGGGGACGCTCTGGAGGAGATTCGCGAGCGATGGATGCTACCCGCCGCCGCGCTTTTGCGCAGCAGGGTCTCTCGGGGCCACCAGGGCACACCGTCTGCTGCGCTTTTGAGTCTACGACCCCACGACGTATTTTCGCGTCCGTGGCTAAAAGACTTTGCTTTAACAGTAACCAGTGGGCGCGCTAAGGGGCGGCACCCCCGCAGGCCCAATGTCTTTTTTGCTCCGTCACTTTTGGGCGCTGGCATGAAGGCGTCGGTCTATTCCTTGTCGGGTGACCGTTGCCGCGACCCTACGTTTATCGCACGCGCTTTTTACCGCTGAGGCTTCCTCCTTTACGGAACACGAGATGTTACAGACCCCAGGAGGCGTGGCGCGGGCCTAGTATCCACAGTGTTAGGCGTCGCGCAAGGCCAAAACCCAATTCGTCTCCGGACGTCATTGGCCAGCCGGGATGGTCAATCGATATCCGAAATATAGCGGCGACTTAGTTTCGATTTGCCGCGGCCCGATCCATCTACTGGCCTGGATAACACTTCGGCTTTTCCATTGCAGCCAACCTTTGACTTTTTTCGATACCCGCAACTCGGCCGTACCCGCCTTGCGTTGCAACGAATCATGTCAATCTACACGCGCGAAACAAGGCTGGCTTTTCAGACGTTCTTACCCACGCAAAGGCATCCGCTCACCTTTACAGTTGCTTGCCGGACGGGCGAATACAAGCTCCCTTCATTGGCCCTCTCTCTCAGACGATCCAGATCCGCGACACATAACATCCCTCGGTCCGGGTAGTTTCCAGAATATCCGGCGCAGAACCATGGTGCATGTTCGGACTGGACCGACAACAAAGACGGAATCAGTCCGTTTTTGGGGCTGTCCTCGCTCCCGTGGCGATTACAGCGCACTCTCTCGTGGCGGGACCGTCGGCTTCGCCGGTCTTTAAGACACCGCCATTCCAGCGTGTCATATCGTTCCCCTTAAAGCCCCGCGAACTCAGGCCCGGCCTTCCTCCGTTCCGTGTCGATATCAAGGTCTTCTTCAACCTTCATCGGTTCAAGCCTGTCAGCGGGGATTTACCCCAGCCCAGGCAAGACGCGCGCCGTTCATGATCAACTTTTGCAGCATCTTCCAGCGAAAAAGGTCGAAAGGTTCAAGTGTCCCCGTCATCCTGGTGGGCTGTTCGTCCATTCGACGGTCGTCAGCCGCCAGCCAGTTTCCCAATCGCGCAAGTCGCGAAGATCTTCGAGCGTTTGGACGTTCGGTCCCTTGGCGCCGCGCTACTACCAACCCATTTTGGGAGTCGCTCTCGAGGGCCGTCGCAATCTAAATAAGGTGTCGTCCACGCTCACAAGGACAACGATCGCCATGCTGCCGTCCGCAATGGCAACGTCTAGACCGGCTTTGTGTTGTCGCCGCCCGTTGGGCGATCACGTCGGCGGGCGGCTTATCGGGCCATGCAGGTATCGCTGAGCCTGTAGTCTTTCGTCGACGCACGTCCGCATGACCAGCAAGCATCGTCCTACTTTCGACATCTGCGAACTTCTTCAAGGAGGATTCGCTGAAACTTCCTCGGAAAAACAGAAGCTGGGCAAAAGAATGATGCAGCTCTACGGGAATCCAGATTGTTGGTGGTTTTCCTCTCTATTCGCTCCAGATGCAGGACAGCTATAGAGTGCGACAGTTGCGGAACGTGCGCCTGAACGGCGCTGTGGGTGGCTCTTCTGCTCTTCGGTCATAATTGTCTCGTTGTTCAACCCGTCCGTTTTGCGGGAGACGCCGAGACGCCAGTTTTGACCACGACGGCAATTAGCCAGCGACACGTTGCTCATTCTGTACAACAATCTTGCGCGGAATTTTTACGCGCTTTGCTCTCTGTCCGAGCACAAAACCTTGGAGACATTCAGCAGGCTAAGACGGCGCTCTGCCCCAGGGAACGTTGGGGGTGGCTCCCTTCGTTCCAGGCTCGTGAATTGGGATGTCGATCTCTGTTCGCCCTCGCAGCTCGTTCACAACAGCCTGAACACAGGCTGCCGCGATACCAGGCGCATTTTGCGACAACCGGATCGATTTTTGAGTTTATCATAAGCTGATCAGGCAATCTTTGGCACGCGCCGGGAGTCACGGGCCAGCTTAAGTCTCCCGTGATGAACCGTCATATATGTAATTTCCGGCACATTCCCATATTCCTGAAGAAGTTCAGTTCTATTGCCAGTGAATATCGGGCGCCGGTACCGTGGCTGCAGAAGAAAAGAGATATAGCGAGGCCCCACGACTGTTTCGGGAACGCAACGTCTTTGATGTAGACCGACGGATACGGTTCGTTCAGGACGGTAGCTTTATCGCGGCCGATCTATTTCGCTTACGACGCAGGATCCCTTCGCCAGCACCCACATCGACGATGAACGTTGCCGTATATCCTTCGCGCTTGACCAAACCGTTGATTGATCGTTGCCGGCGCGGTCTTTATGAATTCTTCAGATACTGGGCGGTCAACGCTCTGCCTTCGCGGACTATTGGCAAGATCACCTGCTGTGGCGGATATGCGCCGCGAATGCGGCCCATCTCAACCGGCGGGACTTTCTTCGCTGAATTCCTGACCGATTCGGGGTTGGCCCCATCTACTGACTTGAGCCTAAGCTTAACCGTGGGAAATATCATGCCTGATAGTTCTCAAACTCGTCGTCGGCCAGCAACCGTACGGGACACGGGTAAAGGATCGCACGAGACAAGACACCGTAGATACGTGGCGGACTGAGATCGCGACAGGCGAATGTCCATTTCAGCGCCGTACCGCGACTTGGCCGCCGAGCGAGCGGTTCTCTCCATGCGCTTTACAACAAAAGAAAAAAAACTAGCGCTATGGTCGCGTCGGTCGATATCTTTCGCGGCGGGGCCCCCACCAAGCACTCAGTGCGCGGCGGTTTGGTACGGGGTCGCGCATGCAAGTTCACTGGAGAGATTTTCTGGCGTTCGGGCGATCGCTCTCCGAGCAGGTGTCAAATAGCGAGGGGCGCAGTTTGAGCTCGGGCTTCATCCCTTCAGGCCTCCGGTAGCTCTTCCTCGGTTTTTGCTCCCGAGACTCGGTCAACTGACGGATTTGGTGGAGTTACTTTCTCGCTATGCATCGGCGCAACGTTCACGAGCGCTCTTGTGCGGAGGCAGGTGCGACACGAGTCATTACTCTGTTCCGACTCCCGGATCTCCGCTCGTCAGGGTACATCGGACCGGCGAGGTTTGCCGCGCGGGTCATTTTGGACGGAGTGGGAACTTCAGGGCACCGATCGCGTGCCCTCGTCTCAGCGCCCGTGGGCCCCCAAAAATCATGTTCATCCTTCGCCCCCCGTCCAACTCGACACGCTTCAGGTGATCTTTCGGCCCTCAAAAGCTCCGCGAAGGCGCATGGAGCGCGTGACCCCCGCTCGAGTTTCAGACGTGCACGAATTCGCAGCAGACCGCGGCCGGCACGATTCAGTCATTCGGAGTTCTTTGGGCTCCTCATGCGCAGAGGGGAATACGGCAACGTCATCGTCGATGTGGGTGCTGGCGAAAGCGATCGTGCGTCCGTAAACGAAAAGATCGGCGCGAAGCTTACCGTCCGAACACCGTATCCGCGCTCTACATCAAAAGCGACGTGCGCCGCGAACAGCGTCGGCCCGCAAATCTTCCTGAGCCGTACCGCGCCCAATCTCATGGCCGAACTGTTCAAGATGGACAGTGCCCCGAAAACTCATGACTGGCATTCATCGAGACTTAAGGCTGTTGCCCGTGATCCCGGTTGCGTGCCAAGGATTGCCGTGATCAGCTATGATAAACTCAATCGATCCGGTTGGTGCTGCGTTGGATGCGCTGCGCAGCCGTGTTCAGGCTGTTGTGAACGAGCTTCAGGCGAAAAAGATTCGACATTATTCCGTGGAACGAGGACCAGCCAACGTTCTTGGTCAACGCGCTTCAGCCTTGCTGGAAGTCTCCCAAGGTTGTTCTGGAGAAGAAGCCGCGTAAAACGAAGTTGTTGTACTCAGGAAGAGCAAAACTGTCGCTGGCGATTGCCGTCGTGGTCAAAACGTGCGTTCTCGCGTCGCAAGCTGACCGGAGTTACCATCGACATTATGGACGAAGAGCAAAGGAGCCAGCGCGTCAGGCCGAGTTCGAACGATGCGCACCAAGCGTTCCATGACAATCTGGATCTAGACCAATTCTTTGCCAGCTTCTGGTTTTCGAAGGGTTCAGGCAACCTTGAAGAAGTCGCATATGTCGAAGTAGGCGAGCTGCGGTCATCGACCGGCGTTGACGAGGACACGGCAGCGAACTGCAGGGCCGTCGGCCCGGATACCGTTGATCGAAGCGCACAACAAAGCGGCGATTGATGCGGCCGTAGCCTGGGCGGTGGCACGACACGCTTATTGAATTCGACCGGGCCTGACACCCCAAAATGATTGAGCGCTGGCCACAAGGACGACGTCAAAACGCTCGAAGATTTCGCGACTTGGGGCGCGATTGGGAACTGGCTGGCGCTGGCGACCGTGATGGCGAACGCACCAAGGATTGACGGGACACTTGAACCCTTTCGAACCTTTCGCTGGAAATGCGCCAAAAGTTGATCATGACGGCGCGCGTCTTGCTGGGCTGGGGTAGATCCGCTGAGCTTGAGACCGATGAGCGTTGAAGAAAGAAGACCTTGATATCGACACGGCACGAGGAGGCCGAGGCCTGATCCGCGCGGGCTTTGGGGAACGTTATGACACGTGGGACGTTTCTAAAGACGGAAGACGGTCCCGAAAACGAAAGTGTATTCGACTGGCTGAGGCGCGCAGCCAAAAACTCGGGCTGATCCGCTTTGTTGGTCGGTCCCGACATTGCATGTTTTTCCCGGATATTTCTGGAAAACGACCCGTACGAGGGATGTAATGGTGGCGTGATCGGCGTATGTCGTTGGAAAAGCGGCAAGAAGGCTTGTCGCCCGTTTTCGGCAAGCAACTGTAAAGGTGCGGATGATTGGGGAAGAGTTTGGAAAAGCCAGCTTGTTCGCCGTGTAGTTGACCTGATTTCGTTGAAACGCCAAGGCGGGTAAGGCCGTTGCGGGCTACGAAAAAGTCAAAGGTGGCTGCAAATGAAGAAGCGAAGTGTTGATCACGGCAGGGGGAGATGGATCGACGGCCGCGGCAAATCGAAACTAAGTACGCCGCATTTTCGGTTCATTACATTGGCTGGCTGACCGGCAGGACGAATTGGGTTTTGGCTTTCGGACGCCAAACTGTGATAACATGGGGCGCTCGCCTCTGGTGGTTTTCTTACCTCTCGGTGTTGTAGAGGAAGCTCAGCGGTTTAAAAGGCGTGCGCAAAACGAGGGTGGCAAACGGGTCACCCGAAAGATAGACGAGCTTCATGAGCGATAGTGACGGCCAAAAAGACATTTCGCCTGCTAGGGGTGCGCCTTCGCGCCCTCGGAACGTAAAGCAAAGCTTTAGCCACGGACGGACGAAAAACGTCGTTGGTCGAGACCAAGCGCAAGCCGTTTGTGGTGCCCAAACCCTTGCTGGCGCAAAGCCGGCGGCTCCGGTAGCAATCCAATCGCTCGGGGATCCCTCCAAGCGTCCCGGCAGGCATTACGACTTCCGAATGGAACGCCGGCTTGAGGCGGTTCAGGGCCGCCCGCGCCCGCCGAGCTGAAGAGCCGAAGCACGGCCCGCTGACGAAAAGGCTTCGCGCGGAAGGACCGCGAGGCGTTCGTCGTGGCCGAAATTCGCGATGCGAAAGAAGCCAAAGAACGCGGAGCGCGTTCGAAAGCCTGAAGCGAAAGCCGAGGGCGAGGCGTTCGCAAAAACGAAGCGGAAGCTGCGGGCAGTCGCTGCATCAAGCACCCGCAGCGGCCCCCGCCGCACGCGCGTACGCAAACGTCAAATCTGGCGTGCCCACACGGTGGTACGCAAGGAAAGAGGCGACCGCGAGGAACCAAACAAGCGCCAACAAGCCCGGTGGCGACGTAGCCGCCGTTCGGTGTAAACTGACGCTGAACCAGGCTCTGTCCGGCTGCGAGGTGGCCGTCAGGCGCGTCTATGGCGCAGATGAAAGCGCAAGCAGGGAACGTCAGCGCCAGAAGGCCATTGGGCGCGTTCGTCTCGAGGCGTGAGTCAAAAGATGTCGCCGCAACATAGCTCAATCTTCCGCCGCGATTGTTGTCTCCGAGCTGGCCAACCGTATGCGAAACGCGTCGCGGGTTGTCAAAGCATTTAGATGACCCAACGGGCATGATGGTGACCGCAGAATGAACCATCGACGCGGATACCGCAAAACTGAATCATCGAGTGCAATTCCGGCCACATAAGTCGTACGCGTTTCTGGACGCCGACGTTCGAAGACGTGATCAAAAGAAGCCGGATAGACGATCCGAAAGACCTGGTTTTCGCCGTCCTCCGGTCATCACGATCATGGGCACGTTGACCATGTAAAACATCGCTGCTTGGACGCTCATCCGGCAAAGCCCAAGTTCAGACCGGCGAACGCGGGCGGTACACGCAGCACATTCCGGTGCAAAGCCCTATCAGGTCACAACCGACAATGGTCAGGTTCTGAGCTTCCTCCGATACACCGGGCCCGCGGCCTTACCTTCGATGCGGTCGCGCCGCGTGCGCAAGTCCCCGACATGCGTTTGCTGTCGTCGCTGCGGATGACGCTGTTGATGGCCTCAGACGATCGACGCGATCCACCACGCGAAAGCGGCAAAAGTTGCGATGATCGTTTGGCGATCAACAAGATCGACAACTACGAAGCCAACCCTGACAATAAGTTCGCACCGATCTGCTGCAACACGAGGGTCTCGGTTCGAAAAAGATGTCGGTGAAACGCAGACGTCGAAGTGTCGGCTGTAACGGGTCAAGGTCTGGGACGAAACTGCTGGAGCCATCGCGCTGCAGGCGGAAATGCTGGACACTGGAAAGGCGAACCCGAACCGCTGCCGCGGTTGGTGCCGTGATTCGAAAGTCGCAGCTTGAGTGGGCGTGGCCCTGTCGCGACTGTGTTATTTCAAAAATGTACCCTGCGGGCCAAGGCGACATCTTTGTTGTGGCGGAGCAATACCGGTTAAGGAACGTGCGTCTGATCAAACGACATGGGGCGAACGCGTCACAAAGCCGGGGCCCGTCGGGCTCCCTGTCCGAGGTTCTTGGCCTCAATGCGGACACCATGTGCGTGCGCGACGACTTGCTTGAACTCGTACCGAAACCCGAAGCGCCAGGCGCGTGAGATCGCAGAATACTCGCGAAAAGTCCCAAGGATAACGGCGCTGCGGCCGGGCGCGGCGACGACGCTGGAACAGCTGATGGCAAACGCCCAAGGTGAACGAGACCGTCAGCGAGTGCCTTTGTTGATCAAAGCAGACGTCGGCCGTGGCTCTGCCGAAAGCGACGTGCAAGCGATTGGGAAAATCCGCAACGATGAAGTCCGGCGTACGGTTCTGCATTCGGGTGTCGGAGTGGCGATTCACAGACACTGATGTCGGCCTTGCCGAAGCATCGAACGCGCCCCATTCATCGGCTTTATCGTCCCTGTGCAAAACGCTTCTGCCCGTGCCTCGGCGAACCAAAAGGCGTCAGATCCGTATTACTCTGTCATCTATGACATGATTGATGATGTGAAAGCCGGCAGCGAGCCGGCCTGCTGAGCAACGAGATCGCGAACACTTCAGTCGGTCTATGCGCGTCGATCAAAGAAGTGTTCAAAGTGACCGGCGTTGCAAGGTTGCGGGTTCTGTGACCGAAGGCAAAGCAAGCCGCGCAGCGCTTGCTGGCTGTTCGCTTGCTCCGCTCGCAGAACGTTTGTGCACCACGAAGGTCACGCTGAAAACCGCTCAAAGCGCTTCCAATGATCGAAGTTTCCGAAAGTACCGTCAGCAGGATGTGTATGGCGGTCGAGAACTAAGGAAGACATCCGCCCCGGCGCACGTTATCCGAGATCTTCCACACGGTGAAGAAGTCGTCCGCACGCTCGAGTGATCTAAACTCGTTCGATTATTTGATGTCAGAGCCCGGTTGAATTGCGGGCTTCTGTCGTTTCAAACACCGTTTATCCTCGTTAAAGCTCAGGGCGGTCGACCACAAGACCCGATCTCCGCTGTTTTTTATGACGTGAAGTCGTTCGGCTTCTCCGCGTACGGGGTTCGCGACGATAGGCTCGTCCCCGGTGGCAAACTGGATCGCAAGTTCGTTTCCGCCAGATTCCCACGTGAAGTTTTCGCGTGCCACGTGTGCAAGTTGCCCCGAGAGGATTCCAGGTTCGCCCCGCAAGACAGCAGTTTTTCCAGCGCCACGTCTGCGCCGGGGATCGGTTTTTTTTGGTATTGGTTGGGATTGCTGTTTAGCGGATGATGAACTGGACCAGAACGTGCCTTGCGCCGCGGGCCGTATCATTCCCATGGCTATTTAAGCGGCCGTTGGGCAATCCGCCCGGCCCGTCAGCTTCCCTGTTCTGCATGAAAACGGTTCGGACCGAGTGATGCCGATCACCACCAGATCGTCGTTTTCGAACCGGTGGGGTAACGTCTGGTCGTTTGATCCACTTGCGTTACCGGCGCCACGCATAAAGAAAACCGTTTGAAAGGGGGCCGTCTACATGTTGCCCGGGCACGCCT
>Ga0163217_1086966_pt1 | contig 12103 bp, 22 predicted proteins | sample SynspAceP_FD_185933 | JGI IMG/M metagenome (GOLD analysis project Ga0163217, IMG submission 185933) | Saline lake microbial communities from Ace Lake in Antarctica - Synechococcus sp. Ace-P (PacBio error correction) | ecosystem: Environmental > Aquatic > Non-marine Saline and Alkaline > Saline ... | reverse complement strand
CGGCAAGGGTACCCACCATGCGTTGGCGTTGGAAACTGGTGGCCTGGCGTGATCGGCGGGGCAGGCCCTATGGTGGGGAAGACCTTGTGCATTCACCGTGAGCGGCCCGGTTGTTCCAAGGCTTTTATTCAAAGCGATCCGCGTTCGTGTGCCCTATCACGGCTGGGAATTACGACGGCACCGCGCAGTGTGTGTTGGATGCCTGCCTCGCGAATGAGACGCCGATGAAGGAGGCAAAGCCATCCGCATCACGTCAAGGAGGCCTATGGCTTTTATCTGGGCCTGCATGGGCGAGCTGCCAATGATATTTCGGCGTCCCGCAGTGCGGATGTTTCAAAGTTACAAGAACAGGTGGTATTTGCGGGCCATACGAGTTTCAAATCCCGGTTACGCGCACTGGAACAACTTTATCGACCCGACCCACTTCCCGTTATGTGCATGCCGGGTCAACAGGCATCATGGATCAGCCGATCCTAATAGGGCCTTATTGACTGTGTTCGAGAAGAACGCGGGCTGGCTACCTCTTTGAAGTACAGAGTTACTCAGCCCGTTATGGCGATCCGCAGTGAAGTGCGGTCATGGCTTTTTTATGCTTACCAGTGCCTGCGCCCGCTAATGGCCTATTTCAAGAGCGGGTGGTGGCTTACCGACCCTCGAGCGCGCCTCCGAGGGTAGCGATGAAAGACGCTTCTGCACTTTTTTCCACTGCTCCAGCAGGTGGATGAAACTCGCAGGTATCGTGCGTATCTGCTGTGCGGATGAATTTCTCGCCGCAGCCTACCGATTGCCGATGTTGCGTCGCCGCAGGATCTGGTTTATGGCCCAGGACAGGCGCGGATTGTGAATACCAGCGCCCGGATGCGCATTCCGGTCGAATCTGCGTATGAGTGCATTTCACCGCACGACCTGCTGGGTCGAAAGTACGCATTTGTGGCTCCGCAATATGGTGTGAGCTATTGGCACTGCTGGACGCACAGCGCATAAAACTTGCGGCTGACGGCCATGCGTACGGCGCCCAGGATATCAGGGCTCTATTGAAGCTGGAGCCCCTGGACCGGAGTCAGTTGCACCGGTGAGGCGCGGTGTGCGCATCTGCGATCGCATTTGCCGGGCGATTTTAATCCGGCAGTACTTCGCTGATCACCTCACTCTGTGCGCGAGCGCTATGTGGTTGCGTCAAGCGGTGATGCCGGAGGGCCGTGGTGGATCGCGCTGGCTGCATGATCAGGCCCGGCGTGGCCAGACGCTTTGAAGTCAGTCTGCCGCGAATTCATTTTCCGTTGTCGGGGCAAAGCGATTTGCCCGGGTGGCCTGATTGGCCGGCGGTTATCGGCATTCACGCCAATCTTACTCCAGTTCAAGGCTTTGCAGCAGGACAGGGCGGCCGGTGCATCTGATTACTGGAGCGCTCGGCTCCGAGCATGCGCTGGTTGGCCGTGAGCTAGCGCTCGACCCGGACGCCCACGCTGCACTTTCCACCCAGCCAGTGAGCCGCGCACGGAAGCTGCTTTATCTGCTCACGCACTGCCGGCTTGAGGAGCGAGGATTTACGCCTGCGGACCGAGCTTCGATGCTCTGATCAGCCTGGAATCCGCAGGGACTCGGCGAGCGCTTGCATGTTGGAGACGGTTTGTCTCTGCCGGCCGGTATTGCTGAGGGCTCTTCACTGTTGTGCTGGCGCGCTCGGGCCGTGAGTACCTTATTCCCCGCCGGAGAAAACCTATCCTCAACGTGTCGCTGGAGGCGCGTGAGGACGTGCTCTATTCCTGTGATGGCAGGAGCGTTTTGCCGGATGCCTGCGAATCAAGGTGCGGAAGGTGAGCCGGTGCTTGGGCGACACGTCGTATTCGGCGGCATGAACATGCCGCGGCAGCAGCATGATGATCTGCTGTTCCAGCGCCCGCCTTCTTCACGCTTGTTATTGCGATATCTGGACTAGAGAACGTCGGTTAGCGGTTCCTGCTTCATGGATGCCAGCTCAGCTCTGCCTGGCCGCTATAAGTGGTACACCAGCTTAGCCAGTCATGCCTTTGGCTACGACGTCTGAACTGATTAACGCTGGATAAGGCTTTGGAAACACTGATGAAAACGACTCTTCTGTTCATGGTTGGCCCAGCGTAATAGATCCGGCCAAATTCGTCGATGCGGTTCAGGATTGTGCTTGAGTACGTGACGGGCGGATCGCATGCGGTAGGCAGTTGAAGGGCTCGCCCGGAAAGCGCTGGTGCGGGAGCGGATCGACTGCACTTGGGCCGGCTGGTATTGCCGGGGCCTGATCGATACCCACGGGCATATCTACCAGTACGTGGACCGGCACGGGTTTTTTGGTTTTGAACGCGGATATGTGCGGTGTTGTATTTCCGGCGTACCACGCCTGGTGGACCGGGTGGCCGCCAAGTTGCCAATTCACCCTGCCGGGGCTTTCGGAACTACGTGATCCATATTTCGCATAGCCGGGTGATTTCGTTTATTCCGCCTCACCTGGTTGGCGGTCTGGAAGGCACTTCATATCCCGAACATCTACGCCCGGAATGCTCGGACCGTGGACGCCCGGTGAAACTCCCTGGCCAACAATGATTGTGGTCAAGGGCATTTCAAGGCGCTGCCGAACTGGGCGGCTTCGCCCGCGGGGGCGGATGTGATGAAGAAGGCCGCCAGGGTGGGCGAGCAGAACGGCCTGCCGCTGTATATCCATTTTGGCCAGCTCTGGCCAGAGGCCACCCCGGCGGCCGCCATGTTGAATCCGGACAGCATCTCCCAGCGGTACTGGATCTTCGCTCAAGCCCGGTGACGTTGCTGGCGCACCCTTCAGGTCGGCCACCCGGGGCGAGTTTGTTTTCACTCAATGGCGAGATCCACCTTTGGTGGTGAAGCCCTGGCCGCGGGCTCAAAGTGGATGTGGGGGCACGGTTCGCACTTCAGTTCCAAAATGGCCGCCAAGGTGCTCAAGCGGGGCGTGCTGTCCTGGACACCCTGGGAAACGCCGATATGCACGGCTACAACACCTCGGTCAGAAGCCCCGGGGCAGGGCGCTACCCGAGGAGGATGAGCACCCCGATTGGAGAACATCTGTCTCAGGGACTCTCACGCTTTCAGCCTGGTTATCGGGCGGCATGGTCAGCATGATGGCGCTGGGGCTCAAACTGGAGCAGTCGTTGCGATGGCCACCAGCCATGCGGCCAACACTGCTGGGCATGTTCTGGAGGACACTCTGGGATCGCTGGGTGTGGGCCGTGAGGCGGAATTAGGCGTTGCTCTTGATGAAGAGCGGGGCAAATGGTATGCATGCGGATACGAAGGGAACAGAGTGGTGGCCCCGCGCATGCTCCAGCGCTGTTGCTGCCTGCGCGCCAGGCAAGCGCTTTGATTGCGGACATGTCCGAGATTCTGCCCGTGCCGCAACCCCGGTACCTGACTGAAACGCTGCTTTTAGACGGGATTACCTTGTGAAGGATTACGTGACTGATCCGGCACCGCTGCGGGCCTGCAGGTGGTGAAGGCAATCAACTTGCGTTGCAGAAACTCTATGCCAGTGCACCCACCTGGGACGTGGGTGATGCTGCCAGCGCTTGGACCTGGTCCGTACTTGCTTGCTGCACGCGGGGCCACCTTTGGCTGATCCGTCGCGGCCCTAGCGAACCTGTTCTGGCAATCCCGCTTGCTCCTCTGTGCGTTTATGAAGGCATGGGCGATGACTCAGCATGGCGCGCAAGGCGGATACTGGATGGGCGGGTCACGCTGCGCCCGGCTTCAGGATTATGATTGTGGTCACGCCCGTGGCAGCGGATCATATCGCTTATCTACCAGTCTGGTCGAGTGGCTGATCTGACCCACCCGGCAGCGCTGCTGGTCGCTATTGCCCAGCGGCGCAGGTCCGGCAGTTCCGCTTTGGCACTTTTGATCTGGCCATTATTGAGCCGCTTGCGCTGGCGTGATCAGGTTGCTTTGGCCGTTGCTCTGCAAGGCTGGTATGGAGACCGCAGCATCGACTGATCCCGTTTGGCTCAGCCGGGCTGCGGCGCGGGCGATGATCTGCATGCGCAAACCACCTGCGGCCACTGCGGCGTTCTGCATGCAGCTAATGCGTGGATGGGCCCAGGCACCGCAGAAAGTGATCGACGTGCTGGAGGCTGCGCCGCTTTTCTTTCCGACTCTCTGGAATGGGCGGGCTGTCATCTGATGCTGAAGCGGGACCATCAACAGCGGAGGCCGTCGGCGTGATTGGCCTGGCCGGCAATGGCAAGGAGGTGGTATTCGCTTGTCAGGTTCGCCGGATTTGCTGGCTGGACCGCGCAGCCAGAACCGCCACCGCCCACGGATGATCGACGCGCCTGCCAGGGCGCCCCCATTGCTGGGCGACAGTGGGTGATTGATGCCGCAGGTTTTGGTGCGCAGGGCCTTGGGGCCATGCACAGGGCTTTGCGTGAGTGATGGCGCCCTGGTTTGCCGAAGGCTGGGCGCAGACCTCGGCTGCATGCTTGGCCAGCATCCGGCCTTTGCCGAATTCGCGTTGGGACCGGGCTGAGCGGGCCTGGCGCAACAGCAAGCCTACTAGCCCCACCGATGGTGTCGCGCTGGCCATGCTGGATAACGAGCGGGCTGGGCTTGTTGGGTCGGGCGTTATGGCGTGACTGATCCCGCGTTGTACCCTTGCCGGGTTGGCCAGCCTGAGATCAACCAGCTGGACGTGGCTGGCCACCGTCAACCGTGCGGCATAGACACTATGAGCGCGGCCTTGGGACCGGCACATGAATCTGGCGGACTGGACCGGCTGTTCTGGACAGCGCGCATTACCCTGCGCTTATCGGCGTGCAAGTGAGGCACTTGTATGGCCTTACACCGCGATTGAACAAGCCTTCCGGCAGCGGCGCGGGTGACAGTGGCCAGCTGCGGCCAGGACTAATTGTCGAGCGCTCGGGTAACGACCTTGCGACAGCTTTCGTGGCCAATATGTTTTTTAAAGCGCTCCGTAAACGCAAGCTCGGTCGGCAGACGCAGAGTTGGGTCCGTGTAGAAGGGGAATGGCGTTCGTCGCGGCCGCATGTCAGTAGGGCTACACATGAATTCACTTTCTGGCAGGAGGGTATCACGGCGCCTTATCTGGCTGAGGGTTTTGGCCAGGCTCCCCAGGGGGGAGCACCGCCCGCCAGCGGATCCCGCGCTAATGGCGTGCGCCTGGCGGTCAAGGATGTATTCCAGAATCAAGGGCCTGCGGCTTGCGGCGCGGGTACCCGTTCTGGCTGGCTTGAAACCAAAAGCGCTTGCCATGCAAACGGCCCCGTGGTTGCAATGGTTGCTTGGATGCTGGCGCCCACGTGGGTGGGCAAACCCGGACCGATGAGACTGACGACATCTTGCTGGGCCGGCAGCAACGCGCCATTCACGTACGCCGCCGCACCCGGCCGCAGCAGCAGCGTATTTGCCCGGCGGCCTCTGTCTTCAGGATCGGTGGTGCCTGTGGCTGCCGGTTATGCTGATCTGGCTCTGGGCACTGACTTTGCGGTGGATCGGTCAGGCTGCCCGCCAGTTATTGCGGCATCTGGAGGTATCCGCCCAGCCATGGGCGCGTAGCTGCCAAGCTGTTTATACCCTGGCACACAGCTTTGACACCATCGGCTGGTTCGCTGCCGACGCCGGCCACGCTGAGGGCTGGGAGTCTAAGAGGCAACTGCTGACATTACGCAAGTACCCGCTGCGCCAACCGCGGACGCCAATTGCCTGGTTGTGAAGACGGTGCTCGATACGCTCGACTAACGGTGCGCGAGAACGTTCGAGCCATGGCTTTTCGCGGGCCAGAACTGCCCGATGCGATGGGTGCCAGGCGGCACGCTGGCCTGTGTGGAAAGAATGCGGCCGAAGCCCTGCGGCTGCTGGCAGGCTGCGAGAATATGGCAAGCAGGCCACGAGCGCTTGGGTGCACCGGCGCGGCGCCCCGCTTTCGGCGCTGAACATCGCCAGCCGCTTTCCAGTTGCGGCCCACTATCACCCAGCGCAGTAGCCAGCGCCAGGGCGATTCGTGCTCAGGCTCAGCACAATTAAGCCGCTTTGCTGAGCGGCGGGCGGTTTCTTGACTGATGCCGCCAGTTACCCAGCCTCGGCACCGTTGCTGGACGCGCACGGCGGAGCAGGTCGAGCACGCGGTGCGGTTCCCAGCGGCTTGCTGTGGCAGGGCCTGTTATTGGCCGTTCTGCCCCAGGTCGTTCTGCCCTGGACACGGATTGGAGGTTGCGCCCGTTGGGCGCTTGTCGCTGATCGGGCCCGCATTTGCACGAGCAGGTCATGAGCCTGGCAGAGCCAATTACATCCGGGTCAGGTGCAAGCTACTTCTTCCTCCTTGTCCAGTTGAACGGAAACCAAATGACTATGGCGTTCGTCCCAATCAGCCGCTGGTCCAAAAAAGCCATGGCGTTGCACCCACTCCCTGGCAGCGCAGAGCGCCACATGGCAGTCATGCGTGAAAGTCGGTAATTGCTGTTGAGGCGATTCGATCGCCGTGCGGCGAACTATTGCTGCCGGTGTACCCGCATATGAACTCAGTTCGGTGGTGACGGTTCTGGCTGAATTTCGCCGCCCGGGCCAGGGACCCCGTGGCATTGATGCTGCGCAGGCTTCTGCGCTGGGTATCACCCTGGAGGATTACCGCCAGCAAGGCCTAGGCAGCATTCCATTCGCGGTGGCCTGGCCGGCAATACTGTCCGCTCGGCACCTGTCTGGCTGGCACACTGGCGCACGCCAATGGGTCGCAACGCAGTTGAACATGGCTTGGGCGTTTACCCCTGACGCGTTTGCTGGGCGATGCCATCGATTATGCACCGCACCGGGTATTTCGGCACCCGCAACAAAGTCTGTGCACGCCGCCAAGCGCGAAGAGTTGCAGACTCATGCACAGGGTTTTCGCTGACACCTTCTTACCCGGTGGCGCGTGCCCCAGGACCGGCGAGCGCATTTCACCCCGCGGCCTGGGCCGATATTACCGCCTGGAGCACCTGGCGCACAATGGCATTGATTGATTTCTTACCGGGGTGATCTGGCTCGCACCTGGCTACCGAAAGCTAACGGAGGCTGGGCAGGCCGCTGCGCCTCGCCGACCTGGGAAAAACCACCAGGGCAACAACTGCGCACAAACGATTGCGCTGCTACAGGCACTCACTGGGGCAGGTGTTATAAACTTCCCGGCGCCCCGACTCAGGCCCTGGTGTCGCTGATGCATCCTTGGCCAATGGATCACCGGCTGGAAAACCGATATGGATCCCCTGGGCGCGCCCTTAGGTGTGCATGCTATGCTGTGGAAGCCACAAGCAGGGCCTTTGGCCGTGATTCGTTGATCGGGAGATCACCGGACCCGGCGTCATATGGAATGTTGGACCCAGAGCCTTGCTGGAAGCCAATGTATTGGCGGCTATGGCCGGCAAGTTCGATGCGCAGCGCGCTGCACCATGGGGCACAAGCATGGGCCGGCGGACAGCCATCTGGATGGGTGTGGATCGATGAAGCCGGCCCGGGCAGTGAGTTTATATCAGAGCATCTACCACGAGTTTGCAGTGAGCAATCGTTCTGCCCGGCAGCGGCGTGGAAACTGGCAGAGAAACCGCCGTTGCAGCTTCTCGCTCGATCCCAACCGCGCGCAACCCTTTCACGCCGGCCCGCAAAACCTCCATATTACCTTGAATCCGGCGATTGGCCCGGTTCAATTTGATTGGCCGCACGATGGTCGTACGGCAATATGGGCGGCGATGGGCAGCGCAGTCGCAAAGCGCGGTCTTCAGGCCGCAATTCGCCACCTTCGGCCATTGAATCCGGCTGGCGGCGATTGATGCCACCGCGCTGCGCTGCTGGGCCGCACCTGGGTAACCAGTGAAACACTGAAACTTGGGAATTCCGCTTTCCCGGCAGATACCGTCGAGGCACTCCAAAGCCATGGCCATTGACGTTGAAATTCTGGATAGTATATGACGAAAGCATGGGCATTGCTGAGCGGGGCATTCTGCGTTATCCCTCCGGGTTGCTGGAAGGCGGGCATGACCGTGCCAGTGATGGGGGCCGGTGGCGGGGTTGTAAAAAGGCCAACTTGCACCAATTGCACGCATGATTGACAGGAACACACGGCCCAAGGCCGGTGCTTCATGGTTTATCAGAACGGAATTCGCGCTGTGCCAGTCTGAATCTGGGACGCTATCCACATTAGCGAATTTCCGCAAGAAACCGCTGAATCTTAATCATCGCGGGCCCGCGTTGGCGCGCATTGCGCTGAGAATCGACCGTTTTTCTTCGTTTCGTCCCGGCTGCGTTCTTGACCAGCTTTGCCCATGCCATCCAGGGGCGATTGGGTCACGGCAGCCAGTCTGCGCAGGTCTTCCACCTTCGACATTGCGTACTGGTTTCATCATTCAGTGCAGCCATTCCATGCGAAATCCAGTCGGTATCGTGATTGGCAGCGGCACCACGGAAGCAGAATGCGGTTTTTCTCCGCTTCGTTTGATAGTTGGCTTACACATGGGCAGATAAAGGCCGCCACTCAACACCGGCTGGTAGGAAACGCACGGTTTGCCGGCGTGATCAGACTCGCCCTGAAACACCTTCTTGATTGCCAGGTTGGTGATGGGCGCTGGCCGAGAACCAGTCATGTGCAGGATTGTGGCGAGAGGTCGGGAGGCTGCCTTGTTCCCAGCACATCTGGTTTGCCTGCAGGTGCAGACGCGCCTTTGCCGACACACAATTCGCTGATACGCGCAGTTGCTCAAGCTCCAGTTGGCTGAATGTGCGCGTGGAACATTTGCCGAGTTTTACGGCCTTGTCTATGCGTAGCAGGCACGCCCGCGGTCTTCCAGTCTTTTTTCGAACAATTCCCGGCACTGCTTCGGCTGTTAGGCCAACGGCTTCAAATTGTCGACCGCCACTTTGGAAACCTATGGTAGCTTGGCAAAAAAAACTTCATCGGGACGGTTGGGTATTGCGCCGGTCCAGCAGCAGTGTATTCCCGCCGAGACGATCCAGCAGATGCGGTCCGGGGTCGGACATGCCTGCCCAGCACCACAAGGCAGGCGTCGTACCGGTCTTGCCGCCGCCGATACCACATAGTTATCGGCGCCTGATTTGACCATTGGGCAGGTTATTTCACGCGGCATGAAACTGCACGCCGGCATCAAATCTCTGAAACTCCGGCGTATGGGAGTTGGCCGGCGCTTGCCGCTTTTCACGGCTAGGTGGCGCTACGGTTTTGCGGATATGGGCACGGTAAACGCTGGCCGGTCAGGGCGCTGATGTCGATGCATCGAACAGGCCCGTCGCCCAGGTAGTTGCACTAATGGGAAAGAATACTGCACGCGCCACGGTCGGCCAGAATTGCTGGCGCAATGACCTGGATTCAAGTAGTTGAGCACGCTCGGCACACGAGGCCAGATCAAGCCAGACCCTTGATTCAGGCCCACTTGATCCTTGTCGACCCTTGCTCAACTCCCGCGAGCCTGACCGCATAGAAGGCCGACGGCTGAGTGCAGAGGTGAACGAACTGGATAAAAGCACATTCAATTGGCCCCCACCAGGCTGCTGCATTGCTGGTCGACGATGATTAATACTGGGCGCTCGATTCGGGTCAGCAGTATGTCGGCGAAAGCCATGCCGACCGCGCCGCTGCCTACGATTCAGGTATCTGCTTTCAAGTACGTTGCTCGGCTTCATTGCCCTTTGGCCCCTGCTGATGCTGTGCAGTTATTCTGCATTGACTCAGAATCTAACGATAAGCGCTGTTAATGTTGATTATATAGGCTTATAACGCTGTTATGCAAAGTCAAAAGTACAATCGCACAATGAACAATCAGCAAAGCCAAATATCCTCAGAGCCGCGTCCGCAGGCTTTTTTCTCCAAGGTGGCACCGCTGCGACTACAGTGTGCGGGCTTCGATTGCTGCCAGAGCGGGCGTGGTCCACTATCGGCACTATCAAGCCACTTTCAGGGCCAAGCAGGGCATCCTTATGCGCCTATATGGAAGGGCCGGTTTGCGCGGTAATCGAAAGCACTAGGCGGTGGACGACCTGAGGCGCCAATCCGCGCGAACCGCGACATTGCTGGCCTCACGGGCGTATTATCTGGATACGGCAAGAAAGCATTCGCAGCCTCCTACGCGGATTGGATCTTCGGCAAGGCTTGGTGATGGACAGCTACCACGCCCTCGGGGCTGAGGCCGCGCGCTGGCTGCCGCCGGGTTTTGTACGCCTACTGGTGTGGCGGATTGCTCGCAAGCGGATGCCCCTGCCAGCGCCAAACGCAAGTTGCCCTCCAGGTCTTGTGGGCCTTGAATTCACGGCTTTGTTAGGCCTGAAGAATTCAGCCGGTCGGTGAAGCTGATCGGGACATGCCGCTGCTGGATGGAGCGGGCGATGGAACGGCAGTAGGAGCATCCTGAGTGGATGGGATTCTTTGGCGGGTGCGGAGCAGCAGGGCGGGCGTGTTTAATAGAGGGTCTGTGCACAGCAACCGTGCAGCGTTTGGACCGCTAGCCTTGCTAGCGCATGCCTAACCACGCACCGGCAGTGCCCACCCCAATGGACGATAAAGGCTGCACCAACAGCCTGATTGAATCGCCGTCAGCCAACCGGGGTAAGCCACGGTACATGATATCTGGCGATGGTTGGCAGGCTGAGTCTAACTACACGTTCTATGCGTGAAACGTCAGTCATCATGGACATAAAGGTTGCCCCGCCCAGCACCAGTGAGAACTGAACTGAATATCGCGTTAGGCTGCGAGTGGGGTCGATGAACTGCGGTAGGAAAGGCGGCTGCATAAGAACAGGATTACCTTGGGGTTAGCTGAGGCGCCGAATGCACCTTTGGCGAAAACAGAACTGCCAGCCTGGCGCCGCTTGCACGTGTCTGGGCGGTTTTACCGCCGAACATGAGTGGGGCGCGCCCACACCATCTGAATTCTCCCAGCCGACCATGCGATAAGTCCCCCCGACCCATTTTCCAGGCACCGTTCAGACAGCAGACGCCACCGCATGGCCTTGGAGGGTAGCGCCGGTCAATGCCGAAACATGGGGACAGCCGGCCAATAACGGCAACCAAAAAAACCCAGGCATCCGCCGAGGATAGTGAAGAGCCGCCATTGCGTGCCGCCATGCACGGGCGCCGTGAGGAGTCACAGCCGACGAGCAAATCCATCGGGACCTGGCGACAGGAAAGGCCCAATAACCGCCAGACAAATAGACAAACCAAGCGGTTTCAAATGCCCATGGCAGGTCGTGCTCCGAGTGCATAAGTCGGCGGATACTAACTATGCCTTGGCCGGTCTCCGGTAGGCTCCTCACCAGCCGCTTACAAGAACATCGCCAGCGGCCACTTTCCTCGGCTTTTCAAAACCCTTGCGTACCCGTGGCTTGGCAGCTTGGACAATTCCCCCAGACTGAAAGTGCATCGAGTACCGCCGGGTGGATATAGGCCTTTCGCACCCGCAGGAGGTATTGCCTAGCTGTTTAGACACGTCTTTTACCATCGCCACCACCATGACGTTGGCGTCCGATTCGGCTGCCCATTCCAGTTCCCGCCCAGCACCCGCCCAGCGCCATCCAGTGGCCGCCCAGGTGCCGGTAATCCTGGCGGTGAAGTCCGCGCCGGTCAGCATCGTGCAGGTAGGCGTTGATCCCACATACACACCAACGCCTACTAACTCCCACTACGTCTGCGGAGCATCACTCGGCGCTATGGCTCGCTGGCCGTCTCATCAGATTACTCGAAACAGGATTGGCTGGCCCGAGGCACGGCTCTCTACGGCAGCGCCTTAGACCTACCTTGGCCAGGCGCCTTGTCCTTCCTGAATCCTGATGTTCGACGCCGCTTCTTGCCGCGAAACTGGAAACTGCGATCTTCGTGCTCCCTGATATCACACTGACACGGTCGCGCAGGGTTATGTCAGCCCGCTAGGATTCTGTTAGTACCTTGGCGACTCTCATGGGCGTACATTACCCACCCGAATCAGGCTTGGCAATCCAGCCAGCATCACGACCAGTAAGCCAGCACCTTTATCAGGCGGGTAAAAACCGGGCTTCGGCGAGCTGCGCTTCTAGCGCTTGCGCACGCTTGGGCAGGAGCAGCGCACCGAAACTCCTG
>Ga0163217_1084854_pt1 | contig 12103 bp, 8 predicted proteins | sample SynspAceP_FD_185933 | JGI IMG/M metagenome (GOLD analysis project Ga0163217, IMG submission 185933) | Saline lake microbial communities from Ace Lake in Antarctica - Synechococcus sp. Ace-P (PacBio error correction) | ecosystem: Environmental > Aquatic > Non-marine Saline and Alkaline > Saline ... | reverse complement strand
GTTGATTCAGTTCAAGGACCACCGGCCAGGATATCCTGTGCGACTACATTTAACTTTGGAAGGATTTGGATCGAGATCAGTCTCAAGTCAGCATTGAGTTTTGTCTTTTGCACGGAGGTCCATGGTAGCTCAGCGTAGAAATTCATCTTGCAAGTCCATTGAGATTGGTAGTTTTTTATCCGCCGAACTCGTGCGGCTATGCTCAAGCATTCCTTTACGATTGAAATCTTGCCCGCTTGCCATGATGCTTATCTTGGTGAGATTTTTTCTTTGAGATCGGCTAAAGTTTGGCTGATCAGTTTTTCATCACGTGAACTCTGGACTTTTTTGCCCGTTCTTCTTCGCAGTTCATCGATGAGTTCATGCTGACTCTGAGAAGGTATTGACGAGTTCAAGCGGATTTGAATCTCATATGGGCATAACCTGCGTAAGTTCTCCAAGGGAAGCCAGTTTCTCAGACTGGATTAAGTTGGGCTTGGTGGCTTTGAGGTCTGGTTGGATGCCTTTTCTATTTCCTGGATTTGAGCCAATTCCCGTACCGAGGTTTTTCTCACGCTCTTTAGCAAGAATTCGGACCTGTCTGTAGTCTGACCACGCCATAGACAACAGTCAATCAAAGAAATACAGGGATATGCCAACAAGTGGCCATACCATTGGAGGCAAAATCTCGAAGGTATAGACGCATTTCATCTGAAACCGGTGCCAACAGGGTATTTTTGGCTTTTGACCCGGAAGTGGTGGTGCCAAAAAGGAAGATTAGAAAACTCCCGATACACTCTTATCTTCCACATGACACCCAATCCTTCATCCAGTTCCTTCCAAAAAGGTCTTGATATCGAATCTGGATTTCCTGACAAAATTAAGGTGTGGCCCAACATAGATCAAATCGAATGAGTTCCCTTTTAAAGGGAAATCGCTGGCAGTGGATCCGGCTAATTTCTCAGTTAAGGCAGAGGTTCATTTCTTCCTACAAGCACTATGCTAAAAAAAATGGGTAGCGGGTGGATTCCGTTTATGTATTCCTTATTTTTTGGGTCAAGTCTAAGCAATCCTTTCTTCGGTACCAAAAACCAAATCACCTCACTCTGCTCTGTAAATGCCGATGCTCTCTACTAGAGTAATTCAAATTTGAAAAGGATTGATTGTGAGCTTTAAAAGGTGCGTCGGCTTGACGAAAGCCAAGCGCTTTTCTTCCCTGGAAATCCAAATAAACATTCCCTGTTTCCGCAACACCTTAACCCTAGTATCTTAATTGGATATTGGCTACTTACATCGGAGGAAACTAAATCAGCGTTCTCGCTCAAATTCTTGAGTGCTCGAATCGAAGTAATAAAAACCTTCATTCCTGAGGTGTACACCTTTCCCCTCACAGGGGTCCCACGACAGTCCTGACAAACCTCGTACGCCGTTCTTTTTCACTTATTTCTTCGACCCGAGCATTGGGAACATCCAGATTACCAGAAGCCGGTCTTGAAAATTATCGAAGAGAATTCCTGCTTGGTTGACAGCCCAGAGTTCGCCTTCCTTGGTTTTAGCTAAGCCTATACCAACAGACCGCTGGCACCCCTGAAATAGGGCCCGAATACTTCATAGTCGATTGTCCATGCAGCGAGCTCCCTTTTTAACACCTGAATACAAAGGCCCCACACTGGATGAAAATATATCCGGGGTTGGAACTCAGAAAGTAACGACTTTGTAAGGTTTGAAAAGCTCTCTGTTACAGTTGATATAGTGCCCTTTTCTCCCTTGATTTCAATAAGTTCCAACCCCAGGTACTCAGTACTTGATTATCATCCTCAGTAAGTCAAACACCTTTGCGTTCTTGGTATTCCATCCACTTTTTGACTATTAATCTTATTTTACGACATAAAGGACGCTCGTAGAAGTGACCTATGTATAGTTTTCATTATAGGCATTAAGGGAATAAGGGGACTCCCTATTTATACTCTTCAGAGGCCAAGCTGGGTGATAGGGGAGAAAATTTCAAATTTTCGAAGCCAGAATTGCGTTCCTACCCCAAAGATTTGACAGGTATTGTCTAGGTGAATGAAACGCATAGACGATTTGATCCAGGTAATTGGAATTATTTGATAATCAAAGTGGGGGATTTTAACTTTTCCCTTTTGATCATAAAATAAAAAACCCTGTCCCAAACGCTAAGTGCATAGGTGCTATCTGAGGGCAAAGCGCTTCTATACAAATTCTTCTTGCAGGCAGCTCGTCTAATTTCGGTCAGAAAAGGGATAAAATTTTGCCACATCATAGTTGATAGAGCCCACCAGCAAAAGCACCCAACCCAAGAATTCATCTGTTCCCCGATAAGGTAATAAACCTGTACCCGCTCCTCACCCAAGAATTCACTGGCCCGGAATTAATTCTACGGTTCCGTTGTTTTGCTCTTTTAAAAATAGGCCCAGATTCATCTGATGCGTGTATTAGCTGTCATCTAAGCTAAAGCCATACATAACTCCGTGTCCGGCTTCCATACTTTCATGTTGCGCGCCCGCTCCATCGTACCAGGAGTATAAGATGAAAATCGCTCCGCGGGCCTGAAAGTAAATTTTGCCTTGACTCTCTGGATAGACCAAAATCATTGAAACCAGAATCTGCAGGGAAACCATCCAAAAGTGATCTTTCAACAGTCCTACGACGGGAGAATCCGCAGTGACTAGTTCCAAAGTCTCTAAGGACCGAAGTAAAAAGTGGCGTTCGAGGCAAAGCAAAGTGGATCGGACATTGGTGTTGAATTCAGTTGGTCGGTGAGGCAAGTAAGCTCCCCAATTTTTACCATCGAATTCTGCCAAACCTTGAGCTTGGTCCGACAAAGAGAAAGCCTTCTATTATTTTGATTTAACACTCCAGAACCTGTTGCCCCGCTAAGTTTATAATCCCCCACGTGTTAATTGGTTATAGCTAGGAACGCCCTTGGAGCAGATTGATTTTGAGCGTTGGAGGGAGCACTAAAAGTGCAGGCGAATAAAAGCTATAAGAATAAAATACCCATCAACCTTAAATACTGGGGGAGCTAATTTTGAGTCAATTTTCCTTTCTTTGGGTTATTAATAGTTGTATGAGTTTTATCGGTCATTTCACTGGTAACCTATACCCTGTACCACTCCAATGCATTGGAAGGCGTTAGTTTCTTGGAACTTGAGATTTCCAGAACCTTACAGAAAATAGCGGTCATAAGGGAAAGGATCCTTCAATAGATTGACTCATTATATTTCAAGATTGTATTTATTCATAGGAGCAAAAATTTGATAAGGAAAAAAAGAATATCCTGAGAATAAAGCAAATTCAAATCAGGTGTTGTTTATTAAACCGATGAAAAAAACAAGTTCCAACAGATGTTAGCTTTGGATTTGCTTTGTTTTATAAAAGAATTCATTAAAGTTTATAAAAAAGCGATTCTGAGAAATTTTGCATAGCACCTAAAAAATCTTACTTATTTCAATAAAAACCTTTTCCTTGAAATAGGGATGTAACACAAGAACTTCAATTTAAATGCTTTAAAAAATTGTATTTTTTGATCTAAAAACCGGTACGAAATGAATTTTAAAAAAACCGTTAAGCAATCCTGCGTTCTTGCAGGTTACCAGACACTTTTGCTTTCAGGGCCAAAACGACGGATTGCCTCTGGCTATTTCATGCATCGGACATCCAACTAGGATCAAATGTACTTCGTGTCCGAAGGGGACAATCTGGAAAAGTGGGCCACTTCGCGAGGACCAAGACGTCCGACTTACCTCTTCATCTGGGATGAGTCAGATCCAAGCTTTCTCCGGATGGAAATGCGGGTCGCCCTATGGCTGCGAGCTATGAAGGTCCCACCGAGGTCTATGTGATGCAACTGGCTGGCGGTTTGCCGAAGAGCTCTGACTTATTGACCGGCGACGTCTATCCAACCGATTGGAAATCAGGCGAACCGAAATCGCCTACGTCACCAATCATTATGCGCTTTCCCAAAACTTCATGACCCTAACCGTCACAGGTGAAACTGGAGCGAAAAGACATGATTCGCTGGAGATGGCGGCTGAAGGGGAGCTTCTCTGAAGATGGAAGCACTTTACTATTTCGTACGGACCAAACTTTCCACAACAACGTCACCAAGCGCTATGAGGCGGTACTGCGCGCCAATTGGAAATATACAGCTGGATCGTCAGAAGATTTAAATGGACCAAAGACTTGCCAAAGGCGAGGATCATCATCCGGTCGCCCATCAGGGCAAAGTGTATTTTTCTCTCTTCCGAGAGGTATTCGTTAAAGTCTGCGGTGATGGATTCAAACTGGCGGAGCGATGAGCCAAATCACCAAAGAGCGAGCTTCGACGTACGCGAGTTTCCTTTCTGGGAAATCAATTGGTTTACGAGTGGACGCAGACCTGAAAGCTTGATGTCTTCTTGGAGAAAATTCTGCCAGAGCTTGGCGAATTTCGCTGCGTCTCAGACTTCGATCAGCTGCGCGAAAAAATGGTCTGGGACAAATCCCATGGAAAACCTCAGGCGATATGGCGGTTCAAGCAATGAATGCGGGAGCGAGTTGTTTTGACTACTCGAGGACGCGGTATTTTCTGTTCAGCCAAGGAGGCCGAACCGTTTCGCCTGAGCCGAAAAGATGGCGTATACGCTATCGAAGATGCGATTATTTTCTCCTGACGAAAATTCGATCCTTGACTTTTTTCGGATTGAAGCTCAGAATTTGAAATCCATGATACAACAGACCTTGGAAATGGATTCAGGGAAAGGCAACTTTTTCAAAGATGGAACTACGCTTAAACTTTGACAATGCTCCTTTCGGCGCTGACGGGACAAAGATTGCCTATTCGGATTTGAAATTTCTTGTTGATTTGATCATGCGATAAAAGTAGTGAGAGCTCAAAACAAAAGTTTACCGTCCTCGACGAAGACATTACGTCAAGTATGTCCTGTCGCCTGACGGCAAAATTGGGCTCGCTTTCGCGCAAGCGGCAAGCAATACTTTTTTCCCAAATCCACGCCTACATGTGGATTACTAAAAAGCGAATCGCGATGACTTCAGATGCGGGGCAAACAGTCAAGGCCACAATGGAGTCCGGATGGGAATGTTGTATTTTCTCTCGGATCGCAATTTTCAAAGCGGTTCAATTGGCAGTCCATGGGACAGCGACAGCCCGAGCCCTTCTGGAAAGCAGAGTGAAAATCTATAAGATTGGATTGAGCCGGGGTAGTTTTCTCCTTTCTTCTTTGCCAATGAATGGCAGCAGAAAGGAAAAACGCCTGAGAAAGTTTCAGTGACGATCGAAGAACTGGCCTGAGGATCGACTGCGCGAAAGTGCCTGGTTCTTTGCTGAAATTACAAGTAATCTAATTGTACAGCAAAGCCTTTACTATCATGAATTTGGCCGGGAATGGGTGTATTCTATGGTGGAGGAGCGGCGGAAAGCGATAAAGCACCCTAAATGATGTGGCAAAACAGATTTCCAATAGCCGGAGCCAAAAGCCTTCATCGATTAACGTGCGGAAACCTTATACCGTCTCTCAAAACAAACAACAACATTCTTGGTTCGTTAGTGGATCCACATATTCGGTGGTGGGAACTTGGGACTTCTCCCGTTTGACTTATCTCAAACGACGGGTAGATTTCTCCTCTGTGAAATTCTCCATCAGATCCTCGAGAGGACTGGAAGGAGATCATTACGATGCTTGGCGCATGGAGCGGGATTACTTTACGGATCCGGGAATGCACGGCGTGGATTGGATGGGAATGCGCTTAAAATCTTACCGGCTAGTGGATTCGAGTGACTACCCGGGCAGAGCTTTCGGCATGTTGATCGGCGAGATGGTGGGTGAAAACTTTCTGTATTGCACACTGCCGTACGAGCGGAAGACCTGGCGCGATGGATCGACTATATTAGCATGGGAATGCTTCGAGCACAGGTTGACCCGAAATGAGAACTAAAGGGCTTCACGGTGGCGATATCTATCGTTCTGATCCAGACTATTCCAGACGAATGTCACACTTTTCACACCCGGATGTGAACATTTTCAAGAAGGCGATCGTCATTCACACATATTGATCTGGAGTAGGTGGAGGAAGTGCCGGATATTAGATTCGCTTTGCGTGGACAAAGCAGGAAATCAAGTTCGGATTTCATTATTGGGAGCTGACGGGAAAAGCAAAAAACTGATCGCATCCTTCAAGCGATGTCTTCCAGAGAAGAAGCCAACCTTCGTTACAACGGAATGGGAGGTGGACACCGTAGAATGGAAGTGGAGGAAAAATCAGGTGGGAGACATGGGCTTATGTCCATTCTTCGTGCGATTGACTCAAACGAGATATCAAACCAATCGGTACCGAGATTTTTATCCGCAGTTTAAGAAGCAAAGGACTTGGTCCATCGGATGTGCGCCCAAAACCGGGGTGGAATATCGACTCTTTATCTGAGAAATAGATGCGGGAGGTGTTTTTACTATTGGAGGAGAACGGCGAACCGTATTGGAATATGCCTTATGCCTCCGAGGACATTATAGTCCTTATTGGGTGGATAGAATTCACCGCTCTCCGATGGGAGACAGCTTTGTGCCGGAAGGCTTCCGAGATTGGGCATGGGCAAAGCAATCGGCTGCAAGAACTTGGGGCGGGAGTTTGGCTTCTCTGGTTAAATACACTTTCTGACAATGGATCGCCGAGCGCGATGAAGGGGTTTATTGGAGAGGAAAGTGCGTTGTGGAGACACTACAAGGCGACAGGCAAACCAGATGTTCGGTGGCTGATCGAAGGCATTGAGATTTATTCCGGACATTGAAGTGATTTCAATATGGCCAAGGCGACTTTTGAAAGGAAAAAGATGGGGCGCAATTGGATCCGCGATTTAGAATATTTGGAGAGAATTAATCAAAGCCGATCCTCGACCAGTTCTCAACCGCCTTGCTTATCCGGATAAGGAGTTTTAAGAAGGAAAGAATGATTTGAAAAGGACCTGCGAAAAAGCAGGTTTTTTGTTTTAAAACGCAAAGGTTAAAAAAGGTTTTCCAAAGGTTTCAGGAGTGGGTTTTTCTAAAGCATATTCTTCGTTCTTCGGGCTAATATATTAGTAGTGCCTTTGTTTGCGTTTTTTCTAGATTCAAATAAGCGTCACTTTTGTTAGAAATGAGCGCTAGAAAGATGATTCATCCAAGCTCCGACGGAGCGACACCCTTTGTAGAAAGAGGAATTTTAAGAGTCGCCCGCTTGGGGCTTTGAACTACCGCGTATTTAACTCTATTACGAGGAGCTGACAAAAGATTCTCGGCTCGCTGGGCCTATTCCAATTTGGCTATGATTGTATCAAAAAATATTGCTTGTTCATTATTTTTTTATTGGAATGGGATAGATCGAGAAGAATTTGATGAGAAGAGCTTTTGTCTTGGAGTCTTTGTCGCTACCTTTATCCTAGCTCCGCAGGAGCGACACGTTTGTAGAAATGAGCCACAATGATGAGTTCATCAAGGCTCCGCAGGACGGACACCTTTGTAGAAAGAGTAATTTAGATGTCGCCCGCTGGGGCTTGTTGAATACCGCGTGCGTATAACATTAGAGCTACGAAGATTTCGGCCGCTGGGCCTAGTTCAGATTTTGGCGTATGATTGTACTCCAAAAATATTGCTGTTTCATTTATTTGTTTTATCTGAATGGATATTGGTAGAGAAGAATTGCTATTGACGAAGAGCCTCTGTCTTGCGTCTCTTTGTCGCGATACTTTATCTAGCGTGCTATATGTGGCGTCACTTTTGTAGAATGAGACAAAATGCAGATTTTCATCCAAGCTCACACAGGAGCGGACACCTTGTAGAAAATGAGCAAATGATGATTTCACCCAGCTCCACAGAGGCGAACCTGGTGTAGAATAAGCAAAATGATGATTCAAACCCAACTCCGCAGGAGCGACACCTTTGTGAGTAGAAAGAGAATTTATAAGATGTCGCCCCGCTGGGCTTTGATACCGCGTATCATCATTAGATACAAAGATTTTCGGCCCGCTGGGGGCCTATCCAAGATTTTGGCTATGATTGTATCAAAAAATATTGCTGGTCAATTTTTTTTATCTGAAGGATAAGTCGAGAAGAATTGCACTTGAGAAGAGCTTTTTCTTTGGAGTTCCTTTGTCGCGATGCTTTTCTAGCTCCTAATGGAGCGTCACATTTTGTAGAAATGAGCACAATGATGATTCATCCAAGCTCCGCAGGAGGCGACACCTTGGTAGTAAGAAGGGAGTAATTTAAGATGTCGCCCCGCTGGGGCTTTTGATTACCGCGGTAGTAAACATAAGAGCTTACAAAGATTTCGGGCCCGTGGGCCTATCCAATTTTTGGCATGATTGATTGTATCAAAAAATATTGCCGTCATTATTTTGGAGTCTGAAGTGGCGATAAGATCGAGAAGGAATTGATAAGAAGAGCTTTTGTCCTTGGAGTCTTTGTCGCATTCATTTATTCTAGTCCACGAGGAGCGTCACTGTTTGTTAGAAAGTAGGAATTTTAAGGATGTCGCCCGTTGGGGCTTTGAATTACGCGTATAACCATTAGAAGCTACAAAGATTTCGGCCCGCTGCGGCCTATCAATTATTGGGCTATGATTGTATTCAAAAAATATTGCTGGTCATTATGTTTTATCTGAATGGGATAAGGTCGAGAAGGAATTGATGAGAAGAGCTTTTGTCGTTGTGGAGTCTTATGTCTCATGCCTTTTATCTTAGCTCCAATGGAGCGACACCTTTGTAGACATTGAGCCACAATGATGGATCATCTAGGCTCCGCAGGAGCGACACAATTGTAGATTAGCAGGATGATTTTAAGGCGAAAACCGGCGGTTGCGCAGAAGCACGATAAAATACAAAAAGTTTGTCTTGGCCTTAGTCAAAGATTACTTAGTAATAAATTACAAAATGCTGAAACTTAATAAGTTCAGCAGTTTTAGATTATTTGCTTCAAAAAGCGTGGATACTTTTCTTATGTTATTTTGATAGAAATTAGGATTACTTTTTTCCTTTCTTGATGATCCTGATGCAATCCTCTCCAGGTCCAAGATGCCACCATGGTATTAAAGAAAGGAAACAGTGACATTTTGACCATTCAGCAACCAGACCTAGGGGGTAGACACTACCGCTTGTGTATCAAACTTGAGATTCCAGGCCATCAACTTCCATCAAATCTGGAGGATCGCACATCACAAGGCCTTTCTTTTTTCATAGAATCCACCCAGATCGCAATAGAAGGACTTATTGGAGCACACCCCCATTCAAGAAGAACAGTTGACAGATCGATTTCATTACATCCAAGTCCATTGATTGCCAAATTCCTTACTGGAATCCTCCTTGAGAATTGACATTCACTGGTTTTTCACAGCTATCTGCTTCACATTCTCTGGAATGGGTTTTTTCCTCTGCCATAGGCGGAATTGGGCCAACTAATCAACTTGGAGTGTTAAGCTGATATCATAACATAGTTTCAAAAAACTAGCATTTTGATGTGCGGCGACAATTTTTGCTGTTTCTAAGTAGTTACTGATCTAATAATAGAACCCTATTGGAAACACCCATCTTTATAAAGGTTTACTTCGAATCCCAGCACTTCCTTGGCGATTTGGCGTCATTTCAAAAACCCGAATGTTGTTTACCGGTTCAGGGAAGTGATATCGCATTTGAGTGTTGCCATTGTTAGATAGAATATGAGGATTTTGGACCTTTCAACTCTGGAAATGATTCCCCAAAACTGCACCCATCCGCAAACATTCTGCTGCCTTTTGCCACATGGTTTGATCAGAAATCAAGGTTAAATTTTCCGTCTGTACGTCATCAACGAGATCTAAGCAGGAATTGCAGAAAATCAATAAGCGTGGTTCAGTCGTATAACTCCCGATTACATCATTGATAGGAGTGAATAGCCATGATCATGGCATTCTCAGAGCTTCACTTTCGGAGGCCTGAGACGGATTTGAATTTACATTCTTGCCATTTGCTTCCTGTTAGCGTGCAATACTTATGTTTGCTGCTCCAGGATTTAACTGGTCCGGGGATCATTTTCTGTACAGAATACAGATAGCCGCGAAGGCTAAAATTGCTTGTTATTTTTTTCATGATTTTAAAAGTTAGCGTTAAAAATTTAATTTGGTATTCAAATCACTGCCGTAAAAAATCTTGGTCATTAACTAGAAAATTAAAAGCATCCAAGGCTTTTCGGAAAATTAAACTTTTCGTAACAAGCTCATTTGAACAGCTTTATAAGCTACAAAATTGAAGGGACAAATTCAAATTTAGAAAATTGAACGGTGTGCAGCTTTTTCCTGAGTTATTTCGAAGGTGTATTTCATTTTTTCTTGTTCAAAGAATTTTCTAACTAGTTTCAATGAATTTAAGCTCACAACTTTACGATGAAAAAAGCGATTCTTCTCTTTCTCTTCCTAGGTCCAGTTTCACAGCCTTTCTCAAAAAATCTCGTATCCCAGGTTCCGAGTCAAAAAGCTTATGATCAGGTTGACACGATGACGATACGCAATACTCGCCTACTCGCAATGACAAAACTTCTAGGATAGAAAGCCGGAACAGGGAGGCTATTCAGATGGCAGTGGACTATTTGTGGTCAATGAAGTCAACAGAATGGGGGGTAAAAAACCAGCGGGAGATCTGGACAATCACTTCAAAAGTGACTTTGGAACTAGCAAAGTCGATAATAAAAGTTCGAGCTTATCTGTTTGATTCCAGGAATGTGGATTTCCTTGGCTTTTGGGCAAGATTTTCTTCCCTATGCCCATCCGCTGATGGGCCAATTTTGCGCAGGACTGGGAAGCTGGGTTTTCGTGGGTTATGGCGTGGTGGTCCTGGTTTTTATTCGATTACGATGGCATTGATGTCAAAGGGAAAGTAGTGGTGTTTCTAGCCGGCGTTGCCGGATGGTATTGCCCGCCTCGACTTTGGTTTCGCATTTTGGAAGTGCAGAAAAAAGCCTAAAATACCGCTTGCTGAAAAGGGGCTATTGAGCCATTTGGTTAGCCCGACGAATGCATTTTCCAACATCAAATCCTACTATTCAAGTCGAACGTGCCTTGAATCCTGAAAAAAAACCACTGCTTTGGAAAGAGGTGTCAATGGGAATATGAAATTCGCTTTGACTTCAGAATAATTCTTCTCAGCCACTCTTTCTGAACTCAGGAAGAACCCTAGAGGCTTACAAGGACTGCCTATTAACCGGAAAGAATTCCTCGGTTTGAATTTCCTTTTTCGCTGGCTGCAGCTTTCATCTAGCTACTCGGAGTTGAAAGTGTGAAAATTGTAATTGGAATGATTCCGGCTCAGATCCAAAATTGAAAAATGGGAATATGTATGGTGCATCTCGGCACACTTGGATCACGTGGGTATCGGGAGAGTGGGATCAACGGAGACTCGATTTACAATGGGGCACATGACAACGCTTTCAGGCGTGGCGTCGCTTTCTTGAAATCGCCGCATCTATTGCCAAAGGAAAACGCTAAAACCCAGCGCTCATATATTCTGATTCGAGATGGTGGACAGCAGAGGAATGGGCTATAGGTAAGGATCTTCTTATTCGCTTTCCTAATCCCGACAGTACCCCCAAAAAATCAGCTATCGTCGCCATTGTCAAATACCGACATTTGGCCCCACAGTTCGGATTTGCCCTTCCTTATGCTTTCCATCGTGCGCTGGGAAGCGGACGCATTCAGCATTTCATTTGGGCCAATGTAAAGAATTTGCGGCAAACTACCTTGGATTTAGAGATTGGAAAGGCCGATTCCAGAGCCGGAGCAAAAAAACGCTTTGTGCGAAAAAGCGATTCCAAATTACCAGTTTCGTTGGTAAAATTGGCATCCGGCCTTTACACATCAAGTATTGGCAACAAAAAGGCGATATCCCCAGGCCATTTTTGTGATATGGGACCCGCTTTTTTATCAAAAACTTGGCCGGCCCAAAAATTTACTTTTACACCCCAAATCAAGGGCAGATGGGGAATGGATGAATCTTTTTGATTTTTTGGCTTTTGCAGCCCCAAAACTTATGGTTTGCAGGTTGGGAAAATTTTTCTTTTTTTGATCAAGGGCTTATTTAATTTTCTCCCTTCTCTTTTTTTGGGGT
>Ga0163217_1075273_pt1 | contig 12103 bp, 14 predicted proteins | sample SynspAceP_FD_185933 | JGI IMG/M metagenome (GOLD analysis project Ga0163217, IMG submission 185933) | Saline lake microbial communities from Ace Lake in Antarctica - Synechococcus sp. Ace-P (PacBio error correction) | ecosystem: Environmental > Aquatic > Non-marine Saline and Alkaline > Saline ... | reverse complement strand
TGCGATCGCACACGGCCCGGTGCCGATGTGCAGCAACTTCGGCTCCATTCCCGTTGCTGCGGCCAGAGCCAGCGCACGCGAGGGCAGACGACCACGGCAGCAAAGCCCAAAGGGCCACGGCTCCACACCAAGCACCTGCTGGCTCCAAGCCGCCAGGCCAGGCCCACCAGCTCTGAGGGCCAACGCTCCAGTCGGCCTGCCTGCGCTAGTGCTCATCAGCCGCAACTTTCATGATCGCCTTGGCTCGAGCTTCGCCGCACCCGCGTCGCCGCGGACATTAGCATCGTGCGAGCCGAATCTCGCGTAGAGGTGAGGGGCTCGGCGCCTCCAGACGAAGGCAGGCTTGAGGATCTTCTGTTTCCGTTCATTTAGAGCTGAGGACAGCCCAGGCGACCTAGCTGCTCCCTTCTGGAGGCGCGATCCATTGAATCCATCGGCTCGTTGCTGACGGAATCGGATCAGTTCCCCAGGGTGCTGCCAGGTCTTCGTTCGCCGCGAGGTGGGCATCAAGGGGGAGGCGCAAGGAGCGGCTCTGGGTGAACTCAGATCCTCAGTCTGGGCTCGATGCCCATGGGCATGGTGGCCATTTCGAGTCGGTTGGGTTCGGCGCCCGAAACGATGGGAGAGGCCTCACGGGTGATCGCCGCATTCGAGAGCTTTTCACGACGTGAATCGGCAGGACGGATTCGTTAGCGGCGTGTTGTCGATTGGCCCGGGTCATGCCTGGGGGATCACCAATAGGCGTAGGTGGACAATTTTGTAGGCCATGGCGGGATCGAAAACTATCGACGCACGTCGAGGGACCGATCGCCCCTTCCGTGCACGAGGACCATCAGATCGAGACCCCTGGTTCTGAGTAATTTCTTGGCCACGCTGACCACAGACGCAAGCTTGGCGAGCATCAATCACGGGATGCGGGCGCCGCGTGGCCATCCAGAATTCTGATGGTGCTGGCGCCGGGTGGAGGGTGTCGGGCCGGAAGGGCTATGCAGCACCTTTCATACCCTTGGACATAGATGGGCACACTCGATTCTTCGCCGCCGTGAGCAGGCGCGTACCCGACCGATGTGCTGAGATTCCAGACCGAACGAAGTCGGCGCTTAACCGTCCACTCGTTCCAGTGACTTGACCCACTTGGGTGACTGGCTTGTCAGTCATTCACCCTTGTCTGCGTTATGCAGCCGATGAGTTCTCGGAGGTGTCCCCATCACCTCATGTTACTCGTAAGTTATCGGCGGAACTTAGGAGATCATTTGCGTGCTTTGCAGGTTTCAAATCAGAGGAACTTTTGAGGGCGAATGTTGCAACAGATTCGCCCCTGATCCTTCGTCATCAAAATGAAATTCTCCGCAAAGCTGATGGAATGTGACGCAGGGCTGGACAGAGCAAAAATACCTGACCAAAAAATCTCTTCGTGAAGAGATCTTCTCTTGACCGCAAACGACCAAGCTGAAAGCGATAGGGCCAAAAACTGATCCAATCAAACATGATCAACCAAGTCTGAACGGCCGAAGAACAGCCATTGCCGCCAGGGCCTGGATCAGCATGTCAGCCAGGAGCCCCTTCGCAGTTTTGAAATCAGATCGAGCTGCAGGCACTAGGGCGGCTCACCTCCGGATTGCGTGTTGGCAAGCATGCCGTCGCTCTGACTGTCCCAGGGGCGGGGGGGGGGCCGGGGGGGGGGGGGGCAAGGGTTTTTTGTTTTCGGGGCCCGGGGGGAAAAAATTTAGAGGGGAGGGCGGGCCCTTTCCACAGGGCAAAGCGCTCACAGCGTGGGACCCTGAGCTGGGATCATCACCGGCGCCAGGCTCACGCGCGGTCGAGGTTTGCGGGCATCCAGTCGGCACTGCGAAAGAAGATCTCCGGTTCGCCATTGTTTGCAAACAACAGAAACAGGCGGGAGTGCTCAAGTGAAAGCGGCCGATGATAGCTTTGCACACCGGATGTGTCGCTGGACACGGCACCCCTGGCCGCAGCAAACCACAATGCACGGATCAGCAGATCGTGCTGGACGCCCGCCTGGGAGGCTTCGTTAAGAGCAGGGGCAATAATCCCAGGATCACCAGCGCATTCATTTTTTGCCCTGATCGCGCCACCGCCGGCGCCGGGCATGGCCGATCTCCGCTCGATCAGGGCCCTCCATCCTTGGCAGAGGTGAACAGGGCACCAGAAGCCGCCGGAAGCTACTCTGTTTTGGAGTAAGCCCTCGTCGAGGTATTGAACAGTTCTCCACCAGGCGGTCCCTGCGAGATTTCCTGACGGGCCGAGAGCAGGCCGATGTCGTGCAGAGGCCGGAAGTCTTTGGAGCTTTGTAGTTGCCGGTGCCGATGTGCACGGTAAGCTACGCAGGACGTTCCTTTTTCGCTTGCGCACCACCCCATGCATGATTTGGTGGGGCTTCAGACCAGAACGCCATAGACCACATGCACGCCGGGAGCGCTCCAGCTGGCGGGGGCCCATTGGATGTTGTTTGTCTTCATCGAACGGGCCTTGTAGTTCCACCAGGGCCATACCTGTTTGCCTTCTCGGCGCCGATCAAGAGCGGGAGGACGATCGTGATACTCTGAGCAGGTGCGGTACCAGGGTCAATCTCATGATCGCCAGCACCGAGGCGTCGTCGGCGGCCTGGTTAATGAAACTCCTCACCGATGTGGCGAACGTTCGTAGAGAGTGATGCAGCGCAGCACATCGTTTGCGGCGGATCACCGAGGAAGATGCTCTGGAAAAACTTCTTCGGGCTTGATCGAGCCGTCTCCAGCTGACTCTTCGGGCCTGCACCCAGCGCCGAGGGCGTACGCCCCAGGTGCGAGTCTGTTCTTTGACGTTCAGGCAGGGGGAGCGAAGCAGCAGGCTTCATAGGTCGTCGAGTCCGAGCGGCCCTGGACGCGATAGAGGTCTCTCGCGGCTGATGTCGGTGGCCTCCACCAGCGCTCCGACCACCTCATCCGGCATTCTCAATGGGGCACCTCCAAGGCGCAACACCTTCACCACCACGGCCGGCGTTGCGGCAGCCTTCTGGAGCCGCCTCCATCGGTCGTCGGCTTCGAGGATCCTCCGCAAGCTCCAGGTTCGCGCGTCAGGCGTGACGGGGGAAGAAGTAGTGCCTGTCGATCGTTGCGGGAAGAGGAGCTGCGATGTTGAAAGCACCACCTAGCTCCAGCAGGCACGGCGCGTGTTACAGGGCGGCTTTGGTTGACGGCTTGCTCAGCTCGGCCGGATCTCGACAAGCGAGGCAGGTTCTTCTGCGGATCTTCACGGCGAACTGTTTGCTGAGGCCGGGGTGTCCGGGGTCGAGGACTTCAGGGCGGCACGTTTCAAGCTGATTTCTATAATTATTTTTTTTCTTTTTTTTAGGTTGCTCAGAAGCGGAAGGGGTGCTGGCCGAATCACAGGCACAGTGGTGTCAGCACCGGGAAGGAGATATATGCCAATCCGGACACCATGACTGTGATCCGTCCATTCTTTCCTGTTTTATTGAGCCGTTCGTAGCTCGACAAGGCTGGACGCCCCTTGGTCGGCCGGAGTTATGCTTGAAGGTCATTTGCGCGGTAATGAAACCTAGTCTGTTTCTCAACGCAGTGGCCTGAGGGTCTGGTCTGGATTCTCGAGAGTGCTGCTGGGGGGTGAGGCCGCTCGCGCATGAGGGCGGTCACGCCAGCCTCCAGCTGTGACTTCAGCGAGCCACCCGCCACCATGAAAAATTCATCGAGGTTGTTGCTGTGAAGATTGGCACTGAACTTGGCCTAGCCCTTCCAGCGCAGGGGTGTCGTTATTACAGCGGCCTGGGCTAGCAGCCCTTGCTGTTGAAGGGCGATCCAGCCTCAATTCGCCGGATTGATGTAGAGGCTCCGGCCACCATTGCATCGTCATGGGGGAGCGAATACAGGCCGTTGGGAATCCACGACGCAGGCCAACAAGGTAGCCAATCAGATTCGCTGGCTCGCAGGGAGCTAGCTTGGCCACCAGCGCAGAGGCACCACGCACACCAGCAAAGCGCGTGCCCAGCCAGAAGGAACTTTTATCTGAAACCCAGCAGACGTCATAGCCAACTGCCGGCAGCGCGAGCCGGTGAAGCTGCCCAGCTCTGCAGGACCCGGACGGCATGCCGAGGGCCAGCCCCCTGGCCGGAGCATCGGAGGACGGCGCGAGCACCCAGGGCTGCGCAGGACAGGGAGGTAGACCAGGCGGGTGCGCTGACGCAGGCATCCCACGTCGAATTGAACACCAGCGGCTGGGCGCTTTGGCGGGCCCCTGGTGGGCGAGACCGAGGCACCAGCAGGGCAGCGCGCTGATCACCAGGCAAGGACACCTACCAGGTGAGGCGCCTTCGCCGAAGCGCTTGCAACCAACGGCCGAATCAGGGCGCCCTGGACCAGGGTGGCGAACCACGCCACTACCGAAAGGCGGTGGCCGAGAGGCACGGGCCCAGCCGAAGGCCTGTATTGAACATAGAGCATCCGCACGGCGGTTGAAGCCCGCGAAGGCAGCGAAAAACAGAAAGAAGGCCGCGCACAGCCGCGCACCCGGGGTTCGCCGAAACACTCGTGGAGCTGCACAGCCCAGGCTGGGTCGCTTGCGGGCAAGCGGCAGGCGGGGCCGCCGGCGGCAGGGTCTCCGCAGCACCTTCAACCCCAGCACCAGAGTTGAGGATCGCCACGCTCACGGCGACGCAGCAACGGCAGGCTGATGTCGATTTCCGCCAATACCCGCCCAAGCGTCCGGACGAGGATGAAGCCGAAGCCGAAGGCCACCCGATCAGCCGAAGGCCGGGCCCGCTGCTCGGGGCGGCTGATTGTCGGCCAGCACGGCCCGGCGGTGGGGCGGCGGTGCCGCCGGCTCACCCATCGATCAGGCGGGCGGTGACAAAGCAGCGCAGCGGCCGAGGCTGCCGGGCGGCACGTCGAGGCGGAACGGTGAAGGCGAAACAGCGCCCAGGCCAGCACGAGCCGGATCCGCAGGCGGTGATCACCGGTTTACGGACGAAGCGATCGCTGAGGCGGGCGATCAGGGCGTGGAACAGGACTGGGCCAGGAGCGTAGCAGACGCCAGCAGGCCGATGGGTGCGCGGCATCACCGTGAGCTGGCCAGCAGGAAGGGCAGCAGCGAAGGACGGATGCTCTCGCTCAACCGATCGATTTGAGCGAGGGTGAGGAACGCGAGAACAAGGTGGAGGGACTGAGTGACCGGCTCGCAAAACATGGGGCTCCCCCGCGGTTGTGGTACCTTCCCATGGGACTGGGCCCCGATGGCAGCAAGCTCGTGGCAGCAGGCAGGCAGGCCTTGGCCGACACTCGAGTCGCCACCAGACTCAGCCATCTCAACGCAGTGCGAAGTCACATGGTGGAGACGTGGGCGATCGCCCGCCACCACCGCTCGGTGCGTTGCCGAGGGGCTTCCTGGCCATGGCCCCGGAAGGTGGCTGGCGCTGGTTGATGGAGGGCGTTGGCCCAAAGGTGACGTTCTTGGCGGTGGCGCTGGGTGGCGGCGATTCAGGCGGCCAAGCGCACCTGGGAGTGAATTTCCCCTCTGTCATCCGATTCGCGCTCACCGGCTGGAGTGCCGCATCGAGGCCAAGTGCCGGATGGCTGCGGGGACTCGCAGGCTGGAGGCCGGCCGCGACCAACGCGCCACCGGACGCGAGATGGAGGCCTCACCGCCGTTTTAGGTGGGGCTGCTCACCCTCTTACGACATGGTTCAAATCCGCCGATCCGCCAGACGATCGGCCGGTGCGCCTGCTGGAGAAAGCAGGGGACGCATGCCCCTGGCGCCATTCCCGACGGCGTGGGCACCCGTTGCCTGAAGTGCGTTGGCGAGGAACCCTGGCTCGCTGAGCCGTTCCCCGCGAAGGGTGCCCCTAGGCTTGAGGCCCGCCAGCGCATTCTGGCCGCGCTCACAACCCCTGGCGGGGCGCGAAACAGGTATGCGCTTGGAGGGGCCGCGTCGGGCGGGTCCGGGCCGAGCCCGTTGTGGCGCTGGAGGCGTGCCGGGGTTTCGGGCCCGTCATGGCATGGCTATGCCATTGCGAGCTGGAGGCTCCAGCGGTTGGGCGCTGTGGCGCTGTGGTCGATCCGCCCCAGGGTTTGCCCCCTTCAGCGCGATCGAGCTCAAATCGGGTGAAACTCAGCTGATCCAACGCTTGCGATGTAGTGTTTGCGGGCCCGGACGAGGCGATCCGCATCGCTCACCGAGCGCCCCGCTTCGGCGCGGCCCAGCGGGTTGTTGCCCCAGGAGCTGGTGGAGCGGACTTTGGCCTGGTCCGGGCAGCGGAGAAGGCAGACGGCGCAAGAGGCAAATTGACCTTGAAGGGAAGTTGGGCGCACCTGGATCCGCAGCCGCCCATGAGAGAGGCCGGGCCGGCGAAGAAGCTGCTGCCCGTGGTTCACCGCCTGGGCCCGGCTGATCTTCGCGCCGCTTCGCCAGTTTGCGAGTGATGGCCAGTCGGCGTGCGCCCTCGGGCCGGGTGGGCGGATGTTGATTCGCGGTGATGAAGTCGGTTGGCGGCGGCCTTGGCCCGGGGCCCGGCCGATGCTGGGAGAGCAACGGCGTCCTTGCTGGGCATTCGCTGCTGGCCGGGTGGGGGTGCGTGGTGCCGGCGGCGGATCCGGTGTCGGTGGCCGTGATTTCCGCCTGTGGCGGCAGGCGCTCAGCGGAGCTGGCGGCAAGACCGCTAGATGTTGTTGTGAGCCACCGGTGTGGCGTTCTCGGCGCCGAGGACACGATTGGATCCGGACCGCGTGTGGGGGAATTCGGAAGCGGGTGGACTTCTGGAAGTTCCTGCGGCCCGGGTCGGCGTGCCCCTTCGGGCCAGACTGGCGGCAAGCTTCTTTGCTTTGACCGGGCAATCGGTGGCGAACGGCGAATCACGGCGTTGAAGACTTGTCTAGGCCGCCCTGCAGCACCTCGAGGGGGCGGCCGGTGGAATTTGCAATGCCGCGGCCTGAAGGGCGCTGGCCGCGCCGTTAGGCGCCTCGGCGGGCACGGCCCAGAGTTGGGCGACGCGCCGAGCGCTGAGGGGGCCAGACGGTTGAGCTTCAGGCGTCGGTGGAGGAGCCAGGGCCTCCCGCATCGGTTCGCTGCCAAGAGCGCGACCTGCTTCTGGAGTTCCTGCGGAACAAGGCGGCCTGGGGCGGGCACGGAGCCTGGGCCCAGCTGCTGCGCTCTGCCCTGTTGCTGAAACTGATGCTTCAAAGAGGACGTGTTGCCTTCGATTCAGCGGCCGCTGCTGCCCGTCCCACTCCCGCTTCCAGAAAACGGAGGGCCTCGTGCTTTGAGCGCCCAGCAGCTCCTTGGCAACCGCGCGGGCCGGGCACGGACGATCGGCCGCCACACGGCACGCAGCACCAGCGCGCCTCCCCCGGCAGCGGCCCCCCCGCCGCAACGGCGGTGTTTCCACCCAAGCGCGTGCGATGAGGCCCGTGGAGCGTGACCGAGACGGCAGCGGCGAGGTGTTCAAATTGAGGCCTCGGTAATGCCGGTGGATTAGTGCTCCAGTATCGAGCGCGTCCGAGGGGTTCGCCGCGGCGTTGCATGCCGCGACCGGGCCGATGAAATGCGGCTATCGCGGGCAGCTTTTGTCGGGATGGTTCTGGGCGGGCTGCTTGGGATCCAGCTCCAGCTCAGTCCAGGGTGCCGCTTGACCAGGCGGCAGGGCGAGTGCGATCGAAGGCGTCGTGTGGAGCGGACCCGCGAGTGCGCATGGCCTCAGCCTCCAGCTGATCAGGGGGCAGGAAGCCAGCTCGTCCCCGGCCTGCAGGCGGTTGATCCAGCTGGCAATGGCCTGGTTGACTCGCGACGCGCAGGTGGCGGCAGGAGACGCCATCGTCCTTGGGCGGGCCGTGCGCCCGAGCTCCACTGCCACCAGATGCGTCGGAGTGCCAGGTGGGGTCGGGCTGGCCAGGGAGTGGAGCGCAATGGAGGTCTCGCCCAGCCGGCACGTTCCCGCAGAGGCGTGGCAGCACGCGGATCTGGCCGTGTTGCAGAGGTGCGCCGTCAACGGCTTGGCCCACCATCACCTGGTGGCCAGGTGGTCGGAGGCCAGCGAGCGGATGCGGTCGGAAGGCGGCGTTTCCGCCTAAGGCCGCGGGGAGATCGAGGCGGATAATCCCCAAGTAGGGCTCGGTGCTCGTTTAGAAGCAGCGCGTGGCCGGAGGGGCGGGCGATCGCGGGTCAACTTCCGATTCCGGATCCCTGATCCACACAGGGCCACGGACGCCATCGAGGCCGAAACAGCCGGCCGCCTTCCAGAGAAGCACGGCCGCGGGTGAGCTCGCCAGGCAGCTCATGGCGGACGACACTGCAGGGTGATCAGATCGACGCTGGCGCTAAGGCAGTCCGCTGGCTTCGCCGACGGGCGTGGTGCCAGGGCTTCCGATCGGCCCGCCTGACTCGCGAGCCACACGGGCCACGGCCAGTTGGGAGGGAGAGAGCGTCGAAGGCCGCTGCGGCCACGGAGGCTTCCACGCGCGTGTCAAGCAAAATCCTTGAGGGCGAGGGTGGCCGACGCCAACGGAACGAACGCATCGAGAGGCCTGCCGCACCTGGACCCGTTAGGCTCGGCTCGAGTCGCCGGCAAAGATTCGGCGTCCCGCCATCGCGCCTGGGCGCCCTCTCAAAAGCGCTCCAGTGTCTTCCTTCTCTTCAGACCCGCCAGCGCGCCACCGAAGGCGGGGCTTTGTCAGGCTCACAGGCGGCGCAGCAGAGAGTTTTGCCTCGGTACAGTAAGCGTGAGGAAAAGCGAGGCCCGGTAGTAGGCGCTGAGTAGCTCGGCGACACCGATGCGGCTGGTTCTCTGCTCCAGCAGAGGGTTCGCCTGGCGCTGCAAGCGCGTCGCGCGGGCCCGCAGGGAATTTCCCGCGCTCGGCAGGTGCGGATATCATCGCCGCGCCTGCAGAACAGCATGCTGCCGCAGGGGCTTCCACTGCAGCACCACGGAGCGATCAGCCAGCCCAGGGGCGGGCGGTCGTCATGACGCAGTTCGGTGCTGTGCTGGCTGAGGACAGCTGGCGGTGAAGACATGAGGTTTTCAATCGAGCGGTGTCGGGGACGCTTGTTTGCTTCTCCCCAGCTGGCCGTCGGATCATAGGATGGCGCCGCCCAGGCTGCTGCTCGCCATGGCCACTGCACCAGCCAGGCTTGCCAGCCTTTCGTTCCCCACTTCCCAGGACGTGCGCTCGAGCGGCGAGGAAGGCGATTTCCAGCGCTGGGGGCGCTGCCGCCGCCTGGCAGCTGCGGGCGATCTCGCGAAGAAGCCCCAGGCTGGTTTTCTGGACGGCCGAACGATGTCCTCGGTTCTGTAGAGGGCCACAAGCGCTTGCCCCAGAGGGGCGTCGGCCACCGCAGCAGCAAGCAGCTCGGCGGATGGCAGGCCGGACTCGGCGGCCGCTGCTTCAGACGTTTCCTCCACCGTTCAGGAAAACACCGTTTCCAGCGCCAGTGAGGATAGCCCCATCGAGCCGCCGTGCACCCCAGCCCCGTTTGCCATCGAGCCAGCCGGCAATCCCGTTGCGCCACAGCCCTCTGCGCCAGCGAAGGGCTGCAGGGCGAGCGTGCCCGGGGCTCAGCGGATCCCGCCGCAACCAGCCTGGCTCAGCGGGAGGTGCGACACTTCGATGGCCGCCACTTCCGTTGACGCCTTCACGCCGCCACGCTGCAGAGGCGCAGCTCCAATCCGCAGGGCGCTCCGCAACCCGTCGTCGCAGGCCAGGAGGCCTGGGAGTGGCTGGGCCGCCACATCGCCGCACGTTTCGGTTGGTCACGTAGCAGAGGTGAGAGGCGCAGCCGGCCTGGCGGGCGCCGCCGCCATGGCGCGCAGGCTGGCTCGCGCCCCACCAGATCACGGCAAAGCCCGCAGCCAGCTTCAGGCCGGCCGGATTCGGCATCAGGCGCATGGCAACGTTGGAAGCGTGGGCCCAGGGGAGATCAGGGTCCTGCCGCTCTGTCGGCAGGGGATCGAGAAGCGGCCAGCAGGGCGCCGTTGCCGCAAGATCACCGCTGGGGCTAGGCAGCGCAGCGGTACGCACCCAATGGCAGGGCTAGCAACAACGCAGCAGACCCATGACGTTTTGGAATGCCAGTGCAATGGGATTGGACCACGACGTGCCGAGCCGTATCGATTCCCCTGGACGCCGGCACCATTCCCCAGTAGCGGCGGCGAATTGGGCCAGATGGCTGCAGCGGTTGCAGCGACGACGCCCGGCGCCGCTTGCTGCCGCCCGCTGCCGAATCACACCGCCGGCCCCCAGTACCGCAGCGGTTATCGCCGGCCCGATCGGCAGCTGCCGCAGCTCGCCCGGCTCCTCGGGCGCCGCAGACCCACCACCTTCGCGGCGGCCAGAGACGACTCCAGGGCGGACGTCCGCGGGCGCGCCGGGTCGTCGGGCCCGTCCTCAGCGCAGTAATCGGCACTTGCCCTAGACAGGTCATCCGGACCCCCCCTGCCGGCCAGGCCCGCTCCCACACCTGCTGGGGATCGCCGCTGAACAGGGCCCCCGGCCGGCCTCAGCCGGGGGCAGGCGGCGCGTGGGGGTGGGGCCTTCGTGCTTGCAGGCCGGCAGGTTGTTGAAGACCAGCGCCGGCCGATGCGGTTTTCGAATGCGGTGCTGAGCTTCACCTGGGGCTGCAGGCCTGGAGCGGGCAGCAGGGGCCTGGGATGCCCTCCAGGGCCGGACGCCGCACTGCCAGCCGCTCCAGTTGTCCGGATAGAGCGAGGAGGCAGTGGCCGCAGCGACGATTCATCCAGCGCCCCGGCAAGCTGGGCCGCCAGCTCCTGGTGTGCCCTGCGGCGTCGCGGGCTCCGCGGTTGCTCCAGCCATTCCAGCGAGGTTCGCCCCGCCCAGGATTCGGGGCCACTGGTCTGCCGCAGGCCGATTCCAACCGCCGTGGCATTCCAGTCGCAGCTTGGCGCTGGCGGTAAACCGTTGCAGCAGGAGTGGCCAACACCTGCCGTCGACGGCATCAGCGGCGGCCGCCACTTTCCATTCCAGCGTCAGCGGACGAGGCTGCTCGTGCCACTTGCTTATCGGCTGTTTCACCGGCTGCTCCACCAATCAGCGCCTCCAGTGGCCTCGATGGCCGGCTTTGCTCCGCCGCTCAGGCAGCACGCGGAGCGCGGAGCCGGGAAGCCAGGCCACTTCCGCTGCCACTTGGCGCCGCCCCTGCACGCGCCCCACCTGCCATCGATTTCGGCGAGGGCGGCGCCGTCGCGAAAGCCCACGCGCTGCGGCAAAACCCGTTAGCGCGGCCTCAAGCGCTGGCGTGCTGGCGCTCCCCCAGGGCTGAGATCGGCCGCCTCAGCTGGGCCAGGGCCTGGGCCTGGGCCGCAGGATCGGCGCCTTCCAGCGGCAGGGCCTCCCCCCCAAAACGATCCTGTCCGGCGACGGGCAGCTCCTCGGCCTCCAGCCCGCCAGCAACCAGCCCACGGCTTGATGGGATTGTTAGGCTCGCCAGTTGCCGTTTGAATCAGGGGCGGGGGCCGCTGAAGCGGAACGGGCCGCCACTGCAGCTTCATCGCTTAGGTTCCGTTCATCGGCCTGGAAACCAGCTGGTGTTTCACGGCGCCAAGCCACGGCCCCACAGCCAGCAAGGCCAGGCCCAGCCGTTGAAGGGCTGGAAACTTCAGGCCGAAACTTGCTACGCTTGAGGGCGCTCCGGGCTGGCGTTGGTGTTGGATCTCACAGCAGCTGGATCAAACGTTTAGACCTGGCGGCAGGCCGCATCACGCCGAGCAAGGGCAGGGAGCGGCCAGCGGCCGCCAAGCCCGGGGCCCCAATGGAAAGCGCCAGGTGTCAGAGGGCGATTGAAAAGGGCACCAGGGCCGGGCCGGCTGCGCCGTTTGCACGAAGAGCCGGGGACCAAACGGGTGAGCGCTTTTGCCATGGGGGCGCGTTCTTCATCTAAACCTGGGTTGGAAAAAATTGGGAAAGCAAATTAAGGCCAAGCCCAACCAAGGGCTCGGGTTGGCGGATCCGGGCTTTGGGGCCTTGTCCGCCCAAGGGCGGAATCGGCTGGGGGACCGCAGGGCACCACCAGGCCAAGAAAAAAAGGGGGCTTTGGGGGCTTTTTTTCGCATTTTATTCTCTTTTTTTTCCCCCTTTTTTTGTTTGG
>Ga0163217_1019019_pt1 | contig 12103 bp, 7 predicted proteins | sample SynspAceP_FD_185933 | JGI IMG/M metagenome (GOLD analysis project Ga0163217, IMG submission 185933) | Saline lake microbial communities from Ace Lake in Antarctica - Synechococcus sp. Ace-P (PacBio error correction) | ecosystem: Environmental > Aquatic > Non-marine Saline and Alkaline > Saline ... | reverse complement strand
AACCGAAAGGTCTTTAATTCATCAAGTCGAGAGCTTTAAAATATTCACAAATTATGATTTTTGGCTACCACTGGGCGGTCGCATCAACTAATAGATGCAAGCGTCTTTTCACAGTACGCAAACGTACGAAGAGTGTAGAAGTTCGTATTAGTGTTATTTGGTATCAAGACCTTGCCAAAAAACTCATCTTACTCGCTTCTATTTTTTCTGGCTCAGAAAGGACGCGTCCAACAAGCTGAATAAACTTTCAAAGGGACAATCGCCTGAAGGTGATTTATTGGACCACTCAATGCGACCAATATTAGTTTTGGTTGATATTTTACCCACTCGGGCACCAGGGGGCAGTTCAAAGTATGCCAAAAGTTTAGGCGTGTCCATCAACAACAAATAAAACTTGGTTGCTAATTATGACAGCGACATTACGTCTATAAAGAGGGCCTTAGTACAAAAATAATTGGGATGTTGAACTTTATCAAAAACGACCGTACTGATAAGACAAGCCATAATGTGAGTAATGGCCGTTACGAGTTTGTTGATATTTCCGCTTTTTACAGGCTTGAACAATTTGGAAGTTAGAAAGTACGTGTCCTCAAGGGCAATTGGAAAGAAAAAAGAGCAGTTTGAACGAAATGTTCGATGTAAATTTGTTCTCCAACGCTTCCTAGCTACAATGTTTCGTTAACGCGGAACCAATTCGACTTTGTGTAGGCGTTAGTGACAACTGACGGTTTTGGCTAATTGATTGGAATCTATCATGGCAATTACGGCTATGCGGCGGATGGTGTGGGCGGGTGGGATTCAACAATTGGTTGCAACAAGTGTTGGCCATTCTTTATTTTTAGGAGATTCAGACCTTGCTCAATAGTTTACAATTATTTCCAAGTTCAGCAAGAATCTCGAGTTAGGCTAACTGGGTAATTTTGGGTTTTGTTTACTCTGACACCGGCGCAAGTCATGCGGGCCCAGTATCCAATCAGGTACTTTGCCCCAAAAATTCTAAATTCAGTGTCGCGAAAGAAACCTTGATGCTGATAGCAAGAATTCCAAAAAACAATTTTCGATATTAATGAACGGTAATATTTTTTTCTTCAACCGTGGGGGTAGTGATTTAGTATACAAATGACTATCGATATTCTAAGACAAAAAAGATGTTGCCGAGTACCTTTTTTTCCAATGGCGAGACCTTCGACAGTTCGATATCTCACATTTAACCATTTGTTAACTATCAAAATCAAAAATCAAGTGATGGCACTGAAACTGAGACGACGACAGGCTTAGTTGCGCTTGGTCCACAATCAATAGAGTCAATGCCCGTTGAATGCAAATTTATGATTCTACCGATGGACTTTTCAGTGGATATCTTAGGGCGCAGGAATAAGTGGAGTTTGCCATCAATACTCTACCCGACTGGCCTATCAAAAGTTATCCAAAGCGATCTCTGGAACAATGAAAGCATTTCCTTCGGAGTTCGTATTGGCGTGAGAAAAGCTATGCGATTAACACACAATTAAGACACGATACAAGTTCGGTTTAAATGTCCGTGAACGCGCGATTTAGCTTGTCTGAAAGCGCCGTTAGTCAAGGAATATTTAAGTACAGAACTCAAGCTTAACTTCAGAGGCGGTGTTTAGTAAGGTTATAGTAGATAAAAATTTCAAATTTTATCTTCTGATGAAGGCGATCGACCTCTTGAGGGATGGAAAAGTAACAGCTAAAGCGCCCAATTTAATATTAGCGCTAAAAGTGATCAGAAGGTATAGTAAAACTGCGAAGATAAAACTCGTTTCAAAAATTTCAGCCTACAATTTGGACTTAACGACCTTAGATGACCGTATTTAATTCAATCCACTGAAGCACTGCTGTTACGCCGAGGAAGGTTTTACTGACCACTTAGTCACCTTTATCCTTTATACAAAGTACTGAATTGATGGCTGTGATGTTTACATTGACGAGTACGGAGGAAAGAGGAAAGAACTTCCTTACACTAATTGTTGAGCTTAAAAAACGCAAAGGCGAATTACCGTTGCGTCTGCAAGAAGCGAGTTTTGATGGTTTACTTTTATATCAATTTAAAATTACCGCCAGAAAAATATTGTCGTTTGCAATAGACATTGAATCTTTGGGATTCCTTAGGTCTTAGCTTTAACGATAAGGGTTGAAACTTGCATTTAGACCAAACCAGGGACGGATTTCATCAATGTGTTAAACTTGACACTAAGTCAAACAAAAATACTAGCAATGGTTTTTAAGTTATATTCGCGGACTTTTCAACTGTAAAAGATGGCAAATACGTATCTCCGATTTTGAAGCAACGCAGCGTAATAATCCAATATTGAGCAGTGCTTTTCTAAGGCCACGATTAAAAAGTCGGATAGATATTTGTATCGGACTTGCTTTGTTTTCAGAGGACGATGCAGCCGAACAGCTTTGTCAACCAAATTTAGCAACGATTGTTAAATCGTGTAAAATTCGCTCGCATTAAATACTGCCACTAAAACCTTGGCGCCGTATTTTGCTTGTCTGCATATACAGAGTCTACCGATTGAGTCACCCCCCCCCTGACAAAAAAAATGACTCAATTATTATTAAAACATACATCCAATGGAGTTTAACTTTATGAACTCTGTTTTCAAGAAGCATTACTGACTTTGTTTCAAGCCATGGTTTGTCTGCTTTGCTGTTACGTGAGGTGTGCATGTTGCGCTTCTTCAATGTTAAGTGGACACAGTAAATTGATCAGAGATGAGCAGCAGAAAGATCACAAGAGTTAGCAAACTGAATTAAAAGATTTTTCAAAAGCATTAAAACCCGAGCTTAACTCGGTGGTTGCTTTAGATCAGATTTAAACTTTTGATTAGACGAAGTAAAGGTTCGATTTAGCGAGAGCAACCCTGCGTTTATAACAAGTCAGTAACTCCCGCTAGCGAATTATCAAAAAAGTTACCCTCGGGGGTAACATGTAGTCTATAAATCGGATGGTTCTATGGGCGTCTAGTGCTGAAGAAAGAATAACTAATAAACAACAATGTAAGGTGAATTTGAAACTAGAAATCTTGGAGTCGACCTTTTGCGTCTGCAGCAAAACCCTGCCTCAGCTTAAACCAGGTTCAAGTTTCTTTGAGCGGTTGGGGGAATTCTTCGTCGTTCGCGAAAGAACTAATAATAATCAAGATGTAAAGTGGCTTTCTGCGAAACAAACCTGGGACTATTGATAAATCACGAAACAATAAATTTCGGGCAAATTCAGGACCCAATGAAATTGTGGGCAATATAGAAAACATGACCCCAAGTAATTTTCATCCCAATCTCCAACAAACGAGAAAGTTTACCGATTGTTGATAAATGTGCAAATCAGGCCACATCGAATTAGCCGTAATTTTGCTTCTCCATCTGGCTTCATATAAAAATTTTTAATAACGCTAATCGGATGGTCAAGTTTGCGTCAGAAGAATATGCGAGCACATGAGTGCGAAGTTCTCTGCAAAGTTTGGAAACAGTGAACGTAAAAGGAATCGATTATTTTAGGCTTACGTGTCGGTGGTTACGCTTCCAAAACGCGGCGAACCAAATTGTGTCAAAAGTTAGAACTTCAGGGGACTATTGTTTCAAGTTGCTAGCTTAGTGGTGTGGAAATCTGATGGCAATTTAGACGTTTTTGTTTCTTTTGTTAATCTGATGTCAGCGTCAAAACTCATTGGACAAACACCGGCTGCTTGAGGAGATTTACAAAAATAGACTTTGGTACCGTTGCCAATTGTGAATAACGACAAGTCCTCGAAGAATTCATTTTGGATCGTGCCGGAAAATTTTTCAAGTAGGCACTGGTATCTATATATTGAGAAGAGGGCAAGCAAGGTTTTATATCGAATCAGGCGGCTTTTGCGCAAACGTAAAGACTTGTCATTACAGTAAAACCGCTTCTCAAGGCTCAACAACCACAGAAGATTTTTCGTCTGAAAACAGTTTCACTATTTTTCTTTATGACTCCACAGCGAATCAGTTACAACCAACGGATTAGCGTTACCGAATTTGGTAGGAGGTATCATTCGAAACAAGTGGATCGAGCACAAACAATTTTAGAGACACAACGTATACAACTCAATGCGAGGTTTCAATAGATTTTTAGAGGTTTTACTATGTTATTATAAGCTACTACTTTTTACCTGTTTAATTTGTTCACCATTTGTTTTGCAACGCTGATCTCTTGGTGTCGCCCACTTCGCGATTATTTTTGGAGAAAGAGATCGAGTTAAGAGGCTGATCTTAATCAAAATACCGGCAATTTTTAAAAAAGTATTCGATAGAGTGGAGCGGAAAAAGCCGGTTTCAAAAACCGGGCAATATTTAGAGATTAAAACGAACAGGGAACTCCTGATTTGCTGTTAGTCCCATTTATTCGATTTTTCTCCTCGACAAGGTGTCTTTGCAACCGGGAGAAAGAACAAGTTGTTAAGTTACTTATTCGAAAGAATAAAACAAATGAACTTGGTATGAATACCAGCTCCCATTTAAGGTTTTTGGCTTTGCCTGGTTGAGACAAAAGCGCCAGAACAATCAGAAGTGGCAGGTATTGGCCATTGCGTTAGATGTACTTACCTCTTACCAATTCCTATCTCTACAGAACAGTTTGAAGTTCAACGCAGATAAAATATAAAGCGTCGCGTTGACCATCCAAAAAAAATTGCTCGTCGGACAAAACAGAAATATTTGTGACACTAAATAAGAAAAGTGTACGAGTATCATAGGATCATGTTTGCATATATAGAAGGACCAAAGATACGGCAAAAAGAATAAGAGTAGGGGAATTAAAACTGTTTCAGGATGCTCCACGAAAACAGAGCAACAACGGTCAGATTATATGCGCAAACTTCGAGGACGTATTCTCCCATATAAAGGTTAATCTTGAAATTGGTATTTGGGAAACCAAGAGTTTACAGGCTTGATTTGATAAAAAGCACAAGCAATATTTCAATTTAGGCACTTTCAGAGAGGGTTAATTCTAACCCTTTTTTTTCATTCTCGTAATTAAACTTTACTCTTTTAGCTAAACATTATATTGAATATGGACCGATTAACAAATTAGTTGTTTTGCCAATGTACATCGTTTATATGAAAAAAAACAGTTCAAAGAAGTGGGACCAGGTTTGAAAAGCAAAGTAAAAACGTGTTTACTAAAAGTTTTCAATTTTTTATTTAAGGTTTTTCAAATTTAGTCGATATAGTTTTTGTTAGGGCAGCAAAAACCTTACATCAAACTTTCACGTTTGGAGTTGGCACAGAGAAGGCAATATGCAAAATCGACTGTGTCGTTTAACTTTTAAAGAGTATTTGGAGGATTACCAGTTTAAAAGCGCCATCAAATTATTAAATCTTTTTTCGTTCTGGGTTATTAGTTGCAGGTTTCTGCTTCTTATGCTCAAGACCCAATCCAACCCGACGCAAACATTGTGTTTCAAAACACATTCGCATTTGCACAAGATGCAGCATTGAGCTTCCGGAACACTAAGAGCAAAATGCTGATTCTAGTTGGCTGCAGATTTCCGGCGGTGATGGTTCCGCTTTACTCCTGGTATTACAGTAGCAACTTATACGGTTCGTCCTGATAGTGCAGTTAACTATACCTGTAGTAAGACAAACTTACTTCTGCTGTGCAGCGGTTACGGGTGATGAAGCTACGGCCAGCATTCTATGAGGTGTTCTAGCGACGGGCAGTGCAGCATCGTATACCAGCGTCTGGTGCACCCGTTCACACCGATCAAATTCGTGCCTCAGGTACAAAGTGATCAAACTACGTTGATCAACGCACTTGGCTCCACAGCGCAACCAAACTTTTTACTGTGGATCAATTTTCTGTTTTGAGAAGTGGGGTACCGCAGGCGTGGTGGTAGTGTAGAAGGGGCGACGTTTACTACTGATTGTTAACGGGTTCTGTGTCATTCAACGTAGGTGCGACAATATTTCTACACCAAACTACTGCAAACAGTGTCGCTTTATGCGGATGGAAAACTTACACTGGAACATTTACAGTAGAAGCTATCTTAACTAAGATAAGCATAAACGTTTAAATGCATTAGCCAGACGTCATTCCGAAAGCCAGCATTAGCGCTGGCTTTCTTATGCTAAGAAAAAATGTAATTGTTTGGATTAGTGAGTGCAGTGAGTCCAGATAAGTAGAAGTTAGAGTTATTTTATTGCAAAACATAGAAATATGCCTAAAAACTGCTCGAAATTGCTTTATCAACCAAAACTAAAATGCGAATCTATTACATCTTTTAGTCATTTCATGTTTTCGGGTCTTTAAACACCTCTCGGCTTGGACCAGCCTCAAATCACTTTGCTTTATCCATTATCCATGACCTTTGTTCCGCTAATGTGCGGCGAACAATACCTAGATTTTGATGAGATCGAATACAAAAACGCCATACCGAGGTCTTGTTGAATGGTCGAGTATGGAGCGTTGACGGTTTCGTGAGCGCTACGGAGGATCTAAGGCGGCAAATGGTTCATCTGCGACGATAACCTTGGGTCAAGTATCATCGCTCTAGCAGCGAAACGCGCTGCTGTTGACCGTCTTGACAAAACACTTGTGGCCCTATAAAAAATAATAGTGTTTCTTCGTAACAAACCTACTTTTCACCAAGGTTTGTTCTATTTTGTTTTTGCGCTCTTTGGTCGTTAAGTTCAGTGTTTAGGACGTAAAGTTTGATTAAAGGAATCGAAAAACCGACCGTAACAAAGCAGGGATGTAAAGCTGTATTTGCTGGCTGTAATATGAGGCGCAATATCGTGGTTTTTCTGGTTTTCTTATCGCTTTGTTTCTGCTTCTTTACGCTAAACAATATGCTGCCTTGCTGCGGGTAATTGCTCCCCCACCAATGATTTGCTAAAAGTGTTTTTTCCTGATCCCATTATGTCCGGTAATTGTAGGGTTTTCACGCAGCATTAAGCACAAGTCGATAGTCCTAGGATAAATTCCTTCAGTGGCTTAAAAATAGTAAGAACGCTTTACCCATGGCGTATAAATTTTAAGTCTTTCACTTTCTAAAACCGGGATTCATTGGCTTTTATCCAATTGATCATTCGGGGGTAAACATGCAGTGAAAGTGACAGCTATTATGATTAGCTATGCACCATTTTCGTTCCGGAACTCATTTACGCATTCTTTGCGGGCATTTGGGCATCGAGGTCCCAAAACGGACAACCAATAGGTAAATGCTTTAATGTTCGGGGATGGTGCCTTTGTAACGAGGACTAAGTGCGATTTAGGCGCGGTAAATTGACTGAAAAATAGGTGCGCTTAGTCTTAACAATGCCTTGGTGTAAGGAGTGTAACGGTCCGGTTGGTGCAAGTCTGTAACCTTGCCTTGAATTACTACTGTTGTCCACAATACAGTAGGTCATGGTGTAGCCATGCCTAGAAAATTAGCGAGAAAGGTCATGACTGACAAATAAAATTAGCGAGGCTTTTTGGTTTCATTAAGCCGGACAATAAGCGCAAAAATTTGGTTTTTTAAGTGGTGCTCTCCATTGCTTCGCTTTTCGGGCGTCATCGGCAATTAGCAGCTCAGGCTCGGAAACCAACGCCATAGCAATCATGAATTTTTGTGCTATATCCGGTGCTTTATCTTCATTGTGGGTAACGCTGCCATAACAAGCTGTGGTTTTAATACCACTTTATGCATTCAAGGCAAATAGCAATTTTCTCTGCGTTGCTTGTTACGTTGCCAAAAACATGCCCTTTTGTCGAGGAGTTCTTCCCGGGAAATACTTTCTTTCTAGCTGCGCTCGCAGTGTTGTCTGAAGGATCGAGGGATGATGTTTGGATCTGAAAAACCAACCGCCATTTCTCGACGCATAATAAACGGCGCCGTTGCTCGTTGCGACATGGCTAATAATTTTTCCTTCCAGGTTTAAAACGGTCTGCGGGATATCCAATAGGTCGGGAACCGCGGCCATAATCGCCTTTACGATTAGCTTTTTGCGGAACCCACGATTTCGCCAACCAGGGCTCTATCTCACCGGTTTCGACGGGTTACAACCTTTATCTAGGCCTTAACAAAATCTTGAAAACCGGTATCTATTTCAACGGTTAGATTTTTAATAATTCAAGAATTGGCATTAGTGGATCGCCATTTACGTAATGCTGTTTGGCGGCAGCCCTTCGGCCTACAATAATTGATTTGAAAAGCACCATCAGAAAGAGAAAGAACAAAATCCAGGCAGGGCAACATAGCCACGGAGGCTTGGAGGTACGCAACTTTTCAAGGCTTTGCGCAGTAAAACTTGCACCTAACTCAACAACTGCGGCTTGAGCCACCCAGATTTAGAAATCCTAAAGTCCGAAATGTCGATTTATTGCCACCGATAAAGCTAAAGTGCTCTGCCACAGCTAAAAAGCTCCGGGAAACATGCTGAGGTAGTATAGATGACCAAAATATTCGAGTCGAACCTGCACCATCTAGTTTGTCTAACCAGTATGTAGTCTTTTTTCATTTTCCTCCGCGCACAAATGTTCGGGGTTTTGAGTGCACAAAAATTGCGGATGAGGACTAAAGATAATTTCCCACATGCTATTCCCATTAACCAGTACCTAAATATCGCCACAAATAATAATTGCGATAAGTAAGGTTGGAACCGCCATTAAAGAGTTCCAATAGATGATTTTAGAATACTGGACTAACCCCTTTATTCGATGCCCGCTAAAGTACGAGGGAAAACACCTATGTGGCTGCAATAACACTAAGAATATACTCGATCCGAAGGTAACGCTGGCAAACCAGTTATAGCGTGCGTGGAAAATTTACATCACGAACCTAAAGTTCGCTTGCCCCAAATATATTGCGCGATACTGCCTTCCCTTCCCAAGCCGGCGGCCCAGCAAAAATTAGTATTCGTATCTGCACGTTAGGATCATAAGGAGCTAATAAGGAGCTAAATAGCGGATAGCACAAAAACAATAAAGAATGGCGGAATCCGATGAGGGCAAAATGGCTTCTTTTGAACTCAAGCCAAATATGCATGATTGGGGAGGGTGAAACCCTCCTCCTCTAGAGGATTAAACTGCGCCACGTTGAAATTTATCCCTTGCTGCGTCGATTGCACGGACTAATGAATTCAATGGTTTATTGCCTAAAAGGTAACAAACAAACACAGACACAACTAACATGCCAATACGCAATGCTGGGATAGTCGCGCTGAATTAGAATGGCTTGGAAAGCAAATTACCGATTCCAGGCCAAGAGAAAATTATTTAAACAACCATTGCATTGGTCATTAATGTTTGATATTTGCACTTGCCCATTAATTGGCAAAATATCCGGTAGCAACGAGTTTCGTAACCGTGCTTGAAGAAAAATCTGCTTGAGTTGGTAAATCCTCCCTGATTTTGCTGCGTCGAGTATTAACCCTTGCCCATTTCGTCCATAATAGAACCGACGTGTGAAACGGAATAAAAAATAGCAGTAGTAACAAGAGCTTAGATGGCGGTGTGGTAATAAAGGTGCCTAAGTGCATTCTATAAACGCCATCCTTTTTGTTAGGGCGTGTCGAGCCACATAATATCCAAAAGAATAAATCCACTACTGTGGGGGATCTCATACAAAAAAATTGACGCGGGACCTGAAAGTGGCAAGTAACCCAATTGCAAGCAAAATATAGATGACTTAAACCAATTAACGCTAGCCAAAATCCGGAACGGAATAACTCACGACACTAAAAAGTTCACCAACGCCGAAGTCGAATGGTTTATTGGTGCCAAATGCCGCCAATTAAAGCCGATAGGGATGCCAACGAAATTTAGAGATAACAAAAGCGTAGTTATGAATTTCAAGCGTTAGCGGGGAAGCAATGCTAATTCATCGAGTAGACTCACTTGTGAGGAGGAAACTGACTCCCCAATTGCCGTTGACTATATTTCTAAGTTTTAATACCAAAACTGCCACAAAAAATAGAACGGTCTAATTTGAATGCTTGCTTCAAAGTGCAATTCTTTGCTCTTCTGATTTGCGCACAATGCCAGATATGTTGGGTTTAGGGTATCACCGGAAACATTTAAGCTTAGAGAGAACGAAATAAAACGAGTATCCGCAATAGTCAAGTGACCATCAAATTGATATACGTAGCAATAGATTAGTCATTTTTACGCACCAACATTGTCAAACCGAATCCACAAAAGATGATTGTTGTTACCCTCCAATTTGATGTTTACCGCTTGATATTGGGAATGCATGGCGCAATTGTACTATAAGGTGTTTCTCTATATTATGAGTTTGATTCGCTCGGTTGATAAAAATACGCCCGTCATTAGAGTCTTCTGTTTTCAGGCGCTTTCAATCAGCGGCATCATATTCTGGATTGCACCAGCGGTGCTCTATTTGTGCCAGACGGGAATGCTGCGCAGGTTAACAGTGGGACGATAAAAAATTATCCGGAATCTCCGTTATCAGCAGCCCAACCAATAAGCACGGAACTTCATGCATGCCGGCCGTTAGGTTTTCTTCTAAACCGAGCCCATCATTTAGCGTAAACAATCGTTAACGTAACGCCAACTTCTGCCCTAAATAAGTACTCATTAGTTGAGCCATTTCATGGCGTTTGGGTTGTAAGCACGTGGGTTCCCACCGGCATTGCCCACACCTCCTTCCATTTTGTTGAATCAAAAGAATGGCCTGCTTCGGTCTAGTTTAATCTGCGAGCTATGACGGGGTATAACCGATATCTTGCATTTATTTGGTTGGATGAGCCCAAAGAAGCAGATGGCACCAAAACTTTTTAGCTCTGGTTGCCTGACCTAAATAAACGGGCTCTAAACAAGGATGTTTTTGTCGATAGCAAGCGCCAAAGCTCGACGTACTTTAGGGTTGTCAAACGGAGGTTGCTTGCTATTGAACTGCCCAGAAGAAACCAAACGTTTAAACCAGGCTTTCTAGTAACGTTAATCTTCTCTATCTTTATTACTTCAAAGATCATTTTTGCGATGGAAAGGCAACGGGCATGCGCATTCGCCTGTGGTGATAACTTAGCTACCGTAACAACTTTTGGGCCGTAATATCAAACACGAGGTTTTCAGGTCCAGAAGGTGTTTAAAAATAATTTTTGTGGCGTTCCATAGCGAATGAAATTGGTCTTTTGCGGATAACTAACAAATTTAATACGGAGCCGGTTGCCAATAGGCCATTGTATCCAGTTTGCTTGGGGGATCCTGTCTCCAAGCAAGTTCATGCTATTCAGCAGATAAAATAACCGAAAAGTCAGTAGCCAAGTTTGCAAAATGAAGGCTTGTCAGGCTTGTATAATTGAAAATCTGACCTCGATAACCATTAATTCGAGTCACGGTTTTTTTTGATCGTAGCTTTTTAAATTTTTAAGCTTTCCAAAATAAGGGTAGCTACCGCGGCTGATTACGTGATGATAAGGGTGTGAAGCTGGAGCGCCAACGACGATGTCTGAACCGACGTCGTCTGCATTTAAAGGTGCGAGTGGTGTAAAATAGGTTCAGTTGTCATGAAATGAAAACATTCTTACGTAACTGAAATTGTATAAGTAGACTTGCATTACTTACCAAGAAACCAGCTGCTTGGCTAACCGGGTTCTATTTCACCGTTCTTCGGTATTGGAATTCAAGCAGCCGGTTCGTAAAACTTGATGTGAAGAGAAGCGTCGCGCAGTGGTGCTGATGTGTCTAATTGTGGGTTTTAAAAAGAGGCGGGACTACTGCTGAACAAAAGGTGATACCGGCTTGGGTTATTTGTGTTTTTGTTTGGAGCAACCCAACATCAATATTTCAGGCTGAAGCTCAGCAATATTGTTGCTTTTTCTAATACTTGGTTTTGCTTGTTTAGAGTCATTATTCGTCTGGTTTTAATCTAACGGTTATATTTCTTTAAATACCCTCGTAGTTTGATGATACGTTGAAGAAAGCTTTTCTGCAGTTTTTTTTCTGATTTAAAATTGCGCATTGCTTTAATGCGCTATTTAACATATGTATTTTCAAAGTCCTGTGATTGCTCTTTTAAATGTCAACCGGGGAATTAAAAGGTTTCTTCTTGGCAGGGGACGCTGATTACTGGGGGTTAATGCTTCATCATTCGACTGCGCAATTTGC
>Ga0163217_1012336_pt1 | contig 12103 bp, 8 predicted proteins | sample SynspAceP_FD_185933 | JGI IMG/M metagenome (GOLD analysis project Ga0163217, IMG submission 185933) | Saline lake microbial communities from Ace Lake in Antarctica - Synechococcus sp. Ace-P (PacBio error correction) | ecosystem: Environmental > Aquatic > Non-marine Saline and Alkaline > Saline ... | reverse complement strand
ACCATATCTTGCAGGTGACGAAGACCCGGGAAAAGGTTCCCCTTTTTGAAAGACGGAGTACAGGGTAAAAACTAGGTGGATTGGGAATCCCAGCTTCATGTCACCTACTACCGGTGCCCGCCTACGTTTGCATACAAGAAAGCCCAAGTTCGTGGGAAGTCGTAGGTGCTCTTTTGGCCACGCCCCGTGTTTATGACTTGGGTGGGGATGGACTCCAAGATTATTATAAGTGGGACAATGGAGCTGGCGATATTTTGCTTTATCAAAATTTGCGGAGGATACCTCCCTAATGGGCGCCCGCTCCTTTAAACCCTATAGAATGGCAGGAGTTCCAATGAGGATAATCCCGACCGAGGCACTACCAAATTACCGAAAGAACGCATGGGGGGCTACACCACATAGATGTAGGCGATCTGGGATTGGTGATGTGATTAGCGGAGTCTTCTAGTGAACGAACACAACGGAAAATATCGTGGTGGTTAAAACAACATTGGAGTAGGCAGCGCCAAAAACTTTTTCTGTCCAAAACCTATTTGACGGTAGAGTGGGAAGGACGAACCACAAAAACCCGCATGGCACCAGGAGTTTCCGAAGGAAAGGAATTACGCACCTGGGGGACATCTTCCGTTCATACATGGGATGTTAAACCAGGGATGGAACTTAACGATTTGGTCATGCTGGATTATTGAAGGATTATCTTGTTGTTTTACCCCCAGGTTAAGGAAGGGCGTTCCATTTAAAAATTGGGCAGCCTAGGCGCAATTTCGTATTCCCTTTGATGGAAACCAATTTTTTACTAAATCAACTAAGCGGTTTCAGTCACGGCAGGTTGAAAATTACATTTTGCCTATTGGGTGCGGATTGGCTGGAGATCTTGTCTTTTCCTCGTAACCTGCGGGATTGCATGAAAACATGGGAATGAAAGACGTAAAATTGGTTCTTTGCAATACATGGCCGGGGTAGTCTCCAAAACCACTTATGGGCATTTACCGATTGGGGGGTCCAGTAGTGTTCCGACTTTAACAAATGACGATGTTCCGACCTATTGGTAGCGAACGGAAACTGGCGCGTTACTATTGCGGAAAGACCTAATTATAGATAACGGACTGACCAGGACACAAACAGGAAAAAACAAGCAACCCGCAAATATAATATTTTAAACGTTAGTCCTTTAATATGTTTTAGAACCCTGGTAAGGTTAACTTTAGCCAATCAACTCCTGATAAAAATAGATTCCAAGCAAGTTGTAGGCTTTAAAACGAGTAATGACCAAAACGAACAACAGCAAAAGAATTTGTTTAGGGCAGCCCCTAAAAAAATTAAAATCTACCTATCTAAAAATAAGACATGATATCAAAAAAATACTTATTTATTATCGCCCTTGGGTTTCCGTTACAATTATATCCCAGAAAACGAACGTGCGTACATCTCTCTGGCACCGATGCTGCCAATTACCGTTGCAGTGGGTTTTCTATGCACGGATGGACAAAATTAGTAACAAAGATGGACAAAAAATAGATCGTTCCTTCCAACTGGAATTCGCAGGTCTTTGGCACTTACAACTATGGCAGATTGGGAAACAAGGATAGGAATGGGCTTTGGCACGGGCTGTACAAACATAACATTTGATGTTCCTCAATTGGAAAAGTAATACTATCATATCGTTTTTTGATGGCTCATGACCGATTTACCAGGTTAAGATTTAACGGGAAAGTCGGCAGGGGGCAAGTTCTCAGGGAGGTTTTACAGGTTTAATATGACATCGCGAATTATTGTGGGAAATATGGTGAGGACGAATTTATTGGAAGTTGATGTAAGCAAAACAATCCGAAAACGAATCGATTAAACCGTGCCGAAAGACAGGCAGAATTTTGGATTTTCGGAGGCATTACCGTCCAGTTTTCGGTTCGAAATACTCCCAAAAATCCATATAGCCCGGACAGCTCTATTAGACGGCCAAGGCCGGATGGGTACACTATAATGTCCTTTATCGCCATTACAACCTAAATTTCAACTATACAGTCCCGCCAGTCTTTATATGATTTTAAAAGGCAATAAAATCTCATAAAAGAAAATTTAGGGCCCTTTTGGAAGAAAGGTGTTTCAAAGAAATTTTTTCGACGAAGTTTAAACAATATTAATCTGGATACCGCAATGGCTAACTTTGTACGACATTACATTTGAATTAAAACATTGAAAATTCGGTTTTCATGAAGTTTGAAAAAACGATGGTTTTCGTACTGTAGAACTTCGCAATCATGATGCGGTTTTATGTATATGAAGAAAGTAATCTTCAAAGGCAGTCAATCGACAACTCCTTCTGGCCCAGAAACAGGACGCAGTCTAAGTGAAAAAATTTCCACTCGAAGACATTAGACTAATTGAAAGAGGATGTGAATTATGAATGCAAGTTGCGTATGTACATGTATGTTCCGACAGCGGTTTCCCTTGAATTGTGCCGATTTCCCTTGGAATTTTTGTATTGGATGAAGTTACCGGTTGGCGAGGATGGTTACGATACCCTTAGGTCCAAAAATGATTAAAAGAAAGTTATTTTGAAGGATGAAATCACCCCAGTGTAATAATTGGGCACCATGGGAACGAAGGAGGCTGGAATTTTGCAATGAGAAGAAATGGACTTCACTCTTGGGATATCCAAAACGCCGGTAATTATCCATGGGTTAGACTCCGTGTGTAACGGAGTAGCATACATGCTCAGTTGACCAGATATAATTTTTGCTTCTGGAAGGTAGTTTCAGGTAACGACCCCTTTATGGCACACACTGCCGTTAACATGGCCCTTTTATGATGGGGGAGCGAGGGGCCGGGCTTTAGGGAAGGTAATTGGCATAAACTATTGAAAACAAGTCCATTGTTTGGCAGAGTGGATTTTATGGTATTTTCGGACCGAGGTCGCCGTTTGTTTTTCACGGAACAGATAAACCTGTGGCCATGTGATATATAGATAGATACGGACCATGCTGCTGACGGGAATCCTAGGGCCGCTCGCTATCGAGAAAAGTTAAAGCCGAAGTTTTTTTATCCAGTAAAGGAGATTTTGTCCCCTTGTTCAAATTTCTCCTGTTCACCATTAACAAGGAGTGGAACGGAACTCTGATTTTAAATCAAATTAAATAGCATTTATTTTTTTTTTTTTTTTTTTTTTTTTTTTTTTTTTTTTTTTTTTTTTTTTTTTTTTTTTTTTTTTTTTTTTTTTTTTTTTTTTTTTTTTTTTTTTTTTTTTTTTTTTTTTTTTTTTTTTTTTTTTTTTTTTTTTTTTTTTTTTTTTTTTTTTTTTTTTTTTTTTTTTTTTTTTTAGCCCAATTAGTACCAATTGTATCTTTTAACTTGGAAAGCTTTAAAACAGAAATAGGAGTGATTAAAAAACAATATAGTTGGCACGGGCAATATTTTAGGCCCGGACCTGAACCAGGTCGGCCTTCAAAAATTAAAATATGACTGTTCGTAGGCCCTTTCAAGATGCGACTATTTGTTGAATTTACTGCCAAAGAATCAACATGGAAAGGGAAACTATATTACATGGAGCTGGCTCAATGTTCAGCCGGATAAAAAAGCCACAGAACTTTTGCGGATCTTATTTCCAATCTTTGGCCAACGAATAGGCATTTAAAAGAATGGATGACAAACATAAGTGCCCTCTGCTAATGGAATACCAATTTGTATTTAACAAAAAGATGGCACCCTTCATTCCGTTTAAAATAAAAACTGTAAGGAGAAATTCAATTCGGAGGAAGCCAGTTCGCAGGGAGCACGCTAAGGATTACAGATACGAGATGGGGGAAGCGAAGATGGAAAACTTCCGATTAGAAATTTTACGCGATTAACTATCCAGGAACGAATTAATCTGGAAATTTTCACAGAAACGGACCTATTACAAATAGAAACAAGTCCCTTTTCCAAAAAAAGATGGAAGGCATTGATTACCATCGGAATTCATTCGATTATCCCGAAGAAAAATGTATTGGGTAACGATGGCGATGGTGGCAGAGGACCTTATCGTGTATGGCAAGAATAGAATTAAGGGCAGTGATTTTTGGGGTGTGGCAAAGCAGTACCAATAATACGGTCCTGGAGAAACTTTAATAATTTGATTTATCCAGGTTTAAGGATTATCCGGTAATTTTGTATTGGGCGCGACGTTAAAACGTACGGAAACCCTTTTTTACCATATTTCTGAAACCCCAATTATTTTTTCCAACTCTTCGCCCAAAAGACGGAGTATGCTTCAGTAAAGTCTCCCCCCCATTTCAATAGGTATCTTTTCCTTCTTATATGAAATTCTGCCAGCCATTGGACAAATTCAAGGAGCCTGGAGCTCGCGTCCAAAAAGTTCAAAAAGGTTTTTATTCAGACGAACAGGTGACGTAAAACTATCCTATTAAATTATGGCTCGATTTCAGGGCCGAAAATTAAACATTTCATCAGAATCTTTAATGTTTACACAAAAAAAGGTGAAAAAATTCTTCATAAGAAACTATATGCAAATCAACCTTATCATTATCTTTTTTACACCGCTCTTCTATTGGATCATACATAAAAACCAATGTTAAGCTTGAAATTAACACAAAAAAGGGTGTTGTTTTAATATATTATTTAGTTAGCTTAATCGTTAAAGCACATAATTATTAAAACCTACCTTCAACTTTATAAGATACAATTGGCAATGCAATTTGATCGACCTGGCATCTTAAACAAAATCCAAAGTGGCAAATAATGTTAAGTTGCCCTCTAGAACTTAATATATGTCAAGCAATTAAAGTAAGTAGACGATAATTTCATGTGAAAACCGCTTATTTCAGCATCAGTTACCTTATTTCCAAGCTTGATTTCAGTGAAATATTCTGGTTAAAACTCAAATTTTAATCTAAAATCATTTGGTTCAACCCAATTTTTGTCACGGAGGTGAAAAAGTTACTATCTCAGGATGAAGAATCGAATACTATTCGAATTATGCCATGATGAAGTGGTGGGGGTTGGAGTAAAATCTGGTGGCACTTTATGGTTGAGGGAATTAATCTAAAAGATGAAATTATTCTTGGAGTTGGATATTGGGGCGGGGCTATAAATCAAGGTGTATTATTATGACCAAAAAAATTGGGGGACTTACCAAATTCTGAGGATTATTTAAAAACTTATAGACGCAAAGACTTTATTGTTGTTAAAATTATATTAGAGCGGGGAAAAAACATGGTTTTCCTATGATTTGCCCTTATACGCCCGAGCACATTACGCTATTCTGGCCGAAAAGGTTAAAGACTTATCCGGACATCAAACTCTAGATTTTTGCCAAAACAAAAAAAAGAAGACAGTGTCAGGCATTTTTTACTCAAAAATCAGAGCCTGATTCAGATTTTAAGTTTGGCATTTTGGCTGCAGGCCAGAGCAATGCCTTTGAATTCGGGAAGTAGTTGGGTCTCTGCATGAACTTATGTGCTGGTTAATGTCCAATGGCACAGAGGCCAAAGGCATCAAGGAGTTTTTCACAAGATATTTATATTTGCCCATTGTAAGCTGTCGATTCTGTTGTGGAGGTAGAACAGGAAAGAATCAGAAACACACCGACCATAACGTGGATGGGACAGGAACCACATTTCGGTGGCCTGAAATGAACCGAATTTAAGTAAAACTAGCCAATGGGCCAAATGGAAAAAAATGGATTATTCATTGATTTTCATGGTCCGGGAAATTCTACGCCCACCCCTACTTTATTTTGTTGCCTTTACGCAAAGATTTGTCAGTTGCAAAAACAACGACAAAATAGTTCAATTTTTTTCCAAAGCTTGGATGCAAGGCCAATTCAATGAAATGAACAAGTTGAACAGTCTATGACCCAATTTACTTCAGTGCAGCGTGCAGAAGAAATAAAAGGCAAAGGAAAACGCTCGGAAATGGGTAAATGAAAATACAAACGGACAAGGTTGTTTCCTTGACCTGTGGAGGTGAATATGGGCAACTCCCGTTAAGTACCACAATCGGTTATAGGCGGAGGCTATTGGCAATAGGAGAGGGCAATATCAAAAATATTTCATTAAATAAACACCATCAAAACATGAAAAACAGAATACAAAATTCTATTTCATCTCTTATCAAGAGAGAATCTAAATCTTAATATGGTACATTAGTCTGGTTTTTGGTCATTTGGTTTGGGCTGTTAAAAGTCAGCAAAAAATTATCCCGACCCAAACACCAATCCGTACTTCAGATTTGATGTTGCAAGGCGACTGCGTTTAAAAGTTCACATTGATATTTAATTTTAGTGATCTTCCCAAGATTCCTTATGAACATGTGGCTTGTGAGCAATGTGCAGGGAAAGGCAATTAGTGCAGAATATTATCTTTTCAGGTAACCTTTAAAGGAGGTGTAAATCAGAGCACAGTTATATTGTATTCCATGCGAATAAATTTTGGGCGTATGTTGGAGTGAGGGCCCAGGTGTGGAGGACCGGTGGGGCAAGTGGTAAATATGCCACAAGGGTCCAGACGGAATCGAATGACGAGCCTAAAATAATGATCTCCGTATCGTATCGAACTCAAGCCCATACTCAAATATATATTAATACTAGAAACCCTTAAGGGAATGCGCTGGATATGCTAAGAGTGTTTCTGGGCAATATAACGGAGAACTTCTGGCGTTGGGCCGGCTTCAGATGAGCAGCAGGATTTTTTGGACGAGCCCTTGAGTTAAGGCTTTAAATGGGATGAAACTGCCCAAATGGAAAGATAAATGGTCAATAATTATGGATACGCAATAAATAACTTCCCCCCAAAAAAAAATTCCCATCTGAGAGAATGGATGATGTCAGAAGATTCCCATGACTACAAAGTTTAAAGGGAGTAGACTTTTATGGTTGGAGGGATCGACGGAAAAGATAGGTTGGACAAAGTTTTTCAAGTTTTGGCCACGACTACGTGAATTAGCGCAGTAAGAAGCCCTATTGTGGGTTCTTCGCTGAAAAAGTGCTTCCATGGGCGCTGTTTCGCGCTAATCGGCAAGCGGCATATTTGTATATTTGGCATTTCCGACAGTAACGCCGTACTTGGTTCGAAACCTGTTCAACTATTATTTTCCCGATGCAAGATCCAACTTTCATGGTATCAGATGAGCAATGGCCAAGTACATTTTTTGGTTTTTCCAACCCTCACCCAACAAACGGGATCCAATTGCACTGTCAATTAGCAGATGTGGCATAGGTATTTTACAAAAATGGACTACTTAATGGGGGCGACAAATAGATTAACCCCAAATGTAATTGAGCATGAAGGATATATTTTTGATGTGCCTTTTTTCTGGAACCAACAGAAAATAGAAGTCCTAAAAAATAAAAATTTCTGAATTTGGAAAAAATGTAAACTATTGTCAGATTACAATTTCAAACATAGGAAATGAATACACTAACAAATTACATCCTCTTGGTTTCTTATTCAAACATTTCATACGACACAGGATGCAGGGCCAAAACAACTAGTAAATGGACGTCTCCTATTACGAAAACCGCCGTATTATTACGATTCTTCCTATCTACTAGAGGCTTCATGGGGGGTTGGTATTTATTTTTCAAAAAGAAACAAGAACCACAGAAGAATATTTTTTGGGAAGCAGAATCTTCTCAGGCTATGGGTTTTAGGCGCTTTCCATGCTCGGCACTATTGGTCAGTTCAGCTACTTTTTGGCCCTTCCCGCTGCTTTGCCTACATATTGGACTGGCGGCAGTTAACATAAGTTTTAGCGGTACCTTTTGTTGCCGTTACTTGCCGTTTTGTATTTATCCCTTTTTTTCGTCTTGGAAGTTTACTTACTGCTTTTGAATATCTAGGCGAAAGATATGCAACGGGTTCCTAGAATTTATGATTACGGTGAGTTTTATATTCTCACAACTCATAAGAATGGCGCCAAAATTCCTAGTCTTAGTATCATTGTTCATTCAGTTTTTGCAGGAGCTCCTTAAGTATAAGTTCATAATTGGTTACAGGGAATTTCTTCATAGGATTTTATACTATTTTGGGAGGCTTTTGAAGCTGTTATTTGGACCCTGATGATTGTGCAGGCAACAATATTAATTGGTGGCCGGTGTCCTTTGTTCGCTTATGGGTAGTAGTGGATCTACCACGAGGCGCTTAGGACAAATTTTAGAGGTCCCGGTTCGGCCAATAATAAATTTAGTTGGGCGAAATGGTTTTGACTTGGGCAGACGTACGATTTTACAGCCAGTGGAGCAATTTTAGGGGGTCATCAATTGGAGTTGGGGCATCTATGCCGGGGACCAAAAATATGGTACAACGCTACGCTTCGGCTAATCTACCGCGAGGCCCAAAAAAGCAACAATAGTGATATTCAGCAATTGGCGAGTCCCAATGTTGGATATGTTCTTTTTTATAGGCACGCCTTTTTGTGTCACGACCAGGAATTTCCATGCCTTGTGAATAAACAGACCTCGAAGCAGATCAGATTCTTTCCCTATTTTATACTACCGAGATTCCTCCAGGTGATTACCGGCATAGTTATTTCGGCCGTTATTGCCGCCGGATGAGTTACGATGGATTCTGGCATAAACTCGATCTCAACTGTCACTGTAATCGAATTTGATTAAACCTTGGTTGAACAAAGGAATCTGACGTTGCTACCTTAAAATCGGCTATATAATCGCTTGTACGTACGCTTATAGATCATTAGCGGGCCGTTGTTTTTAGCATTATGGAAAAAGAAAGCATGAATGATATTAGTCTGAGGTCGCTTGATTTTGGGGGTTGTCTTATGGCCCTGTTTATGATGGGGTTTTTCACCCAAACGTATTGATTGGTTTTTCTGCCACGTGACCTTGGGTTGTCTTCCGTCATTTTAACATCTACCTTGGAATGGGGGGCTCGAGTTTTGCCGGATTCAGTTACAAATTCCCATACATGTTATGGGTAGGCCGCTATGGCACGGTTAATTCATGATCCGTGGCCTATGCAATCAGTATGTTTAGCAAAAAACAATTTTAATGATTTTAACAGGGCTACGTTTGGACAATGAGAAAAAATATAAAATTAAAAGGGGGTTACCCTTTTTTTCCCAAAAATTTTTTTTAATTTTAAAAATTTATTGGGACACAATATAGAGAGAAATGACATTGACACGAAAAACAATTTGGAAATAATAAAATGGAGGGAACCCCGTGGGGAGGTATGCCACGGCAATAACTGCTTGCAAGTTAGGACCGAAGTAGCATTGAATCAACCTCATAACCATATAGGAGGCATGACTTACTAGCGGTTTGGGAAAAAGCGATGTAGGACAGAAAGAATTTATAGGGGGATTATATTTAAAAGTTCACTCAAAAAGTTTTTGTGAATTTTATGAAATAAATACGGCCCAACTCCAATTGAGTAAAGCTTTGCCGGGGAGGCATATTTATTTTTGAACCTTCTGTTGCGTGGAGTCATACTCAATGGAAATGTAAAGGAACAGGAAAGAATAAACAATTTTCAAGGCATGTACTCAAAGAGCGTTTAGTTGAAGGAAGTTAAAACTGACAGGCGTTATTTATTTTACAAAAATCTACAAATGAACCGAAAGCAGCTTTGGATGGAACTATTTTTGTAGAGCTACCTATTGAGGGCTGATCTTTATGCTGCACGCTGGCGCCGAATACTTCCCTAGTGCGGGAAGGCAGGATGATATAAAGAAGCCTCATGCAGGCGTATTATTTTGTTATGATAAAAGGGTTTTTCTTCCCGGGCAGTACCGGGGCTGCAGATGATGGTCTACCGGCGTCACCTACCGTTATTGCATGACCACTTGACATCACATAACAGTAGGATTTCTTAGAGGAAAGAAACCTGATAATAACAACCGACAGCTTTATACACCTTATTTTGACGATCTAAAATCGGGAGATTAGTTGCACCTACAATTTCCATGGAAGGCTGGGATCTATCCGGGAACATTTTGCGATACTATGGTTTTGCATTGTCAATAAACCGATCTTCCGAATTCAAAGTCATGCACAACTAAACCCTAGACCATAGCCTTCCCTACCCTGAGAAAACAAAAGGATTATAGAAGGAAATAATAGAAACGCGAAATTTCGCATTTTGCGATCGCCATAGGGGACATTGCTTTAGGAACTTATTTGGTTCTATCAAACGTACCAAAAATACGGAGGACATAGAAAATGGGCCCGAAAGTACAATCTTCACTAGACGAAATTTACAGATAACACAATTTTCCTTTCAATTATATGTTAGGGAAGGTCGCAGGTGTGAAGGGAGGGGAATATTCGACCATCACTGAACACGAAATGTGGCAATTAGGAAAAATTACACCTGAGTTTTTTTCCACTACGATACTATTGCGATGGCGGAATTCCAGGACAGTTTTCCCGTACACCAAAAATACCCGGTAAAGAACAAATATTGTTCTTGAGGGATATTTGGGGATGCTAGCCATTTAACCCGGCTTATGAAATTCCCATACCGGACCATGGATTCTAAAAAAAAATAGACGGTCTTATCGTTCCTGTGGCCTTATCATGCACGCATGTGGGCAATTTTGTTTCGTATAAGAATGGAAACCTCCTGGACTGTCCCTAGGGGCAAGCTGCAAGGGGGTTAGACTGCCCACTGTATGTCTCAAAAACAGTGAAACGCAAGAAATGTGAAAAAATTCCGAAAGGTTTCAGGATATTTTTAGAACAAGGTCAAGTATTAAAAATGATTGCCTTAGTCAAGTAACTACTTATATATAGTTTACATGGGACCAAACAAGGAGCGAAGACCTTATTCCTATTATCCCACAATCGTTTGGAAGCTTTACTAGAAAAAACACCCATCAAGGATGGATGAAATAAGATTGAAATAAGTATTTATGATTTGGGACGGGACTTACAAATGAAATAGTTTTTAAGTTGCATTTGCTATTACACCTTAGAGTGGGAAAATACATAAATACGTCCTAGGACAACATTAAAAACTTATTTAAGATGAGGGAATATTGGGAACACTTTCTTTTTTGGGCTGTTTGTTTTTTTCTTTTTATTATGGTCAGTTATAGCTCAAGGTGCAAAAATGAAAAATTAACGTTCGTATTTATTCTTGCAGCTGACTGGGGCTGGTTCAGATGTTAAGTGGATATGGCAGTAATCTCCATTGAAAAAACACCTAATTTGGATGGCTTTGGCTGAACAGGGATGGAAGTTTACCAATGCTATGCAGCGGCTCCAAATTTGTACTCCGTACCGAGGCCTCCATGAATGACGGGAAATTTCCCGCACGTTTACATATGAACTTTTACTTGGCATGAAAACGCAGGAACTGAGGCAACTCCTAACAGCAAGGATTTAACATTATGCCCCCAGCTTACATTGGCCAACTTGCCATTGGAAGAATCCACTTTGCCGAGGAACTTTTCAAGAGTCAGGTATTTTCACCAGACATATCGGCAAATGGCATTTAGGAGATTGCCTCCACATTTACTTCCTGAGCGGGCACAGGGAATTTTGATTGTCAATATTGGAGGACTTTACAATGTGGGGAGCTTCCTGAATAACCATTTGGTCTCCTTTTAGGGGTCAAAAAAGATTTCAGGAAACAGGAGATATTTTCAAATTTAACTGCAGGATCATCAAAATGACAAAAACGAATAAAGAACCGTAGCTTAGCTTAACCGATCGTGCTCTCACGGATAAAACGCCGTGCAAATTTATAAAAAGGAAAAAAAGCAGTGCCTCCATTTTTCTGACATTTGGTTACCACCACAGTTACATACCCCTATTTGAAGGAAAACCCAAACTGGGTGGAATTATTACAAAAAAGAAGGGGTTTAAAGGCCGGATTGAAAGATTCAGAATTTTACGAATTATTTGCCGCGATTGGTAGCAGTTTTGGGATGGGGGAAAAATTGTTGGTAGGCATTACTGGGAAATTTTTGCTATTAGAAGAGGCCGGGAATTACAAATTAAATTTACAATTATAATATTTATCTTTTTTTGTCTGGACTAATGGCCGGGAGGGTTGGGCCAAAAAAAAATTATTTAAGGGGAAATTTGGGGGGGGGGGGGAGGGGGGAAAAAAAAAAAAAACCCCCGTTTGGCAATTCTTCTCTT
>Ga0163217_1092633_pt1 | contig 12104 bp, 11 predicted proteins | sample SynspAceP_FD_185933 | JGI IMG/M metagenome (GOLD analysis project Ga0163217, IMG submission 185933) | Saline lake microbial communities from Ace Lake in Antarctica - Synechococcus sp. Ace-P (PacBio error correction) | ecosystem: Environmental > Aquatic > Non-marine Saline and Alkaline > Saline ... | reverse complement strand
CAATTTGCGTGTGAGCAACTATTTTGTTGATCATCATGGCGGTGCAAAGTAGCCGTTGGACTGCCAAAATACTGAGAAAGCTATAAACATGCAGGCTGTATTCAATCCTTCACTGGAGTGCTCGGCGAGGTAGTCTGTAGGTATTTAGCATTTTTTGCGTGTGCTTTGATAATTACCACCTGCTCAAGCCAATTTGAATGCGGGAGGGATTTCGTTCGATCAACATCAGACTTCCCGAGTCCATCGACTTACGAGGGTGAAGGGGTTCGAGGTTGCCAGGTAAATCGATTTCGAGTGTTGCAGCGCGTTACCTGTGATGTTCAGACTTTCCCAAAATTCTTTGTTTGACTTCCGTCGGGTGCTATTTTTTCTTTCCGATCAGACGATGAATATGCCCATAGGAAAACTTTCAATTTGAAAATCTTCAGAGTGGATTCGAGTACTTAGATTCTCAGATCTAGGGGGTGTTCAGAACGCCTATTTTGGCTCCTGCGATTTCTCTGGCAAAAGATGAGATTAACTGCCTTTTTCACATCATAAGCAACGTGGCATAAGTGTCGGATCTGGTGCAACGATTGCAAAGCGGTAAAGAGTGGCGTCCTGTCTGTGTGGCAAACCATGAAACTGTATGATGCCGTGTTCGGATGATATTCCCGGGAGAAAGATTAGGCTGATCTTCTGTAGGGGGAAAATAGAATGTCGTTTGCGTCTGAAAACGCCCGAACGCTACTCCACCGAAAACCCTGCGAAAATAGCAGAGGTCCGCTTTTCGGTATCGGGCGGTGGAGTATCGATTCGATCTACGGAGAGGCGTTGCACTATCTTTTTCGATCCAAAGTTTTGAAAACCTCTTTGGACTTTTGCCAACAATCATTTGCGCCTCGGATATATGAGCTGCGCATCGAAAGCTTTGAGCGACTGGCGCCGAGAGCATGATAGATAATTAAATTGGGTGATATCGACCACATTATTAATTGGCTCACAGTGCTCCAATGATTGTCAAGAAGATTCTGAATGCCTGATTGTGGGGCAGAAGGGTCGGAACCTTCAAATCTGTCAAAACTAAACTGTCCTGCTATAGGCGGACTAGTCAGTTGAGCTCTCTACTTTCGACAAGTGATTTTTTGGACTTTGAGTTTTTATCTTCAAATCGGTACGTATCAATGCATATAGCTCCTTTGGACCAAAGCTTTTATAATCCGCGCGTACACGCGTTAAAGCGACGCAGATCGGCTCGATTCGGAGTCAATGCAAGTTTTCCAAATATGATCCTGCCCTACTTCGATCAGCTTAGAAAGCGGAGTTTCGCCATTTGGTGCCATCGGTATCGAAGACTAGATTCCAGCAGATGGCTTTTTCCCAAACCAGATTCATCCGTATGTGGGGTTCAGCACAGATCATCCTTCGGAAGCTTTGGACCTCTTGATTTGTCGCCTTTGTTGAGTTTGAAGTATGATGGGAGGCAAGGTAGTCGCGCGGTCGGGTATAGGAGTATAAGAGTGTGAGTGGAAGCTGAGCCGATCGGGCAACCGAGATTTTGAACCTTTAAGCAGACATTTGGTGCCCCCACACAACCAATTTGTGTGAAGGTGGGTGCTTCTAAGTCCAATATTCAACCGTAGTTAGGGCGGAGTTGGTGAGTCAGTATGCGCAGGAACTGCATTGGGGCAGGTTAAGAACCTCTCCGGAGTCAGGCAGATGAGCGCATTCCAGGCACACAGTTTAGGGATTCATTAGCTCGATGCTTCACACTTCCAGACGATTTGAGTCAGCAAGCGCGTCGATTTATTCCGGCTTTCGGTAAGTGTTAATTATTTTTTAGATCGATTGATTGAGATTTTCAGTTGGTATTTCAAAAGGGGAATGCGTTGTCGATCTCGGACAGGGGTAAGTTAAAAAGGGTCGCGAAAGACCTTTTTGATTCAATTGAACAAAGTTATAGAGACTTGGCCTTAGTCAGTAGAAGGTCTTTTTCTTGGTTAATTTTTCTGTACTCTCATACTGCTAAAATTGGCTCGGTTATGTAGATGATTAGTGGTATGCTTTTGTGGCGGAGGGTGTGGGGTAGTGTGGGTGTGGAAGGGGTACAGCGGGCAGGCCATAAGTTCTGTTGTTATGCAGCCGAATAGGATTATAATGCCAGGTTTAAAATCGATGGTGGATACGATTTTTTCTCCATCTTGTCGAGCAATTAATGTACTACACTCCATAGCCTTCACCATTGACTAGGTGTTGTATATCCCGCAAATCAAGAGTGCTTGAATATAACCAGTAAGTTTATTCTGCGCTTATCGGTTCATCCAGGGATTGCGACAGAAAAGTCAAACGATTGTTGATATTCCGCCAAGCTTCGAAGACTGGCGCGTTAACTGCATGCTCGATGTAATTTCTCTCGTTGACACTCATCAGTCAAAGGAACTTCACGATGCTTTTCGATTTGTCTACGGCACGGAAATCAGTTTTTGCTTTCCTCTATATATCTCGATTAAGGTTGGGGTGGCGATTGCGGAGAGAAAACTTTCATCTCTTGGGTATTATCTTTCTCAGCTTTTAGTGAAGTCCGGTGAGGCGGAGATTTCAGATGTTGAATCAGATTTAGATTTAAACTTGCTCGCTACAGACAGCGCTCCTGCCTCTCGACTTCTTTCAATGTAATCTTCATTGGGAGTTTCTCGTAAGCGGTCAGCGTGTAAAAAAAAGCTGCCGCAATAACCACGAACAGAGTAGGATAATAATTGTATTCTTTTCATAACTCAAGTATGCATCGTCGGCGAAGCTAAAGTGCCAGATCTGCTAAACAAATCACATGGTCTAAGACAGGTAATATCAATTCTCGCCAGATTGCTTACGATCTCCGCTCTCGTGACGGTTAATCTTTTCTTATGTTTGCTGCTGAAGGTTTTAAAGTTGCCGCTTGGCTCGTGTTAAAAGATGATTATGAGTACGATATATGATGCTCGATTTGAGGCCATGTTCAAGGCAACTTTAAAAACCACCTTATGTGCACCACCGTTCCAGCAGTGCCACCTTGTGACCAAATGCTTTCTTTAACACTCCTGGTTGGAGCGAGAGGCAGAGGCAGGTTAAAAATGTATCGACTTGCCTCATAAACAATTCTGGCATTCATCCAGTTCATAAATATCTTCTGGAGGCAGGTGATTGTCGGTTTGACTTGAGGTATCGAATTCCTTTCGCCTTCGGCTCAAGGTTCCATTGCAGCAACAATTTGAAAATTGCTTTCACCTCCATTCCCTGAATTTTTTAAATCCGGATGGAAAGTCTGCAAGACCAGCCAGAATCATGAATTTACGGACGACAAGAATATTGCCTGGAAAAGATCGCTGCACTCAAGCTTGAAGGCGCTACCCGATGCCGATCGAATTTTGCTATGTATATTAGCATCTGAAAAGTACTGATTTCCCTTTCATTCAGGAAGCTTTTAAGTGGACACGAGTCCTTGCTTCACGCAAGCTCAGAGATTTTGATAGAAGGTGACATGCTATTCATAGTTTAGCCTCTAAAAAGTTTGAACTAAACGACTTCGACTAACAATGAGGGCATAAAAAACCTGACCAGCAGGGCTTTTCGAGATTTAATGCTAGTAATTAAACTATGCGCTACGGACCTTAGTAATTCTTGATTTCGATGCCTCGCCGTTTGTATGCTTGTGAATCACGTTCTTCTTAGCCCGAATTTATCCAACATGCGAAACCACTTCTTGTAAAGCCTCAGATGCTCCTTTACTTTGTCATATAAGGTGTAGCCTTCAATCTTTTGATGAAAGTACGAGTTGTTTTAGCTTTGATATCTTGTTTTCAAAACGCTTTGCTGTCGCTTAGCACGAATTCGTCTTTTTAGGCTTGAATTTTGATTTGCCATATTGTTATAAATAAAATTCTTTTATTTCCCTTATTCCTGAGAGAGTGCAAAGTTATTGGTATTTATTAATGTATGCCAAAGCGTTTTTATAAAAGCATTTCCTTAGAAAATCCTCTGACAAACCCAATTAATTGCTAATTAATTCGAATTGTCCTGCAAAGATGTAAGCCATAAAATCAGGGCATTATCAGAATGAGAATTTTGGATTATTTTTAGTGATGTAACTTTATGTTTCTGGCTGCATTGCCTTCAATTTTCGTTTAGAGCCTACCACTTCCTCTGGGGTTTTTACGCACATTCGTTTGATCAATCGAATGGCTGTTTTTTCGCTTCGCCAGAATTTAATTGGTTTATATAAGTCAAAGTACAATTTCATTACGGAAAAAGCAGGTCAACCAGAGCCGAAGACAGATATGCGGTGGAAGGTGAGGTGAACAGAACACTTATATCGATCTGGATTCATTTTGATGCCGCTTGCACACCTGATCTCGCCGTTCTTAACTCCGAAACGCACTTGTCTTCGTTTACGTTGCTCTGTAATCGTGTCTCTGTCACCCTTCCCCCCGCGCTCTCTAGCCCTCCCACACTCGCTCCCCGTTCATGCTCACCCCTACATTCTTTTCTTACCGATTTAATTGGAAGTGCTGCGATTTGAAAAAAACTTCAGAAGATTCCCTTCGGGCTAATGGAATGCTTGATTCCTTGGTCAGCTTATTTGACTTTTAGTAAGCCTAAATGTCAAAGCATATTTGAAAATAATAATAAGGCTCGCCATTTTTAAGACTTTCGGGACTTAGGGCCATTACCTCGGAGATACTGAATGTGGCCACTCCTACTCACCACGAGAATATTCTTCCATATATGGTGCAACTTGACTCGGTCAACAATTGTGGAATACGCATCGTGATTTATTGGGATAAGTCGCAGCAATCCAGATACTCCAGGCCACTCGACTATTTCGCATGATGGGTTACAGCAATGGCGGTGACTTATGTCGAAAAGCACGAACAGCAGAGTTTGGGCATGCCTTGTAGCGTGCCCAGTCTCTGCTCTCTGATTCGCAAGTATTGATTCCTGTGGCTTCGTGTAGAGAATGAATTGACTTTTGCTTTCACAGAAGATCAAAACCCAATACAGTTACGAACAGTAAGAGCGAAACGGTCTGCACGATTCGGGTATTATTCCCGACGAGTTTCACCCGAAGGCTATGCATGGCAATTGCCCGCTTAATGGTCAGTGCACGACAATGAAAAAAAAAATCCATCAAAATGATTGACTGATTTTATGGATTAACCGCATGGATCAATGCAGGCCAGCCGGATTTTCGCATTACGGAGCAGAAAGAAGCTCTCGGGAAGAGAAAATTAGGAGGAAACCCGAAGGTTAAGACGGAGAACACAACGATAATAGGAAAGTCTTTAAAGATAAAACAGAAAGCTGAAAATCAGACATATCAGACTTCTCACTTTTAGACTTCTTGATTTTAGCTTTCTATAGATACTTCTGTTCGCTCCTTCCTAAATCTCCTGAAACGTGCTTTAAAAACGGCTTCATTTTCCTCCAATAGCGTCACGTTCGAAAGCCTCAGATCGGAACAGAATGAAGAAAATGGTGACGACACAGATTTTGGCTCGCAGCTAATAACATTTAATATACAAATCCGCGTTACTCAATGGCATTTCGGAATCGATAGCCAATGTATCCAGCAAGGCTTGAAGCTTGGGTCTTAGATGGCAAGTGACTGGGTTGGAAGTAATCAGCGATCATCAAAAAACGATGGTGTTGTTTTAGAATGCCCTTCCTTGCGTGGATTAAATTTGATTCCGAATGTCTCCCAAATTCTCAGCCATCGCAATCATACGTTCCAATTGCAGCATTAGCCTTTTGTGCTAATAGGCATACGATTATTCTGATGATTGTTATGATTTTTGGGAGTAAGGCCAAGTTGGCCGGTAAAATCGTCGAACCAAACTTCGATCATTTTGATTTTCACAGTTGTCTTGCAAAGTTAGAAAACTCAGTGAAGGACTCCGATTATAAAGCTGCCATCCAGCCACATTCTTGCTCGCTGGCAAGGGAATTCATTTTTGAAATCCCTTGAGTTGAAATCGCCGGTTCCATCCTGGGCGGCATTCCCGGTATTTACTTTCAGAAGTGGAGACAGCGAGTGGATGCATTGTAAAAAAAAGTTTTGTTGATGTTTGAGTGATTTCACTACAACAAGTAGGAGATTAAAACTCTTCCGAAAATCTTCACGAAACCCTCCAACACCTCTTCTTCGGATTATAGACCATACCATTTGGATTGTTCGGGTGATGATCAGGATTCCTACGACTCGAAGATTGCGTATTTCTACTTTTAGATAGAGGTCTTCCATATCGGGAAGCCATCGGATTCATTCAGGATCAAGCTTAGTAAGTGATCGGTGCTGGTATTGGCGTGTGCTGCTTCCGCCCGAACTGTTGTAGAGTAAGCAGGAGAAGGGGCCGATAATTCGTGCCGTCGGGAATCAGAAATCTGATATAACTTGGCGATGGCATCTCCCCAAGCCGTTGAAGAATTAAAATATCTTCTGCGGTAGTAGGTGGAGCACCTTCCGCGCTTCAGTTATTTCAATTGAGCTAGAAAACGTCTGGTTTCCAAAACCGCGCTTTGGGAACGCATACCCGTTTAATTTTATTCTCCTTGAGCAAGATCAGCCAATGATGGCTTTCATCCAATCTGGCACATGATTATTGCTTTTGAATGGGATCGCCAATATTTTTCCCAATGATCATGGAATAACCGTAAGTGCTCCACTTGACGAGGGGCCCCTTTTTTTTTTTCGATTCCGACGAATCTTCATAGGTTAATTTCTTCGGCGTATCCGGGCCGTAGGATAGTAGCTGTCTCATATGGGTTGACCTAGGCTAAATGCGGGATTTAAATCCGCCGTAAAGAAACAAAAAAGTGAAAGGAAAGTAGGATTTGGCGATGTCAAGAATGAATTTTCTATCACATGAAAATATCCGCCAAATATAATTTGGGTTTTACTTTGTTACATAGAAACGCCGTTCAAAAATGTCCCTGACTTAGTGAACCAAAACCTCGGTGTTAAACCCAAAAACAACCACGCCTTTTCAGAGACTTTCGCATTGACGTTTAAGCTATCCTTTTTCCTTAGCTTACCCCTTGCGGTCAGCACACAGAGACTGTCGGCTAGCGCTTCCGACCATTGCGTTGACCTCAAGTGGAAGATATCGCTTCTTCATATGCATAAGCGTGACCTTTCTCGATCGCTTCTTGGTACAATCACTACTACGGCGCAGAACCGTCCAATTTGGCCGGATGTGAGCTTTCATGATCAGGAGAATCATCCCTTTTCTTGAAACCAATCATCAAAACCTTTAAAAATGATCTGACCCATACTTGCCCTCTCCACTGCTCTCGCTACGGGATGTTGGAGGAGGTTTCTAAAGACAGGTTCCAGTTTGCTCGGTACTCTCTGCTCCGTTGAGAGGCAACTGTCCTGCGCCCGCATCCTTTGTCAAAGTTTGTGCTATGCGGCCACACGAGATTTGAGATGGCGGGAGAATTCTGACCAGAGATCCTAAGCACGGCCGAATCAAGACTACATGCGACTCTGGTGCTCAGACGGCTCCGGTGACCACACGTGTTACCGCGGTCCATTCGCATCCTGTATTGTCCAAACCATGCGACTGATTAAGCTCTATAGGGTCGCGAGAGGATTCGTTCAGTCGCTACACGGTCAAGGGATTGTGCTTCTATCGAATATAGTGCGTGGCCCCAATATTCTATCAGCATTAGGAATAGCTGTCAAGGATGTAATATCAAAGACGTATTAGATTAAATTTAATCTTGAATCCGAATGAGTGTCATTCACTCACGGCGGCAGCGGCGGTCAATGGTGTCAAGTCATGTGATTTAAAGCTGAAAAATACATCTTGAGGAACCTAGACATCAGCTGAAGCAACTCTTCAAGAGTACCCACATAGCATGATTCTCATGAATTTAACTTTTTTGAAAAGATTCTCAAGCGGAGACACCATGAAGGTTGAGCGAATATCCATTAAATAGGGAATAGCTGGCAGGATGTAAATTCGGACGCGACGATTTGATAAATTTTTAATTTAACCGTGAGTGTCTCCACTCACGGCGGTAGACATAAATCCGTGAGTGGAGACACTCACGGTGGCGCAGGTTTTGGGCAAGTCGCTACGAATTCTATTATTGAGCTTAAACCCATCTCCCAAATCATTATTACAGAAAAGCGTGATAGATCTTCGCTTGGTGTGATACTCTCATTACAGGCGAGGTGTAACTTTGGTTTCTCAAATTTGTCGGAAGGCAACAGACAATTGTTTCGTTTTCGTTCTTTATCCTCCAATATCCCATTTCTAGTGGCTACACATACTTATCCGCATTCTCCTTTTTTCGTACTCTTCTCTTTCACTGATCGACTGGTATTGCCTACCAAGCTTTCAAGACTTTATTTCCGTGACCAAACTTGCGGTTAAAATGGCTTTTGGTTTTTTCGGTTTTTGTGTCTATACTGTTTGTAGCCTGCGGTTTTCTGACCTTCAGTCCGTGTTAATCCAAACCCAAACAACTTTTGGAAGGCTGATCTCGCTTTTGGTGCTTCCCTGCTTCCGAAAGCTGATTATCACTTACTGCGATGTTTGGCGAAGATGTTGCTTCGGGGTTGTCACTGGAGTATTTCAATCTGCCACGGAACCCAGTGAAGGAGATTTTATGATCGACGGAGGAAGTTATTAGGTAAGCGGCCTTAGTGCCTATCTGCCATTCCTTTTATAGGGGTGCTCCACGCGTGTTTTTCCGGTAAAACACCGTTATCGTGTTCTAATAGCAACCCTCCTATTTTGATGACTTCCGGAGAATTTGACGGTGTTAACCCAGTCACCACGATCAGATATACATTCGGAGTTTTGATTGACCAGAAAAAAGTGTGCGCTACGGCGTGGATCTGATCAACTCGCAAGAATCGGATGTCATGCCTATTTACAGCGATCTGGTCTAACAACCAATCGAAAGAAAATGGAACTTGGATGAGATACCTTCAAAAAGCTGAGGCGGCCCATGGGCAAATACTCCATTCAGGCAACCACGACTACGGCGACTAATCACTTGGCACCAAGTCAGGAAGCCAAAAAAGCCAATATGGAAAACCTGTATTGCGACCTCCAAAAGCAAACTAGGGTTTAGCTCTGCCGCCAATGAGAATTAGTGAGCTGCCAAAAAGGCGGAGCGGAACAAGACCTGATCGTGTGAAAATTTGGGGTAAAGATTTTGCCCAGCATGGCGATCTGATAAGGCCGTAGGAAAATCTTGCCGATCACGAGTGATTTTAAAATCCTGATGAGTCATGATCCTTTCTCACTTTCGATGAGGTGCGTCAAAAAATTCTCGAAATTCATTCATCTCACCTTGAGTGGACATTACCCAGTGGAATTGCAGTTTGGAATTGAGATTCCGGGATGGATTCAAATGAGTCCAGCTTCCTTCGCACCGCGAAGGTGGCTGGACTATATGAGGAACTGGAGCCGCATTTACACGTCAACCGGTGAGTTCGGAGTATACGTATTGGCACTTCTCATGTCGAGTGGGGATCTGGCCAGAGAATTTAACGGTGCTGGAGTTGAAGAGGAAATAAAGGGATTAGTTTGTTTTGAATTAAAGCTTAAGCGGGTTTTTCTTTTTCAAGAGGTTAGATGCGATATTTTTGATCATCAAGCTAGTTGAACTAATTAATTTTATGACGGAAAATTACCCTGTACAAGGTATTGCAGACGAAAGAAGGATTTAAGGATATGTTAGGTTAAAACTGGGGAATATCAGGAAAAGGCTTTTAGATTATTCAGCAATCAGTCAACCAATATTTGTTGCGATTATGCCAATAAATGAGATCAAAGTCACTGATTCTAAATTTTTTTTACAAAATATACGCTCTTGATTGGTATGAAGAGATATTACCGCCAATTGATATAGATATTGTTGCAGAAATCCATTTCGGGCTTTTCATCCTCCAACGGACGGCGCTTGCGGAATATAAACGGACGACCTAAATAAGATTTTCAAACAATGAAAATTAAAGAATTATGAAACGAATCCATTTTTCATTCACGACTTGCCTGACACTACTTTTCTGTTTAAGCTTGTGACCAGACGACAATATTGGAACTATTCAAGTCGGCTACATTATTTTGAGACACTTCTAGGAGGAGTGTATGGGGGGAGGGCAACAATTTGCGTGCGAAATTTTCAGGTTAGGAACAAGACACTTTTGAAGATACTAAAGACGAATATTCCAAAAAGCAAATTTTTTATAGCGGAAACTGTGTTCCATTATCGCAACAAAAATTTTAATAACACTAAATTTAAAAGACTACTTTCCAACAGATTTTACTTAACGAAACCAAAAACAGTTATTGGACAACCAGGACGCTTGGAGATTTGGGGTGGTCTTTATGTAAGAGTATAACTCAAATGGAGTTAAGAAAATTTTGGCTTTAGACCAGAAGAAAATTAAACGTTCCAACAAACATATCACGACCTTTAGTTTGATAGATAAACCGAAAAAATTGAACACAATTAAATTAAGATACCCCCGCCCACCAAAGTATAAGCAATGGGTTTAGGTAGAATAAAATGAAACAGATAGTAAATAAAATAATAGTCAGTGCTAAATTGAAAAGTATGGGCAAGAACATCCCCAATGCCTAGTAGTCAAGCAATATCGAAATTAATATATGAAATTAGTTATAATAATATTTTAGTGTTACTCGCTATTACAAGTTTGTGGACGAAAGAACCAAAGTTTAACAAATTGGTACAGGAAATATCAAAGGCGGAATTATTTTCTTATTAGAAAATCCGAGAGCATGGTTTTAATTGCCCGCACCAATTGACCAGGGAAGCTGAATGGGGTTGCCAAACAACCAAATTACTGGAGCAGATGGCATAAGTAATCGGATTCGGACTTTACAAAAATACTCTTGAAATCATTACGGGAGTGTTCACTCTTAATAGCGGATAAATAGGCGGCAAAACTTTGGTTCGACTTTAGTTCCTTAACGGTTATGTAATGATTTGGTTATTTACAAGCCAAAGATGAGCTAAACGAATTATTTTCAACAAAAGATAAAAGTTGGAGGATTCGAAGTATTGATGCTAACCGCTCTCTATTGGAGTTCCACAGAGTTCGAAGGTAAATCAAGGTGCTTGGAGACAAACTTTTGCCGACTATTTTTGAACAAACAAATTATGATAAATACAATGTTTATAATGTCTGAGGCGATAAGGAGGCTTTTGCATACCAATTAACCTTAGCCATTTCATAAGAAAATATTTAAAAAGTTCAACACAATTTATAAAATGCTTACTGGGGAGGCCTATAATAACCCGTATTTTCATTTTTAGGGTAAAATATTACTATTTTCTTTTAAATATTTAACAGCTTCATTAGGTTCTGATCAGAGAGAGAGACTAACACTTCGGAAAACCCAGTCGGCATAACTAAAGTTAGCAAACCTCACTCACACAACCACAAATTGAAAGTGAATTTCGTATTTGGTGTATATTTTGACACCAAATCAAAAGAATTATGGAAGGCAAAGCATATTCATTTACAGAACCAATATGCACGAATGGCTTTGAGAATCAAGTTGGGAAAGCCAAGGAATTATTATCTGAGTAAAAAGCGAACTACATTAGGACGAAGCATTAGTAAGGGCAGCTAGAGAAATAACAAGTATCAAACTAGACTGGATCAAAGCTAAAACTGAGAAAGGCCGAAGCACGTGGTGTCTTTCACTTCGGACATAATTAAATGAGGGAAAAATATTTTAAGTCTCAAGTCTAAGAGCGTAATCTACAATCGGGGCCTAGTAGTGCACAGACACTGGAAGTATTATGCATAGAAGGCTGGTAAAGAAAAAGAATCTGTGTTTCGTAATCCATCAGTACTGGGCAATAGCGTCGCTCTCAATTTGCCGTTGTCACAAATTGACAGACTTACCTAGTTGTCCAATCTCATATTTATTACCAGCACATTTTGAAATGAATCGCAATGATACGACACTTTCTCTTTATGTAATCGGCGAGGTTAGACAACATTTAAAAACAAGCGATAAGCAGGACGATGGTGTTTGCGCGTCAGATTATGTATCTAGTTTGCGCACTACATGACGAGGCAGTGAGTAGGACTC